>Ga0136633_1000715_pt1 | contig 25098 bp, 26 predicted proteins | sample AntDrymeUQ832206_2_FD_105494 | JGI IMG/M metagenome (GOLD analysis project Ga0136633, IMG submission 105494) | Polar desert sand microbial communities from Dry Valleys, Antarctica - metaG UQ83 (22.06) | ecosystem: Environmental > Terrestrial > Soil > Desert | place: Antarctica: Dry Valley... | reverse complement strand
CTAGAGGCGACCCGCGGCGGCCTTGCCAAGAGCCTCGTTCTTCGCGCGCCAATCGGCTTCCGTGATCCCCGAATCCGGCAGCGTGCCCATCGAGATGAACGCCGAGCCCTTGAGGATCGCGAGCGGGCCCTGCGGGCTCATGATGATCGCGTCGTCGCCGATCCCGGTGACCACGACCACGCCCTGCCCGGACTTCGCGGCCTGGAACGTGCTGGCCGCTCCCTCGCTCGTGACCGTGGCGATCGCATGAACGAGCTTTCCGTCGGCGGTGGTGTAGAGGCAGCTGCCGCCGACGCCCGGGACGTCAGACCCCGCCGCGGTGACAGCGGCGCCGCCAATTGCGGCGCTGACTTCCTCGGGCGTGTTCAGGCACCACTTCGACCCCGCGGTCCCCAGGCCCGGGTCGGAGCTCGCGACCGGCTCCTACGAGGCTCCGTCGGGCTGCGACGCGACAGGCGCGGACGGAGCGCCCGAGGCGCTGGGGCTCGACGAGCAGGCGCCGAACGCGACGCTGGCGACAGCCAGGAACGCGAGAATGGATCGACGGGGCATGGGGACTCCTCCGATTGGGCGGCTGGGTAGCTGACGGTGACGGCCGAACCCTGCAGCCGGCGCGATCCCAATCAGGTGACGTGGATGCCCCATCGCGACGCGGGCGCGTTACAGCCCGACCTGCGAGGAGGAATCGGCGTATCGCGGGCCGCCCGGAGGGGCCGCCCGCGAAGCCGAGTGAGAATGCGCGTCAGGTGAGTACGACGAGGTCGGTCGTGACGGGCACCGGGTTGGCCAGGATGTCCCGGACCGGCGAGGTCTCCTGGACGTACTGGCACAGCTCCTCGAGCTGCTCCGCGCTCGCGTTCGGCGACCGGACCCAACTCTTCGCGCGGATGACGGAGAAGCCGGCCCGTGGCCCGCCAAGCCCGACGAACCGGTGGAGGTCGATGTCGCCCTCCACTTCGTAGCGGAGCTCGCTGATGTCGATCCCGCGGGCGGACGCGTTGTAGACGAACCCGACCGAGTAGCAGAACGCGAGCGCCTGGAGGCACAGCTCCACGGCGTTTGGTCCCGCATTCGTGCCCAGCAGCACCGGCGGCTCGTCGCCGATCAGCTCAAACGCCTTCGGGCGCTCGGTCGACGTCGCTCCGGCGTGCTCGAACTCCTTGATCTCGCCGCGGCTCTGGGCGCCCGTCTCCCACGTGCTGCGCGCCCGGAACGTGAGCTGCCCGACCTTCGAGTCGTTCTCGATTGCGCCGATCGTGGCGACCAGCCGGTCGACGTCGACCCCGTTCCGCATCGTGATCGTGGCCATCTCTATCTCCTGCCGGGGGACCGGCACTACAAGGGGCTTGTGGTGGCCTGCGACGGACGCCGCGACGAAGTTATTCCCGGGACCGAATCGGGAATAATCGGGATCGCCACGACGTCATGACCTGAAATGGGTGCGAACTGGAGGTCGACATCGGACCGGTGGTGGAGGCGAGGCGAGGCGCAGGGGCGATCCCTCCCGTGGCTCGGGGGGCCGATCGCGCCGTTGAGAGCCGCCCGGCCTTCGCAGACGTCGCCCGGGAGCATCTCGATCGGCTCTATGGGTTCTGCGTCCACCTCGCCGGCGACCGGACGGACGCCGAGGACCTACTCCAGGAAACGCTCCTGCGTGCAATGGGTGCCTATTCGGAGCTTCGCGGGCCCGAGCGCGCGAAGGGCTGGCTCTTCGCGATCGCGACGAATGTCTGGCGTGATCAGCTGCGAGGGCGAGGCCGCCGCGTCCAGACTGCTTCGCTCGACGCCCTCACGGACCAAGACGACGACTTCTCGCTCTTCCAGACGATCGCCATCGAGGACCCCTTCCCATACTCGGACGAGCTTCACCTCGACTTCCTCCGCCTCTTCCAGGACGAGGACTTCCAGACGGTCTTCGGCTCGATCAATCCGACCTTCCGCCTGCCGCTCATCCTCACCGTCGTCCACGGCTTTTCCTGCAAGGAGGCGGCCGCCGTCCTCGACGTCCCGCTCGGGACGATCCTCTCCCGTCTCCACCGGGGTCGGAAGAAGCTGGAGCGCGGCCTGTGGGAATACGCCGTGGCGCGCGGTCTCGTGACGAGGGCGGACGAGCCATGATCGACTGTCCCGAGGCGGTGCGGCGGATGTGGAGCTACCTCGAGCGTGCCCTTGAGCCAACGCCCGTCGCCGAGCTGGAGGCCCACCTCGACACCTGCACCCGGTGCTGCGGCGAGCTCGAGTTCAGTCGCCACCTGCGAGATGTGGTCGCTGCCCGGGATGGCACGCCGGCGATCCCGGCCGATTTGCAGGCGCGGATCGACCGCCTCCTGTCCGGGGCGGCCGATCGCGAAACGGGCCGGGCCGGCGAGACCGAGGCGCCGGCATGACCGAGGTGAAGGTTCATCTCGAGGGGACCGACCTGCTGGCTCAGGGCGAGATCCGGTCCGCCGTCCGGGGTATCTATGGGACGGTACGGCCGACCGATCGGCGGGTCGCAGAGCGGTTCTACTCACCGGACGAGCTGGCCGGGCTGCCCGAGGAGGCGATCCGGATCGCGCTCGGGGTGGGGAACCCGGTCCGGCATGCCGATCTTCGCCCCGGCGAGGACGTCGTCGATCTGGGCTCGGGCGGCGGGATCGATGGCCTGCTCGCCGGCCGCGCCGTTGGACCGACGGGCTCGGTCGTCGGAGTCGACTTCCTGCCGGACATGGTCGCCCGAGGCAACCGCGCGGCTGCCGAGGTCGGGCTCCCGAACGTGCGATTCGTCGAGGGTGAGATCGAGGCCCTCCCGCTCCCCGACGCGTCGGCTGACGTCGTCATCAGCAACGGGGTCGTCAACCTCTCGGCGCGGAAGGTGCGGGTCCTGGCCGAGGCATTCCGGGTCCTCCGCCCGGGCGCCCGGCTCGCCATCGTCGACCTCGTCCTGGAGCATGACCTTCCGGCGGAGATCCAGACACACCCCGCGGCGTGGGCAGGCTGCCTGTCCGGCGCCCTGTCGGAGGTCGCGCTCTACAAGGGCCTGAGGAGGGCCGGATTCCGGGACGTCTCGCTCGATCCACTCGGTGGATTCGGGATCGCCGAGTGTGCCCTTTACCCGCTGTTCGGCGAGCCGCTCCTGGACCTCCTGCGACGGCTCGTACCGCCGGAGCGCCATGACCGGATCGCGGCCAGCGTCCTGGCCAGGGCGCGCAAGCCGCGGGTCGGCGAGGTTCTGCCCGGCCGATCGCGCGAGTAATCAGGGCCCCTAACACGCGGAACTCTTCGGACAGGAGAATCCATCACGACTTCCTACGCGAGCGCCGCCTCCGCCTCGCGCGCGAGGTCGCCCGGCCTCCGCGAGCGAGCCGACCTGGATGAAGACCTTGACCCCGTTGCGGTGCGCGCCTTCGACGAACTCTGCGGGCGGCCCCCAGAACAGGACAAGCAGGGGCACGCGTGCCTCCACCGCGAGCGCGATCTGCTCCCGGACCTCGGCCCTGTCCTCGTCGGGCGCCTGCGGATCCTCGACGTCGGCGATGATCACGTTGACTCCGAACGGCCGGTCGCTGAGCTCCCGGACGCGCGCGATCCGCCGCTGGAGCTCCTCGGTCGGGACACCGATCCCGCCCAGCACGCCGCAGCCCCCGGCATTCGACACGGCCGCGACGAGCTCCGGCCCGGCGGACACCCCGAACCCGACCGAGAAGATCGGGTACTCGATCCCGAGTTCGCCGCAGAGCGGCGTCCGGAGCGCCAGGCTCATCCTTCCGAATGTACGCCTGCGCCAACTCGAGAACGGTGGATAACTCGCTTGCCTCGCGCGGATTGCGGGTCCACACTCTCTGGGCAAGGAGGAGCGAATCATGGGTGACGAGAAGAACCGGGTAGCCATCGAGCGGATGCGCGAGCTGCTCTCGAGCGGCGACCTGTCGGCTCTGACGCGAAGCATGGACGAGTTCGCGTCGGAGGACATGGTCCAGGAGTGGCCGCAGTCCGGCGAGCGGACGAGAGGCCTCGCCAACATCAAGAAGCTCACCGAGGGCTATGGAGCGGCGACCGGGAAGAGCCCGACGATGACGTTCAAGCGGCTGATCGGCGGCGGCGACGTCCAAGTCGTTGAAGGCACCATCGACTACGGCGACGGGGTACCGGTCAGCTACGTCGGGATCGCCGAGCTTCGCGATGGCAAGGTCGTGAAGATGACCGAGTACTGGGCCAACCCCTTCGAGGCACCGGCCTGGCGGGCCGACATCGTCGAGCGGATGGACAAAGTACCGGTCTGAACGACCCTCCCAATACCCTGCGCGCAGGGGGCGCTGTTGGAAACATGCAACAGCCAATGCCCCGGCCGTGCAGCGACAAAGCTTGCTGCGCGGACCCCGGCCGCTTACCCTGCGGACCTCGGTCCGGGCATTGACCGAGGAGGGGTCGCGCAGCGGCGCGTCAAGCAGGGGAGCGGGGCCGGGCGGTCCCGTCGAGGCGAATGTCGTTCGAACGCGCGCGCCGGCCACGGTCTGTGTGGCTGGCCTTCATAACGTCAATCGTCCTCATCCTCGGGGCCGCGGCGCCGGTCGGTGCCGCCGATCCGGCACCTGAGCCGGGTGCGCCATCGAGCAGCTCGCCGAAGTCGGCGCACTCGAAGGCCGTCCATCACGACACCTCGCCCGCGCTTCGCGACATCCCGCCGGCGGAGCTGATCGACCGGTGCCGGCGGAGCTGATCGACCGGTTCGTGAAGAAGAAGCGCGATCGGGGCACGCTGCCGCTCGATCCCACGCCGTACGCACCCGACGGCGTGACACAAGCAGAGGACGGTGCCGCAGCGACGGCCGGGCTCGCCTCGAGCTTCGATGGGATCGGCGTCGGCATGACCGGCTATTCCGTGCGCTGGGCCCCGCCCGACACAGCCGGCGCGATCGGCCCGCAGCACTTCATCGAGATCGTCAACACGGACTTCGCGATCTTCGCGAAGGACGGGACGGTCGTCCTGGGGCCCCTCGCGACGAACACGCTCTGGAGTGGCTTCGGAGGTTCGTGTCAGGACCGCAACGACGGCGACGGCACGGTCGAGTACGACTCGATCGCCGGCCGCTGGGTGATCAGCCAGTTCGCGATTGGGGGACCGCCGTACTACCAGTGCGTCGCGGTGTCGGTCACGGAAGACCCGACCGGCGCGTATCACCGCTACGCATTCCAGTACCAGGATTTCCCCGACTACCCGAAGCTCGGCGTCTGGCCGGACGCGTACTACACGACGTTCAACATGTTCCGGAACGGGTTCGTCGGGACGTGGGCCTGCGCCTACGACCGCGCCGCGATGCTCGAGGGTCTCGTAGCGACGCAGCAGTGCGTGAACCTCGGCTCCCTGTACCCGAGCCTGCTGCCGGCCGATCTCGACGGGTCGACGCCGCCGCCCGCAGGCGCGCCGAACTACCTGCTGAACATCGGCTCGGGATCACTGCGTCTGTGGAAGTTCGACGTCGATTGGACGACGCCGGCGAACACGCGACTCACCGGGCCGATCTCGGTGTCCGGGGTCGCGCCGTTCTCGACGGCCTGCAGCGGCGGCTCCTGCGTACCGCAGCCCGGCACGACCCAGAAGCTGGCGTCGCTCGGGGACCGGCTGATGTACCGGCTCGCGTACCGGAACTTCGGCACGCACGAGTCGCTCGTCGTCAACCACGCGATCAAGACCGGTTCCTTCGGGTCCGGGCCCACGGGCATCCGCTGGTACGAAGTCCGGCTTCCAGGTGGCACACCGGCCGTCTACCAGCAGGGGACGTACGCGCCCGATTCCACGTATCGGTGGATGGGCTCGGCGGCGATGGACAGCGCGGGCAACCTCGCGGTCGGCTACAGCGCGTCCAGCGCGGCCGTCAAGCCCAGCCTGCGCTGGGCCGGCCGGCGCGCATCCGACCCGCTCGGGACGCTCGGGCTGGGCGAAGCGGAGATCGTCACGGGCCAGGGCGTCCAGCTGCCCAATCTCGACCGCTGGGGCGACTACACAGCGCTCAGCGTCGACCCGGTGGACGACTGCACGTTCTGGTTCGTGGGCCAGTACCTCAAGACCGACGGCGCGTGGAACTGGAGCACCCGGGTCGCATCCTGGTCGGTGCCGGGCTGCATCCCGGAGCCGCCGCCTCCGCCGGACGACACCGCGCCCACGATCGACGCCGTCTCGCCTGAAGATCTCGCGCTCGACGTGCCCCGGGCCGCCAACGTCACCGTGACGTTCAGCGAGCCGATGAACAGGGCCTCCGCCGAGGGTGCCTTCTCGACATCGCCGGCCGTCGCCGGATCGTTCTCGTGGAGCGGCAGCACAATGACGTTCAACCCCTCGGCCGACTTCGCCGCCGACACGACGTACACGGCAAACGTCATGGCCGACGAGATCGAGCCCGCGACGGACACCGCCGGAAACCCCCTCGTCGTGGGTAGGTCGTGGTCGTTCACCACGACTGCGGTCACCACATACACGGCCGCGCCGAACTCCGTGACGCGCGAAACGGGCACGCTCAAAGCGAACGGCGTGGCCCAGCTCGGCGTGAGCGACAACGTCTGGTACGAGCTCAACTCCGCCAAGTTCGGTGGCGACCCGACGACCTCGTGGTACGGGAGCTTCGCTGGCGTGTCGAACGCCCTCGCGAACGTGAAGGTGACGTCCGAGGGTCACTACTCGCGCAGCGCCACGCAGACGATCGCCATCTGGCGCTGGACCACGAGCTCCTGGGTCCAACTCGATGCCCGGTCGATCGGCACCAGCGACGTGACGATCGCGAATCTCCTGCCGGCCGGGACGCTCGCGGACTACGTGAGCGGGACGTCAGGACCGGGCGAGCTCCGGATCCAGGTCCGGGCCGCCCGCAATTCGAACGGCTTCTTCTCGAGCGCGGATCTTGTCAGGATCGTGTACGACGCTCCGTAGCAGCGGCACACAAAAGGAGTGGGCCGCGGATCGCTCCGCGGCCCACTTGCTGTTTACGGAATGGGTGGGGCTACTGAGTTCGCCCCGACTGCAGGGCCGGGACCTGCCGGATCTCGGCCAGTCGGGCCTCGACCTCGGCCTCGTCCTCGCCCGAGTCGAGCGCCGCGAACTCCTCCTCGATGGATGAGGACGCGACCTCCTCCATGCCGCGGGCCATGGCCTCCTCCCGGCGGATCCGATCCTCGAAGCGGTTCAGTTCGCTCGTGGGGTCCATGACCGAGACCTCGCGCACGGCCTGCTGGACCTGCCGCTGGGCGGCGGCCATCTTGGCCCGGCCAACGAGCTCGTCGCGCTTGGAGAGGAGCTCTTCGCGCTTGATCCGCAGCTTGTCGAGGCCGTCCTTCAGCTTCTCGGTCAGCTCGCGCTGCTGCGTGATCTGGGTCTCGAACGTCTTGACCTGGCCCTCGAAGCTGATCTGACGCCGGATGGCGATCTTCGCCAGCTCCTCGTAGCGGTCCGCGTCGCCGGTGCCCTGGCTGCGGGTCTCGTCGGCCTTTCGAGCCGCCGCCGAAGCCTTGTCACCCCAGTCGACGCCCGCCTGCTTGGCCTCGCGGTGGTCGTCCTCGAGGAGGCGAAGGTTCCCGACGGTCATCGCGACCGCCTCTTCCGCCTCGGCGATGTTGTTCGTGAAGTCCCGAACCAGCTGATCGAGCATCTTCTCGGGGTCTTCGGCCCCGTCGAGCATGGAGTTCACGTTCGCCCGGATCAGCTGTCCGATGCGTCCAAGGATCGTCGTCTGTGCCACGTTGTTCTCCTCCTAGTGCTTGCTTCGATTGATTGTCGTCTTTCTACCACTTGCCGCCGCGAGAGCTGCCTCCGCCGCCGCGACCGCCCCCGAAGCCACCGCCGAATGACCGTCCACCACCGCCACCGCCTCCGCCGCCGAAGCCCCCGAACCCGCCTCCGCCACCGCCTCCGCCGAAGCCGCCAAAGCCGCCTCCGCGGCCCCCGCCGCCGGAGAGGATCGAGCCGATGATGCTGCCGATGATCGAGCCGGTCATGTCGCTGCCCCAGCCGGACTGGGTGCCGTACGACTGACCGCCGATCACGACCTGGGAGCCGGCCCGTCGGGCTTCCTCGCGATTGAAGTCCTCCGCGGCGAGGCGGTAGGCCTCGTCGGCGAGCTGCGACGCCCGAGCCGCGAGGATCCCGGCCTGTGCCGGATCGGCCTCGCGGACGGAGCCGGCGGCGACGAGGCTTCGGTCGGCCTCGGCGAGCCGCGTCCGGGCCTCGCGACCCACGACGGCGCGACGGGCGATGACGAAGTCCGATGCACGGGCCAGGCCGATCTCGGCCGCTCGCAGCGCGGCGTCCGCGCCGGCCCGTTCCTTCGCCCGCCGCTCCTCGCCGGCGCGGACCTCGGCGATGACCTTGTCCGCCTCCGCCTCCGCCTCCTTCGCGAGCTGGTACGCGCCAACGGCGTCGCGATCCGGGCCCGTGAGCCGGGCCTCCGCCTGCTCGAGGCTCGTGAAGGCGGCCGCCGCGGCACCCGCGAGTGCCGGATCGCCGTTCCGTGCCGACGCCTCGCGCGCCGCGGCCACGTCCGTGCGCGCGGTGGCGAGCTGGCGATCCAGTTGCGCACTCGCCTCGCGGAGGGCTTCCGTGCCGCGCTGGATCGCGTCGAGCAGTGCGGTGGCCTGGGCCACGGTGTCCTGGGCGGCCTGCGCCGCGCGGGCCGCGGCGGAACGGTCGCCGCGCTCGAGCGCCGATCGACCCTCGCTGATCGCCTTCGACGCGAGAGCCAGGCGCTTGCGCGATTCCACGATGTTCCCGGCCAGCGGTCGGGCGGTCCCCGGCGAGTCCGCTTCGAGCCGGCCCAGGGCCTCGGCCGTACCCGGTAGCCGCTCCTCGACGGCGACGATCTTCGTCTCCTCCTCGGTCAGGACCTCCGGCGCCCGACGCTCGAGGTCGCGGAGCTGCTTGAACCGTTCCGTCTGCTCCGCGAGGAGCGACTGCGCCCGCGTGTTGCGCTCGACGATCTCGGTGAGCATCTTCTCGCGCATGCTCGGTTCCTCGGGCTCGGCGTCGTCGAGCTGCTGGCGGATCCGGAAGGCCGCCTGAAGCTCTTCGCGGGCTGTCTGGAGCGCCGCCCGGAATGCCTCGACGGAGGCGACTCCGAACTGCGCCTCGGCGAACCCGAGCTCCTGCTCGTTGTGGCGGATCAGCTCGTCCGTCTCGATGAGGAGGGCGTTCGCGTCACGCGCGAGGCGCCCCGTCCGCCTGTCCTGCTCCTCCGCGACCTGCTTCGCCCCTCTGCGGCCCGTCCACCATCGCCAGAGGAGGACGCCGCCCACCAGGAGCAGGGCCAGGAGGAAGAGCGTGCTCAGTCCGCCGCCGCCAGTCGCGGGGACCGGCTGCGGTTCGGTCGGCGGGACCGGCGGGGCCGCGCCGACGAAACCCCCGAGGGTCGTGGCCGCGGCCGCGATCGCGTCGCCCCAGTCCTCGCCCCGGAGGTGAGACTCCATGGAGATGCCGATCCGGTCGATCTCCGAATCGGTCAGCGCCAGCTCATTGGCGGCCCAGGTCGCGTAGTTGCGGTCGTCGATCGCGAGCACGATGAGGGCATCGTTGCCACCGAGCCCGTTCGCCGCGGCGACCTGGTCGGAATACTCCGTGGCGCTGAGTTCGCCGGTCGTGCCGACGAGGAGCGCGAAGAGCTGTGCGTCGCCGCTCGCGATCAGCTGATTGAGCGCGGACTCGGCCTTCTGGCGATCCGTGCTCGACATCACGCCGGCGAGGTCGGTGACCGGCGCGTCGAGCCGCGGGATGTCCTCGGCGGCCGCGAGCGCCGGCGCGCCAACGAGGGCGACCGCCGCCACCGCGACGAGGAAGAAGGTCAGCCGAAGGCGTCCAGCCGACGCGCGTAGTGGGTCCATCGCCATCACGGTAGATCGAAACCGTTCCGCGTGCCTTGTGCGCCTCGGCTCCTGCGTTACAGACGCGCTGGCAGCGCCGGAGTCAGGGTGCGATCGACTGGGCCGCGACGCCGAACTTCTCGAGGATCCGCAGGTACGTCCCGTCGTCGATCATCGCCTGGAACGCGTCCTCCACGGCCGCCCGCAACGCCGAATGGTCTTTCGGCACGCCGATCCCGTTGCGGGTCGGGGGGAGCTCGGTGGCGAGCTCGAACTCGGCCGGCCGGTCGATGGCGATGAAGTCGCTGCCGATGTACCCGTCGGCCGTGCCACCACCGAGGGCCGCGATCGCGTCGGCGTCGTCGTCGAACTGGCGGAGGTCAACGTTTGGGCGCCCCGCCGCGGCGCAATCGCGGTCGATGCCCGCCCCGGTGTGATCACCCTGGCCCACGACGAGGTCGACATGGGTCGAGCCGGTCTGGACGGCGAGGACCCGCCCGCAGAGGTCGGTCAAGACGCGGATCCCGGCCGGATTGCCGGCCCGGACGACGACGTGCTGGGTGCCCTGCGTGTACGGCAGCATGTCGATCCGTTCGAGGCGGGTCTGCGTGATGTGCTGCGACGAGATGCTGATGTCGCAGACGCCGGTTGCGACGGCGTCGATGAGCTCCTCGAACGGCGTCTCGCGAATCTCCGGCTCGAGGCCGAGGCGCTTCGCGATCTCGATCGCGATCTCGATGTTGACGCCGGCCGGCTCGCCGCTCTCGTCGCGGAAGCCCATGCGACCGGGCCGGAGGTTGGCGCAGTAGGTGAAATGGCCGGGCCTGACGAGCTCGTCACCGAGGCGGGTGACGGCAGCCGACGGACTTGGCGCAGGCGAGGGCGTGGCCGGAGCGGCCGACGTGGGCGCTGCCTGGGTGGCCGTCGTGTTCGGCGACGGGCTGGGCGCGGTTCCGCCGCAACCGGCGACGAGGATCGCAAGCACGAGGAGCAGCAGGGAGCGCATCCGAGCGATCAGGCGCCGCCGACGGGTGCAGTCGCGTCGGCCGGTGGTGCCGGCGCGCGCCCGGAAGTGAGGTCAGCCCGGTCGGCAAGGGTGCCGAGCCAGGCGAGCTCGCTCCGGGAGTCCGTCGGAGCAGCGCCGAGTTTCTCCGTCCGCCACGCCGCGTAGTACACGGCCCGGAGGTGGCGGGCGTAGCGGGTCGCCGCCCGCAGCTTATGGAAGCCCGCGACGCTCGTCGCGCCCGCGAGAAGCTCGAGCTGCCGGCGCAGCGACACCGACGGGAGCTTCGGCGCCCGATCCGATACCCAGTCGAGCACCCGCAGCTCGAACGCGACCGCAGCCAGCGTCCCGAGGACGACCGCCAGGATCGGCACGAGCCCGTTCGCGAGAAGCGTCTGTGGCAGACCGATCATCGGTGGCACCTCGCCGCGCCCGAGCGCCCCGAGCAGGTTCTCGAAGCCACCCCCGAAGTAGTTGTAGATCATGTGCGGGACGATCACGACGACGAGGGCCAGGGCGGCAATCGCCCATGCCCAGCGGCGGGGCCGGAAGAAGAACGCCACGCCCAGGCCGAGGCCGGCGAGTCCGGTCCACAGGCCGTGGTTGAGGATGGAGAAGTCACCCAGATCAGCAAAGGCCGGCCGGCCGATGGCCGCGGGGAGCTGGCTCTGGCGTGCCGCTCGGGGCAGTATGCGGGGGCGGTCTAGGGTGTCAACGGGCGGGGCTCGGGCCGCGGCCCGCCGTCAGTCGTCGAGGACGAACGTCACCATCAGGTTGACCTGGTACTCGGACACCTTGTCGCCCTTGATGTCGACGCGCTGCTCCTTGACCCAGGCACTCCGGACGTTCCGCAGCGTCTTCGTCGCCCGGTTGATGCCCTGCGTGATCGCGTCGTCGAAGCTCTTCGGTGAGGTGGAGCTGATCTCGGTGACTCGTGCGACAGCCATCGCGCGCCTCCTTGAAGTCTCGGTGCCAACAACGGTGCCGATACGCTACCAGCGATGGCATCAGATGACGTCGTGGCCGCGCCATTCGTCGAGGCGGTCTTTGCCTGCGCCAGGTGCGGCCGTGAGGCCGCGGCGCGGCGCGTTGATGTGTCCAACCTGGTTCAGTCGGGGTCGGAGGCCTCGGGCTCGTCGGACGGATCGTCGTCGGGGCTATCGCCAGGCTCGTCGTCCGGATCGTCGTTGGGGCTGGTCGATCAGTGCAGCGAGATCGAGATCCGCCACGGCAGCCGCCGGGCGGTTCACCTCGGGCGTCCGCGCCAGCGCCGGCTGGAGGGTCATCCCGATCAGGCCGGAGGTCGCCACGATGGTGAGGAGGATCGTGCGAGCGCGTCCGAGCCGGTTCTTCGTCAACATCCACGACTCCCTCTAACAGGCTCCCGGGCGTGGGTCGCTCGGGTGTCTACCTGTCTGAGCGGAGGAGCGGCCCAGGGACGCGGCCCGGGCATGGGCCTTCCGTTGGGGTGGGGGAGTACCCAGGTCCTGGCGCGTGCTCGGAGCCGGTGCGGTGGCGCAACCGCGTCCCTACGGGCGTGGCCCGGGACGGGTTGCTTACTGGCAGTAGCGGACTGGCCACGAATGAGCGTGGCCGGGGCAGCCGATCGATGGCTGGGAGCGCGGTGGCTGCGGACTCATTCGGGAATAGCTACTCGTGGTAGCCAAGGCCGACTGGCCGACGGCGCGGCGAGCTCCGCGGGTGACTCGCGCAACCATCGAGGGTCCGATCGCGTCTCGGGGACCACACCGACGGCCACCAGACCGCCGAACTCACTGGCAGGAGCCCTCCCATGCATTCGACGACGATCACCCTCACCCTCCCGAGCGCCCGAACGCGCGCCCTCCTCACCGGCCTGGCCATCGGCGCCCTCGCGGCCGCCGTGGTAGGTTCAGCCATGGCCCCCCGCGCAGCGCTCGCCGTGGACCCGACAGCTCCGCGGGAGCACACGATCAGCGTCAGCGGCACCGGGCGCGTCGTCATCACCCCGGACGTCGCCGACCTCCGCCTCGGTGTCGCCGTCACCAAGGCCACCGTCAAGGAAGCCCGAACCCTCGCGGCGGACCAGATGACCCGCGTGATCGCCGCGCTCAAGAAGCTCGGCATCGCCGACAAGGACATCCAGACGAGCGGGCTCTCCCTCCAGCCGAACTACACGTATCCGCCCAATGGCGGCACGCCGCGCCTGACCGGCTACACGATGTCGAACGGCGTCTCGGTCACGATCCGTGACCTGGACAAGCTGGGCGACGCGATCGATGACGGCCTCGCCGCCGGCGCGACCACCCTCGACGGCGTGTCATTCCGGGTCGAGAACTCCGCCCGGGCGGAGACGCAGGCCCGGGAGCAGGCGGTGGCCGCGGCCAAGGCCAAGGCCCAGACCCTCGCCGGTGCCGCCGGCGTCTCGATCACCGGGGTCGCGTCGATCAGCGAGATCTCGGCTCCGCTGCCCCAGCCGATGTACTACGACGGCGCTCGACTCCAGGCTGCCCGGGACGAGGGCACGCCGATCCAGGTCGGCACGAACGAGGTCATCGTGACGGTCACGGTGGAATACCTCATCGGCTGAGCGGTAGCGCGCGTGCCCCTACCCGGGATGGGTTCGGGTACGAAGTGCCCGCCGAGGCGGTGGCGACGCTCCTCCTCGAGTACACGCCGCCCTTCGGTGGCGGGACCACGGTCATCCAGCTCTACTAGTTCGCGATCGACGTGTTTCGACTGCGACGAAGTCGCTACGAACGCACACTCGTGAGCGGCGGCGCGTTCTTGTAGCCCTCGGGGAGCGGCGTGCCGGTCTTGGGGGACTCGACCTCGACGATATCGCCGCGCAGCGGCCCCAGGATGCCGAGCAGCTCCTGCTGCTCCTTCGTCGGGACCTTGAACTGATTCAGGGTCGCGACGAGGTCGGCCACGAGAGCGTCGAATTCGCCCGCGGTGACGCCCATCCCGTCGTGCGTCTCGGGCATGCCGCGGCCCGAGTACGTGACGGGTCCGCCGGTCGCCGCGCACACCTGCTCGACGAGCATCGCCTTGAGCCGAGGCACGTCGGTGCGCGCGAACTTCGCGTTGATGCGACTGTCGGCCGCGGCCTTGGCCACGAAGTCGTCGATGACGGCGACAACTGCCTCCTTGCCTCCGAGCCGGTCGTACAAGGATCGGGGCTCCATGGCGCCCTCCCTTCCTGAGCGGCCGGACAAAGTTGTCCGCGAAATGACTCTACGCCTCGCATGAAGACGATTCAATCCTCAGGCAGCGCCGTCGGCGGCCCCGGGGACGTCAAGGCCCAGATGATGGGCGAGGCCGGCCCGAACCTCGCGCCGAACCTGGGGGTCGGTGACGTACTGCACCGCTCCGCCCACGGCGAAGGCGGACACCCGCCGCAGGTCGAGCGTCCGCACCTGGTGGACGAGGATCAAGCCGTCTCTCGTCTGGCCCGCGTGGCCGGCGCGGATGGCGATCTCACCCGGGTACTTCGGCCGACGGGTGGTGATCGGGCAGACCGTCGCCATCCCGGATCGATGAAACGGCTCGTACGACACGACGAGGGCGCGGCGGCGCCCCTCCTGCTCGTGCGCCACGACCGGATCGAAGTCGACGATGACGACGGCCCAGCGCAGGCGGGAGAGGGCTACGCCGGCCACGTCTCCGCGTCTTCGAGCTCGCGGGCGATGGCGTCGACCTCCGCGCGGAACTCCCCGTCGGCCGCGGCCGACGACCAGAGCTCCCCTTCGCGCTGCTCGCTGACCTCCCGATAGAGGTGGTCGACCGCCAGGTCGACGACGGCATCCTGCGACCGCGCAACCCGATAGCGGCCGGCGAGCTCACGCACCCGCTCGAGGGTCCGCTCGCTCAGCTTGTAGGTTCGCTTCGCACGGAGGGCCACGGCGCCAGTGTGGACGTGTCCAATCGACGTGTCAAGATGACGTGTCACGCGGGCTCCGGCGGCGCCGTGGCGCACGAAAAAGGTCCGCGTCTACAACGCCTCGACCGGCCGATTGCTCAAGACCTACTCGTTCTCACCGGTCGGCTTCCTCAACGACCTCGTCGTCACCCGGAATGCCGTCTACGTCACCGATTCGGGCATCAAGCAGCTCGACGTCATCCCGCTCGGGCGGTTCGGACGCCTGCCGCGCCGATCGGCCGTCCGGACCCTGCCGCTCAGCGGCGACATCGCGTGGGTCACTGGCCCGGGCCAGTTCAACGCGAACGGGATCGTCGCCAAGGATGGCTGGCTGATCCTGGTCCAGAGCAATGCCGGCAAGCTCTTCCGGGTGAATCCGCGGACCGGCGTGACCCGCGAGATCAATCTCGGCGGGCGGAGCGTGAGCTTCGGCGACGGGTTGGAGCTCGACGGGCGCGTGCTGTACGTGGTTCGCAACCAGGTCGAGACCGTGTCGGTGTTCCGGCTCGGGTTGCGGCTGCGGTCGGCGCGCTTCCTCGGCGACATGACCTCACCGAGCCTCGACGTCCCGACGACGGCCGCCTTCCAGGCCGACCGCCTGTGGGCGGTCAACGCGCGCTTCGGCACTCCCGTCACCCCCGAGACGGAGTACTGGATTACGAGGTTGCCGGCGCGGCCGTAACGGGGGCCGGTGGTCACATTTCCACCGCCTGCGATGATGAGAGGAAACAGCAGGGTGGCGACATGATCCGCCTCTCACTCGAGCCCCGGTTCGACGCCGACATCCTCATTGTCGGCGCCGGTCCCGCCGGAGCCTCGACCGCCGCCCACCTCGCCGCGCGGGGCGTCCGCGTGCTTCTCGTCGACCGCCAGCAGTTCCCCCGCGACAAGGTGTGCGGCGATTTCGTCGGTCCGGCTGCGCTCATCGAGCTCGACCACCTCGGCGTGGGAGGCGATCTGGAAATCCGGGGCGGCAACGTCATCCGCGAGGCCAGCCTGTTCGTCGACGGGCGCGAGCTTATCCGCCACCCGATCCCCGAGGTCCCCGGCCTGCCCAGCTATGGGCGCGTCGTCCCCCGGCTCGTGCTCGATGACGTGATCCTGGGCGCCGCCCGGCGTGCCGGCGCGGAGATCCTCGACGGCACGACCGTTGGCGGTTACGAGGCGGCGCCGGACGGCGTCACCGCGCAGCTCGATGGCCCCGCCGGCGGACGGAGCGTCGTCGTCCGCGCGCTCGTTGGCGCGGACGGGAGCAGCTCGACAATCGCCCGGATGCTGCGCGGCCACCCGACCGAGCGGGCAGACCGGATCATCGCCGTGCGCGCGTACTACGAGGGCGTCGAGGGCCCGGCCGATCGGAGCGACCTGTACTTCACAGGCGACAGCTTCCCGGGCTATTGCTGGCTCTTCCCGACATCGGCGACGACGGCCAACGTCGGCGTCGGCATGCTGCTCGATACCCTGCCGCCGGCGAGCGAGCACATCCGCGAGCTGCTCGTCCGGCTCGTCCAGGGCGACCGCGCGCTTCGCGCCCGTCTCGGCCGGGCGACGCTGACCGGCAAGATCGTCGGTTGGCCATTGACGACGTTCAATCCGCGCGAGCAGATCGTCGGCGACCGCGTCATACTCGCGGGCGATGCGGCCGGGCTGATCAACCCGCTCAACGGCGAGGGAATCCAGTACGCGCTGAGCAGTGGCCGATGGGCCGCCGAAACCATCAACGCGTCGCTCGCGAGCGGCGACTTCTCGCGGGCCGGGCTCGAACCGTACGCCCGCCGGGTCCACGACGAGCTCCGCTACGACATGGCCCTCGCCCGGTTGATCATCCAGTTCATCTCGAACCGCTCGTTCAACCCGGTGTGGCTCGAGGCCCTCCGGATCATCACCGCGCGGGCGAGGCGCGACCGGGCGTATGCGCGGATCACGGGAGGCGTCCTGGCCGGCCTCGTGCCGGCCCGCGAGGTGCTCCGGCCGGGGGTGATCGTCGGGACGGCGCAACAGGCTGCGACGAGCGTCGTGACCGATGCCGCGTTCACCCTCTTCCGCGGCCCGGCCAGCGTCCGAAAGGTCGCCGCGGACCTCGCCCGGACGATGGCCGACATCGGGCGGGAGGGCGCCCGCGATCCGGTCGGCACCGCGCGCTGGATCGGCGGGCTCGTCGCTGCGACGGCGGAGCTCGGGCTCCAGGCGTCGCGGGACCTGGCGGCGCCGCGCCATGAGGAGCCGGCCGCCGACGCCTGAAGCGCGTTCGATCGGAGCGTCAGAGGTCCCGTTCGATCATGTACAGGACGACCCCCTCGATGAATCGCTTGTCGTCGGAGTCGGGCGCTTCGCGGTAAGCGACGAAGAACTCGCGCAAGGCAGCACCGGCCAACTGGCGCGCCGCAGTCCGGGCGTAGTCGATGCTGCCGTACTTGTCGAGCAGCCGGTAAACGCCCCGGATCTGGCGAGCCGTCCGGTCCGGACGCGGCTCCGCCAGGAAGCGGCGCACCCGCTCGAGTTCCTGTGCGTCGCACGTGGTCAGGAGGTGGATGAGGATGAGGGTCCGCTTGCCCTCCCAGATGTCGCCGCCGATCTCCTTGCCGTACTTCGACCGTTCGCCGACCAGGTTGAGGATGTCGTCCTGGATCTGGAAGGCGGCACCCATGTAGTAGCCGAAGCGGTCGAACCCGGCGGGGTCGATCGCCCCGCCAGTCCCGATCAGCGCGCCGATGCGGCAGGGATGGATGCAGGTATACCAGCACGTCTTCTTGAGGTTCATCCGGAGGTAGTCGGGCTCGGTCAGGTCGACGACGTTGTCGCGGATCCAGCCGAGCTCCATTGCCTGGCCCTCGACCGATTCGCGGACCATGTGCTCGATCTCGGTGAAGACCCGCCAGGTGAGGGTCGGACCGAGCATGGTGAGGTTCGCCATCAGCACTCGAATCGACAGGACGTTCATCGCGTCGCCGACGTTGACCGCAATGGGGAGGCCCTGCTCGACATGGAGCGTGGGGCCCCCACGGCGGAACTCGCTGCCGTCCTCGAGATCGTCGTGGATCAGGAAGGCGTTGTGTAACAGCTCGATCGCGACGGCCGAGTCGAGCACCGCCCGCGTCGACCCACCGAACGCCCGGCAGGTGGCGATGCACAGTCCCGGCCGCAGGCCCTTGCCGGGGCGGGTCGGGTAGGACGGGATGAGGTCATACAGGTACCGCCGCGGCTCCCGATCCGGCAGCAGTCGGAGGAGCTTGTCGACCGTGACAGCACGGTAGGCGTCGAGCGCCTGCTCGACGGCGGCGTGGGTGGGTGAGCCGGCCAACGAGCTGGCGCCGGCGTCAGGTGATCTCGATGACGAGGATCGCCTTCAGGTTGTCCAGCCGCGACGCCTGGAGGAGCCCCGAATAGAGGCCCGGGGGCGTCCCGACCGGCACGGTCACCCGGATCGCGACCTTCTCCGTCTGGTGCGGTCCCACCGTCAGCGATTCGCTCGAGAAGGTGACCTGATCCGCCGGTATCCGGTTGCCGCTCTGGTCGATGAGATCGGTGTTGTGGAACTCGAAGGCGGCCGTCGGCGAGTCGCTGTCGTTCTCGACGTTCATCACGACCTCGCTCGATCCGCCCGGCTCGAGCGGCTGCGGCAGGTTCAAGGTCGGGGTCGACGGGCCGGCCATGAACGACTCCTTCGCCGCCGGGCGGGCGGCGCCGATTCCGGCGGGGCGCAGCCGAACGGCTCGTCCGGCCACGTCGCCGAGCGAGCGGCTGGCGGCGTGGGCGAGATCGAGCAGGATGTCGACGACCTCGTGGGTGTCGCGCCGGAAGCGCTGGATCACCTCGCCGGGATCGCCGGACCGGAGCGCATCGACGTCGATGAACCGTTGCTCGACCTGCTTGGCGGCGACGACCCCGGCCGCGATTTCCTCCTCGAGGATCGAGGCGGCCTGGCGGACGATTCGCGACGTCGTCTGGGCAAAGCCGGCCAACGGACCCTCCCGCTCATCCGCGCCGGCGCCCGAGGGCGTGCCGGCAGGTGACGCTGGGTCGCGGTCGGCTCGCGGCGGGCGGCTCGGTCGCCCAGTCGTTCGTGCGCGCGGTCGGTCCTCGCCCAGTGCGGCGTCCCGCGTCGTCGCGGTCGGCGGCGCCTGGGCGGCCGGCGGCTTCGGTGTCTGCGACGCGGACGCGGGTGCCCCTCGACGCCGCGTCGGAGGCGGTTTCGCCGACGGCTTCGGCCGCGATGTCGCCGACGGCTTCGGCCGCGATGTCGCCGACGGCTTCGGCCGCGATGTCGCCGACGGCTTCGGGCGGGGACCGCCTCGCGCCGTCCGGCGTCGCCGCTCAGGACTTGTCATCGCAGCCCGTCACCCTTGTCATCGCAGGCCATCAGCTTGGTCTGCCCGCGGACAGTGATCGCGGCGACAGGGCGATCGAAGATGTCGATCCCGATGGTGTATTCACTGCGGGCGCAGATCGGCTCGCAGATCTTGATGCAGAGCGGCACGTCCTCGCGGGCCGTGAGGGCCATCCGCATGTCGACGGCGAGCGGTTCCCGGGTATGGAGGATGACGTTCGCCGGGCTGTCGTCGAAGCTGAGCGTGACCGGGCAGGGTTGGTCGGCGTCGAACCTATGCTCGAGCCGGGCGGCCTCCTTGGGCCACTCCTGGATCCGCACGAGTCGCTCTTCGGCCATCGGTCATCTGCCTTTCCGGGCGTATTCGCGCCCCCGTCCGTGGGCCTTCCCAGGAGGTTTCGTTTCGTTCGCCACTGTCCGCTCGGCGCACAACTCGAAGAGGACGGACTCGTTGCCGCCCTCGGACAGCACAACCCAGACGATCTCGTCCGCCTCGACCTCCAGCTTTTCGACCTGGTTCGTGGATGAGCTGGCCTCGGCGACCCGTCGTCCCGATGCGTCGAGCGCGATCATCGAGACGGGCTGAAGAGTATAAAGCCCGATTTCCACAACGACGTTCCGGCACGGGAACGGAAGCGTTACCTGCAGCCCCCTGGCCGGTATTCGGAGCGCGCCGGTGGGAGGCGTGCCGGCGCTGACGATTCGGAGTGGGCGCTGGTCGAGCGAGGTGAAGCCAAAACCCTGGAAATCGGCCTCAGGGCCCAGCTCCCGCGGCTTCTCCGGCCGGAAGTCGACGCAGCGGCGCTCGTCAGGGGTTGGCTTGCGCGGCTCGCACTCGACGACCTGGCAGCACTCGGCAATCATCTCGACGTCGTCGACGTAGAGCATCCCGCCCTTCTGTCCGGCGGCCAGCTCGAGGAAGATCGTCACCGCCGCGCCGGTTGCGGTCACACGCTCCGCGAGTTGGGCCCAGGCATCGGACGCCTCGCGCTCGCACCACACCACCGCGGCCGCATCGGGGTCGTCGCCGCCGTCCGGATCGATCCCGAGCCGCGCGACGCTGCCGGGGCCGGCGATGGGCATCTGGTACCACGCGGCGACCTGGTAGTCCCAGCCCGGATTCGCGCCGATCGTCTGTCGCAGGCCAACGCGCGCGCGAGGCTCAGCTGCGATCCCCTGAGCCCGCTGGCCGCCATGGACGACGAACTCCTCGGCGAAGAACGAGCCACCGTCGCTCGCGTCACGCCCCGCGCGGCGCGAGTCGCCGTACGGCTCCCAATGGTTCGCGACCATGCCCTCGGCGCGATCACGGAAGCCGCCCTCGAAGTCGCGGTTGAGCACCTCGACGACGTGAACGACGATCGTGTCCCGGCCCTCGCCGCCGTCGTCGTCGACCACGGTGCAGGTGGCGAGGTACGTCCCGCACCGCTCGTAGACGTGCGTCGCGGCAACCGTCCCGATCCCCGCCGGCGGGTCGTGCCGTTCGCGGACGATCGCCGTTCGGGTGGGACTGCAGTCGCCGGGGTCCCACGTACCGCCGTGGGCATCGCACCAGCCGGGATCGGTGAAGCAGGCCCGCAGCGTCACCGGAATGCCGGGCAAGACGAACAGGTCGTCGCCGGCGTCGACGCTCGGTGGGACGTTGCGCACCACGACCAGTCGTGTGTCCGTCCCCACGCCACCGTCGTCGTCACGAACCTCTACCGTGAGGCCGTACTCGCCGTTATCGCAATAAGCGTGACGGGCGCGCGCAGTGCCAAGCGCCCGCGGCTCCTCGTTCGTCTCGGACACCGCCGCCGCAACGGGCAGGCTGTCATCGCCGAAGAAGAATGTCGCCTCGTGGGTGTCGAGCCACTCGGCGTCGGAGAACGTGGCGACGAAGTCGACGATCTCGCCTTCGTCGATCGTGATGACGCTCCCGGCCTCGACCACCGGCGCCACGTTCCGCGCCCGGATGGCCGCGAAATGCCGGGTCTCGACCCCGCCCGGCTGGTTGACCCGGGTCGTCAGCTTCGCGACGTAGAGCCCGTCGTCGCCGTACGTGTGGATGGGGCTCATCGCGGCGGCCGTGGTGCCGTCGCCGAAGTCCCACTCGTAAGTCGTGTCCGGCTTCGCCGGTCCGCCGACGAACTGGATTGGCGACCCGGCATCGACGACGTACGGGCCGTTCGCCTGCGCCAACGCGTCGGCTGTCGACTCGAATGTCGCGTGGACCTCGTAGGCGTCGGGGAACATGACGCCCTGCGGGTCGATCGTGACCGGGTTCTCGAAGCGCGAGAGGACGTCGCCGATCCCCTCGAGAGCCGGCGGCCAGGCGGTGATCGTCTCCACCCGGCCGCTGACCTGGTCCTTGATCACATTGCCGCCGACCATCTCGGCGAGGTCGTCGGCGAGCGACAGGACCACCACTACGACAATGACCCCGATCGCCCCGAACGTCAGGAACCCGAGGATGAGGCCGAGGATCCACGCGCCGATGCCAATGTCGACGTCGGGATCGCCGGACAGTCGGGCCTTGAGGCTCTGACTGCCGTTCGGGTTGTCCTCCCACTCGAGCACGAGCTTCGCGGTGAAGTCGGCGTCGACGTCGATGCTCCCGGCGATCGCGTTGAACACGGTGACGCTGCCCTGCAGCCGGATGAAGCCGTTGATCAGCGACGGCGTCAGCGAGTTGAGGCGAACCCGGCGACCCTGGATGTTTTCGAAGGTCTTGGGCGGGAAGTTGGCGCCGAATCCGCCATCCGCTTCGGGGGCACGGATCGCGTCGTTGATCAGGCCGATGACCTTCGCGCCATCGATCGCGACGGCGCAGCTCTTGCCGGCCGGAATGAATTCCCCGATCCCGGCGGCGTTCGCGGCGCCGCCGGCGTTGATCGCGAAGGCGATCGAGCCCGCGAGGACTTTGACCTGGACGTTCTGGACGCTGACCGGAGTTCCGGCCGTCTGCGGCGTCCAGATGGCGATGTCGCCGCGGTTCCGGAGGGCCTCGAACGTCCGGTCGCCGATGAACGTCTCGATCGCCGCAACGGTCGGCAGGGCGACGGTGATGTCGCCGATCGCGGTGACGACCGCCTGGCCTCGGGATTGGAGCTGGGTCGTCAGAAGACCCGGTAGTGCGGGGAAGCCCGTCGCGTTCAAGGTGTAGTTCTGACCTTCCACGCCGGCTGCGGGGGCCAGATTCTCGACGGTGACGGTCGCTGCCGTCAGCTGCGCCTTGACGCTACCGGCGCCGACCTGGAGCGGCGCCGTTACGGCGATCCCGGCCGTAACCGTCATCGGCGATCGCGCCGCCGGGTTGCTGATGTTCGACAGCTGCAGGCGGGCCGGGAGGACGATCTTGACCGTATTCGGGGCCGCGCCCGCGGTGACGACGATCCGCCGAGCCGGATCGGAGGCGTCGTCGAACAGGTCGAGCTGGGCGTCGGCGGTGATGAAGCCGAGGCTGACGCCGTTCTGCGGCTGCGAGTGCGGGATCGTGCCGTCGACATATCGGGCGTGGACGTACTCGGCGACGAGACCCAGGGTCAGCGGCGCGATCGGGTCGCCGCTCGTGATCGTCACGTTGACGTCCCCGCGGGCGATCTGCGACAGCAGGATCCCGACGTTGACCGTGTTCGGCAGCGCCCCGACCGGGAGGTCGACCGCGGTATCGGTCGTCATATCGAAGAACTGTGCGCTCGGGACCGGCGGGTTGGCGATCTCGACCTGGACGTTCGTTCCCAGCTTCACCCGGAGCCGGTTGGTCGCCGGCACGAGGTCGAGGTCGAGCCGGTCGCGCGGGATGTTGACCGTCCCCTGGCGCACCGTGTACGGCCCGAATGCGAGGCCCGCGGCGATCGGGACGCTGTGTGGGACGATCGAGTTGTCCCAGGCGCCCTGGAGCGCCTGCTTGAGCACGTCGCGGGTCAGCTCCGCGACGACCTCGAACCCGGACGTGTTCGGCATCGATCGACTCAGCCGCCGTCGCGGTCGCGCTGCAGCACAAACCGGATGCCGATCTCCGTCCGGGCCGGGTCGTCCTTCCGCGTCCGCAGTGCTGCGTACACCTCCGGCGGCGCGAGGCGCGGTCGGGTGGCATCGAGCGTGAGGTAGGCGACGAGCGGCTCGACGATCGGGTGCCGACCGATGAGCGGCTCGAGCGCCGGCAGGAGATCGCGGGTGTCGTCCGCTGGCAACACCAACTCCGATTCCGGCGATTGTTGCGTCCCGCGGCGGGTCGTCGACTTGCCGTGACTCCGGCGGGTCGCCGCCTGCGGCGCGGGCGCCGCCTGCGTCGCGCGGTCCTTCGGCGGCTTCACCTTGACCCCGACGCGACCGAGCGTCCGGACGACGCCAGTCCGCGACTGGAGGTCGACCGGTTCTCCGGCAAGCTTGTCGATCTCGTCGGCCAGCTTCGTCAGCCTGGCCGCGTCGTCCTCCGAGAAGCGAACCCGGTGCTCGGCGTAGCGCCGCATCCTGTCGGTGAGGCTGTAGCCCAGCTCCTCGAGGGCCAGCAGCGGATTCGCGGCGGCGCGCAGCGCCAGGTCGCGATCCTCGTTGACCGCGCGAACGAGGGCCGGCATACGTCGGCGGAGCGAATCGACTGAGTCGATTGGTGCCGCTGGCTTTCTCACGGTTTCCCCAGGTGCGTGAGCGCTCGGGAGCCGCGCGCCAAAGCTCGCGAGCGTCCGTCGAGAGTACCACCGGATCCGGGGTACAGATGCAAGCGATCGAATTCGTGCATTAGGCTGGACCGATCGCTGCGGGGGCGGGTGATGGACGGTAGCTTCAGACGACTCCTGCTCATCAGGCCACGGGGGTTCTGCGCCGGTGTCGTGCGCGCGGTCGACGCGGTGTGGATCGCCCTCGAGCGCTTCGGACCGCCGATCTACGTTCGGCACGAGATCGTCCACAACGAGCACGTCCTGCGCGAGCTCGAAACCGCCGGCGCGGTGTTCGTCGATGACCTCGACGACGTGCCGCCAGGCGCCCGCGTCTTCTTCAGCGCCCATGGCGTATCGCCGGCGGTGCGCGACGAGGCGAGGCGACGCGGCCTCGTCCCAATCGACGCGACGTGCCCGCTGGTGTCGAAGGTCCACCAGCAGGCGATCCGCCTCGATCGCCAGGGGTTCACGATCCTGCTGATCGGCCACGGCGGCCACGTCGAGGTGGCGGGCACTCGCGGCGAGGCGCCGCGCTCCACAATCGTCATCTCGACCGTGGAGCAGGCCGAATCCGTCGAGGTTCCGGACGAAGAGCGCGTCGGCTATCTCACCCAGACGACACTGAGCATGGCGGACGTCGCGGACATCGTGAGCACCCTCCGGCGGCGCTTCCCGGCCCTCAAGGAACCGGCGTCGCAGGACATCTGCTACGCGACGGAGAACCGCCAGGCGGCGGTCCAGGCCGTTGCCGGACGGTGTGACGTCATCCTCGTCGTCGGTTCGCGCAGTAGCTCGAACTCGGCGAGCCTCGTCGAGACGGCGCGGCGGGCCGGAGTGCGCTCGGCGCTCGTGCCGGAGCCGACGGCCGTGCCGTGGGGCGACCTGGCCGACGCCAACACCGTCGGCCTGACGTCGGGCGCATCCACGCCGGAGACTCTGTTCGAGTCCGTCGCCGAGCGGCTCGTGAGCGGCGGGTTCGCCCTCACCGAGGACGTCGAGATCGTCCGCGAGACCGTCACCTTTGCGTTGCCGCCAGGTCTGGGACAGCAGGGCCGCGAGGCGGGGCCGGACGTGGCGTCGACGTAGCGGCTCACTACGGCGTTCTGCCAATTGCGGTCGTCCGTCCGGAGGCGCATGCTTCTCCATGCGCGCGCGCAATGCATCCCCCGGGCACGGGGAAGGAGCGAGCCATGGACGGCCTGCAGCTGCGCACGATCACCCCCGCGGCCAATGAGGTTCTCGCCGGACCGGCGATTCTCACGGTCGAGGCGGAACGCCCGGTAACCGAGCGGACGGCCGAATCCGGCGTCCGCGTCTTCGACCGCCGGAATGCCCTCGTCCGTGGCCGCGTCACGCTCTCGAACGACGGCCGGACGATCGAGTGGCGCCCCTCGCGCCCGCTCCGG
>Ga0136633_1000714_pt1 | contig 25128 bp, 26 predicted proteins | sample AntDrymeUQ832206_2_FD_105494 | JGI IMG/M metagenome (GOLD analysis project Ga0136633, IMG submission 105494) | Polar desert sand microbial communities from Dry Valleys, Antarctica - metaG UQ83 (22.06) | ecosystem: Environmental > Terrestrial > Soil > Desert | place: Antarctica: Dry Valley... | reverse complement strand
CTCCTGAGCCTGCGTGTGGCGGCTCCTGAGCCTGCGTGTGGCGGCTCCTGAGCCTGCGTGTGGCGGCTCCTGAGCCTGCGTGTGGCGGCTCCTGAGCCTGCGTGTGGCGGCTCCTGAGCCTGCCAGATACTGCTGCCACCGGTGCGAATCTGACCACGGCGTTGCGACTCCGCCAGATCGCCAGTTGGCACCGGCGCCACCGGTGACGTGGCGGAGTCGGCCACTTCGTCCGCCCCTCTCACCGCAGGCATCGGTATCTGGCGGAATGACGCACAGCCCCACCGGCCCGATCCGCGAGCACCGCATTTCGAATCGGCTAGACTCGTGACTCCCGAGTCACTGCCACCCGCACTCCGTGTCCGAGGCGCCCGAGTGACCTACCTGCTGACCCGCGAGCACGATGAGCTGCGTGCGATGGTGCGCCAGCTCGCCACGGAACGAATCGCGCCACGCGCCGCCGAGATCGACGAGAAGGCCGAGTTCCCCCACGACCTGAAGGATCTGCTGGCGCAGCAGGACCTGCTCGGCACCTGCTTCGAGGAGAGGCACGGCGGCACCGCCCTCGACACGATCGCGCAGAGCATCCTTGTCGAAGAGATCGCGCGCGCAGACGCCACGACCAGCCTCATCCCGATCGTCCAGAAGCTCGGCTCGCTCCCCATCATCCTGGCCGGCAACCAGGAGCAGAAGGACAGCTACCTCCCGCGCCTCGCCTCGGGGGAATGGCTGATCGCGTTCGGCCTGACAGAGGCGGCCGCCGGCAGCGACGTCGCCGCAAACCGCATGCGCGCCACTCGGGACGGCGACGAGTACATCCTCAATGGCAGCAAGCGCTTCATCACCCACGGATCGATCGCAAACGTGCTGACCGTGTTCGCCCTGACCGACCCTGACGCCGGAGGACGCAAAGGAATGAGCGCGTTCATCGTCGAGGCCGTTGCGCCCGGCTTCGCCACTCCGCGCGTCGAGCACAAGATGGGCATCCGCGGCTCGCCGACCGCCGAGCTCACGTTCGATGATGTTCGTGTACCGGTCGCCAATCGGCTTGGCGAGGAGGGAGATGGCTTCAAGATCGCAATGGCCACACTGGACCGCTCGCGCCTGAGCATCGCGGCCCAGGCGGTGGGGATCGCGCAGGGGGCGCTTGACGCATCGGTCTCGTATGCGGCCGACCGCCAGCAGTTCGGGCAGCGCGTGGTCGACTTCCAGGGCATCCAGTGGATGCTGGCCGACATGGCCTCGCAGACCGAGGCGGCCCGCCAGCTCACCTATGCCGCGGCTGCGCGCGTCGATGCGAGCGCGCAAGATCTTCCATACTGGACCTCGAGTGCCAAGCTCGTGGCCGGCGATGTTGCGATGAAGGTCACGACCGATGCCGTCCAGGTGCTGGGCGGATACGGCTATATCACCGAGTACCCTGTCGAGCGCATGATGCGCGACGCGAAGATCACGCAGCTCTACGAGGGGACACAACAGATCCAGCGCCTCATCGTCGCGCGCCAGCTCCTGCAGCGGGCCGGCGTCGCGAAGCGGGGCTCGTAACAGGAGCACAGCAAGCGGACCGTGAAGATCGTCGTCTGTATCAAGCAGGTCCCGGCCACCGGCGCCGACAAGCGCTATACCGATGACCTGCGTCTCGACCGGAACGGAGTCGAGGCCATCATCAACCCCCTCGACGAGTATGCCATCGAGCAGGCTCTGCGCCTGGTCGACGACGGGACCGTGGAGAACGTCACGTACCTGACGATGGGTCCCGAGCAGGCCTCGGAGGCACTGCGCCGCGCCCTTGCCATGGGTGGCGACGATGCAGTCCTCGTGACCGATCCGGCCCTGGCCGGAGCCGACGAGTGGGCGACCGCCAAGGTCCTGGCCGCTGCGCTGGACAAGCTGGCACCCGACGTCGCGCTCATGGGGATGGCGTCGGACGATGCGCGAGGGTCCCTCGTGCCCGGTGCCGTTGCCGCCATGCGCGACCTTCCGCTGCTCAGCTATGGCGCCGAGCTGGCGGTGGGTAACGGCGCCGCGCGCGTGCGACGCCTGTCGGCCACCGGTTTCGACTGGATCACCGCGCCGCTGCCGGTGGTGGCGACCGTCACCGACCAGGTTGGGGAGCCACGCTACGCGAGCCTGAAGGGGATCATGGCCGCCAAGCGCAAGCCGCTCGAGACCTGGTCGCTGGCCGAGGTCGGGTTGTCGGCCGACGAGCTATCGGGCGCCGCACTGACCCGCGTGACCGACGCGCGCCCGCCGGAGGCGAAGCCGCCGACTGAGCGCATCGAGAACGTTCCTCCCGCTGAGGCAGCCACGAAAATCGCCGACTGGCTCGCTGCACGAAAGCTGATCTGAGACCGATGCGCAACGACATCCTCTTTCTCGCCGAATTCAGCGCGGGTAAGCCCGCCCGCTCGGCGCTCGAGCTGGCGACCGGCGCTGCCGATCTCGCCTTGCAGTCCGGTGGGGTGGCTGTGGCCCTCGCCTACGGCAGCGGCGCCGCCGATGGCGCCTCGGGCCTCGGTGCCCACGGGGCGCGCCGGGCCATCGTCCTCGGCGACGAGGACAGGCCGGCCATCACCTATGCCGCGGTCGCCGTTGCAGCGGTCCGCGACGCCGACGCGCTGGCGCTCCTGGCGCCAGCCACGCCCAACGGCCGCGACCTGGCGGCGGCGCTGGTCGGCACGCTCCACGTCCCTGCCTTCGGTCCCGTGCGAGCCGCACGCGTGACCGATGGCGTGCTCGAGACCGAGCAGGCGACGCTCCAGGGCAACGTGATCACCACCGCGCGGCCAACGGATGGGGCGCCGACTCCATCGATCGCCCTGGTGCTGGCAAATACGTTCACGCCCGTCGAGGGCAACACGGGCAGCGCCGAGGTTACGCAGACGCCGGACGCGGCGGAGTCAGCATTCTCCAGGGCCACCGTCGCCGAGAGTCATGAGGCGGACGCGAAGGTCGTCAACCTTGAGGAAGCCACGGTCATCGTGGCCGGGGGCCGTGGCGTGGGTGGCGAAGGAGGCTTCGGCCCGCTCCGCGACCTGGCGGGCGCGCTGGGCGGTGCGGTCGGTGCATCGAGAGCCGCCGCGGACGCCGGCTGGATTCCGTATCAGCTTCAGATCGGGCAGACCGGCAAGGTCGTCAAGCCCGCTCTCTACATCGGCGCCGGTATCAGCGGCGCGATCCAGCACCGGGTCGGGATGCAGAGCGCGGAGCATGTGATCGCCATCAACCGGGATCCCGACGCGCCGATCGGGGACTTCGCCGACCTCTTCGTCGTCGGTGACCTGTTCCAGATCGTACCGGCGCTGACCGAGGAGATTCATCGGCGCAAGGGAACGGAAGGGGCGTAGGCTACGACGATGCGCGCACTGTTCGGCGGCCGGCGGCGGAGCGTCTTCGGGCTCGGCAAGGAATTGGGCCTGTATCGGAACGAGGTGTTCCAGCGCACCGAGCAGATCGACTCGCTGCTGGTCGCGGTCGCCGAGGGGATCGAGGCGCTCCGTCGTCGCGACCTCGATCCTGAGGAGGCAATAGGCCGGCTTGGGGCGCAGGAAGATCTGCTCGACGAGGAGGTCAGCGGACTGCAGGGCATGATGGCGCCCGAGGAGCTCCACGGCCTCCACATGGAGTACGAGGCGAACCTCCAGCGCGCCCTGCGCGGCATCGTCACGGTCGAGCGTGGCTGTGGCATCACGCGGCTGCCGCATCGGCCGCCGGATGACGACGAGCCACACATCTACTACAGGCGCGGGTACGCCAACGTGACGCACGCCCGGATGCGAATGGCCGAGATCACGGAGGTCCTGCTGGCCTGGGAGCCCGGCAGACCGGCCGATGCATCGGTCGCCGCACGGCTCGAGCGCTCGCGGGAAGGTTAGGCTGGCGTCGCGGGTCCGACCGGCGGTCGCGTGGCCACCCGGCGGATTTCGTCGTTTGGCATCAGTGGTGCCGCTATGGTGTGCGTCGGGGATGCGCATATGTTGTGGTATGCTCCGCGATAGTACAAGCACTGGTGTAGTCCGTACGGGGAGCGACGCAAACCAGCATGCGATGTCCACGCTGTGACGAGTCCGGCACTCGCGTCATCGACTCGCGCGACCTTGAAGCCGGCAGCACGATCCGGCGACGTCGCGAGTGCGAGGCCTGCTCCTACCGTTTCACGACGTATGAACGGTCCGAGGGCGCGCGCATCGTCGTCATCAAGCGTGACGGCAGCCGCCAGGACTTCGACCGCGAGAAGCTGCGCACCGGCCTGCTCAAGGCGCTTCAGAAGCGCCCGGTGACGCTTGATCGCGTCGAGGCGGCGCTCGACGACATCGAGAGCCAGCTGCGCGCCCGCGGTGACGCGGAGCTTCCCTCGACCGAGATCGGACGCCAGGCGACCGATGCGCTGCGTGACCTCGACCAGCTGGCCTACATCCGATTCGCATCGGTCTATCACGCGTACGATGACATCGAGACGCTCCAGCGTGAGGTTGATCGGCTCATCAAGCAGCGCGCTGGATCGTAAGATCAGCGCCGCATGATCCTGTCCGACCGCGATATCCGTGCTGAGATTGACGCCGGCCGGATCGTCGTCGACCCGTTCACCCCCGATGCTGTCCAGCCGTCCAGCGTCGACCTCCATCTCGGGAACCGGTTCAGGGTGTTCCGCAACAACCGGACCGCCGTGATCGACCCGCGCGCCGATCAGCCGGAGCTCACCGAGCTGGTCGAGATCGCGGGGGACGATCCGTTCATCCTGCACCCCGGCGAGTTCGTGCTGGGCGCCACCTTCGAGCGCGTCGCCCTGCCCGACGACCTCGTCGGGCGACTCGAAGGCAAGTCGAGCCTTGGGCGATTGGGTTTGCTCATCCACTCCACGGCCGGGTACGTCGATCCCGGATGGGAGGGTACCCTGACGCTCGAACTCTCGAACGTGGCCAACCTGCCGATCAAGCTCTATGACGGCATGAAGATCGGCCAGATCAGCTTCCAGCGCCTCAGCTCGCCGGTCGAGGTCGGCTACGGCGACGAGCGCATCGGTAGCAAGTACCGCGGACAGACCGATCCGACCGCCAGTCGCTACCACGCCGACTTCGACCGCGGCCGCGTGATCCGATGAGCGAGCCGCTGCACGAGATCGGCGAGGCACGCCGCTACGCCGGAGGCGTGACCGTGCGCGTGGTTCGGGCCGGCTGGTTCCGTCCCGATGCCGGCGGATTCTTCGGCGTCGTGCCGCGTCCGCTGTGGAGCCGACTGGTCGAGGCCGATGAGCGCGGACGGCTGCTCTGCCGCCTCAACCTGCTGCTGGTCGAGGCCGGTGGCAAACGGATCCTGGTCGAGACCGGCACCGGCATGCGCATGACCGACAAGGACCGCGACATCAAGGGCGTCGAGGGAGGCGACCCGGCCGCGGCGCTCCTGGCGGTGGGGGAGGACCCTGCGTCAATCGATTTCGTAGTGGTGACGCATCTCCACTACGACCACGCCGGCGGCATGATCGGCGCCGATGGACGGCCCGCCTTTCGGAAGGCCCGCTACGTCGTGCAGCGTGACGAAGCTGAGGCCGCTCACGGCGACGAGCTCCGGCTGCAGGGCATCATGGAGGTGGAGCAGCTCGATGCCGTGCGTGCCGCCGGGCAACTGGCCGAGGTCAACGGCGAGGTGGAGCTCGTAGAAGGCGTGCGCGTGGTGCGCACCGGCGGACACACCCGTGGATCGCAGGCGGTGCTGATGGGCGTCGAGCGTCCCGGTGGACGAGCCGGCGACCCGACAGACCGGGCCGTCTTCTGGGGCGACCTGATTCCGACCCGCTGGCAGGTCCCGGTCCGCTGGACGAGTGCATATGACGATTACCCGATCGACGCCATCGAGGTCCGCAGCAAGCTCGTGGCCCGCGCCGCCGCGGAGGGGTGGTGGTGCTACTTCACCCACGATCCGGGCGAAATGCCCATCCGCATCGAGGCAACGGCAAAGGGCGGCTTCCAGGCCGTCTCCTGATGCCAGGCAGGTGCCTCGCCTGCGAGAGCACGCCCGCGGCCTGATCGATCGATCCGGCCTAGAATAGTGGGCCACTTCTGCCCGATTGTTCGTTCGAAAGGACGCTGATTTCCGTGACTTCCGTTCGTAGTTTCCTGCGCCGCGGCACCGTCTTCACCGCCGTCATCGCGCTCGTGGCGCTGCTGGCCGCGTGCAGTACCCCCGCTGACACCGGCGGCGACGACACAGACAGCACCGGCGGCGGCACAGTTGCCGTGACCGGTGCCGCTGCTGCGCTCAGCGCCGCCGACCTCGCCTTCGACGCGAACGTCATCGAGGCTCCCGCCGGCGAGGCTTTCACAATCACCTTTACCAACAATGACACGGTGCCTCACAACGTCGCGATCTACAGCGAGAAGGGCGGCGAGGAGATCGTCAAGGGCGAGGTCATCGACGCGGGTGCGACCACCGAGGTCCAGGTCGATGCGCTTGATGCCGGCGAGTACTACTTCGTCTGTGACATCCACCCCGACGACATGAGCGGACGCGTCGTCGTCGAGGGCTGACCGCTCCGGGCCGTGCGCGATGCGCGCCTCGTTCCGTGTGTTTCCCGCGGCGCCAGGTGTTCACCAATGACACATGTGCTGCGTGGCGAGCGCTACGGTCCCGAACGGCTCTGGGACCAGGACAGATGCTCGTGCCGCCGCACATCTGTGATGCGAACGGGGCCGAGATCGGCTTTGTGGAGCCGATAGCGGGCTACTCGCCGACATAGTGTGCCGCTGTGCGCACAGGTGTCTCCCGACGCGCTTCAGCCGGCTGCGAGCAGCTCCTCGAGGATGGCGACCATGCGCGACGGATCCAGCGGGCCGACCACCTCACGCAGGATCGTCCCCTCGGCGCCGATGAAGTAATGCCGCGGCAGGCCATCGGTTCCAGCCCAGCGGTAGTAGGTTTCGAGCGTCGGGTCGAGCAGGATCGGATACTCGACACCGTAGCGCTCGACAAAGTCGGTGACCGCGTCGCGCCCCTCTCCCCAGTCGACGCCCAGGATGAGCAGTTGGTGAGGATAGGCCTCGGCCAGGCGCTGCATGGCCGGCATCTCGGTGCGGCACGGCTCGCAGCTGGTGGCCCAGAAGTTGACCCACACCAGGCGCCCGTCCGCATCGGCCAATGACCAGGATTGGCCGTCAATGGCTTCGGCGTGCAGTTCGGGTGCCGGCTGGCCGACCAAGGAGCCGATGCGCCCGTCAGGTGTCCCCCGCAGCAGCGGAATCGTGGCGAGTACGCCGAGCACGATCGCCAGGACCAGGATGCCGATGAGCCACAGCAGGCTCCCGCGCCGCCGTCGCAGGATCGCCGGGATCATCGGCCCAGGACCGCCTCGAGATCGGGGCGGGTGATCATCAGCTCGAGCCGATCCTCGCCGTCGAGGGCGAGCACGGGGATGCGGTGCTCGTAGCGCACGAGCAGGTCGTCATCGGCTTCGATGTTGACTGCGTCCCATTTATTGGTCCCGAGCATGCTGTCGAGCAGGACGCTCGCCTCCTCGCAGAGGTGGCAGCCATGCCGAACGTAGAGGGTCGGTCGTGCGGGCATGCGACCGATGATACGGTAGGATCCGATGAGCGCCGCCCCCGTAGCTCAGTGGATAGAGCGCCGCCGTCCTAAGGCGGGCGTCGGGGGTTCGAATCCCTCCGGGGGCGCCAGTACGAGCAGGAGATTATGGTGGACACGACTACGGAGGTCGCGGCCTTCGATGGGCTCGTGGCGATCGGAGCGATCGTGGGCATCATCGCCCTCGTCGGGTTGGCGGTGGTCTCCTTCCGCCGTCGATGAGGTGGCACGTTAGCGAGGCCGAACGCTATCTGGCGGCCGGCCTCTTCGTCGGCGGCGGCATCCTCTATCTGATGACCCAGCTCGATGAGGGCCGGGGCCTTCCCTCATGGGCGACATCACGGGCGAGGATGACGGCAGCGTTGCGACGGGCACAATCGTCCTCGGGCTTAACCTCGTTGCCGCCTGGGTCTCAATCGTCGGCCGCGATCAGAACGACCGAGTTTCTACAGTAGCGTCCGGTCGGATATCCTCGGGAACTGCGAGCACGGCGGGCATCCCGCGGCATGTGGTCGTGGGGCCGGCGCGCCAAGCCAGTTGGCCTTACGACCGACGGATCGATGAAAGAAGCGCTTCCTCGGTCACCCGGCCAAGCCAGTTGGCGAAGTGACCGGAGAGCGCAGCCTCATCGGTTACAAGGCCAACCAGGTTGGCGCGGACGCCAGCGGTCGCGGGCTAGGCGTTTGCGCCGTGCGCGGTCGTGGCGCGACGCTCGTGGGCGCCCTCCGCGAACTCTTCGAGCATCTTGGCATTGAAGGCCGGGATGTCCTTCGGCGTACGACTGGTGACAAGGCCATGGTCGGTGACGACCTCCTCGTCGATCCACTCGGCGCCGGCGTTGCGCAGGTCCGTCCGAAGCGACGGGTAGCTGGTCATGCGACGGCCGCGGACGACGTCGGCCTCGATGAGCAACCAGGGCGCGTGGCAGATGGCGGCGATCGGCTTGCCGGCATCGGCGAATGAACGGACGAAGGCAACGCCGTGCTCGTTCTGGCGCATGGTATCCGGGTTCTTGACGCCGCCGGGGAGCAGCAGCGCACCGTAGTCATCGGCACGCGCCGTTTCAAGGGTGAGGTCCACTGAAGCCGTGTCGGCATCGGTCTTTCCGCGAATCTGGCCAGCATGATCCGAGACGATCGTCACGTCCGCGCCGGCGTCGCGCAGCGCGGCGACCGGCTGGGTCAGCTCGCTCGGCTCGTAACCATCGGTCACCAGGACGGCGACCTTGAGTCCATCGAGATGCATCGGTGTCTCCTGCAGTTGGTTTGGTCAGGTAAGCCGCAGGACGCGTGCCAGCCGCTTACAGCACGAACGTGAAGAGGCCCGCCAGGCGGGCGAAGGTGTTGAGGAAGATCATCACGCCGATGACGACGATGAACGCGCCGGCGACGACCTGCACCGCCCGATGGTGGCGTTGCAGCCAGTCGAGCAGCGGCCGGAGGCGGGGAAGCGCCAGCGCGGCGGCCAGGAACGGGACCGCCAGGCCGGCCGAGTAGGCGACCAGCAGGACGAGCACGACCGGCACCGAGCCGCTCGAAATGCCCATCGTGAAGATGGCGCCCAGCACGGGACCGATGCACGGCGTCCAGCCGACACCGACAAACGCACCGAGCGCCAGGGAGCGGGCGGAGCGCGCGGCCGGCAGGCTGGAGGGGTGTAGGCCGATCCGGAAGCGATCCATGACCGGCCCGAACACACCGGTGGTGAGCACGCCGACCACGACGACGGCGACGCCGGCCACCTGGCGGATCTCCGGGATCCTGAACAGAGGCCCGCCCACGAGGCCGATCGACGTCCCGAGCAGGACGAAGACGGCGGTGAATCCGCCGATGAAGAGCAGGGCCTGCGGCAGGACGGCCGACCGCGAGACCACGGCTGTGCCGGACTGCCCATCGGCGACCGATGCGTCCCCGAGGAAGGCCAGGTAGACCGGCAGCAGCGCCAGCACGCACGGCGAGACGAACGAGATGAGGCCGGCGACAAACGCCAGGCCGATGCTGACCTCGGTCATGGGAGCAGCGCCGCCGGCGCCGTGCCGGGCTCGACCACGATGGGCGCGGCGATGATCCAGAGCGAGAGGACCGTGTAGCCGAACATGAGCGCCACCATGGGCAGCCCGGCGACGGTTGCGCGGCCCGGTGCGTCTCGCAACGCGAGCCGATGGGCGTGGACGATCCCGGCGATGTGCCCGCCCACGATTGCCGCCACGCTCAGGTACCAGACGAGCACGACCGGGATCGCGTCCAACTGCGGGGCGAGGCTCATCAGCGGATCGGCGACGAGCGACGGCAGCCAGACGACGCCCTGCAGCACGAGCGTCAGGTAATGCGCGATCAGGTAGCCGCCGGCGATTGGAAGGAGCGGCACGGCGTAGCGGCCGGCCTGCTCACCGAGCGACCCTCGGGACCGAGCGTTGCCGAGCGCATGGGTGCCCGTCACAATGGCCACGAAAGCGCCCAGAAAGAGGGCGAATACGATCAGCAGCTGCAACGTCTCGATGACGAGGAAGGTGATCGCATTCGTGGCCCCCAGGATCGAAGCGATTGGCGGGTAGAGCGTGCTCAACAGGAACGCGCCGATGGCGGTCTCGCGCATGCCGTCGTAGGTCACCCCTGCAAGGACCAGGACGATGAAGGCAACGTCGGACCAGTTCGGCCGACCGACAGCCGTCAGTCCGACGAACCATGGACGCAGCTCGGGCCCGCGTTCGGCGTCATCGGCCGCGACGCTACATTCGGGGCAGTCCAGACATCGCCGGGAATCACAGGCCTCGTCGCAGCCCGCGCAGAGCTGGGCGCTCCGCGATCGGCGCGCGAGCGGACCGATGCGGCCGAACCAGCCGAGCTCGACCTCGAACAGCTCAGCATTGCGCAGCCACGCGATCTGTCCGAAAAGGAGCATGCCGGCCAGCGTCAGGAGCGTGTAGCCGGTCATGAGCATCGCGACCGTGACAGCGACGTTGCCGCCGGGCAGGATCAGCTCCGCCCAGATGCCAGCGCCGAGCAGGAGCACGGCCGGCCACCGCGCCAGCGACGGCGGGTAGCGAAGCCCCAGATCGAGACGGTCGACGCCAGTGCGGCGCGCCGCCCATTCCAGTGCGGCGAAGGTCGTCCGGAACGGGCTCAGGGACGGCCACGGGTTGCCGGCGACGACCGCCACGATCGGCAAGCCGACCCAGATGCCGATCCAGAGCAGCACCGCTGGCAGGGGCGAGATGTCGCCGACCACGAAGCCGACGGCGATGGCTCCGAACCACCAGGCGAGCCCGAGCAGGCGAAGCGCCAGCCTCGCGACGTTGGCCAGCCCGCCCGGGATGGGCCACGTCGCGGAGGGCGGCCGGGTGTGCGCGGCCCGTGAGGTGAATGTGGTGACCACGAAGGATGCGGCCACGGCGATCCCCGCGCCGGCCAGGTAGAGCCACAACGGCACCGGCAACTGGAACGTGCCGCCGATGGCATGCGCTTCGGCCGGCCGGGGCGTCGCCAGGACGGCGAAGATGGCGACGGTCGCTGCCGCGCGGGCGGCCCTAGGGCTCATGGACCGTGAAGATGCCGACGCTGACGCCCTCGGCGTTCTCATCGGTGTGGAGCTCGATCGGAAATTGGCCGCTGCGGGCGCCGTGAAGGCGAGCTCGGTGACCTCGCCCGCCGTCACCGACGTCGCCCCGACCTGCTCGTCGTAGCCGTGGATGTGAAGGACGCCATCCACCTGCACCGTCACGACCAGCGTCACCGGGCGGTCGCGGCAGACCGCGGGGTTCGCCGGTGCGAGCGCATCGGCGGAGAGCGTCAGCTCGATCCGCGTCGGCAGCGCCTCGCATGCGGGATCGGCGCCGATGCATCCTGCCACGACCAATCCGAGCAGCATGGCCACGGCGCGGGCTCGGATCATGAGCCGGCCCTGCGTGCGCGCCAAGTGCCGATGGCCAGGGCGACCAGCAGCAGGATCGAGCCGAGCGCAGGCCGCGCGCACGGTCGTCGGGGAGCCAGCGCAGCCATCGGCATGCTCGCGCTCACCAGCACGAGTGTCGCCCAGATGGCGAGGCGCGTGAAGCGCATCGGCCAGGTTCCTCCTGCGTGGATCGATCACGGCGAGCCCCATCGCTGGCGCAGATAGCTGACGAGGTCGCGCCGTTCCTGCTCGGCCAGGCTGGCGGCGAATGCCGGCATCGGCGTGCCCGCCATCCCGTTGGTAATACGGTACGACACCTCGGCGTCGGACATGGCGGCGAGGCGTTGCCGAAGCGAGCCGGGGGCGGGGAGCGTTCGTGTCGGCCCGTCGCCCTCTCCGTCGTTACCGTGGCAGCTGGCGCAGTTCGCCAGGTAGATCCGTTCCCCGGCATCCGCCGACCCAGCGCCCGCTTCGCCATATGCGGCCAGCTCGGAGGCTGTCGGCTGATTCGCAGCCTCGACGACCGAGCGCGAGCCGGCGGCGAGGACGAGGACGGCAGCCATCGCCACGAGCAGGGCCCGCAGCGGCGCCAGGCCCGTGGAACGAAGACCGAGGATCACGAAGGCTGCGATGGCGAGGACACCCGGAATCCAGCCCGCCATCCCGCTGGGCAGGACGGCCCACAGGAGGGCGAGCGGTGCCGGCACGCCGACGCCGGTGTCGGGAGGCAGTGCGATCAGCGGAGGACTCGGCTCGCTCACTCCCAGGCTGAACGGGACGGACTCGTCCCGGGCTCCGGTGCGGCGCACGGTCACCTCCAGGCCCCAGTCGCCGACCAACGGCGTGTGCGCGCCGGCGATGCCGTACAGTCCGTCGATCTCGCGCGCTTCGAGCTCGACACGGTCCGCGGGCTGGCCGCTCTCCACGGGCGGCGTGAAGGTGAGGAAGACCTTCTGCACGTCCGGCCGCGGCCCTCCATTGGTGGCGTCGTGGACGGTCACCCGGTAGGTCTGGCTGCCCGGCGCAGGCACGCTCACCGACGCGTGGATGGATGACGGCCCGGCCTCGCCGAAGAAATGCGCCGCCTGGACCGATAGGCCCGTGACGACCGGCTGTCTCGCGGCAGCGGGCTGGATGGTCACCATCGCAGCCGCCGCCATGACGGCAACCGCCGCGACGACCAGCTCCGCGCCGACCAGGACCGCCATGCGGCCGCGGCCATGCCCGCGCAGGAGGAGGTGGTTCGCGGCACCGATGCCGAGCGCAAGGCTGACGAGCCCCGCCTTGAGGAGCAGGAGGTTCCCGTACGAGCTTGCGACCAGCTCGCGCGACGAGCCGAGCACGAGTGGCGAGTTGGCCAGGCCGGTCAGCACGACCAGCGGGCCGGCAACCAGTGCCAGCCGGCCATGACGCCGGAGGATCTCCCCGGCGGCGGTTCGCCCGGATCCACCCGCGACCACGACCCGGGTTGCCAGCGGGTAGACCGCCGGCAGGCCACCGAGCCACGCCGCGGCCCCCAACAAATGCAGCCAGTCGAGCGCCGCGTTGGGCGGCCCGCCCAGCGACGAGGCATGGCCGGCCGCGCTCATTCCGGCCAGCGAGACGGCCAGGAAGCCGCCGGCGACCATCGCGGGCAGCCCCTGGTCGCCGTCGCGCCGCCGGACCAGCGCGACCAGACCCATCAGCGCGGCGGCGAGGGCGGCGAGCATCGAGACCCGCATCGCGATGGCGAACGGAGTCCAGCCGAATGGAGCGGCGACGTCGAACGGAAGCCCGGTGGCGAACCCGGTGAGCTCACCGCCTGGTCGCGCGGAGAGGATCAGGTAGAGCGACAGGCCGACGACGGTCCCGACCGCGCAGGAAACGATCAGGCGCCACGGCGGCCGTCGATCCGCGCCCGGGGCCTGCGCCGCAAGCATCGCTCGTCCGGCGACCCACCAGATCGCCAGGCTTCCCAGCCCGACGAGCGCGGCGACGAGGGCCAGCCAGCGCGCCGCGACCGCCCAGGCATCCACCGATGGTGACGATGAGGTCGGTGGGCTTGTCGGGGGTGCCTCCGCGCCGGTGGGATCGACGACGAATGCAAAGAGACCCTGCGTGGCATGGCCGTCGACGGTCGAGACGACCTGGTAGCTGACGGTGTAGATGCCCGCCTCGAGCGCCGGCAGCTCAACGCGCGCAACGGTGGCTCCTGTGTTGACGACGACCGCACCTATGCCAGCGAGTGGGCGCAGCTGGGCGTCGAGCAGCTCGACCGAGGCGGTGCCGGCGTCTATCGGCTCGCTGAAGGTGATGGTGAGATGCTCGGGGGCCTGGACGAGCGACGCGTTCGGGAGCGGATCAGTGCTGACAAGCTCGGCGTGGGCCAGCAGGGGAGCGGGAGCGATGAGGGAGCCGGCCAGCAAGGCGAGCATCGCCAAGACGTGTCGGGGGCGGAGGAAGGATGGTCTGGAGATGGTTGTGGAGCGAGGCACGAACCCTCCGCGGGCCGGGTGGCGACGGGGCAGGGTGAGTATACGAAGCGGCCGAGTGTCCTGAGCCGGCAGACGCTTTGGGCGGGTACACCGTGTTGCACCGCCGATTGCATCGGGGCTTGGGCGACGCTGGTGGTATTTCTTCGTCTCGCCCTCCTCGCGCCTCTCCTCGTTGACGGTGCGCGGGCGCGTTCGCGCATGGCTTGCAGGGCGCCGGATCGATGACGACACCACGCGCGTGGCGCTCCAGCCCGCGACGAGCGTCTCTGAGCCGTTCGCATGACAAATGTTCACCCCAGTGAGCATTACGGTCGCGAACACGGCCGATACAGTCGCGAACACGGCCGATACCGCCGCCAGGAGCACCTCGAGGTTGCCACTTGTGTCGCCAGGAGAGCATCTGTCAAGCATGGGGATGCGCTCAGTGGCGTAATGCTCACCCGGCGGCACAGATGTCCCCCTCGCGGCCAGACCTAGAGAGCGTCCCTCGGAAGTTGGCCGCCGCGATCCAAGAACGGCCAACTCTCGGTCAGGCTGCTGAGCGCTTCGCCGCACACCAAGCGCTTGCTCGCCAAGCGGCACGCGAATTGCAATCGCCCCCGCGTGGCCGCACCCACCGCTCTCGGACCGATCATCGAGGCGCGACGTCTCGCGCGCATTCGATGGCCGAATCGTCGTCGACAACCTCTCGTTCGGGGTCGAGGCGGGGACAATTCTCGGCGTGGTGGGTCCGAGCGGCTCCGGCAAGACGACCACGGTGCGGATGCTGACGGGGACGCTCGGCCGGACGAGCGGCGAGATCCGGGTGCTCGGCGAGGATCCGATGCATTTCAGCCGCCGCGTTCGCGGACGGATCGCCTACATGCCGCAGCTGTTCAGCCTTTACGAGGACCTCTCCGCCCAGGAGAATGTCGGCTTCGTGGCCGCCCTGTACGGCATCGGCCTATTCAAACGGCGACGACTCATCCGGCGGGCCCTCGAGGTCGTCGATCTGACTGACGCTCGCAACCGCCTGGCGCGCGACCTCTCGGGCGGCATGCAGCGACGCCTGGAGCTTGCCTGCGCCCTGGTCCACAGCCCGGACGTCCTCTTCGTCGACGAGCCGACCGCCGGGATCGATCCGATGCTCCGCCAGACGATCTGGGACGAGCTGCGGACGCTCCGCGACGACGGGCGGACGCTGGTCGTCACGACCCAGTACGTTGCTGAGGCGGAGTACTGCGACCGCGTGGCGCTCATCGCCGACGGTGAGCTCGTCGCGCTCGACACGCCGGACGAGCTGCGCAAGCTCGTGTTCGGAGGCGAGGTCCTCGAAGTCACCACCGAGCGTGCGGTGGACTCGGAGATGCTGGGTGGTGTACCTGGCATCACCGGCGTGCGACAGCCGGCCGCGCGCCAGCTCTTCGTGACGACGGACGATGCGGGCACGACCACGCCGCAGATCATCGAGACGCTTCGGCGGGCGGGGATCGGGGTCGTGGGCCTCGAGGAGCACCAGCCTACCTTCGACGAGGTGTTCACCGGCCTCGTCGAGCAGCGCCGCGCGGCGCGTGATCAGGAGGCGCCGCCGTCACCGGGGGCCGCGGAGGTGCGCCGTGAGTGACCGCGTCCAGGGAGTCTCACACAGCGCCATACGCATGGCGTCCTTCACCGGGAAGGAGCTGCGGGAAGTTCTTCGGCGCCCGGGCGTGCTCCTCAGCGTGATCCTGGGTCCCTTCCTGGTGATGTTCCTGTTCGGGCTCGGCTACAGCGGCTACCGAGCCCCGTTCGCCACCGAAATTGTTGTCCCTGCTGAGGGCGACTTCTCGCGCTTGGCGCAGGACTACGAGACCCTTGCGCCTGGACGGCTCGAGATCACGCAGGTCAGCGACGACCGCGACGGGGCTGAGCAGCGGCTGCGCGACGGCGCAATTGACCTTCTGGTGGTCGCGCCCGAGAATTCCGCGGCCGAGCTGCGCGCCGGCAACCAGACGACCATTCGCGTCGCATGGAACCAGGTGGACCCGGTGTACGACCAGCTCGCCACGCTGGCGACGTCGATCCTGGTGAGCAGCCTGAATGCCGAGATCATTGAGCAGGTGGCCGCCGAGGGCATCACCTTCGCCGAGGGGACGCTGGGGCCGGAGGTGAGCGACATTTTGCCCGAGGTCATTGCGCGTCCGACGACGGTCGAAACGGAGAACGTGGCGCCGACGGAGCCGGACGTCCTGAACTTCTTCGGCCCGGCAGTGTTCGCACTGGTGATTCAACATCTCGCCGTGACACTCACGGCGCTCTCGATGGTTCGTGAGCGGCTTAGCGGCCAGATGGACCGCTTCCGCGTGGCCCCCGTGACGTCGATGGAGCTGCTCGTCGGCAAGTACCTCGCGTACGCGGTGCTGAGCCTGGGTGTGAGCGCCATCGTCGGCGTGTTGCTGGTGGGCGTGCTCGGCGTCCCGCTGCTCGGCAGCATCGGCCTCTTCACCGGAATCGTCCTGCTGCTCACATTTGCCTCGCTCGGCTTCGGCCTGCTCATCTCGCTCGTGGCGGACTCCGAGCGCCAGGCGGTGCAGCTCTCGATGCTGATCCTGCTGGCGAGCGTCTTCTTCTCGGGGTTCGTGCTCCCGGTGACCGACTTCGCGCAGTGGATGCAGGTCATCGCGTACGGCCTGCCGGTGACCCACGGGATCGCGGCGCTCCAGGAGCTCATGCTGCGCGGAAACGTGGTCGACACGTGGATGCTCGGCGCGCTGCTTGGGATCGGGGTGGTGCTCTACGTCGGGTCGCTCCTGCGACTGCGGCGGGTCCTCCGCACCGCCGATTGACGTCAGGCACGCGCCGCCGGTGCGCGACCAACCCGCAGCAGGGTGAGACCCCCCAACAGGCCGCCGACCGCCGGCACGATCAGCCAGGCCAGCAGCAGGAGGACGAACAGCCTGAGTGGCGGCGCCGAGTCGCCCGTGCCGTTGGCGTCACGCAGGGCGGCCAGCTCGGCGCTCAGCCCATCGAGCTCCGTTCCGATGCGCGTGACGTCGGTGCGGGATCCACCCAGCGAGCCGCCCACGCGGTCGAGCGTCTCGCCGAGCGCGGACGCCTGCTCCGCGCTCGTTTCGAACTCGCCGGCCAGCGGCAGCAGCGGCTGCGCGCCGAAGACCGAGAGCTCCATCGCCTGGGCCAGCGAGGCCAGCGTCCCGGACGCGTCGCGTGCCAGCGCCGCTGCCGCGATCGCCGACGTTTCTGCCTCCGAGAGGCTGCCATCGACGTTCGTGAATGCCTCGGCGGCCGCATCGGTGCTGCGTGCCGCCGCCGCCAATGTTCCGTCCGCGGTGGCGGCCAGCCGTTCGATGCGCGACGCCAGCTCGAGCCCCATCACCGCGCCGACCAAGATCAGCACCAGGCCGAGGATCCCGTAGAGGATCAGGCTCCAGGCGAGCAGCGGTCGTCGCATCGTGTCAGTCCTCGGCGAAGAATGGGTCGTCTCCGTACCGCTCCAGCCAGCGCCGTCGCATCTGCCGGATCGTGGCCGTGACGGCAAGCTCCGACGTACCCGGCGGGAGCAGGCTCGCGACCGTCATCCGCACGCGGTCGCTGGTCTCCATCCCGAGGAGCGCGAGATAGTCCGCGACCCGCTGCGCCGCAGTCTTGCCGTGCGCCCGTTGTCGGACGAGCACATCGGCCTCGTGCTTGAGCGCGCCCTCGTAGTCGGTATCGGTCCGGTCGAGCTCGGCCAGCAGCAGCGGGATCTCTTCGAGCCGCGGGTCGGAGTAGGCCCAGCGCATGAAACCGTCGAGCGGCCCGGGCTCGCGCTCGTGGTGCCCGGCGTGGAACCGTTGCAGGTACTGGCGGCGTTCTTCATCGGTGCGGGTCAGAGCGATCTGCACCATCTGGCGCATCTCCGGCGTCCAGCGCCGAAGCGATTCGACGAATTGGCGCAGGGTCAGGCTACCCGCGGGCTGAGGTTGGAATCGGTGTTCATGGACGTGCTGCACGGCGACCGTATACTAGCCGCCGTGCGCCGAGCCCTCACCCTGGCAGCCCCTGTCGTGGAGCCTGCATGCGACGTCTGACACGGGTTGCCGCGTTCGTCGCGGCGGGCGTGATCGCGCTGTCCACCAGCACATCGGGGGGACCGATCCTGGCGGCAGGCCCCCCGCTGCGGTATTTTGCCGGGCCTCCGGGAACGCTCGATCCTGCCTTCATCGCCGATGCTGCTGACGTGCAGCTCCTCCTCCAGCTCTACGCCGGGCTGACCCGCCTGGACGAGACCGGCGAGCCGTATCCGTCGCTCGCGTCGGGCTGGGAGATCAGCGCCGACGGGCTGACCTACGACTTCGTCATCCGCGGCGATCTCGAGTTCAGTGATGGGGCGCCACTCGTCGCCGATGACATCCGCCGCTCCTGGCTCCGCCTCCTCGACCCGGCGACCGAGGCCACCGCGCCCGACGTGCTGAGCGTGGTCGAGGGCGCGTCGGAGCGGCTCGCCGGCGAGGGGTCCGAGGACGAGGTGGGGATCGAGGCGCCCGACGACGAGACGCTGGTGGTCACCCTCCGCCATCCTGCCTCGTACTTCCTCGACATCGTCGCCACTCCCGCGACCTTCGTGGTGCCCGCGCAGGCCGATGCGACGGCGACCTGGCAGACGCCGAACGCATTCGTGGGCAGCGGCCCCTACGTGCTCGACGGGCCGGAGGGGGCGGACCTCGTGCTTCGCGCAAACGATCACTACGTGGCCGGGTCGCCGCCGATCGAAGAGATCCGATGGGTCGCCACGGCGAACGGAGACTCGGTGAGCGCCTTCGCCGACGACGAAGTCGACCTCGTGCAGGTCGCCGGCTCGGACGCCACCTGGATCGCCTTCGACAGGGAGCTCGGGCCGCGGCTTCACGCAGCCGAGCCGCTGACAATCAGCTATTTCGGCTTCGACACGACGCGACCGCCGTTCGACGATTCCCGCGTGCGCCTCGCCTTCGCCCTGGCACTCGACCGCGAACGGCTCGTGCCGCTTGCCGAGGGTGCGGCGTCGCAGGCCGCCGCCAGCCTTGTGCCGCCGGCAATTTGGCCGGAGGGCTTCGCGCCGGAGCTCGTCACCGATCCCGATCGCGCGCGGCAGCTGCTGGACGAGGCCGGCTACGCGGACCGCGCGGAGCTCGGGACGATCGTCGTGAACGGGAACGGCCTCGTCGTCGACCCCGCCGTTGCGGTATGGCGCGAGGAGCTGGGCGTGGAGATCGAGGTCGAGACGATGGACTTCGGCAGCTTCCTTGACCTGCTCGACACGCGGCCGCCGCAGCTCTTCACCATCAGCTGGATCGCCGACTACGCGTCTCCACAGGCCCTGTACGGGCTCCTCCTCGAACCCGGCGCGCTGAGCAACTACGGCGAATGGCGCGATGAGGAATTCGTCGAGCTGCTCGAAGTCGCGGCGGCCGCGCCCGAGGACGATGTGGGCGCAGCGTACGACGCCGTTGAGGCTCACGTGGCCGAACAGGCGCCCGTCATTCCGTGGTCGTACGGCGAAACCTGGTGGCTGGTTGCCGACGGTCTGCGCGGGTTGGGCAATCTCACCATCGGCCTCCTCGATTTCGGGCGCGTGTCGTGGGACGGCTGATCCGCTGGGCGGCGGCGATGGGCGTCGCGCTGGTCATCGGTCTCGTTGGGGCGCCGAAGGCCCTCGCCTTCGACGGTTTCGGCGACGCGGCCGCCGACTCCACCTATGACGTCGAGATTCGCTTCGAGATCGAGCTCCAGGGCGGGGCGCCTGACCGCCTGGAGCTGCTGATGCGCACGCCCTTCACGGAGACGTCCTTCGTCACCCCGGTCGAACCCGACGGCGATGCCGCCGCCTACGTCTGGGACACGTCCATCGAGCACGCGACCCCGAACACGCTCGTGAGTTACCAGTGGCGTGCCACCGTCGGCGACGAGGTGGTGCTCAGCCCAGAGGAGACGATCCGCTACGAGGACGACCGGGACGGCCTGGACTGGCAACAGGCGCAGCTCGGCGAGGCGACGGTGCACTGGTACGGCGATGCGGAGGCGCAGGCGCGCCGCTTCGGTGAGCTCACGGCGGTAGGCGTCGGGCAGGCCGAGGATCTTTCGGGCACCAGGCTGGCGGGGCCGGTCGACGTCTTCGTCTACGACTCGCGAGAGGACTTCTTCGGCGCGCTTGGACCGGGCGCGCGAGAGTGGACCGGCGCCGCGGCCTATCCGGAGCTGCGCACCATCTTCATGTGGCTCGGCGGTGGGTCGCCCGAATACCTGGAGGTCGCGATGGTCCATGAGGTGACCCACATCGTGTTCTTCGACGCGACCGACAATGCATTCCATGAGCCCGCGCGCTGGCTGAACGAGGGGATCGCGACGTGGTCGGAGACCGACGACGCCGGGGATCAGCGCGGGATCGTGCAGTTCGAGGCATCCGGCGCCGGGCTCTTCTCGTTCGACGCCATCAGCGAGCAGTTCCCGATCGGCGAACGCGGCGGACAGCTCTCCTACGCGCAGGGCACCACGATGGTGGACCTCGTCATCGACCGATACGGGCGCGAGGCGATTGCGCGCATCGCGGCCGCCTACCGCGAGGGCGCATCGGACGCGGAGGCGCTCGAGGCCGGGACCGGCCTCGGCGTCGATGAGCTTTACGCCGATTTCTACGCGGAGTTCGGCGTTGACCCGCCGGAGCCGATCGCGGCGGAGCCGATCGCGCCGTCGAACGTCGATCGGCCAGCCGCGGGCGAGATCGACGCGGGCGGCGTGGTGGGCGGGCCCGAGGCGCCGCCCGACTCGGCGCCGGGCGAACGCCCCGGCGAAGATGGTGGACGCGCGATGCCGCCGCTCCTTCTGCTGGTGCTGGCTGGGCTCGCGGCGATCGGCGGAGTGGTCTGGGTCGCGCGCCGCGGCCGAAGGCGGTCCGCATGACCCGCCGTCGCCCCGCTCGGTCGCGCTTCTCGCGCCCGCAGTGGGCGATCAGCATCGCGGCTGCCCTCGCGGCCATCGGCTTCGTTGGGGCCGCGCAATGGAACAGCTCGCTGGCGCGTCAGGAGTTCGTCACCTCTGCCCAGCGCGTGCTGATCACCCAGGCGGAGCAGCAGCAGCTCGAGCAGGAGCGGCTGCGCGACGAGATCGAAGAGGCCGAGACCCGCGTTCGCAGCTTCCAGCAACGCGACGAGGGCTCCGCAACCGCGCTGGAGCGGCTCAACCAGGAGCTCGCCGCGGCCCGGCTGTCGACCGGCCTGGCGCCCGTCCACGGACCCGGGCTGGTGCTCGAAATCGCCGACTCCCAGCGGGAGGTGCCGGTCGGAGAGAGCGCCACGAACTACATCGTGCTGGTCGACGACCTGCGCGACATCGTCACCGCGCTCTGGGCGTCGGGTGCCGAGGCGATCAGTGTCTCGGGTGGCTTGACCGAGGGGCCGCCCGCCGAGCGACTGGTCGCCAGCACCTCGATCTACGGCGCGGGATCGGCCATCCTTGTCAATGACGTGCCCCTCTCGCCGCCGTACCGCATCGAGGCGATCGGCTCCGACGGCCTGCGCGACAGGTTCCTGGCCAACCAGGGTTTTCTCACGCGCGTGGAGCGTCGGATCGATGTGTACAGCCTCCAGTTTGCCAGCGAGGCGCGCGACGACCTGACGCTGCCCGGGTTCATCGGCAACACGCGCCTGCGATGGGGAGCCCCGCTCCCGGAGGCGGAGTGATGGCCGCACGCATCGCGCAGCTCAGCCTGTCCGCCGTCGCGGTCATCATCGGTGTCCTGCTCGTCGGCCAGCTGCGATCGCAGGCGCGGCCGATCGAGCTGTCGACGCTATCGGCGCAGGAGCTCTCGACCCTCGTCGAGACGCTCTCTGCCCGCAATGTCGAGCTGGGCGACGGCCTCGCCGACCTGCGCGAGCAGATCCGCGACTACGAGCGCGCGGAGCTCCAGGGACAGTCCGCGCTCGAGCTGAGCGAGGAGGATCTTCAGCGCATCGCCGCGTTCGGAGGGTTGGCGGCTGTCGAGGGACAGGGAATTCTCATGCAGATCGAGGGCTCGTTCGATCCCATCGCCGTCAACGACCTGATCCACGAGCTGCGAAACGCGGGCGCGGAGGCCATCGCCGTGGACAACGTGCGCATCACCGCGCGCTCCGTCGCGGCCTTTGGAACGGGTGCCATCGAGATCGACGGCGTCCCGATCAGTCGCGCGTTCGAAATTCGAGCCATCGGCTCGCCCGACGGGCTGCATGCGGCGATCGAGCGTCCGGGCGGGATCCTGACTCTCCTGCAGCAGTCGATCGACGCTGTCTTCGTGGTGGAGGAGCGCACCAACCTGCTTGTGCCCGGCACGCAACGCGATCTGGCCCCGCAGGTCGCTCGGCCGGTCGAGTAGCCTGTACCGCCATCCACCTGCAACGGACCACGCCGTGAACGATCTGATCGACCGTGCTCTCGATACCGCCGATCGCCTCGGCGCGCGGTACGCCGACATCCGCGTGGTCGAGCGTCGCAATGAGGGCCTGACTGTCAAGAACGGGGCGCTCGAGGCGGCGACCTCGAACGTGAGCGCCGGGTTCGGCATCCGCGTGCTTGTGAACGGCGCGTGGGGCTTCAGCGCGAGCGCCGTGCTGGAGCCGAACGAGGTGGACCGCATTGCCGGCGAGGCGGTCGAGATCGCGCGAGCCTCAGCCGCCGCGCGGAAGGAGCCCGTCGAGCTCGACGAGACCCCGCCCGTGACGGACACGTATCGCACGCCGTACGACGACGACCCGTTCGCCGTCAGCCTGGACGACAAGCTCCGGATCCTGATGGGGGCCGATGCGGCGATGGCCCGCGTGCCGGGCGTCGCGATCCGCGAGGGCAACCTCATGGCCGGCCGCGAGACGAAGACGTTTGCATCCACGAGCGGCGCGCGGATTGAGCAGGAGATCGTCGAGGCCGGTGGCGGAATCGAGGCGACCGCGGTCAACGAGACCGAGATGCAGCAGCGCAGCTACCCGAACTCATTCGGCGGCCAGGCCGTGACCGGCGGCTTCGAGGCGGTTCGGGCGCTCGATCTCCCCGAGCATGCCCAGGAGACCGCGGAGCTGGCCGTGGCATTGCTCGACGCACCGCAATGCCCGTCCGGCGAGATGGACATCATCCTGGACTCCACCCAGGTCGCCCTCCAGATCCACGAGTCCTGTGGCCACCCGACGGAGCTCGACCGCGTCTTCGGGACCGAGGCCAGCTTCGCCGGCACCAGCTTCCTGACCACGGACAAGCTCGGAAGCCTGCGATACGGGAGCCACCTCGTCAGCATCGACGCAGATGCGACAGCCCCCGGCGGCCTCGGCACGTTCGGCTACGACGACGAGGGCGTGCCGGCGCAGAACGTGCCCCTCGTCGAGAACGGTCTGCTCGTGGGCTATCTGACCAGCCGCGAGACGGCGCCGCGCATTGGCCGCCAGAGCATGGGCAGCGCGCGAGCCTGGACCTGGAGCCACATCCCCCTCATCCGCATGACGAACATCAACCTGCGCCCTGGCGGCGCAGGCTCGCTCGAGGACCTCATCGCGGATACGCGCGACGGGATCTTCATGAGCATCAACAAGAGCTGGTCCATCGACGATCGGCGGCTAAATTTTCAGTTCGGCGACCAGGCCGGCTGGCTGATCAAGAAAGGGAAGCGCGCGCAGTTGGTCAAGAACCCGACCTACACCGGCATCACGCCGCGCTTTTGGGGCAGCTGCGACGCCATCTGCGGCCCGGGCGAGTGGACGCTGTGGGGGCTCCCGAACTGCGGCAAAGGTGAGCCGATGCAGGTCGGCCACGTCGGGCACGGCGCCGCGCCCGCCCGCTTCCGCGGCGTGCAGGTGGGCGTGGGCCGATGGTAGCGACGTCCTCCCAGGTCGAGGAGCTGCTCGAGCACACGCTGCGAGCATCGACGGCCGAGGCCACCGAGGCGCTCTACCTCGCCCAGGATTCGGCGCTGACGCGGTTCGCCACGAACCGGATCCACCAGAATGTGCGTGAGCACGACGCGACGCTCCAGGTCCGCTTGATCGACCGCGAGCGGATCGGCGTGGCGAGCACGAACCTGCTCGACCAGGGCGGCATTCGCGACGTGGTCGAGCGGGCGATGGCGATCGCCGAGCGCGCCGCGCCGAACCCGCGCGCGGCGCTCATGCCGGAGCCCGACGGCCGCGAGCACGATCCGGATCTCGGCTACGTGGCCGCCACCGCGGAGGCGAGCGCCGATCGGCGGGCGGAGGGCGCGCGGGCGGTCATCGCCGCCGGGGAGGCGAAGGGCCTGCAGTCATCCGGCTCGTTCTCGACCTCGGCCATGACGCTGGCGGTCGCCAACTCGAGCGGCATCCGTGCGCGGCATCGCAGCAGCCGCGCGGCCCTCCTCACCGTGATGATGGACGGGTTCGGCTCGGGCGCTGCATCGGGCTACGCGCATGCGGGCGCCACCGACGTCGGCGAGATCGACGCCGAGGCGCTCGGCATCGAGGCGGCCGACAAGGGAGACGCGATGCGCGGTGCCGGGGAGCTGGACCCGGGCGAGTACGAGGTGATCCTGGAGGAGTACGCCGTGGCCGGGCTGATGGAGTATCTCTCGGACATCGGCTTCTCGGGCCTCGCGCAGGAGGAGGGCCGGTCCTTCATGGAGCTCGGAAAGCAGCTGATGGGGGAGAACGTCTCCATCTGGGACGACGGGAGCGATCCGTCGGGGATGCCCGGACCGATCGACTTCGAGGGGGTTGTCCGGCAACGGGTCGACCTGATCGAGCGCGGCGTTGCGAAGGCCGTGGTGCATGACACCGCCACCGGCGCCCGCGCCGGCACCGGATCGACCGGGCACGGATTGCCGGCGCCGAACCTCATGGGCCCGATGGCGCTGAACGTGTTCATGGCTCCGGGGACGACGCCGCGCGACGAGCTCATCGCGGGGATCAAGCGCGGGGTGTGGGTGACCCGTTTCCACTACATTAACCCCGTGCATCCCAAGAAGGCCATCCTGACCGGCATGACGAAGGACGGGACCTTCCTCATCGAGGACGGCAGGCTGACGCGCCCTCTGATGAACTTCCGCTTTACGCAGTCGATCCCGGAGGCGTTCAGCGATGTCCGCGCCGCAAGCCGCGAGACGAAGCTCCTCCCCGGCGAATTCTTCGGCGCCTCTCGCGTGCCGGCGCTGCACCTGGGGTCGTTCAACTTCACCGGGGTGACCGCCGCGGAGGGCGGCGAGTGACGG
>Ga0136633_1000713_pt1 | contig 25142 bp, 22 predicted proteins | sample AntDrymeUQ832206_2_FD_105494 | JGI IMG/M metagenome (GOLD analysis project Ga0136633, IMG submission 105494) | Polar desert sand microbial communities from Dry Valleys, Antarctica - metaG UQ83 (22.06) | ecosystem: Environmental > Terrestrial > Soil > Desert | place: Antarctica: Dry Valley... | reverse complement strand
GCCGCATTCACGACCTGCGCCACACCGCGGCCTGCCTCTGGCTGTCTCGGGGGGTCGACCCGGGAACGGTTCAAGCTTGGATGGGTCACGAGTCCATCGCGACCACGAACCTCTACCTGCACTTCCTCGGTACGGGTGCGCATCGAGCGGGACTGGAACTGCTCAATCTGCCCCGGGGGGTCGCCGGGGGGCCATCTCGCGACCTGACCGGCGAATGACAACACCAAGACCTGCGGAGTCCGCGCGCTGTTTGCGCTGGTCAGGATGGGGGTTCCAAATGGAGCCGCCTATCGGAATCGAACCGATGACCTTCTCATTACGAGTGAGACGCTCTACCGACTGAGCTAAGGCGGCCTGTCCCGACCTCGACCGGGCACGCCGGACGAGTATACGGAAGGTGGAGGGGTTCTTCGAAACGGCCTGTCAACGACCTTCGAGTCCCTCAGCAGTCGACGTCAGACTTGGGTGTCTTGCCCGAGACCAGGTAGGACTCCACCACGTCGTCGACGCAGTCGTTACCGGCGTTGTAGCCGGTATGCCCATCGCCGTCGCGACGAATCAGGATGCCGGACTCGAGCTGCGAGGCGAGCGCCTCTGCCCATTCCAGAGGAGTTGCCGGGTCGCGAGTGGTTCCGATCACCAGAATCGGCGCGGCACCTTTGGCGTGGATCGGCTCGGGCACGCGCCCGGTGTGGATCGGCCACTGGGAACAGCTCGCGAGCCCATAGGCGAAGATCGCACCGAACGTTGGCGCGTCCCGTTCGAACTCTGACACGCGAGAGGCCGCATCGGAGGCTGGGATCGAGTCGTCATGGTCGAGGCAGTTGATCGCGTAGAGCGCCTCGATCGAGTTGTCGACGTACCCGCTTGGGCCGCGCGAGGTGTACGAGTCGGACAGGGCCAGCAACGGCCCACCGCTGCCGGCGAAAGCGGCCTTCAGCGAGCTGTCGAGGATCGGCCAGTAACCCGAGTTGTACAGCGGCGCCCAGATCCCGAGTACGGCGTTCCCGGCGGCGAGCTGACGCCCGCCCGACCCCTCGATCGGGTTCGTCTCGACGTTGTCGAGGAACTGCCGAATCCGCTTGGTGCCGGCGTCGACACTGCTGCCGAGGAAACAGTCGCCGGCGTCAACACAGTGGCCGACGTACGCACGCAAAGCGGTCTCGAAGCCCTTGGCCTGAACCAGGCTCATCTCCTCAGTGGACAGCGACGGGTCGATGGCGCCGTCGAGCACCATGCGGCCGACGCGGTGGGGGAAGAGCTCGGCGTACGTGGCGCCGAGGAAGGTGCCGTAGGAAGCGCCGAACCAGCTGAGCTTTCTGTCGCCGAGAGCTGCGCGGATGATGTCGATGTCCTTCGCGGCCTCCACCGTTGAGACGTGTGCAGCGAGGTCACCGCTCTCGCTGACACAACCATCACCGAAACCTGCCAGCAGCTCGTCACCCCTAGCAACCTCCGCAGGGGTGTCCGGGTCGGGATCAGCTGCTACGAACTCGTCAATCTCGGCGTCGCTCAGGCACTGCACCGGCGTGCTCTTCCCCACACCACGCGGGTCGAACCCGACGATGTCGAACGCCTGTTGCAACTCGGATCCGAAGTAGGCCGAAGACTGCGCGGCGTAGTTGATCCCCGAGCCGCCCGGCCCTCCCGGGTTCACGACCAATGACCCGACCCGCTGGCTCTTGCTCCGCGCAGGGACCTTGATCACCGACAGCGAGATCGACTTCGCCGCCGGCTTCTCGTAGTCCAGCGGAACCTTGATCGTCGTACACAGCTTGTCGTCCTGGCACGTCCTCCACGACACCTTCTGCTCGTAGAAACGCGTCAGGTCCGGCGAAGGTGCGGACTCACTCGCGCTCGGGGACCCTAACGAGCTCGGCGACAGAGTCGGGGAGGGCAGTGCTTCGGGCTCGTCTTGGCCGAACAGCCCGCAGCCACTCAGCACCAGCGCGAGTACGACGGTCAGGGTGGCCGTCGCAGGAAGCTTCGCGACGCCGGATCTTTTTTCAGAGAGCACGCACACACTCTAGGCAGCCCCAGAATCCCGCGGGTGTTAGACGCGAAGTGCAAGCATCATCGACTCGAGTGCCAGCAGCGGCGCGGCGTTGTGCTCGAGCAGGTGTTCGCGGGCGACGAAGATCGCGTCGATGCGGCGCAGGCTCTGTTCCGGCGTCGACCTGCGAGCCAGCGCGGCCACCTCGGCACGGATCTCCTCGTTGATCAGCGCACCCGTGGAACCAGTCTGCAGGGCAACGGCATCACGGTAGACCGAGACCAGGTCCATCAGGCCACGGTCGATCACGTCGAGGTGACGCCGTTTGGCGCGTAGCTTCTGGCCCTTCTCGAGCTCCTTGAGCGCCGGCGGATAGGACTTCGGCCGGCGACCCCGCTCGACGACGCCATAGGACTGGTCGAGCCCCTGTTTCTCCGTCGCGTCGAGATCGGCGGTGATTGCCGCGGCTTCCTCCTTGGTGACCTCATGGAGGTTGGCAGCTGCGTTCATACACGCGCCCAACGAGGTCAGTTTCGACGGGATGGAAACCACCTCGCGACGGCGGTTGCGGGTGTTCTCGTCCTTGGCGAGAGCGCGTGCCCGCCCGATATGGCCCTGGCTCGCCCGAGCCGCAAACGAGGCGATCCCTTCCGGGACCTGTTCGCGCTGGACCAGGAACGTGGTCACGTCGTCTGCGGTCGGTGTGCTCAGGACGACCAACCGGCACCGCGACCGAACCGTCGGCAGGACGTCCTCGACCGTCGGCGCACACAGCAACCACACGGTCCGGGCGGTGGGCTCCTCAATCGACTTCAGCAACGCGTTAGCGGCCTGGTCCGTGAGCCGGTCGGCGTCCTCGACGATCATGATCTGCCAGCGATGACCGACGGGAGCGAGCGAAGCCCGACGGACCAGGTCGCGCATGTCGTCGACCCCGATGGAGAGCTTCTCGGTGCGGGTGATGCTCACGTCCGCGTGCGACCCGGCCAGCGCGGTGCGACAGGCCAGGCACTCTCCGCAGCCGTCCTGCTCACACTGGAGGGCGGCCGCGAACGCCATCGCCGCGTTGGAACGACCCGACCCGGGTGGCCCGGTGAAAAGCCAGGCGTGGGTCATCTCCTTTCCGGCGACCGCGCGGCGCAGAGCTCCGATCAACGGCTCCTGGCCGACCAGCCGCGACCAGACCGACGACGCGGCGACGGGGGCGCCCGTCACGAGTCGGCCCTGGTGTCGTCGACAAGTGTCGGCGTCGGGTCTACCTGCTGTCTCGATGCCTGCTCGAGCAGTGGCTCGACCCACTGTCGGACGGCCGCGGCGATCTCGTCGATCGGCAGCCTGGCATCCACGATCAGGTAGTGCTCAGGCTGGGCCGATGCCAGACGCAGGAAGGCCTGCCGCACCCGCTCATGGAACTCCACGGACTCGCCCTCGATCCGGTCACGTCCCTCGAACCGGGTCAGCCCGGTCTGCGGCGGCAGGTCGAGCAGCACCGTCAGGTGCGGGCGCAGGTCGGCCGTCGCCCATCTGGCCACCCGCTCCACCTCACGATCGACCAGATCGCGGCCGGCGCCCTGGTATGCGAGTGTCGAGTCGACGTACCGGTCGGTCACCACCACGGCTCCGCGCGCGAGTGCGGGCACCACGACCCTTTCGACGTGCTCCGCCTTGTCCGCGGCGTACAACAGCGCCTCGGTCCGGTCCGAGATGACACCGGTCGCGGGGTCGAGGACGATCTTGCGCAGCTTCAGACCGACCTCGGTGTCTCCGGGTTCGTGAGTCAGGAGTACGTCGTACCCGTCGGCGCTGAGCCACTGGGACAGCCGATCAGCCTGCGTGGACTTGCCGGCGCCCTCGCCACCCTCGAGCGCGATGAACACACCGGTTGCGGAGTAGACGCCCAGCGAGCCGGCGAAGGCGTTGCGAAGGTCGGTCACCAGCGGGATCCCCTTTCGGTCGTCCATCTGACGATACGAGGCGACACCGACAGAGGTCATCACGACCGCCGCGATCAGGAAGGTGAATGCGGCACCGTTGTACGTCAGGCTCGTGTCGGGATCGAACGTCGGGATCTCGTGGGTGCCGATCAGGCCGGCCGTCAAGGGGGCGATGGCCAGCACGAGGGCGAGCGCGAGGCGGATCATCGAACCGACGAACGCGAACGTCCGCCCCCGGATCTCGTCGGGGACCTCGAGGCCGAGCAGGGTGTTGCCGGTGATCCATGCGACGCCGGACAGGAACCCGATCGCGACCGTGATCACCGTGACGATCTCGAGCTGACGGGCCAGGGCGAGTACGACGAGCAGCAGTCCGGCACCAGTGAGCGCGAGTCCGAACAACCTGCGACGCGACAGGCCGCCCAGCAACCTGGGTCCGCGCCACATGCCGAGACCGAGCCCGAGGAACACCGCCCCGAACAGGAGCCCGTAGCCGGGCTCGCCGCCGCCGAGGTCGGCAACGTAGGTCCTAGCAAGGCCGATCACGACACCACCGGCCGCAAAGGCACCGATGATGCCGATCACGAGTCCTCGCACCAGCGGTGTGTGGGCGACGTACTTCCAACCGTCCATCACCACGCTGATCGCGGTACCTGCCTGGTCGCCGCTGATCGCCGCACCGCGGGGGATCTGCTTCATCCTCGAGATGATCACGCCGGAGACGAAGAAGGACACCGCGTTGAAGTACAACGAGAGGTCGATGATCCCGTGGTCGAACCAGCCGAACGCGTTGGCGTAGAACTTGTTCACCAGGGTGAGACCGGTGAAGAGTGCGGCGGCGGGAAGCGCCGACCCGTAGGTAGTCGCGAGACTGATCTGGTTGGCCGCCTCGAGCCGGTGTCGAGGGACCAGGTTAGGGATGGTCGCGTCCTTGGCCGGGCCCCAGACGAGGCTGACCATCTCGATCAGCACGGTGCACACGAAGACCCACCACAAGGTGCCGACGAGGGGGATGGTCAAGAACAGCGCGGCGCGGATGTAGTCCCCGACGATCAGCGTCCACCGCCGGTCGAGACGGTCGGCGATGTACCCGGCGACCGGGCCCATGATCAGCGCCGGGAGGACCCGAAGGAACAGCACACCGGCGATCGCGAAGTTCTTACTCGCGTAAGAGTCGCCGGCCATCTGGTTGGCCAGCGCGGTCAGCGCCAACAGGCCGATCCAGTCACCAAGGCTCGACAGGCCCAGACCTAGCCAGAGGTTGCGGAACTCCTTTATCCGCAGCACGGCCATCAGCGAGTGCGTCGGCGCATGCTGGAGATCATCGACCGACGCCTGCGGGGAGGCCTGCTCGTTCACGTGCTCACCCTAAGCGGCGGACTGTCACCGACCGAAGTCACGCCTTCGTTGCGGGGATCTTCTTGGCGGGCTTGTTTGCGGTCTTCTTCGCAGCAGACTTCGCAGGCGACTTCTTGGTCGCCTTCTTGGCGGTCTTCCTCTTGGCGGTTTTCTTCTTCGGGGCAGGGCCCTTTGCCCGCTTCTCCTCGAGCAGTTCCGCAGCGCGCTCGAGCGACACGGAGTCCTCGTCGTCGCCCTGGCGCAAGGTGGCGTTGTACTCACCATCGGTGACGTAGTGGCCGAACCGTCCGCTCTTCACGGTGATCATCTTCCCGGTTGCCGGGTCGTCGCCGAGCTCGCGACCAGGCGCCGCTGCGCGACCCCTCGCCTTGGGCTGCGTGTAGATCGTCAGCGCCTCGTCGAGCGTGATCGTGAGGAGCTTCTCCTCGTCGTCGATCGAGCGTGAGTCCGTGCCCTTCTTCAGGTACGGTCCGTAGCGCCCGTTCAGGGCGGTGATCTCCTCGCTCGACTCGGGGTCGACGCCGACCACCCTCGGCAAGGTCAGCAACTTCAGCGCAGTCTCGAGGTTGATCGTGTCCAGCGACATGGACTTGAACAGCGACGAGGTCCGCGCCTTCTTGCTCTTGGGCGCGTCCTCGGGAAGCACTTCGGTCACGTAGGCACCGAAGCGACCGTTCTTCGCCACGACCATGTTGCCGGTCTCCGGGTCGGGGCCCAGCTCGGTCTCGGCGCCGGCCGGGTTCGCCAGCAGCTCCCTTGCCTTCTCCAGCGTCAGCTCGTCCGGCGGCAAATCCTCGGGGACGTTCGCTCGTGTCTCGTCCGCAGTGTCTTCGATGTAGGGCCCGTACCTGCCAACCCTCAGGGCGAGTCCCTCGCCGATCGGGAAGGTCGCGAGCTCGCGCGCATCGATGTCACCGAGCTCGGTGACGAGTTGCTTGATCCCCTCGACGTCATCCTTGCCGAAGTAGAACTCGCCGAGCTCGGTCTTCCGGTCGCGGCGACCTGCAGCGATCTCGTCGAGCACGTCCTCCATGCCCGCGGTGAACTCATACGACACCAGACGCGAGAAGTGCTCCTCGAGCAGACGAATTACCGAGAACGCCAGCCACGCGGGCACGAGTGCGGTGCCCTTCTTATAGACATAGCCGCGGTTCAAGATGGTGCCCAGGATCGAGGCGTACGTCGACGGGCGGCCGATCTCGCGCTCCTCGAGCTCCTTGATCAACGTGGCTTCGGTGTAACGCGCAGGCGGCTTGGTCTCGTGTCCCGATGCCTTCACCGAGGCAGCGCTCACGAGAGCACCTTCTGCCAGTGCGGGCAGCCGGGTCTCCCTGTCGTCGGACTCCTTGTCCGGGTCGTCGGACCCCTCGACGTACGCCTTGAGGAATCCGTGGAACGTGATCACCCGACCGGACGCGGAGAAGACACAGTCCTCGCCGGTTTCGGCGGCGCCACCGAGGCGGATGGTGACGCTGCGACCTTCGGCGTCCTTCATCTGCGAGGCGACGGTGCGCATCCAGATCAGCTCGTAGAGCCGGAACTCGTCGCCGGACAACCCGGTCTGCGCCGGCGTCCGGAAATTCTCGCCAGCGGGACGGATCGCCTCGTGCGCCTCCTGCGCGTTCTTGACCTTGGACTGGTAGGTGCGCGCCTTGTCGGGAAGGTACTCCGCGCCGAACAGCTCACGTACCTGCTCGCGGGCGGCATTGATCGCCGTGCCCGACAAGGTGACCGAGTCGGTACGCATATAAGTGATGAGCCCGTTTTCGTACAGCCGCTGCGCGATCGACATGGTGCGCGAAGCGGCGTAGCCGAACTTGCGGGACGCATCCTGTTGCAACGTGGTGGTCCGGAACGGCGCGTACGGCGAGCGCCGGTACGGCTTGGACTCGACGGAACGAATCTCGAACGTGGTCTCGTGCAATGCGGTGGCGAGGGCTTCGGCCTTGGTCCGGTCGAGCTGCACCACGGTGGCGCCGGGCTTCAGCTCGCCCTGGGCAGTGAAGTCGGCGCCGCGCGCCACCCGGGAGCCGTCGACCGAGTGCAGCTTGGCGGGGAACATCCGCTCGTCGTGATCGGCGCCGGCGTCGAAGGTGCCCTCGAGGTCCCAGTACGACGCAGCGCGGAACGCGATCCGCTCACGTTCGCGGGCAACGATCAGCCGGGTCGCTACCGACTGGACACGACCGGCGGACAGGCCCGACATGACTTTCTTCCAGAGCACGGGCGAAAGTTCGTAGCCGTAGAGCCGGTCCAGGATCCGGCGCGCCTCCTGCGCCTCGACCAGGTTCATATCGATGTCGCGAGGGTTCGCCACCGCCTCGGCGATGGCCTGCGGGGTGATCTCGTGGAACACCATCCGCTTGACCGGGACCTTGGGGTTGAGCTCGTCGAGGAGGTGCCAGGCGATCGCCTCACCCTCGCGGTCCTCATCTGTGGCGAGGTAGAGCTCGGAGGCGTCCTTGAGCAGTCCCTTGAGCTTGGTCATATGCGGCTTCTTGTCCCGCGACACGACGTAGACCGGCTCGAAGCCGTTGTCGACATCGACGCCGAGCCGGGCCCAGCTCTCGCCCTTGTACTTCGCCGGGATGTCCGCGGCGCTCTGCGGGAGGTCGCGGATGTGCCCGATCGACGACTCCACGACGTACCCGCGACCGAGGTAGCCGGCGATCGTCCGTGCCTTCGCAGGGGACTCCACGATCACCAGCTTGTGACCGGCGCCGTTCTCCGCGACTGTGCTCTTCGATGCCACTCTTATGTGCTCCTCGGGTAATGGGCTAGCGCAGACACGGTAACTCTTCTGCGCCAACACACCACCCTGCGAACCCTAAACCTGGTCCAGAGCGACCGGCTCAAGGAACCCCTCGGTGGTGAGTTCCCGCACTTTCGTCAGGTATTTCCCACGTATGACGTCGGGGTCCTCTGCAAGGAGCGACCCGAGCGCATCGAGAATCTGTCCGACCTCGAGCTCACCATCACAAGCGCCGACGAACGCCGCCTCGGCCGTGTCCACCTGTCGCGCCCGTCGCATGCCGCGCTGCTGCCTGATCACGATGCGTTCGGGGTCCTCAGCGCCGGGCTCGCCGACCGTCTCCTGGCCGATGTCGGGGCGTACGACGAGGCGCTCGCGCAATAAAGTCGCGTCATCGCGGGCCTCGACAAAGTCGGTACGGCGGCCCCACGCGGCGACCTCGGGACCGAGCGGCTGCTCGACCTCGTAGGGCCACTCCTCGATCCGGAGCACCGGCCGTTCGCGTCCTGTCCGACGAAGGTGGAACCAGCCGAACCCGATCCCCTCGACCCCCTGCTGCTCGAACCAGGACAGCCAGGTGTCGTAACGCCGGGGGTAATCGGGCGAACCGTGCAGGCCGGCGTCCTTGAGCCACAGCTCGACGTACTGCGCGGGATCAGCGACCTCGCGTTGCACGACCCACGCGTCACAGCCGGTGTCGCCGACCCAGCCGGCGATCCGGTCCTGCCACGACTGGTCCTGGTGGTGCACCCAGTTCGCGAGTACCTGGCACCAGCCACCTGGCGTGAGGTGGGCCGGGGCCTGGGTCACGATCCTGCGGACGACCTCGTCGCCGGGCAGCCCCGAGTCGCGGTAGACCAGCCGCTCCTCGGTTGCCGGCGAGATCACGAACGGCGGGTTGGTGACGACAAGGTCGAACTGCTCGCCGTCGACCGGCTCGAACAGGCTGCCCTTGCGCACGTCGAGGGTCGTCTTGTTCAGGATCGTCTGGTTCAGGGCGGCGTTGAGGCGTGCGATCCAGAGCGCGCGGTCGTTCACATCGGTGGCAACGATCTGCTGGACGTGGTCAGCCAGGTGAAGCGACTGCACGCCACAGCCGGTGCCCAGGTCGAGTGCCCGCTCGAATGGTTCGCGAATCGTCAACTGGGCAAGCGATGTCGAGGCCGAACTGATTCCCAGCACGTGGTCGGCGCCGACTCGACCGATCGCTCCATCGAGACCGGGAGTGAGGTCGCTGACCACCCACCAGTTCCGGTCGTCGTCGGCATAGGGACGAACGTCCATCCGCGCGCGGACAGCGCCCACCGAGCACTCCAGGATGCCGGCGGCACACAGCGCGTCGACCAACCCGGGGAGTGCCCGTGCGGCGTCACTGGAGGGCACCGACGCCTGCAGCAACCACAGTCGGGTCATCGTCGCGAGCGGCGAGCCATCGGCTGTCGCCCGCAGGCCCGGTGTCGTCTCGTTGCGTGACAACGCCGAATGCGCCGCAGGTCCGAGCATCGCAGCGACTGCGTCGTAGGTGAAGGTGGCCGCGGTCAGTGCTTCACGCAGGCGCGCCACGTCAGCAGGGTCAAGGGGATCCACGACAGCCCACCCTAGGCTCATCGACATGAAGGTGTTCCTGCACATCGGCGCGCCGATGACCGGATCGTCGTACATCGGTGACTGTCTGGCCCGGCATCGACGTCGGCTGGCCAGGTCCGGGGTCCTCTACCCGCACAGCCACCTCGGTCATGACGGCGGGCACCTCGACGCTGTGCTTGATGTCCTCGAGCTGTCCACGACCGGCCACGCGGCGTCGACCGGGGCTTGGGACCGAGTCGCCGAGACCGCGCGCGACTGGCGCCGCGGCACCGTGGTGATCTCACACGAACTGCTCTCCGACGCGACCGAGGAGCAGATCAAACGTGCCGTCAGCTCATTCGGCAACGTGGAGGTGCACGTCGTGTACGCCACGTCCGGCCTCGCTCGTCAGATCCCGCTGGCCTGGCAGGAGTGGGTGCGCAACGGCGGTACCGCGACATTCGCGACCTACGTCAACCGCGTCGTGGCCCGCGACCCACATCGGATGAGCAAGGTCTTCTGGCAGTCGCACGACGTCGGCGAGGTGCTCGAACGTTGGTCGGCGTACGTCCCAGGTGATCGGATCCACGTGCTCACGGTGCCGGACGGCGAGAACCAGGACGTCTTCTTGTGGGACCGGTTCGCGCGGACGATCGGCATCGACCCCAAGAAGTTCAAGGCCGGCTCCGACACCCGTCGGGTGCCGCTCGGTCTGGCCGAGAACGAGGTGCTCCGACTGCTCAACGTCGCGACCGGCCAGGGCTTCGACCCGGCACGGCTCGAGCGGGTACGCCGTGCGCTCGGCGCCGGAAGTGGCGCGAGGCCTGCCCTGGCCGTCGTACACGCGAAATGGCTGAGCGAGGAGACGGACCGGCTGGTCCGAGCGGTGAAAGACGGGGGCTATGTCGTGGTGGGCGACGCCTGCGAGCTGGTGGCAGGACCTGATGCCCACGCCGTCACCGACGACCAGGTCATCGCCTCCACCGACAGCGTCCTCGCCGCACAGACCAGGACACTTGCTGCCCTCGCCGGGCTCACCGTCCATGCGCAAGGGCCCGCCGGCTTGCGCCGGCGGGCCCTTCGCGAACTATCGAGCGTCGTGCGACTTAGGCGGCGTTGACCGTCTCCGCCGCGTCATCGCCAATGGCGATCGGACGTCGCTTCGAGATGTAGACCGCAGTCGCAATGATCGCGACGGCGACCAGTGCAATCGCGATGCGCAGCACGTCGTTCTCGTCCTTGCCGACGCTCATGTTGACCACCGCAGCGGCGATCAGCAAGGAGACCAGGTTCATCACCTTGAGCAGCGGGTTGATCGCCGGGCCGGCGGTGTCCTTGAACGGGTCACCAACGGTGTCGCCGATGATCGTCGCCTCATGAGCTGAGGAACCCTTGCCACCGTGGTTACCGTCCTCGACGAGCTTCTTCGCGTTGTCCCAGGCGCCGCCCGAGTTCGCGAGGAAGACCGCCATCAGCGTGCCAGTGCCGATCGCACCGGCCAGGTAGCCGGCGAGCGGCGCGACCCCGAGGCCGAAGCCCACGGCAATCGGAGCCATGATCGCCAGAAGACCCGGAGTGGCCAGCTCCCGCAACGAGTCGCGGGTGCAGATGTCGACGACCTTGCCGTACTCCGGACGTCCGGTGCCTTCCATGATTCCGGGGATCTCTCGGAACTGACGACGTACTTCGTAGACCACCGCTCCGGCTGCCCGGCCGACGGCGCTGATGGCCAGACCGGAGAACAGGAAGACGACTGCGGCACCGATCAGCAGCCCGACGAGCACGTCGGCGCTGAAGACCTGAGCTTCGAAGGCGTCACGCAGACCGGCCGCAATGCGAGCCTCACTGATGGACTGGGTGTAGGAACCGAACAATGCCGTGGCGGCCAGCACGGCAGTCGCGATCGCGATGCCCTTGGTGATCGCCTTCGTGGTGTTGCCGACCGCGTCGAGCTCGCTGAGAATCTGTGCCCCTTCGCCGTCGACGTCACCCGACATCTCGGCGATGCCCTGTGCGTTGTCGGAGACCGGACCGAAGGTGTCCATCGCCACGATCACGCCCACCGTGGTCAGCAGACCACAGCCGGCGAGGGCGACCGCGAACAACGAGACCGCCACGGCACCGGAGCCGAGGAGGAACGCACCGTAGACAGCCGCGCCGATGACCAGCGCCGTGAAGACAGCGGACTCGAAGCCGACAGAAAGTCCAGAGAGCAGCACGGTGGCTGCGCCGGTGTTCGAGGTGCTGGCAACGTCCTTGACCGGACGGTGGTCGGTGCCGGTGTAGTAACCGGTGAGGGCAAGGATCACCGCGGCGAGAACGATGCCGATCATCACCGCGAGGGTGGCGATCAACCGTGGGTCTCCGTCGAACTCCAAGCCTGCGTTGAAGCCGCCGAACGTGCTCGGCAGGTAGGCGTAGGCGGCGATCGTGCAAAGCACCGCCGACAGGGATGCGGAGATGTAGAAGGCGCGGTTGATCGTCTTGAGCCCGTTCTCGCCCACGCGCGGACGACACAGGTAGACACCGAGAATGGCCGTCAGTGCGCCGATGGCGGGCACGATCAGCGGGAAAACGAGCCCCTTCTCGCCGAACGCGGCACTTCCCAAAATGAGCGCGGCGACCAGCGTGACGGCGTACGACTCGAAGAGGTCCGCTGCCATACCGGCGCAGTCCCCGACGTTGTCGCCGACGTTGTCCGCGATGGTCGCGGCGTTACGTGGGTCGTCCTCGGGGATGTTGTTCTCCACCTTGCCGACGAGGTCTGCGCCAACGTCAGCAGCCTTGGTGAAGATGCCACCGCCGACGCGCATGAACATCGCGAGCAGTGCGGCGCCGAAGCCGAAGCCCTCGAGCACGGTCGGAGCGTCACCGCGGTAGAGGAAGACGACCAAGGAGGCACCGAACAGACCGAGGCCCACGGTCGCCATACCGACGGTGCCGCCAGTGCGGAACGCGATGCGCATGGCGGGTTCGCGGCCGTCGCTGCGGGCGGCAGCGGCCACTCGCACGTTCGCGCGCACGGCGAGCCACATGCCCATGTAGCCGATGCCGGCAGAGAAGCCGGCCCCGACGAGGAAGAAGAGGGAACGTCCGATCCGGATGTTCGCGTCGTCCGCCGGCAGGACGAACAGCAGCGCGAATGCCAGGACCGCAAAGACCGCGAGCGTCTTGAACATCCGCGTCAAGTACGCAGAGGCGCCCTCTTGAACGGCCAAAGCGATCGTTTTCATGCTTTCCGTGCCCTCGCCAGCAGCAAGAACCTGTCTCCGGAACATCATCCCCATTGCCAGCGCGACTACCGCGATGGCTCCGACGACGACAACAAGAGTCAGGCTTTTGCTGGACAGGTCCACGGTTGCATCCACACTGCTGACGGCAGCGAGGGTGAGCCCGGACATACGTCCTCCTCCGGTGGGCCGTCGCGGCCCCTTGAATATTGGTCAGACATCCGCAGTTCTACCGCGGATGGGCAGGCAGGATGTGTCCCGCCTAACACGAATGTGCCGGAGTCTACTTACTCAGGTGATCGGCCACGACATCGACACCGTCGTCGTCGGTCCGGCCTGCTCCACCGCGAAGTTTTCGACGAGCCCGCGCAACAGCGCCCAACGCTCGACACCATCGATTCCGCTATGCGGTGGGGCCTTGACGTCGGCGGGCGAGTGCGAGACGACCTCGACGGAGATCCGGTCTGAAACGGCGATCGCGATCGTGACCGGGGACTTGGCGGCGTCGGGCTCGTCGCCGATCAACAAGGCGCAGGCTTCCCCTACCGCGAGCCGGATCTCTTCAACGAGCTCCTCGTCCTGCCCGGCACGCCGCGCCACTGCTGCGGCGACAAGGCGAACCGTCCGGACCAGGGCAGGGTCGCGCACGATGGACACCGTGACACCGGTGGCGGTAGCGGTACTTCCAGCCGACATGGTGCGTCTCAGCGTTCGGCGAGTGCGTCGGCCTGCGAATCGTGAATCGCGAAGACCTTCGCCAGTCCCGTGATCCGGAAAATCTTGAGCAACCGCTCCTGGTTGCAGATCAGTCGCATCGAACCGTCGTGGGCACGCACTTTCTTCATTCCGCCGACCAGCACGCCAAGCCCTGTCGAGTCGAGGAAGTCGACCTTCTGCATGTCGATGACGAGGTTGTAGCTACCTTCGCTCACCAACTCGGTGATCTTGTCGCGAAGACGGGGCGCCGTGTAGACGTCGATCTCTCCGCCCACCTCGATGATGGTGCGACCATCCTCGTGGCGCGTCTCCAATGACAGGTCCACGTGGTTCTCCTCAAGGATGCTCACACGAGCGATCAGGGTGTGACAGCGCAACCGCTGCCCTAACTTTTGCAACCTGCATTCAATCATGCCCCCATTTGAGTCTGAGGTCACTCTCAACATCCGATTTGCGTCGTTTCGCCCACCCGGAAACAATTTGCCCGGAAATAATTTGGGAGACTAGTTCTGTGACTCAGGGCGGACCCATCTCGGTTGCCGGGCTGGTGGATCGACTGACCCGCCCGCCGGGTCGCGACGGTCGGCTCACGCATCTCGAGGTTCTCCCTCCGCGCTTCGGACGGCGGGCAGCCTGGCCGACGTGGACCTCTGCTGACCTGGTGCGAGCCCTGGCCGGCCGCGGCATCGAGACACCGTGGACGCACCAGGCGGTCGCCGCCGAGGCCGCGCACTCCGGCTCGCATGTCGTGGTGTCCACCGGCACGGCCTCGGGCAAGTCACTGGCCTACCTCTTGCCCGCTCTCACCTCGATCGCCAACGCCCGCGGCCCGCACGGACAGCGCGGATCCACGGTCCTCTACCTGTCACCGACCAAGGCTCTGGCTCAGGACCAGCTCAACAGCCTGCTCGCCCTCGAGCTGCCCGACCTGCGGGCCGGTACCCACGACGGCGACTCCTCGCGAGAGGAGCGGAAGTGGGCGCGCGACCATGGCGAGTACCTCCTGACCAATCCGGACATGCTGCACCACTCGATGCTGCCTGGGCATGCGCGGTGGTCGAAGTTCTTCTCGACGCTGGACTATGTGGTCGTCGACGAGTGTCATCACTACCGCGGGGTGTTCGGGGCCCACGTAGCGCAAATCCTTCGCCGCCTCCGCCGGGTGTGCGCGTTGTACGGCGCCTCGCCGACCTTCGTGCTCGCGTCGGCAACGGTCGCCGAGCCCGAGACAGCTGCGTCCCGCCTCACCGGGCTCCGGGTCGCCGCCGTGACCGAGGACGGTTCCCCGCGTGGACAGGTCGCGCTTGCGTTGTGGGAGCCGCCGTTCACGTCGTACCACGGTGAGAACGGTGCGCCGGTACGACGGTCGGCAACTGCTGAGATCTCCGAACTACTCGCCGACCTCGTCATCGAGAACGTGCGCACGCTGGCTTTCATCAGGTCCCGGAGGGGCACCGAGACGGTCTCGTTGACCACCAAGCGACTGCTCGACGAGGTGGCCCCAGGACTGTCGGACCGGGTGGCGGCCTATCGCGGTGGCTACCTGCCCGAGGAACGGCGGGAGATCGAGCAGGCCCTGAGGCGCGGTGACCTGCTCGGGCTGGCAGCGACCAACGCACTTGAGCTCGGTATCGACATCGCCGGTCTCGACGCCGTACTCATGGCGGGTTTCCCCGGGACCCGTGCCGCACTCTGGCAACAGGTCGGCCGGGCCGGGCGGGGAGGCCAGGACGCGCTGGGTGTGTTCGTCGCCCGCGACGACCCGCTGGACACCTACCTGGTCACCCACCCGGAGGCGCTGATCGGCCAACCGCTCGAGGCCAACGTCTTCGACCCCGCGAACCCCTACGTGCTCGGGCCACACCTGTGCGCTGCCGCCGAGGAGTCTCCACTGACCGAGCAGGACCTTGAGATGTTCGGGCCGACCGCGCGCGCGGGTGTGGACGCATTGACTGAGGCCGGCCTGCTGCGCCGACGACCAAGTGGGTGGTTCTGGACCGACCGGCACCGTGCCAGTGACCTCGCAGACATCCGCTCCTCGGGAGGTAGCCCGGTGCGTCTGGTCGAACAGGACACCGGGCGTCTCCTCGGCACGGTCGACCAGTCCTCGAGCCACGGCACCGCCCACCCCGGTGCGGTTTACCTGCACCAGGGCGAGACGTACCTCGTCGACTCGCTCGATCTCGACGACAACGTGGCGATCATCCGACGAGCCGCCCCCGACTACTCGACGTCGGCGCGCGAGATCACCGAGATCAGCATCGTCAGCGAGACGGTGCACGTGTCGTGGGGACATGCTCGGATCAGTTTCGGGGACGTGAGCGTCACCCACCAGGTGGTGTCGTTCCTCAAGCGACGGATGCCAACCGGGGAGGTGCTCGGTGAGGAACCGCTCGACCTTCCCGAGCGAACCCTGAGCACCAAGGCCGTGTGGTGGACGCTGCCTGCGATTGCGCTCGAGGAAGCCGAACTAAAAGCACGCGACCTTCCCGGTGCTGCCCACGCGGCCGAGCACGCCTCGATCGGACTGCTCCCACTGTTCGCGACCTGCGACCGGTGGGACATCGGTGGCGTCTCGACCGCACAGCATCTCGACACGGGTCAGCTGACGGTGTTCGTCTACGACGGTCATCCCGGCGGCGCGGGCTTCTCCGAGCGCGGCTTCCACGCGGCGGCCGAGTGGCTCGGCGCGACGAGGGAGGCAATCGCCTCCTGCCGGTGCGAGGAAGGTTGCCCATCGTGCGTCCAGTCGCCCAAGTGCGGCAACGGCAACAACCCGCTGGACAAGGCTGCGGCCATCGAGTTGCTCGACGTACTGCTGACGCACCGCCCTCTGCCCCAACCAGCCCAGTAACCGGCGCCGACCGGATAGCCTGGACCAGCCTCAAGACTTCTTGAAGGGAAGCGCATGCTGGTCCTCGGCCTCATCTTCGTACTGATCTCCGTCGTCGTCCTGGTCGCTGCGCTGATGGGCGGGTCGAGCGACCCCGTCGAGTTCGACCTCGGTGTCGGCACCTTTGGCACGACCTCGGTGACAGTGTTCCTGCTGGGCGCAGCAACGGTTCTCGTCTTCGTGATCGGCCTCGAGATGACCCGCTCCGGCATTCGCCGAGAAGGCCGACGTCGCAAGGAGAAGAAGGAGCTGCACCGACTCTCGGAGCGATACGACAACGAAAGGAAGGGCGAGAAGGGCGAGACCAGCGACAGCACCATCGCCGACGCCGACGACAGCGAAAGCACCCGCGATCTCGAGTAGGTCCTCAGGGCACCGGCCCTACCGGCCCCGCCCGCGCCTCTCCGGTGGCTACGAAGGTCGCCCCGAACGCGGACTGCGCGTCCAAGGCGACCTCGACGTCGACGACCGCACCATAGGTTTCGCAGCTGACCAACTGGACCCGGTTCGCGGCTGAGATGCGACCCGCGGCCTCACACCCGGGCCGTCCGTGTTGCAGCGCAGCGGCACCGGCAAGTGCCGCGACATCGGCGGCCGCGGCTGCCTTGCGGTGACCGACGAACAGCCCTGCGATCGCCAATGCAACGAGCGCGAGGGTGGTCAGCAGGCCGATGAAGACCAGCGCGTAGACAGTTGCACTGCCCCTCTGCCCCCGAGGCCCCTGCTTGCCAACCGAGCTCACTGGGACTCCTTGGCCGCGACCGTCTCGGCATCGACCTGCACCGAAGGTAGGAACTGGAACAACCCTCCGGGGCCGCGAACATCGGCGCGGACCGACACCTTCACGGTGTCCCCCTGGTCATCGATGGAGATGTTGGACTGCTCGGGAGCCACACGGCGACCAAGCTCGATCGCACGCGCCGGTGACTCGTCTCGGGCGACAGCACGAGCAGTCTCCCGCGCTGCGTCGACGACGCGGACCTGGGTGACACCGAGCGATACGAGCCAGACCAGCCCCATCACCACGGAAACGACAATCGGCAACACCACGGCCGTCTCTGCCGTGACCACGCCTTCTTGCCCTGGACACGTCGGAGGAGCGCGCAGCCCCCTACGCGCTCCTCCGACGGGCTTGAGATCGGGACGGCGCACGGTCAGCCGATACCGATCAGGCGCAGGAAGAAGTCGAAGATCTTCTTCAACAAATCCTGGCCCCAGTCGCTGCCCAGCAGCTTCATGAGAACGGCTCCGAAACCGCAACTAGCGGCCGTAACGACGGCGTACTCAGCCGTTGTCACTCCACCCTCGTTGCGAAGTCTGGCGACGGGTGACTTGGTCATGGACTACCTCCATAGCGAACATCTGCGGCACTCGCCGCTGATGTGGTTTCTTCTGTCGAGCCCGACTCTCGTCCGATCCCCTCAAAGTCACGAGGGCCAAGTTCAGATCTGGGGATCCTCAAGCAGGTAACGCGATTGTGGAAAGGAACTGGCTGACTCAAGGACTTAAAAGAGCGCTGACGGACCCCGCCACCAGTGGCACCACACCGGTCAGAATGAATGCCGGAAGCAGGCAGAGTCCCAACGGCGCCGCTGCCTTGACCCCGACCGTTCGCGCCCGTGCCTCGACGTCGGCTCGAGAACTGCGCCGCAGATCCTCGGCGAGCCGGTGCATGGCGTCGGCAACGGATGCACCGCTGTCGATCGCGCGGGCAAGGCATCGGCCGAGGGCCCCGAGTTGCGGATGTTCGCCGACGTCGGACCAAACCCGCACCGGGTCGACACCCATGGCGAGTCGTCGGGTCACCCTCTGAAGCTCGACGCACATAGGTGGATCGACCGCGTTCGCGACCAGCTCGACCGCAGACGTAGGGGACGCACCCACCATGAGCGACGAAGCCATCAGGTCCACCGCGTGCGGCAGTCCCATGGCCAGCCCCTCGCGACGCCTGCGCGAGGTCGGAGACTCCAGGCGGCTGACCGTGCGCCAGACGAGCACCGCAGCGACGAGGCCGAGGGCAGCCCCGGTCGGTCCACCGAGCATCAGTGCTGCACCGGCCCCGGCTGCTGCGGACAAGACCGCACGGAACCGCGGAATCCCCTGCGCAGACTCTGTTTTCCGGCCTGTCCACGGATGACTTGGTCCCGGGACGTCGCCAAAGTCAGGGGCGATCGTCCGCCGCCAGGGTGGCAGGGCGAACAACACCGCGAGACCAGCCAGGACCGATGCCGAGATGGTCAGCAGACTCATCGTTGCATCACCCCCACCGCGATCCGCTCGATCCAGAGCAGCCCGAAGAAGGCCAGCGCCAGACCCAAGGCGAGACATGCCAACCCGGCAGGTGTGCCCAAGAGGAATCCCCATGGGTCGCCCCCGATGCCCGACCCCATCGCCAGGGTGAGCAGTGGTAACGCCGCTACAAGACGAGCCGTTGCCTGTGCCGAAGCCAACTCCCCGGCGATCATTCGGCGAGTGCTCTGGGAGTCCCTGGCAGACGCGGCGACCTGTGTCAGTGCAGCAGCGAGCCCCGCCCCTGCCCCCTGCGCGACCGACCACGCCCCAGCGATGTCACGCAGTCCCGATGCGCCGGGCATGTCGGCAACTCGGCGAAGAGCGCCAGGCACGTCTGCCCCGAGCCTGGCCGCCGTCGCGATCGGCTCGAACTCGGGCCAGACCTCGACACAGTGCTCCAGTGCAGTCACCGGCGGTTGGCCCGACCGCAGCTCAGAGACGAGCACCTCACAGAGCTCCAGCACGCGCTCCTCGCGACGTTCGGCAGTCTTTCGTCGTCGGGTAGCGGCCACCAACCGAGCGGTGGCAAGCGACACCGCCAGCGCGATAAGGCCGAGTGCGAGCAAGGTTCCTTCGGCGAGAGCCATGAGGGCACCAAGTACGAGCACCACGGGCAGGACGACGGTTCGCGTGGTCAGGTGCCAGCCGACCGGGTCGCCATCAGTCCCGCGTCGCCACGTCGCGGAAACTGATGCCGGGAATAACAGCGACGCGCAGACGGCAGCAAGCCCGATCGCCAGCAACGTCATGGCTGGTTCAGCCATGTCCCGAGCAGGTCGGCTGCTGGGTGCGTTTCGATCGTCCCGTCGGCGCCGAACGTCACCGCCGGGACTGCCTCAACCTCGCCACCATGCGCGCGGCGCAGCACCGCGATCTGTTCGACTCTTCGTTGCCCGCGATGGTCACGTCCGAGGTGGATCAACACATGTATGGCTGAGGCCATCTGGCTATGAGCCGCGGCTTGCGAGAGTCCGGCAGCCAAGGCCAGGGCTTCGATGCGGGCCGGCACGTCGGCCGCAGAGTTCGCGTGAATAGTCCCGCAGCCACCTTCGTGCCCGGTATTCATCGCCGCTAGGAGATCGGTGACCTCCGCGCCTCTGACCTCCCCGACGATGAGGCGGTCAGGACGCATCCGCAGGGCTTGGCGGACCAGCACCTGGAGCGGGATGGCGCCGGCTCCTTCGATGTTGGCCGGCCGTGACTCGAGCCCGATGACGTGCGGGTGATCAGGCCGAAGTTCGCTGGCGTCCTCCACAATGACCAACCGGTGACTGGGGTCGACCATCGACAGCAGCGCAGCGAGCAAGGTCGTCTTCCCCGATCCGGTTCCGCCGCTGACCAGGAATGCCAACCGACTGTCGATGATCCGGCTGAACAGCTGCGCTGCCTCCTCACCGATGGTCCCGGCCGAAACGAGCTCCGTCATCGTGAATACCCGGTTCCGCGGGACCCGCAACGACAATGCCGTTCCGGGTCGCGAGACGGGCGCCAGCACCGCGTGGAAACGGGTCCCGTCGGCGAGCCGGAGGTCGACGTACGGCGTGGCGTCATCGAGACGGCGACCGCCCGAGGTGGCCAGCCGCTGCGCGAGCCTCCGGACGGCGGCCTCGTCGGGGAACGTGACGTCGGTGAGCTCGAGGCCGTCGCCGCGGTCGAGGAAGACCTGCCGGCAACCGTTCACCAGCACGTCGGTGACCCCTACAAGGCGCAGCAATGGCTCGAGCGGGCCGGCGCCGAGAACATCACGCCGCAGCGCATCGAGCACCGCAAGCACCGTCGAGTCCCCGACAGGTCGCCCATCGTCGCGCAGGGCCTGGGCGACGAGCCCCGGGCTCAGCGTCGCCCCGTCCCCGGCGAGCCGTTCCCGGACTCGGTCGACGACGTCCGCGGAGACGATCACGCCACCCTCGGCAGGGTCTGGCCGACGCGGTCGAGCACGGCGATTGCGGCTCTTGCCAGCGGTCCACGGCGGGCTTGAACCGGGCCGAGCCCTAAGTCGACGGACTCGACCAGACGTCTCTGGTTGGCCATCGCAGCCACGAGGGGGATGCCTAGGGCGCGAGACACGTCGGCAGCGCCGAGCCCGGCCGCACGTCCCCTGGTCACCAGGTGCATGTCGCGAGCACTGTCCTGGAGGTACGCCGCAACCCGGCTCGCGGCCGCGACGGCCGACACTGTCAGGCCGGCGACAAGGACAACGTGGTCACAACGCGAGAGAACCTCGATTGTCATCGGGTCGGGATACCTGGCTAGGTCTACGACGACCAGGTCGCAGCCTCGTTGTGCGGCGGAGAGGACCTCGCGCACGGCTACTGCCTCGGTGCGGCAATGCGATCCACTCGCCCACGTGAGGACCGCCAGTCCGTCCCGCTGCGGAAGAGCCTCCCGCAGCGACCGCGAGCTGAACCGGCCGGTCGTGCTCGCCAACGAGTCCCACCGAATCCCGTCGAGGTCCTCGAACCCCGCGACGCGGTCGATGCCGCCACCCAACGGATCGGCGTCGATCAACAGGACGTGACCGGTGTCCAGCGCGGCGGTCAGCGCGAGAGCCGCGGCGAACGTGGTTGCCCCGGCGCCGCCAGAACCACCCACGACGCCGATCGTGGTCGCTCTGCGCGCACCGCCGTCAGCGACATCGGTGAGGAGCTCGACCAGCCAGGTCTCCGCTGCCGGCAACTCGACGACGTTCTCCGCCCCGATCGCGAGTGCGGCCCTGAACAGATCATCAGGGGCAGTGGTCCCTGTGACGACGTGCACCTGTTCGCGGCGTACCGGGTGCTGCGCGCTCACTACGGACAGCTGGTCGGCACCCACGAGCACCACCGGTGCGGAGGCCCAGCCGCGCAGAGCGGCAGCACTTTCGTGCGCGACATCAAGGTCGACTCCTGCCGCAGCGGTCAGACGCAGGACATCCTCGAGGAGAACCTCGTCGCGCGTGATGAGCAGGGCGGTGGCAGCGGTCATGACGCCGATTCTCACCGTCGTACACCGCCTTAGCGACGGCCGCGGGGACAGTTGTGGACAACTTCGAAGGGTGACTTGCTGGGGATGGCTTCCGGCGGGCGCCCGGCACCCAGCTAAGGCGTGCAGCAAAGGCGTGCATCGCGATGTCGCGCAGGTACGTAGGCTGGTTGACGATCCACGACGTCGCCACACGAGCCCCGACGAGTGAAAGGCCCCGGCACATGGCCTACGGCACCGAGCCCAGGGGGCGCGCCGCGGGACGGCCCGCCGCCTTCTTCGACCTGGACAAGACGATCATCGCGAAGTCGAGCACCCTCGCCTTCAGCAGGTCCTTCTACGCAGGCGGCTTGATCTCGCGAGGTTCGGTGCTGCGCAGCGCCTACGCGCAGTTCGTGTACTTCGCCGGCGGTGCCGACCATGACCAGATGGAGAAGATGCGCGAGTTCCTCTCCGATCTCTGCGCCGGGTGGGATGTCCAGACGGTTCGCGACATCGTCGCCGACACCTTGCACAACATCGTTGACCCTTTGGTGTTCGAGGAGGCGGTCTCGCTGATCGAGGAGCACCATCTCGCCGGCCGCGACGTCGTCATCGTCTCTGCATCAGGGTCCGAAGTGGTCGAGCCAATCGGCGAGATGCTCGGCGCGGACGGCGTGATTGCGACCCGGATGGAGATCGCGGACGGGAAGTACACCGGCAAGATCAGCTACTACGCCTACGCAGAGAACAAGGCCACCGCGATCGAGGAACTGGCTGCGGAAAAGGGATACGACCTCGACCGCAGTTATGCCTACAGCGACTCCACGACCGACGTACACATGCTCGAGATCGTGGGGAAACCACACGCCGTCAACCCGGACAAGGAGTTGCGCAGGCACGCCACGTCGAAAGGCTGGCCGATCCTCGTGTTCAACAAGCCGGTTGCGCTGCGCAGCAGGGTGCGGTTGCCCTCGAGCAAACCCACGCTGGCCGCCCTGGCGCTCGGCTCTGCCGCCGCGGTCGGAGGCGCGATTTACCTTGGCGTACGTCGGCGCGACGGTCGGTCCTGAGCAGCCGCAGACCGATCTCTAGACCGGATAGGCAGAACCCTTGTCCCTGATGGACAACTGGCGTACAAAGAGACATACAACTTAAGACGCGCACGTGAACCAGGTACCCACGCGGCGACCTACCCTTCTTATTGGGTGTTGTCTTTCGGGTTTACCCGGAGCAACAATTAACCGGAGCACGCTTGGTAGCCAAGGATCACGTGTCAGCGGCGGCACTCTTCGTCATCTGACGGGAGTGCCGCTCGCATGTTCGGGGTCTAACGCTTGAGCGGGCTGGCTTCCGCCCCCGCGGCATACGCCTCCGCGGCGTACAACAACCACGAGTGGACCCCCGCCGGGCCGCCGTCGCGGTAGCCCCGCAGGTTCGACTCGTACTCCTTTCGCAGCGCAAGGTGACCGGCCTCGGGTACGACGAGCGACTTGGGATCCACGCCACGCGCGACCAGCACCAACCGCTCTGCGGCCCGAGCCACGAGACCGTTGTGCGAGACGAACGGTGCGGTCGACATGATCTCGGCGTGCACGACAGCGGCGACCACGAGCGCCGGAGCAGCAGTATCGGCGACGAGGAGCTTGGACAGTTTGCCGAGACGCTCGGCGCTGCCCTGGTTACGGGGCCGTCCCAGCTCGTCGTCGGCGGCGACTCCCTTGCCGGCCACCGTGTGCATCCGCGCCAAAGCCTGCAGCGGCGAGTTGTTCAGGGTCGGCGCGAGCCCGAGCAGCTCGACGCTGAGCCGGACAGCCGCCTGTGCCATACCCCCAGCGTTACCTGCCCGAACGTCGTCGAGGCTCGCGTCGGAACCCTCAAGGACCGCACTCGCATGGGCCCCCCGCAGCAGGGACTCGCCCGTGAGGTCCGGCGCAGTGCGTCGCAGTCCGCGGTCCCGCAGGAGTGCGTCGATCCCATCACGCGTCGCGGCCATCGACGACCCGACACCTTCGAGGTCGCAGAGGCGGGCGAGCGGATCTGTAGAGGAGTCGGCCACGCGCGGCAGGCTAGCGGACTCTGGAAGTCAGCCCTCAGGCAGCCGGCCCTTTGCTGCGTACGTCGGCAACCTGCGCCATCGCCTCCCGTAGCTCAGCGAGCCATTCGTCGGAGTGCTGGCCGACCAGTCGCACACACCAGGCAAGGGCGTCGGCTCGCGACCTGGCCACACCGGCGTCCACCAGGGTGTCGAGAACCTGGCGCTGCGGCTGCCTGAGCCGGGTCATCACCGGGACGGCGATATGTGCAAACAGCTCGCTGCGACCACCGACCGTCACACCCCACGACACCTTCCGGTCGAACCGGTGCTCTGCCTCGCGGGCGATCGAGATCCGCGTGTCACGGGTCTCCTCGCGGAACGCCTTGGTGCGACCCGCCCTCCTCTCAGCGGCTTCGCCATCGCTGACACCCTCGGCGAGGTCCACGTCGGGGAGCGTGAGCACGACCGTGATCTCTTCGCGGTCCACGGTGATCTCGGGCGACTCTGCCTGCCAGTCGCTCGGCAACCTGCCGTGGAACCAGCCGCGCACCCGTTCGAGCGCTTCGTTTGTAATCATGTAATTATCATTACACTTGAACGCCGGTGAGACAAGGAGTCGTCGTCGGCTTGGTAGCCTCGAGCATCATGAGCTCGCGACCGTCGTACCCGGACAAGGCCATCGCGTGGATGGTGACCCAGAGCGGGGCCCGGGTTCTCCAGCTCGACGCCGGAACCGGCGAACTCACCGAACAACTCGTGCGGATCGGCCACACGGTCACGGCGACCGACCCTTCCGAGGCGATGCTGCGCCGGATCAGGGCACGCGCACCCCGCGCTCGGGCGGTTATCGGCGCCGCGGAGCACATCCCCTTCGTCCCCGGGTCGGTCGACTTCGTGGTCACGACCGAGGCATTCCACGGATTCGACCACGATCGCGCGCTGCTCGAGGTGGCTCGTGTGCTTAGACCCGGCGGCGTGCTCTCGGTGGCATGGAACGTGCGCGATGAACGCATCCCGTGGGTCAAGCGGCTCGGTGCGATCATCGGTGACAGTGGGAATCAGCGCGACCCGACCCGCACCATCGACGACTCCGGCATGTTCGAGACGGTCGAGAAGTCGAGCTTCCGCGTCTGGGCGCCGATGGACCAGGAGTCCCTGCGCGACATGGTTGCTTCCCGGCCCCAGGTGGCGGTGCTTTCCGGCGTCGAACGTGAGGGGTTGCTGCGCCAGGTCGACGAGTTGTACGACGGGTACGGTCGCGGCGCGGACGGAATGCTCCTGCCGTACATCACAAGCACGTACCGCGCCACCGTGCTGCCCCGATCCGTGTGGGATCGCGAAGCCTTGCCGGTCGGCCCCGAAGACATGGACACCGACGCTCTTCTCATCGACTTCAACTAGACAACTCTTCCGGCGCTGATTTTCCGG
>Ga0136633_1000712_pt1 | contig 25177 bp, 25 predicted proteins | sample AntDrymeUQ832206_2_FD_105494 | JGI IMG/M metagenome (GOLD analysis project Ga0136633, IMG submission 105494) | Polar desert sand microbial communities from Dry Valleys, Antarctica - metaG UQ83 (22.06) | ecosystem: Environmental > Terrestrial > Soil > Desert | place: Antarctica: Dry Valley... | reverse complement strand
CGACGGTGCGGACGAGTCGCACGAGATCGACTCGTACCTCGACGGGGAGGAGCTCCTGGCCGTCGCCCGCCGCTCCGGCGTCACCGCGGTCCATCCCGGCTACGGGTTCCTGGCCGAGAGCCCCGCCTTCGCCGCCGCCGTGGCCGATGCCGGCATGAGCTGGGTCGGCCCGCCGGCCGACGTGATCGCCGCCATGGGGGACAAGGCAGCCGCCCGACGGCATGCCTCGGCGCATGGCCTGCCGACTGTTCCGGGCTATGACGGTCACGCGCAGGACGATGCCACGCTGGCTTCCGAGGCCGAACGCATCGGCTATCCGGTCCTCGTCAAGCCCACCGCGGGCGGTGGCGGCAAGGGCATGCGGATCGTGCTCGACGCATCGGCGATGGCGGAAGCCCTGGCGGCAGCCCGGCGCGAGGCGCATCGGTCCTTCGCGGACGACCGGCTCATCCTGGAGCGCTACCTCCACGGCGCTCGCCACGTCGAGGTCCAGGTCCTGTTCGACGCTCACGGCAACGGAGTGCACCTGGGCGAGCGCGATTGCAGCGCTCAGCGGCGCAACCAGAAGATCGTGGAAGAGGCGCCCGCGCCGTCCGTCACGCTGGAGCTGCGCGCGCGTATGGGCGAGGCCGCGGTGTCGATGGCGAGCGCGGCTGCGTATGTGAGCGCCGGTACGGTCGAGATGCTGCTGACCGACGGCGGCGACTTCTTCTTCCTGGAGATGAACACCCGCCTCCAGGTCGAGCATGCCGTCACCGAGGCCGTCACCGGGCGCGACCTGGTCGAGGACCAGCTGCGCGTCGCGGCGGGTGCGACGCTGGCCGACCTGGGCATGTCGGCGCCGCCGCCGATTCGCGGTCATGCCATCGAGGCGCGTGTCTATGCCGAGGATCCCGATTCGGGATTCCTGCCCGCCACCGGTCGCCTGGCACGCATCCGCTGGCCACGCGGGGTCCGGGTCGACGCCGGCCTCCGGGAGGGCGACGAGGTCGGCGAGCGCTATGACCCGATGCTGGCCAAGCTCATCGCCCATGGCTCGACCCGTCGCGAAGCCCTCGACCGCCTGAAGCAGGCGCTCGCGGAGACCGTGGTGCTGGGGGTGCGCACCAACCTGCGGTTCCTGCGCTGGCTCACCGCCCAGCCGCCGATGCGGGACGGCGAGATGCGTACCGACACGATCGCCGGCCTGGAGCTGCCGAGGCCCCCGGCCGCGACCGATGCGCACTGGCTGGCGGCTGCGACGCTCATGGCGCCGGAAACGCGCGACCCATGGTCCGACGGATGGCGGCTGAATGCGCCGCCAATGCGCTCGCTGCGCCTCGGCAACGAGGACCGCAGCGTTCGGCTGTTGCCGCCGGCGACGGTGCTGCCCGAAGCGGTCCGGGTCGGGGACGCCGTCCACGTCGATGTCGAGGGCCAGTCCCTCGAGTTTGCGATGACGCCACCGCCGACGGTCGAGGAGGCCGTCCGCCATGCCGCCGCCGCGCGCGGCGAGGGCGCGGCGGTCCTCACCGCCCCGATGCCCGGCCGCGTCATCGCCGTCCGCGTCGCCGAGGGCGCCTCGGTCGTGGCACACGAGGTCGTGGTCGTCATCGAGGCAATGAAGATGGAGCACGCGGTCGTCGCGCCGATGGATGGCACGCTGACCCGCCTGGCCGTACGCGAGGGCGCACAGGTGCAGCGGGGCGACGTCGTCGCCGAGCTGGCCTCGCTCTCGTGAACAACCGCCGCCGATCGAACACAATCGGCACATGAGCGACCACGACGTCCGCGTCTACGAGGTGGGGCCTCGGGACGGCCTCCAGAACGAGCGGGGCGCGATCCCGACGGAGGCGAAGCTGCGCTTCATCGACCTCCTGGCCGATGCCGGGCTGCGCGAGATCGAGGCGACCAGCTTCGTGGCGTCACGGGCCGTGCCGCAGCTTGCGGACGCCGACGACCTGCTGACGCGGATGGAGCGGCGGGCGGGGGTTCGCTACCCCGTGCTCGTGCCGAACGAGCGCGGCCTGGCCCGCGCGGAGGCCGCCGGGGCCGATGCGATCTGCGTCTTCACGGCGGCCTCCGAGGCGTTCACGAAGGCGAACATCAACGTGTCGATCGCGCAGTCGATCGACGCCTTCCGGCCCGTGCTGGCGCGGGCCAGGGATCACGGCTGGTGGACGCGCGGCTACCTGAGCACCGCGTTCGGCTGCCCGTACCAGGGGGAGGTCGGGGAGGCGGCCGTCGTGGCGGTCGCGCGGCAGCTGGTCGAGCTCGGCGTCGACGAGGTCAGCATCGGCGACACGATCGGCGTGGCCGCACCCGGCGACGTGCGGCGGGTGGTTGGCGCGCTGCTCCACGCAGGCATCGCTGCCGATCGGCTGGCGATGCACTTCCACGACACGCGTGGGACGGGGCTCGCGAACGTGGCCGCCGCACTCGAGCTCGGAATCCGCTGCTTCGACGCCTCGACCGGGGGCACCGGCGGCTGTCCGTACGCGCCCGGCGCGGCCGGCAACCTCGCCACCGAGGATCTCGTGTACTTCCTCGACCGCGAGGGGCTGACGCACGGCGTCGAGCTCGATGCGCTGCTCGTGGCGGCACGGCACATCAGCGAAACGATCGGCAGGCCGTTGAGCACAAAGGTGGGCCAGGCGGGCGGCTGGCGCGTACCATAGGCGGCCGATGGACGCCGAGCCCGACGCCCCGCGCCAGCCAACGGCCGAGGCCGAGCCGCGCCCGCTGATCCTGGACGTCGACACCGGGATCGACGACATGATCGCGCTTCTCATCGCGGCCACCAGCCCCGAGCTCAACCTGCGGGGCGTGACCTGTGTCGCGGGCAACGTCGAGATCCACCACGTGGCACGCAACACCGGCAAGATCCTGCGCATGGTCGGGCGCGGCGACGTCCCGGTCAGCATCGGCGCCGCGCGGCCGCTCCAGCGAAGGCTTCGGACGGCGCCCGACACGCACGGCCCGACCGGCACCGGCTACGTCGAGCTGCGCGGCGAGGACCGGCAGCTGGGCACGACCGAGTACACCGCCATCCCCGCCAGCCGCTATCTCGGCGTTCACGTCAACCGCCACCCCGGCGAAATGTCGGTGGTCGCGCTCGGGCCGCTCACCAACCTCGCCGCCGCAACCCAATCGGGCGTCGACCTCGCCGGCGGGACACGCGACGTGGTCTGGATGGGCGGCACACTCGAGGAGCGCGGCAACACGACCGAGACCGGCGAGTGGAACGCCTGCGTCGATCCCGAGGCGGCCGAGACCTGCCTGCGGGCCGGATCGATCCATCGTCTCTTTCCCCTCGACGCGACCCAGGACGTCGTCTTCACGATGGAGGACCTGCGCGAGCTGCCGGACACCCACCTCGCCGGCATCGTGCGCGACGCCGTGCGCTTCTACGTCGGGTTCCACCAGCAGGCCGATGGGATCGACGGGGCGTACCTGCATGACCCGGTCGTGCTGATCGGCTCGCTCCTGCGGCCGGACCTCGTGACGGAGAGCGTGACGGAGACGCTGGCCTGCGACACGAGCTCGGACCCGTACATGGCGGGCAGCCTGTATCGGTCGGAGGGCGACGATCGGCCTTCCATTTCGGTCGCCACCGAAATCGACGCCGACGGCATGCGCGCCGAGCTCATCGCGCGCCTGGCGCGCGCCGTCGGCGCCCCGAACAGCTGACGCCCCGCACCATACGGAGGAGGGTCTAGGACATGCTCGTGCGCTGGATCGTCGCCCTCGCGGCGTTCGTCATCGTGATTCTCATCGGCATGGTCACCATCGGGAACTTCGGGACCGGCATCGACGACAACAACTTCTTCGACACCGAAGGAGCCAACTCGTTCGCCCTCATCGGTGCCATCGCGCTCGTCGTCGCGTTCGTGGCGTACGCCGGGGTCGAGTACGCCCAGACGGGCGGACTCGCGTCGATCGCCTCCCAGTTCGACACCCGCACGATCGTGCTGATGCCCATCGCGGTCGCCATCAACATCATCCTCGGGGCGACCGTCGCCAACGCCCTGAAGCTGCCGATCTACCTCGACAGCATCGGCACCATCCTGGTCGGCGCCCTCGCCGGGCCTGTCGCCGGCGCGCTGACGGGAATGCTGTCCAACGTGCTCTGGACGTACGTCGTCCCGCCTCCCTTCCAGAACGGACCGGCGGCGGCATTCGGCATCGTGGCGGTCGTCATCGGCGTCCTGGCCGGACTCGCCGGCCGGGCAGGCTGGCTGCGCCCCCGTTTGAACCGCCCGACCGGCGAGCTCGCGATCGGCGGGCTCGTCGCCATCGCGATCGTGATCGGCCTCGGCGTGTACGCCTACAGCCGCTTCTACGGCACGACGTTCGAGTTCTTCAACCCGGCCAACAGCGATCCGATCTTCACGATCCTCGGCTGGCTGATCGGCCTGCTCTTCGTGGCCTTCGTGATCGGCTTCCTCGTGCTCCTCCTCATCCGGCGCGACCTGACCGTCGCCTACGTGACGGTGGCCGGCGTCGTGACGGGCCTGGTCGCGGCGCTCATCAGCGCTCCGATCAGCGCCAACGTCTTCGGCGGCGTCACAGGCGGCGGCACCGACTTCCTGGTGGCCGCCTTCCGCCAGGCCGGAGCGGACCTGCAGACCGCGACCTTCCAGCAGGGCCTCCTCTCCGACCCGGTCGACAAGCTCGTGACCTTCTTCGTCGTGTACCTGGTCCTGGCCGCCATGGCACGGCGCACGAAGGCGCGGTTCCCGCAGGGTGAGCGACTGCTCGAGAGTGCCGGTGCGGACGCGGACGACGGCGAGTGGCGGAGGGCGACCGTCTGACCGAGTCCCCGTCCGGCCAGCGCGGCGTCCCCGACTTCGTCGGACGCCCCGGCCCGAGCGCCTACCACCGCCTCAACCCGCTCACGAAGGCGACGCTGGCGACGGCGACGGCCATCGCGGCCGTCGCGCTCGGTGGGCTCGTCGGGCCGATCGTGCTGGTGACGGCTGCCGTCATCGGCCCGGCGCTGGCGGCTGGGGTCCTCGGCCGCCTGGTTCGCACGGCGCTCCTCCTGTCGCTGCCGATCGCCGTATCGGCGTTCCTCGTCAACCTCTTCTTCTTCCCCGGCGCGTCGCAGGTGCTCCTGCGCATCGGGCCCATCACCGCCACGGCCGAGGGCCTGGGCTTTGCGGCCGAGATCCTGGTGCGCATCCTCGCCATCAGCGGAGCGGTCACGCTCTTCTACCTGACCACGCGACCGGCGGACATGACGGTCGATCTCGAGCGGCGCGGCATCAGCCCGCGCGTCGCGTTCGTGACGAACGCATCGGTGCAGACCGTGCCGGCCATGGTCGAGCGGGCCGGGCAGATCACCGCCGCACAGCGCGCGCGCGGGCTCGACACCGAGGGCTCGCTGTGGCGGAGGATCCGCGGCGTGCTGCCGATCGTCGGGCCGGTCATCCTCGGGTCGATCGCCGAGGTCGAGGAGCGCACGATGGCGCTCGAGGCGCGCGGCTTCACGCGACCCGGCCGCCGAACGCTGCTCTGGGCTCCGCCCGACACGGGCGCGGAGCGGCTCATCCGCTGGGCCGTGCTGCTCGGCCTGGTCGCGTTGATCGCGGCCCGCATCGGGGGGTGGCTGGGGTGACGATCAGCCTGGCAGGCGTCGGGTACCGCTACGCGGGCGCCACCGCGCCGGCGCTGCTCGACGTCGACCTCGAGCTCCGCGACGGCGAGGTGCTCGGCCTCGTCGGCGCGTCGGAAGCCGGCAAGACGACGCTGTGCCTCGTCGTCAGCGGCCTGGCGCCGCGCACCGTGGGCGGCCAGATCCGCGGCGCGATCCGGCTCGACGGCGAGGACGTCGACGCCTGGCCGATGCATCGGATCAGCGAGCGCGTGGGCATCGGCTTCCAGAACCCGGCGACGCAGCTCTCGCAGGTGACCGGCAGCGTCTTCGAGGAGGTCGCCTTCGGGCCGATGAACCTGGCCCTGCCACGGGACGAGGTCGCCGAGCGGACATGGTCGGCCCTCGAGTCGCTGCGCATCGACACGCTGGCGGAGCGCGATCCGGTGCGCCTGTCGGGCGGGCAGCAACAGCTGGTCGCCCTGGCGGGACTGCTGGCGATGCGGCCGGAGCACCTCGTGCTGGACGAGCCGACGGCCCAGCTCGATCCGGCCGGCACCCGGCTCGTGGCAGACGCGATCGAGCGGCTCGCTGCCGACGGCGCCTCGATCCTGGTGGCCGAGCAGAAGACGGACCTGCTGGCCGCCATCTGCTCTCGCGTCGTCGTGCTCGACGGCGGACGCGTCGCGCAGCTCGGGCCCGCCGCCGAGGTCCTGGGCGACCGTCGCCTTCGCGACCTCGGCGTGGCCGAGCCGTCAGCGGTCAGGCTGCAGCGCGCGGCGGAGGCCGCCGGGGTCCATGATGCCCGGCTGTCCGAGGCGCTGGCCGGTGGCTGAGCTGCGCGCCGAGGGCCTCGTCCACGTCTACCGCGACGGCGGGGTCCGAGCCCTCGACGGCGTGGACCTGGCGATCGCGCCAGGCCAGCGCGTCGCGCTGATCGGACAGAATGGAAGCGGCAAGACCACCCTGGTCCGGCATCTCAACGGGCTGCTCCGCCCGACGGAGGGCCGGGTGACCGTCGACGCCACCGATGCGGCCTCCCTCACCGTCGCGCAGCTCGCCTCGCGCGTCGGCCTCGTCTTCCAGGACCCGGACCGCCAGATCTTCGCGGGCTCCGTCCGGGCGGAGGTGGAGTTCGGGCCGCGCAACCTGGGGCGCTCCGGATCAGCCCTCGGCTCGGCTGTCGCGGACGCCCTGGCGGCCACCGGCCTGGTCGGCGAGGAGGAAACGAACCCGTACGACCTCGGCCAGTCGCGTCGCAAGCTGCTGGCCATCGCGTCCGTGCTGGCCATGCGCACGCCGGTCGTCGTGCTCGACGAGCCCACGACCGGCCAGGACGCGCGCGGCGTCGAGCGCGTGCGAGCGGTGGTCGAGGGCGTCGCCGCAGAAGGCCGCACCGTCCTGGCAATCAGCCACGACATGCGCTTCGTGGCCGAGACATTCGAGCGCATCGTCGTCATGCGCGCCGGGCGTATCGTCGGTGACGGCACGCCGGAAACCGTCTTCGGGGCCGATGCCTGGGAGGCCTTGCGCTCGACCTACCTGGAGCCGCCGCTGGCGGCGGTGCTCGGCGATCGGTTCGGAATGGGATCGACCCCCACCGACACGAGCCTCATCGAGGCCCTCCTGGCCTAGTAGAAGCCCGGCGGCGGCGGGAGCGGGTTGCCCTCGGCATCGACCCGCTCCTCGGCGGGCAGGTCGTCGCGATGTTCTCGCTCGCCGATCGGACCGGGAATGGGCAGCGCCATGATGGAGTGCGGCACCTCGTCGAGGCGGTCGGTGATGCCGCGCAGCCCGAGCCGGCGGAGCGCGGAACCGAATCGATCGGCGAAGTCCTGGTTGCGCATCAGACCGAAGGCCAGCGAGGAATGGGCCCGGTTCAGCAGCTCGATGCCGCGCGCGGCCGCGACCGCGTTCACCTGGTTCAGGCCCAGTTGGCCCTCGAGGATGTCGAGAGCCCGGTTTGCCTCTTTGCGGGTCGCGCGACTGAAATGCGGGGTACGGTTGACGAGCAGGCGTGTCCGGTACAGTGCCTCGCCGACCCGGCCGTCGCGATCGAGGTTGACCTGGGGCATGGAGCGAATACTACGCGCTGGCGCGGACTGGCAGGATCAGGTTGCCGGTGCGCTCCGCAGCGCCTCCCGACCGATCCCGCTCGACGAACGCCTCATGCCCCGTGGGCTCGACGGCGAGGCCACCCGACCCCGTTACGACCGCGCCGACTTCCCGGCCGCGCGCCCGGCCGCCACGCTGCTGGCGATCTATCCGGATGATCAGGGTCGTCTCGTGATCCCGTTGACCGTGCGACACGCGGACATGCGCTCGCACGCCGGCGAGGTCTCGCTGCCCGGTGGCGCGGTCGATGCGGCGGATGCGAACCGCGAGGCCGCCGCGCTCCGCGAGGCGTGGGAGGAGATCGGCCTCGAGCCGGACCTCGTGCGGATCGTCGGCATGCTCGACGACGTGTGGATCCCGGTCAGCAACTTCGAGCTGCGACCGTTCGTCGGGACGGTGGCCACGCGCCCGACGCTCGTGGCACACGACGCCGAGGTGGCCTCGATCGTCGAGCTGCCGCTGGACGCGCTCTTCGACCCCGCCGCTCTGGGAACGGAGGAGTTCAGTGGGCGCGGCTTCACGGTGAGCGCGGGTGCATACCGCTACGGTGGCGTTCGGGTGTGGGGCGCCACGGCATTCACGCTCGGGATGCTCGCCCACGTTCTGGACGAAGCCGCGGCGGACGCTTAGCGCCGAGTCTGGAGCGTCGTCTTGAGGGAGGCGAGCAGCTGGAGCATTGCGGCGTGCTGGGCGGCCGGAGCGGCGACCACGTTGGCGCGCGGACCGGTCAGCGCGGCGTCCCACCAGGGACCGCCACGCACGTTGGTCACGACCGCGCCGCCCCGCTCCGCAATCAACCCGGCCGCTGCCACGTCCCACGGCGAGAGCCCGCCATTCTGGATGAACGCATCGAACCGCCCGTTCGCCACGTAGGCCAGCGAGAGCGCCGCGCTCCCCATGCGCCGATGGATGCGGATCAGCGGCGCGATCCGTCGCTCGCGGGTCAGCCCGCCCCTCCCGATGACCGCCAGGCTGACCACGTAGTCGGACAGCACCTCCTTCGTCGAGGACCTCACGGCGGCGCGATTCAGCGTGGCGGGGCCGTCGGCGGTCGCGGCATACAGGTCGTCGCGAGCGGGGTCGAAGATGACGCCCACGCTCGGACGGCCATCCTCGACGAGTCCGATGCTGACGCAGTAGTACGGGATCCCGTTCGCGTAATTGACGGTCCCGTCGAGCGGGTCGATCACCCACGTCCGCCCATTGTGGGATCCATCGTCGCGCAGTACGCCGGCGTGCTCGCCGGACTCCTCGGCCAGGATGGCGTCGCCGGGAAAACGGGCCTTGATGGCGTCGATCACGAGGTGCTCGGACGCGTAGTCGGCATTCGTGACGACGTCGCGCTTGCTCTTGTAGTCGATCTGCTCGAGGCGCTCGTAGCTGTCGACCAGCAGCGCGCCGGCGAGGCGCGCAAGGTCCGTGGCGAATGCGAGCTCAGCGGCCCATCGGTCTGTCATGGACCTCAGGGTAGCCGGAAGCCGACGGTCGTCACCGTGACCTCGCCGTCCGGCTCGGCGCTGAGGCCGAACGAGATCTCGACATCGGTTCCGGGCGGGAGGTAGTCGATGGTGACCTCGCTCTCCTCCTCGACGCCCTCGACCGTGGCGGTCGCACGCAGGACGAGCTCCTCCGCCGCCTCGTCGCCCTCGTTTGACACCGTGGCGGGCAGGATCCAGGCGCCCGGGATCTCGTACGCCGCATCCGCCATGAGCTCGACCACCGGGACTGGCGGGCGGCCCTCATCGCTGATGCCGTCGACAAGCAGGAAGCCGACGATGCCCACCACCGCCGCGGCACTCATCGCCAACACGACCCATTCAAGCCAGTTCTGCCGCACGGCTACGTCGCGCCCGGCTCAGGTTGGGACTGCTTCTGGCCGCCGCCAACCAGCAGCCGGCCGGCGGCGGCACCGAATGACGCCACGATGCCGAGCATCACGGTCTGACCGATGATCACCGACCACGAGACGCCATCGGTCCGTCCGAAGGCCCACATGAGCAGGAGGCAGACGAGCAGGCTGACGGCGTAGGCGGCAAGCGTTTCGGTGACCGGATGGTCGAGCGGACTGTCCCCGACCGCAAAGGCGCGCCCGCCGCGGAAATCGGCGTAGAAGACAAGGCCGAAGGTGATCGCTAGCGTGGCCGGCACGACCATCAGGAGCATCCACCAATCCACCTCGATCCCGAGGAGCACCGGCTCCTCCGTCGGCGCGATGTTGAGCGCGAACAGGAGCGCCGCCCCGCCGCCGATGAAGAGCCGGCCGAAGGCGCCGACGCCACCATCCGCCACCGTGCTGCCCTGGTCCTCGGCATCCTCCGGAGCATCGTCCGGCGATGCGAGCTGGGCGCCAGCCAGCGACACACCGAAGGCGACCGGGATCATCTCGAGCGCGATCTTGCCGACCGCGTCCCGCAGTCCTGTCTCGGCGCCGATCCGACCGAGCAGCAGCAGTGCGACAGTCGACACGACCGCGGCAATGCCCATCGTCTCCACCGAGTCAACCAGCAGGGCCGCCCAGGTCCGGTCGCGCCGGAATCCGCTCAGCGCGCTGTACCCCACGACCACCACGAACGCCACGCCCAGCAGGACGACGATCTTCCACGAGGGCAGGAGGAAGGAGTGTGCCCACATCTCGAGGGTGAACAGGAGCGGCAGGCCGATGAGAAGACCGCCGCCGACCGCACGGACCAGGTCACGCGAGGTCGTGCTCACCGAGTCCGGCTCGATTGGCTTGCTCGCTTCGCCCACGAAGACCTCACCCATGCACGCGACGCGCCATTCTGTACGCTAGGCGCATGTCACAGATCCACCTTCGCGCCGAGGAGGGCGACTACGCGCCCCTCGTCCTTCTGCCCGGCGATCCGAATCGCGCGCGCCGCATCTCCGAGCGTTTCGACGACGGCTCGGCTCGCCAGGTAAATGACCATCGCGGGCTGCTCGGCTTCACCGGGTCCTACCATGGCACTCCGGTCAGCGTCCAGACGTCAGGGATGGGGACCCCAAGTCTCAGCATCGTGGTGGAGGAGCTGCTCAGGCTCGGCGCCACCCGGTTGATCCGCGTCGGCACGTGTGGCGGGATCGCGAAGGGCCTCGCCACCGGCGACCTGGTGGTGGCCACCGCGGCATGTCCAGTCGATGGGGCGACGTCCACGTACCTCCACGGCGAGGCCTACGCGCCGGCAGCCGACTTCGACCTCACGCGTGCCCTCGTCGACGCGGCCGCCGCCAGCGGCATCGTGACGCGCACCGGCCTCGTCGCATCGGTCGACGTCTTCTACAACACCGATGACGACTACGCACAGCGCTGGCGCGATCGCGGCGTCCTGGCCTTTGAGATGGAGGCCTCCGCGCTCTTCTTCCTCGCGGCGCGCGCCGGGGTGCAGGCCGCCTGCGCGCTGACCGTCAGCGACGTGCTCTCGGAGGAGGTGACCACCGAGGAGACGTACCTCCCGCTCGAGGAGCTCGATCGCGCAATCGACCGCATGATCGACGTGGCGCTGCAGGCCGGGACGAGCGTCTGAGCATCGCTGCCGAAGAATGAGGTAGCGCGGCGCGCGATGGCTCCCGCGAGCGTCGTCCGACGCGAGGTATCAGGTCGAATGGCTCGTGGAAGCCACTCCGTGTGCGCGCCGACCCGATCTATCGGCGGGCTGGGGCCGGCATCGGTCCTGCGGTAGACTCGCGCGCATGGCCGATACGCTCACGCGCGGGACCGCCAACCAGGCCGGCGCGATCGTCAACCCCAATGCCGCCGCGGAGGCGCAGGACTTCCTTCCCCTCAAGGGGATCGACCACGTGGAGTTCTGGGTCGGCAACGCGAAGCAGGCCGCTCACTACTACCGGGCGCTGTGGGGCTTCGCGCCCCTCGCCTATGCCGGGCTCGAGACCGGTGTGCGGGACCGATCCAGCTTCGTGATGGTGCAGAACGACATCCGCTTCGTGTTCACCGCCCCAATCGGGCCTGACGGCGAGATCGCCGAGCACGTGGCCCGGCACGGCGACGGCGTGCATGACATCGCGTTCGCCGTCGACGACGTCGGAGCGGCGTGGCGCGAGACGACCTCGCGTGGCGCGCGAAGCGCCCTCGGGCCGACCGAGGTCGAGGGCACGAAGGGCACGCTGCGCCGCAGCGCCATCCACACCTATGGCGAGGTGCTGCACTCCTTCGTCGACCGTTCCGAGTACCACGGAGCGTTCGCCCCCGGGTATCACCGCGTCGCGAAGCCGGCACCGGCCGCGACGGGCCAGGACCTGCTCGAGGTCGACCACTGCGTCGGCAACGTGGCGCTTGGCGACATGAACCGATTCGTCGAGTTCTACCGCGACGTGCTCGGGTTCGCGCAGCTCATCCACTACGACGATAAGGTGATTCACACCGACTACTCGGCGTTGATGAGCAAGGTCATGACGAACGGGAACGGCCGCATCAAGTTCCCGATCAACGAGCCCGCTGCCGGCAAGAAGAAGAGCCAGATCCAGGAGTTCCTCGACTACTACGGAACCGCCGGGACCCAGCACATCGCGCTGCGCACGAAGGACATCGTCGGCACCGTGCGGGCGCTGCGCGAGCGGGGGGTCGAGTTCCTCGGCATGCCGCACGCCTATTACGAATCGCTGCCCGACCGGGTCGGCGACGTCGGCGTCTCGATGGACATCCTCGAGGAGCTCGGCATCGAGGCCGATCGCGACGAGGAGGGCTACCTGCTCCAGATCTTCACGCGCCCCGTGCAGGATCGGCCCACGTTCTTCTTCGAGATCATCGAGCGTCACGGCTCGCGCGGCTTCGGCGTCGGCAACTTCAAGGCGCTGTTCGAGGCCATTGAGACCGAGCAGGCGCGGCGCGGCAACCTTTGATCGACGAGCTCGAGGCGCTCGAGCGCGAAGGCTGGGCGGCGCTCACGGGTCCCGACGGGGCTGCCTTCTACGCCGAGGTGATGGCCGATGACGGCCTCATGGTCTTCCCGGGCATGGTCCTCGACAAGACCGCCACCATCACGGCGATCGCTGGCGCTCCTCCGTGGCAGTCGTTCGAGCTCGATGACGTCCGCCACATCATGGCCGCCTCGGACAGCGGCATCGTCACGTATCGGGCCAGGGCGCGCCGGGCCGGCGAGGACGAGTACGTCGCGCTGATGTCGAGCGTCTACATGCGGCGCGAGGGTCGCTGGCGGCTGCTCCTGCACCAGCAGAGCCCGATCCCCGCCGCAGCCTGAATGGCTCGGCTGCGATGCGGCGCATTCGGAACCTGGCGATCTTCGGGATCGCATCCCTCGCCCTGGCAGCCGTCGTGATCTGGGTGTTCCGGGCGCAGCTGGCGCCGGCGCTCGGCGTGAACTTCGACGCCGGGCCGGGCGGGCGCGCGACGCTCGCCGTTCCGGACGGGTACGGCGTCGGCGTGTTCGCCGAGGGCCTCAGCAATCCACGATTCATGGCGGTTTCGCCCGGTGGCGTGCTGTTCGTCGCCGAGCGTGGTGCGGACCGCGTGGTGGCCCTGCCGGACGCGGACGGCGACGGATCGGCCGATGAGCTCATCGAGGTGGGTGCCGGCTATGGCAACGCGCATGACCTCGAGTTCACCGAGGACGGCGCGCTGCTCGTCGCCGGCGGGGAGGCGCTGTTCGAGGTCACCCTGGACGGCATGCGGGAACGGTCGCGCCGGGTCGTGGTCGACGGCCTCCCGACGGGCGGGCACGCCACGAAGACCGTCGAGGTCCTGCCCGGAGGCAAGATCCTGCTCTCGATCGGCTCGTCCTGCGACGTCTGCATCGAGGAGGACACTCGCCGCGCATCGGTCCAGCTGGTGACCGATGCGGGCATGCAGCCGTACATGGTCGGTCTGCGCAACGCCGTCGGCCTGTGGGTCGACGATCAGACCGGCCGCGCATGGGCGACCAACATGGGACGCGATGTCCTGGGCGACGAGCTGCCGCCGGAGACGCTCTACGAGCTGGTCGAAGGAGCCGATGCCGGCTGGCCGCGCTGCCATGCCGGCACGCTGCCCGACCCGGACTTCGGCGACGACTCCGGCGCCTGCGACGGAGTCGCGGAGCCGGCCGCCACCTTCGCCGCTCACATGGCGCCACTCGCGCTGGTCCGCTGGGAGAATCGCCTGATGATCGCCTTCCACGGATCGTGGAACTCGTCGACGAAGGTCGGCTACGCCCTGTGGTGGCTGCCATGGGACGGCGCGCCGGCAGGTGAGGCGGAGCCCTTCGCGACCGGCTTCCTGCCGGAGGGTGCCGCAGACGCGCTCGGGCGTCCGGCGGGCCTGGCGGTCGGCGCCGACGGGGCACTTTACGTCAGCGACGACAAGGCGGGCTTCATCTACCGGATCGCGAGCGCCACCGACTAGAACCAGGCGTGGGAACGATAACCATGGCAAAGTCACGCAGGTATTCATCGGTGGACTCGTAGCACAGGCAGTTCGCCGCGCGAGGCACTCCACGGGTCGCCGTCGGGCGCGGACCATGCTGCGTCTCGCGCGATGAACAATCGGAAGGGTTCCGATTCATGCCCTACCAGTCCCCGGATGCATCAATGCACAGCAACCGGCTCATTTCGGCCAACGACATTCGCCCGGCGAATGATCGATCCAGAATGCGCCGCGGCGGCACCGATCGCAGGCAAGGTCATCTCGGCGGCCATCGGAACGTCATCGTCTGCACCAGGTCCGCTCGAGAACGGCGGTCCGGCTGCATCGGCTAGCATCGGTCCTTCATGAGCACGAACAGGCTGCCGGCGCAGCACGATGACTTTCCAGCCTGGTACGTCGAGGTCGTGAAGCGGGCGGAGCTGGCCGAGCATGGCCCCGCGCGTGGCTCGATGATCATCCGGCCGCACGGCTACGCAATCTGGGAGCTCCTCCAGCGCGCGCTCGACGACCGGTTTAAGGCGACGGGACACGAGAACCTGTACTTCCCGCTGCTGATCCCGATGAGCCTCCTCCAGAAGGAGGCCGATCACGTCGAGGGCTTCGCGCCGCAGGTCGCGGTCGTGACCCACGGCGGCGGCGAGAAGCTCGAGGACCCTCTCGCCATCCGGCCCACCTCCGAAGCCATCATCTGGAGCACCTACAAGCGCTGGATCCAGAGCTACCGCGACCTGCCCCTGCTCTACAACCAGTGGGTCAACGTCCTGCGCTGGGAGATGCGCACGCGCCTCTTCCTGCGGACGAGCGAGTTCCTGTGGCAGGAGGGGCACACCGCGCACGCCACGTCCGACGAGGCCGTCGAGGAGTCCCTGCGCATGCTCGAGGTGTATCGCGAAGTCGCGGAGGACGTGCTCGCGATCCCGGTGTTCAAGGGCCGGAAGACGGCGGCGGAGCGCTTCCCCGGGGCGGTGGAGACGTACTGCATCGAAGGGCTGATGCGCGACGGCAAGTCGCTCCAGTGCGGCACCAGCCACTTCCTGGGGCAGAACTTCGCGAAGGCCTACGACGTGACCTTCCTCAACGCCGATGGCGTGGCCGAACACGCCTGGGCCACGTCGTGGGGCTTCTCCGCTCGCATGGTCGGCGCGGCGATCATGGCCCACGGCGACGACGCTGGGCTCCGGCTGCCGCCGGCCGTCGCGCCGATCCAGGTTGCGATCGTCCCGATCTACCGATCCGACGACGAGCGCGCCTCGGTCATGGAGGTCGCGGAGAAGCTGCGCGCCGACCTGGCGGCGCTGGGCGTGCGCGTGCGGCTCGACGACCGCGACCAGCATCGGCCCGGTTACAAGTTCGCCGAATGGGAGCTCAAGGGCGTCCCCCTGCGGATCGAGCTCGGCCCGCGCGACGTCGCGGCAGAACGCGCGGTCATCGCCCGGCGCCTCGAGGGCGACAAGGTGGAGGTGGCACTCGCGGACATCGCCTCCGGCATACCCGACCGGCTCGCATCGGCGCAGCGAGGCCTCTTCGCCGATGCCCTCGCCTACCGCGACGCGAACACCCACGAGATCACGTCGTATGACGACTTCGCGTCCGGCGTGGAGGAGCAGGGCGGCTTCTGGCGCGGCGCCTGGTGCGGCGAGGGATCGTGCGAGGCGGAGATCTCGGCCGCGACGAAGGCGACCATCCGCTTCCTGCCGACCGAGCCCACCGTGCCGGGCGCGCCGTGCATGCACTGCGGACGTCCGGGGGTCGAGGTCGCCACCTGGGCGCGCGCCTACTGAGCCTGCGCGTGTCGAGATCGCCGTTTGCCGCGCGTCGTAACGGCAGCGGACAATCATCAGCACCGAACTGCGAGGAGGAATGACAGATGGGTAACGCCACCACGGCACCGGCCATCACGAAGATGGACTGGTGGGAGATCCCGGTTCCGGACCTGGACGACGCCATGCGCTTCTACGGCGAGGTCTTTGGGTGGACCTTCCAGCCGCTCGGCGAGGACTACTTCGCGGCCGTCGGCCCCGACGGCGACATGCTCGGCGGCATCTTCAAGGCACCCGAGGACCAGCTCGGCAACGGCGTCCGCATCACGTTCACCACTGACGACCTCGAGGCCGCGCTCGACAAGGTGACCGCTGCCGGCGGCACGGTCGTGACGCCACGCTCGGAGATCGGCGGCGACATGGGCTGGTGGGCCGCATTCACCGACCCGGCCGGCCGGTGGATCGGCTTCTCAACCACCAACCCGGCCGGCTGATGAGCCTTTCGTGACCCTCGGTGGCTCCTGACCCTGTGCGAGGTGCGGCCGCCTTGGCCCTCGCGGCGGTGATGCTGGTCGGCTGCGGCCTGATGCCATCGGCCTTGCCGCAGTGGGTGGCAAATCGCAAGCCGCTGCCGCCCTGTGGCGAGGAGACCGTCGTGCGAGGCGACACCGACGTCGAGGCGCGCCAATGCCTGTACGACGCGTACCGTGCCGGCACCGACGCCGAGCTGATCAGCACCGAGGCCATCACCGAGGGCAGGCGCATCACGCGGTACATGCGTGTCCACGAGAACGGAACGATTGAGATGTTCACCGACGCCACCGGCGACCCGCTCGGCTCGGGCACGTGGGAGCGCGAGACCTGCGGCCAGCTCCTCGGCGCAGAGGAGGTGCGCGACGTGTGGATCGAGGAGGTCTTCATCATCCTGGACTGCGAGGACCAGCCCATCCCGTGAGGCGGTCGGCTAGCATCGGTCAGGTGAGCACGACGATCGAACCGCACATCGTCTCCATCTCCGAGATCCGGGAGGCCGCGGAGCGGATCCGTGGCGTGGCCACCCGCACGCCGCTGCTCCGATGGGACGACACGACCTGGCTGAAGCCGGAGTCCCTTCAGCCGGTCGGCGCATTCAAGATGCGCGGCGCCTACAACAAGGTCGCCTCATTGACGGATGCGGAGCGCGCCCGCGGAGTCGTCACCTACTCGTCGGGCAACCATGCGCAGGCCGTCGCCCGCGCCGCACGGCTCCTGGGTGCCGCGGCCGTGATCTGCATGCCGGAGAGCGCGCCGCGCGTGAAGATCGACGGCGTTCGGCGCGATGGCGCCGAGATCGTCTTCACCGGCAACGACTCCGAGGAACGGCACCGGCTGGCGCTGCAGCTGGTTCAAGATCGCGGCCTCGTGATGGTCGAGCCCTACGACGACCCCGCCATCATCGCCGGCCAGGGGACGTGCGGCCTCGAGATCGTCGAGGACCTGCCCAACGTGACCAGCGTCATGGTGCCGGTGTCCGGCGGCGGCCTCGCTGCCGGTGTCGCAACGGCCTTGAAGGCGGTCGCGCCGTCGGCCCGCCTCATCGGGGTCGAGCCGGAGCTCGCGGCCGATGCGAAGGCCTCGCTCGAGTCGGGGTCGCTCGTGTCGTGGACTGCCGAGCAGACCGGACGCACCATGGCCGATGGCCTGCGCACGAACTCGCTCGGCCCGCTGCCGTTCGAGCACCTCCGCCGATGCATGGACGAGATCGTGACCGTGTCGGAGGACGGCATGGCCGACGCGCTGCGCCAGCTCGCGAAGCTCGCGCGCCTCGTCGTGGAGCCGTCGGGCGCTGCCGCGATGGGCGCCCACCTCGCCGGCTCCGTACCGCGGAGTGACGGCGACGACGCGCGCGTGGTGATCTTGAGCGGCGGCAACGTCGATCCGGACCTGTACCTGCGCATCCTCGGGGGCGCGTCGGCCTGAGGGACGTTACGACCCCGTGGGACGGGTCAACGCGGGCCGGAACGCGGGCTCCGACGTCATCGACCCGCATCTGCGGGTCGTATCACCGCGGAGCCCCTCGGTTTCCGCGGCTCAGGCCCCTCTTGACCCGCGGCGCGGGTCTTCACCCTCCCTGAAGGATCTCCAGGGCGCGGTCGAGCTGGGGGTCCGCGTCGGAGGCCGGGTCCGACGGCGCCGCGACCACCACGTCCGGCGCGATGCCATCCGGCGCCGCGGAGTTGTGCTGCGGCGTGAACCACCGGTCGGTGGTGATCCGCAGGCCACCGCCGTTCGGCAGGTCGCTCCAGACCTGGACCGTGTTCTTGCCGAAGGTGGGCTGTCCGACAAGGGTGGCGCGCGCGGTCTCCTTCAGCGCCCCGGCCACGATCTCCGACGCGGATGCCGAGCCCTCGTCGATCAGGAGCACCACCTCGACCGCATCGGTCTGGAGCAGCCCACCCGGTTCCGATTGCCAGCGCTGAACGTCCTCGCCGGATTCGACGGTGAACAGGAGCTCGCCGGCCGGAACGAACTCGGCGGCGATTGCCTGGGCGGTGGTGATGAAGCCGCCGGGGTTGCCGCGCAGGTCGAAGGCGATCCCGGTCGCGCCCTGGTCCAGCAGTCCCTGCAGCGCATCGCGGAAGAGTTCGGGGGCCCGGTCGGTGAACGATGTCAGGCGGATGTAGCCGATGCCGTCTTCCAGCATCTCGGCGTTGACCTCCTGGAGGTCGATCACCGCGCGGGTGATGGTGATGTCGAGCTCCTCGTCGTCCCGTCGGACCGAGAGCGTGACGTCCGTGCCCGCCTCGCCGCGAACTTGGTAGACGAGCGACGACACCGACTCGCCGACCGTCGACGTCCCGTCGATGGCCAGGACATGGTCACCCGCCCGCAGTCCCGCGGCCTCGGCCGGTGAGCCGTCGAGTGGCGCCACGATGACCATGGCGCAGGTCTCGGTCACGACCGTGCACGCGGCAAGGTCGTCGGAATCGGCCAGGTTCTCCATCCCGACCTCGGCCCCGATGCCGCTGAACTCGCCCGACAGGTCATCCAGGGCTGATCCGAACTGGTCCGGCGGCAGGTAGCCGGAGTACGGGTCCTCGAGGCCGTACTCGATCATCCCGCGCACCGCGCCGTCCACGAGATCCTCGTCGCTGATCTCGTCGACGTACTGGCCCTTGATCTGGGCGTATGTCTCGCACAGGACGGCGAACGCCTCGGTCGGCTCCGCGCAGGTGACCGTCTCGAGGATCGGTGTCGGCTCCGGATCGGGAGTGGCGGTGTCGGACGGAACGGCGACCGACGGCACGGCCGTCGCGCTCGGATCCGCCTGGCCGATGGCACCGCCGCCACCGACGGCGAGGCCCGCCACGAAGGTGAGGACGCCGAAGAGGAGGAGGACCGCGATCAATGCTGCCGCGCTGGCGGCCGGGGATCGGCGGGTGGAAGGGCTGGCAGTCATCGGTCTGTCCTGCAGTACGGGGAAGGGCACGCGGAGGCGCATTCTCCCGCGAAACGGTCCCGGGCGCTCAGCGCATCACCGGCGAATTGCGCGCAGGCCAAGGAAGATCGGGATCTCCGCGTTGGCGCGGGCGTCGCCGCGAGCCGCTCTGCCGGGCCGCCGGTCCGGCGGCAGGTCGGGCAGCTCGAGCATGGCATCGATGACGAAGCCGGCATCGGCCAGGGCGTTGACGTACGCACTGATGGGCCGATGGAACGACCGCGTCGGCAGGCCGCCGCCCAGCGACTTCATCGGTACCGCCATCGGGGTCAGATACCCGTCGATTCGCCGGAAGGTCAGCTTGCGGCCCTCGTCGAAGCCCCACCCCGAGTGCCGCGGCTGCCGGAAGGCCGGATGCGTCATGAGGAGGACGACCCGCCCTCCGTCGCTCAGCGCCCAGTCGACGCCGCGGACGACTTCGTCCAGCGGATCCATGTCCTGGATGCTGAGGAGGAACACCGCCGCGGCGTACGCGCCGGGCTCCAACCCGACGACCGCCGGCAGGCGGCGCGCGTCACCGACCACGAACCGTGCGGCCCGCGCCCTGCCGTGCCGCCGCTTCGCAGCCGCGATCAGCTTCGGCGAGGCATCGACGACGGTGACGCGAGCTCCGGCATCCATGAGGTACGGCGCCAGGACGCCCTGTCCGCCGCCGACGTCCAGGATCTCCTCGCCATCCCCTGGCTGGAGCAGGTCGAGCACCGCGGGGATGGCCAGCTGCCGGTGGTACTCCGAGCCGTGGTCGCCCACCCAGCCGTCGTACCAGGTTGCCACCCGATCCCAGCTCGTCTCGCGTTGTGCACCAGTGCCGCCCCCGCCAGTCGGCGATGTGCGTCGCGGTGATCGGCGGTCCATGCGGAAAGTATGCGGCGGATGCCTCAGCCACCGCCCCCGGCGACGCGCCTGGACTTTTCCTGCGCCGGGTCGAGCGCTCGGAAGGGCTCGGAGCGCAGCAGCTTGCGGAGCAGCTCAGCCAGCCGTCGGCGCTCCGACGGGCCCAGCGCAGCGAGCAGCCGCTCCTCGTTCGCGAGGTGGTCGACAAGCGCCGCGTCGACCAGTCGCCGCCCCTTGGCTGTCAGCTCCACCAGGCGCCCCCGGCGATCGTTCGGGTCGGGCAGGCGCCGGATGAGACCCATCGCCTCCAGGCGATCGAGCCGGTTCGTCATCGCGCCAGACGACAGGATCAGCGCGCTGAACAGAGCAGTCGGATTCATCCGATACGGCGGGCCGCTGCGCCGGAGCGCGGCGAGGACGAGGAATTCCCCCCAGGTCAGGCCGTGGCGCGCGAAGAGCCGCTCGAAGCTGGCCGACTGGAGCAGCGCCAGCCGGGTGATCCGCTGGAGGGTTTCCGTCGGCGAGACATCCAGCTCGGGGCGCTCGCGGTTCCATTCGGCAACGATCCGATCGACCTCGTCCATGGACGAACTATATCTCGATGTCAAGAGTCTTGACAATATGTCTTTGTGCGGAGTATCTTGACGTCGAGAGGTTTAGACACAACTCGACTCCAAGGAGGAATGACCGATGCAGTACACACAGCTCGGCGAGCGCGGCCCGAGGGTGTCGCGCATCTCGTTCGGCAACTGGTCCGCCGGTGGAGACTGGGGCGGCGTCGACCGGGCCGCGGCCATCGCCGCCACCCGACAGGCCCTCGACCTCGGCATCACCCTGTTCGACACCGCCCGCGCCTATGGCTTTGGAGCCGCCGAAGAGCTGCTTGGCCAGGCGCTCCGGCCCGAGATCGATTCGGCCCGCGAGTCGGTCGTCATCGCCACCAAGGGCGGACTCCGCAACGACGGCGGGCGTCCGGTCCGCGACAGCAGTCCGGCTGCGCTGCGCAGCGACCTCGAGGCCAGCCTGCGCTCCCTGGGCACCGACTACGTCGACCTGTACCAGCTCCATTGGCCCGATCCCGCCACGCCGGTCACCGCGACCGCCGAGACGATGGACGCGTTCGTGCGCGAGGGGAAGGTTCGGTACGTCGGCGTCTCGAACTACGACGCTCGACAGATGACGGCGTTCCAGCAGGTCCGCGCCATCGACACGCTCCAGCCGCCGTATCACATGTTCCGACGTGACATCGAGGATGCGATCCTGCCATTCGCTTCGGAGCATGGCATCGGCATCCTCGTCTACGGACCGATGGCGCACGGCCTGCTGAGCGGCCGGATGAACGAAGGGACCACCTTCGCGATCGGGGATTGGCGCGCCAGCAGCGATCTGTTCTCGGGCGATGCCTTCAGGCAAAACCTGGCGATCGTGCGCCGGCTCGAGGCGCTCGCATCGGACCGAGGTGTGTCCGTTGCCCAGCTCGCGATCGCGTGGACGCTCGCCCATCCGGCCGTGGACGTCGCCATCGTCGGCGCCCGCAACCCCGAGCAGATCGCGCAGACAGCCCCGGCGGCGGAGATCACGCTCTCGCCCGCCGACCTGGCCGAGATCGACCACATCCTGCGCGACGAGGTCGCGGTCGGCGGGCCGGCGCCCGAGGCGATGCCGAAGAGCTGAACCCCGCGGCTCACCGTGCCCAGGTCGCCATCGGTCCTCAGGCGGCAAGACTGGCGCGCATTGCGCCGAGGAAGGCGACCGCATTGACGCCGAGCGCCTCGACCGCGTAGCCCCCCTCCTGGAGCGCGATGGCAGAGATGCCCAGCCCGGCGATTGCCGAGCCGATGCGTCCGTAGTCATCGGTCTGGAGGGCGAGATTGCAGATCGGGTCGGCATGGTAGGTGTCGAAGCCCAGCGAGATCACCAGCGGCGCGTCCGGGTCGAAGGCCCGGACCGCGTCGAGGCCCTCGGCCAGGGCCGCCAGGTAGCCGTCGCCATCGGTCCCGGGCGCAAGCGGCAGGTTCAGCGTCACGCCCTCGCCGGGGCCTGCCCCGCGCTCGGTTGCGAAGCCGGAGTAGTAGGGGTAGATGCCGGCCGGATCGCCATGAAGGCTGACGTACAGCACGTCGCCACGCTCCCAGAAGAGCTGCTGCGTGCCATTGCCGTGATGGAAATCGACGTCCAGGATCGCGACCCGCTGGGCGCCGCGATCGACGAGCGACTGCGCGACGATCGCGGCATTGTTGAAGTAGCAGTAGCCACCGATGAGGGTCCGCCCGGCGTGATGCCCGGGCGGTCGGCACAGTCCGTAGGCGAGCGGCGCCCCGGCCAGGACCCGGTCGGCGGCGGTCAGCGCGATGTCGACCGCCGCGCGCGCCGCCGTGGCGGTGCCCGCCACGATCGGGGTCCCGGTGTCGAAGCAGTACGCGCCCAGGCGGTCATGCCGCCGGGCTGGAAGCTGCGTCAACGCCATCGAGCCCGCGTACCCGTGCAGCAGGAAGGTGTCGGGCAGCAGCGGCCGATCGGGGTCGCGGCCGGCGGCCATGGCATCGGTCCATGCATGCTCAACGAGGTCGAGGAGCTCCAGGTCGTGGACGGCGGTGATCGGGTCGGGACCGTGAGCGCGCGGAGCATCGAGCGCGTAGTCGCCGGTACCAAGCAGCGCGTCGCGGATGGCGGTGGCGCGCTGCGGTGACTCGTAGCACGGAACTTCTCGGCCGGCCACCACCTCGATCAGCCCATCGTGGGCAAGGTGGTCGTCGGAGGCGATCAGCGGCGTCGGCTCGGTGGGCATGGGCTGAACGAGAATAGCGACCACCCCGTATCCTCCGCAGACGCAGTTCGGAGATCCCGTGACCGATCCGCATGCCGGAGCCCGGTTGTGGCGCAGCCTGCGCGAGGAGGTGGCCCGCGCCGTCGTCGGCGCCGAGGCGCCGTTGCGGCTCATGACGATCGCTCTCCTGGCAGAGGGCCACGCGCTGCTGGAGGACGTCCCCGGCGTCGGCAAGACGCTGGCGGCGCGCGCGTTCGCGCGGGCCCTGGGCCTCGACTTCGGCCGTGTGCAGGGCACCCCGGACCTGCTGCCGTCGGACGTCACCGGCTCGAGCGTCCTCGCGGACGGTGGCTTTCGGTTCATCCCGGGGCCGATCTTCACGAACGTCCTGCTCGTCGACGAGATCAACCGCGCCACCCCGCGCACCCAGTCGGCGCTGCTCGAGGCGATGCAGGAGCGCCAGGTCAGCGTCGACGGCGAGACACGGCCGATCCCCGCGCCCTTCCTGGTGCTCGCGACCCAGAACCCGATCGAGCTGGAGGGGACCTTCCCGCTGCCCGAGGCACAGCTGGACCGCTTCCTCGTGCGGATCGTCCTGGGATATCCGGACGAGGCCGACGAGCGCTCGATCGCAAGGCGGTATCGAGACGCGCGCGAGCCACTGGAGGCGATCCGCGCCGTGGTGGACGCCTCCGCGCTGCCCGGCCTGCGCGACGCCACCCGGGCGGTCACCGTCAGCGACGAGGTCGAGGGCTACCTCGTCCGCATCGTGCGCGCCACGCGCGAGCACACCGACCTCCAGCTCGGCGCCAGCCCGCGCGCCAGTGTGTCGCTGTATCGCGCGGCGCAGGCCATGGCCCTCGTCGAGGGTCGCGACTTCGTGCTGCCCGACGACGTGGCGGCGCTTGCCCGGCCCGTGCTCACGCACCGGCTGTTGGTGGACGTGGATCGCGAGCTGCGCGGTGCGACGGCCGGCGACGTGATGACCGAGGTCCTCGAGCGCGTTCCGGTCGGGGTCGGCGCCGGCGCGCGTTGAGGCGCGCGGCGATCGCACGATGAGCGGCTGGAGCCTGGTCGGCCTCGCGATGGTTGCCGCCGGCGCGCTGCTCGGCACCCCCGGATTGCTCCTCATCGGCGGCCTGACCATCCTGTCGCGCTGGCTCACGACGCTGTGGTCGCGCTACGGGCTGGACTCGGTCGGCTACACGCGGCGGATCGGCACAACCAGGGCGGTGTGGGGCGATCAGGTCGGCCTCGACGTCGAGGTCTGGAACCGCAAGCTCCTGCCGTTGCCGCTGTTGACCGCCGACGACCACGTGACCGATACGCTGCGGGTCGCCGGGAGGCCGCTGGTCGCAAGCGAGCGGCCCGGTCAGGGCGCCCTCCAGAACTCGTGGTCGCTGTTGTGGTACGAGCGCGTCATCCGGCACCTGGTCATCGATGCCCACCGTCGAGGCGCCTTCACCTTCGGCCCGGTGCGCCTCACGGTGAGTGACCTCTTCGAGCGCGGCACGAACAGCGAGGAGCGCGAGATGCCCGGCGAGCTGCTGGTGCGGCCGCGCACCGTACCGATCCGGGTCCCGCCCGCGGCTGCCGCACCGCTCGGGACGGCGCGCGCTCGAACCAGCCTGTTCACCGACCCGTCGCGATTCGCCGGTGTGCGCCCGTACCAGCCGGGCGACCCGATGCGACGCATTCACTGGCGGGCGACCGCCCGCATCGGTGCGCACGTCAGCCGGCGCTACGAGCCGGTCCACGAGCGGCAGGTGCTCATCGCGGTCGACCTCCAGACGGTGTCCGGGCCACATTGGCTCATGATCTTCGACGACGACCAGGTCGAGGCCCTCTGCGTCGCAGCCGCCTCGCTGGCCCGGCGGCTGCTCGACAGCGACAGTGCCTGCGGGCTGCTGCTCGGCGCCCAGCTGGTCGGCGGCAGGCGCTACGCCTACGTGCCGCCATCAGCGGCATCCAGCCAGCTCGGCAGGATCGAGGACGTCCTGGCACAGGTGCAGCCGATCCTCTCACTTCCATTCGAGCGACTGCTGGGCGTCGTGCCGCGGCAGCTCACCCCCGGCGGGACCATCTTCACGCTCGCCGCGCGGGATCCGCAGCCCTACGCCGACCGGCTGCGCCGCCTGTCACGCACCGGCTACGCGGTCACCCATCTCGCGCTCGGGCCCGATCGCGACGCGCATCGGGCGGGGATGGCCGCCCTGGGCATCCCGGCGCGCGTCGCCGAGCTCGATCCTGACTGGAGGAGGGCCGATGCGCTCGT
>Ga0136633_1000711_pt1 | contig 25192 bp, 22 predicted proteins | sample AntDrymeUQ832206_2_FD_105494 | JGI IMG/M metagenome (GOLD analysis project Ga0136633, IMG submission 105494) | Polar desert sand microbial communities from Dry Valleys, Antarctica - metaG UQ83 (22.06) | ecosystem: Environmental > Terrestrial > Soil > Desert | place: Antarctica: Dry Valley... | reverse complement strand
GTTGTAATCGCGTGGCAGGACGCCGCGGAGGCTGGGATTCTCGTGCTCGATGGCGTCCATGGCCCTGTCGAGCATCTGGCCGATCGCCGCGTGGTCCTTGGCGGATGCCTGGAGGCGGTCCCATCGAGCCTCGGTCGGAACCCAGAAGACGTTCTCGGCGCGGTACTCATCTGGGTCTTCGGGATCGGCGCCGTGGGCGACTTCGGAGAGCAGTTGCTGGCGGCGTGCCTCGAACGCGTCGGAGATGTACTTCAGGAAGATCAGGCCCAGGACGACATGTTTGTATTCGGCCGCGTCGAGGTGGCCACGCAGCTTGTCGGCCGCCGCCCACAGCGTCTGCTCGAATCCCAGGTTCGCGCCGTTGCCGTTGCGCTTCGTCGGTGCCCTCCCCATCGCCGGCCAGTCTACGCGACGCCGTAGGATGGGTGGCACCGTGCCAACGCCGCATCGCAGCTTCATCGTTGCCCGCAACCCGGACCCGGACAGCCGGCTGCCGTACCTGCTGCGCCTGCCATTGCCCGACGCGCCGATCCTCAAGGCGCGAGATACCTGGCCTCGGACCGCTCGCGTCTTCTGCCATCGGACGGAAGAGTGGCCCGCGGATGCCGAGATCCTCGAGGAGGTGCCGGTGATCGGCTGCGTTCGCCGCGGCGTGGCGATCGATCTCGTGCTGGATCGGCCGCGCGAGAATCGGTCCCAGTTCGTCTTCACCACGCTCCCGACCGGGCGCGAGGGAATCTTCTGGCAGACGCGCAAGGTGGTTGGCACGGCCCGACCGGGCGCGCGTATTCCGACACGCCGGATCAGCGATGTCGGCGCGATCACGATCGTCGTCGACACGCGCGAGCGCTACCCCTATCGGTTCGCAAAGCAGCACGCGACGGTGATGCGCCAGGCGCTTTCGGCCGGCGATTACGGCGTGCTCGCGGCCGATGGCTCACTGCTCGCATCGGTCGAGCGAAAGGCGTTGGCCGACCTCGCCGGGTCGCTGAACAACGGGACGTTCGTGTTCGAGCTCGGCAAGCTGGGCGAGCTGCCGCGCGCGGCAGTCGTGGTCGAGGATCGCTACTCCGCGCTGCTCGGATTCAGGTACGGCGCCGCCGGCTTCCTGCCCGACCTCTTGGCCCGGGTGCAGGTGCGCTACCCGGAGATCCCCATCTTCTTCGCCGATACGCGACCCCTGGCCGAAGAGTGGACATACCGATACCTGGGCGCCGCGGTCGCCGAGCTCAGGTGAGACTCGGCATCGCGATCGAATGCGGCTGACACCGGCCAACTCGAACAATGTGCGCCGTGGCGATCATTGCGTGGCGAATGGGTGCCGCGAACGGCCCGGTTGAGGGTGATTTTGGGGTCCGAGCCCTCATTCGCCGAACAATGCCTCGTGTCGCGCGCATTGTTCCAGACGTAGTGGGCGGTCCTGAACAAGACGCCAACTCGCGAGCAATGCGCAAGAGATCGACCAGCGTCGTGCCTTCCGAGCGGGCGTCTGGGGCCAGGCTCGTCAGGTGCCGGCTACGATCAGGTCGGTGAAGTCGCCGGTCTCGCGGTCCTTGACGATCAGCTTCTGGCGGCCGTCGGGGAGGAGCTCGCGCTTGATGACGACCTTGCCGTCGTGGATCTCGGGGCTTCCGCCGATGCGTGGCGTGGTGCCACCGCGCCACTCGAACAGGTCGACCGGCTCCCAACTGCGGCTCTTCGCGGAGCGGTACGCGGCGTCCATGATCGCGTTCACGACGTACCCGTCGTACATGGTCTCGCGCGGCTCGCGGCCGGAGTCGATGGCATTGAACATGTCGCTGAACATGTCGACGTAGCCGAGCTCGCTGACCTCGTCGCCGACGGGGAAGAGCCAGCCGGCGCTCGTCTCCGACTTCTCCGCGACGTACCCGCTGCTGCCGCCCGCGGTGAACATCTCGAAGCCGGTGCGCAGGAAGTGGTTGAGCCAGATCGTGCCGTGCGTGCCGGCCACCTCGTCGCGCAGGTCCATCCCACCCCGGAAGGTCCACGACACCTCGAATTGACCGATGGCGCCCGACTCGAAGCGGATCAGCGCGATCGCGTTGTCCTCGTCCTCGATGGGGTGCACGAGCGTGTCGGTATGGCACATCACCTCGACCGGCCGATTCCCCTTGCCGACGAAGTTGCGGATGATCTCGATGCAGTGGCAGCCGAGGTCGATGATCGCGCCGCCGCCGGTCAGCCGCCCGTCCCAGAACCAGGCAGAGTGCGGCCCGGGATGCGTCTCACGGCTCCGCACCCAGGTCACGTCGCCGAGCGCGCCCGCTTCGACAGACGCGACCGCCTTGAGGGTCTTCGGGGTGTAGCACAGGTCCTCGAGGTAGCCGCCGAAGACCCCGGCCTTCTCGACCGTCTCGAGGATGCGGCGCGCCTCCTCGGCGTTGCGGCCGAGCGGCTTGGTGCACAGGACGGCCTTGCCGGCCGCGGCAGCCGCGGCGACCGCCTCCTCGTGCAGGTAGTTGGGCAGACCGATGACAATAACGTCCGTCTCCGGATGGTTGACCGCCGCCTGCAGATCGGTCGTGTGCTCCGGAATGCCCCACCGCTCGCTGAAGGCGCTTCCCCGACCCTCGGTCCGTGAGTAGGCGACCCGAATCCGGTCGCGGCCGCGCTGGCCGTGCAGCGTCATGGTGTAGAAGTCGCCGATCAGGCCTGTTCCCAGCATCGTGATCGAATGGGCGCGCATCGCTCGGGGGTTCCTCGGTCAGGGTGCGGTGAGTGGGGCCCGATTCTAGCCGCCCGTTTGGTCAGGGAGCGGTGACCGTCAGCGTGCCGCTCATACCGAGGCTCTCGTGGCCGGACAGCGAGCAGAAGATCGTGTACTCACCGGGCTCGAGCTCGGCGCTGATTGTCTCGGTCCCGTCGACGCTCAGGTCCGCGGTGGCCATGAGCACCTCTCCGGCGGAATCACGGACGGTCAGGTTGTGCGGCGTGGGGCCGTCGCTGGTCACGGCGATCGTCACAGTCGAACCGGCGACCTCGAGGTCGGACGGATCGATCATGAAGTCCGCGACGCTGACAGCGAGCGCCTCGGTCGATGGTGCGTCCGCCGATGGAGCATCGGCGCTGGGTGCCTCGCTCTCCGGAGACGAGGAGCAGGCGACGAGGCCGAGCAGCAGGACGGGGATCAGGAACCTGGTTCGCATCGGTTCAACCTTTCGAGTATGAAGAAGGAGCGGCCCGGACGAGCCGGACCGCCCCCGTCAGGTGGAGAGGCTACTCGAAGCTCTCCGGCTGCGCGGACACGATCGCCTCGGCGAGCGGGTCGCCCAGCATGCGCATGTGCTGCGCCGCGGTGCGGTCGGCATCGGCCGCCGCCTGCGCATCGCCGGCGCCCTGGGCGTCAACGATCGCTGCGGTGGTGAGCACGTGCTCGGTGATCAGCTCGGCCAGCGCGTCCTCCGGGAGCCCGGTGGCCCCGGCCAGGAAGGCGCTGAACTCGGGGACGTAGACCATGGTCAGGTCCTCGACGGCCTTGTCCATGACGGCCTGATCATCAGTGGCCACACCCGTGGTGTAGTCGACGAAGAAGCCGTTGTGGGCGCTCCAGATGCGGTTCCACTCGTCCTCGGCCTCCTGGCCGAATAGTCCGCCGATTGCGCCACCGAGATCGGTGCCGTTCGTGTTCAGCGCAGCTCCGGCCGCGGCGAAGTCGTCATCCCGGCCACCGATTGCGGCATCGGTCGCGAAGCTGGCCAGGAACAGATGCTCCTGGAGGAGCTGGTTGAGAGCCACGCGGAAGTCGACGCCGGCGTTGATCGCCTCGCCGTCAATCTCGTTGCCCTCGGCGATCGCCGGCGCCAGCGCGTCGCCGATCATCTGCATGTGGGCATAGGCGGTGCGGATGGCCTCGTAGGTGGCCTCCCAGTCACCGGCGGCCTGCGCGTCCACGACGGCCTTGGTCTGAAGGACGTGGTCGGTCACAAGACCAGCAATCGCGTCCTCCGGCAGCCCGGTAGCTCCGGCCAGGAACGCGCTGAACTCGGGGACGTAGATAGTGGTCAGATCGTCCACCGCGCCGTCCGCGAGCTCGGTGTCATCGGTCGCAACGCCAGTCGTGTAGTCGACGAAGAACCCGTTGTGGGCGCTCCAGATGCGGTTCCACTCGTCTTCGGCCTCGGCGCCGTAGACGGAGCCGATGGCGCCACCCAGATCGGTGCCGTTCGTGTTGAGCAGTCCGCCGTATGCCTCAAACTGGTCCGTCCGCCCGTCGAGCGCCGCGCCGGTCGCCTTGGCGGCCAGGATCAGATGCTCGCCCAGCAGGTAGTCGAGGTCGGTGCGCAGGTTGGCGGCATCGCTCGTGATGTCGACGGCGGTGCCGGCGTCCTCCGATGCCTCGGGGGACTCAGGAGCCATCGATTCGGGGGCCGTTGATTCGGGGGCCATCGATTCGGCCGCGCTCGGCTCGGTCGATGTGCCCGGGGTGGACGTGCACGCCGCGAGGACCACAAGGCCCGCGAGCAGCAGTGACGTCGGCTTCCAGGTTCGCACGAGTTGTTCTCCTTGCTAGATGAAGCGATCGCGATTGAGCGATCACCCTTCCCATACGCAGGAGTCCCTGTGTTGAACCAACCCGTGTCAATCCTCGGCGGCGGGGGGCCACGCGTTGGAGCATGGTGCTGCCAGCGGATGCCACGAGCGCAAGCCTGGAAAGCGGCTGAAGTCACCGCGACGCGAACGAAGCCGCTCAGGACAAACTCTGATAGCCCCGGTGGCCTGTCCGACTCTACCGCCGCCTGCAGCCAGCTGCGGTGGCGGTCGTGGTCGGGCGCTCCTTCGTGAAACGCATTGACGAGTACGTTGATATCCAGAAGGATCAGGAGTCGGTCCGCTCCATGCGGTCGAGCAGGGCGGCACCGCCATCCAGATCAACGCCCGACTGGAGCCGGCTTCCGGAGAAGGACGGAAGCTCAATGGAAACGCCGACGACCACTGCCCCTACATCGGTGCACTGGCATTGCCGACCCCCGTGGCATGCCCCGAGTTATTAGGAGATGCCCATTGGGGACCGATGCGCAAGCGCACGATAGTGGTGGTTTGGCTGGGGAGGAAGGATTCGAACCTTCGATCTCCTGATCCAGAGTCAGGCGCCTTACCGCTTGGCCACTCCCCAGTGTTCCGTGCTTGAGCGGCGTTCCTCGGACTGCTGGTTTCCGGAATGTCAGATGCCCATTCGCCGAACCGGAACCGATCAAGTGCCCACTCGACGCCTGAGGCTCGCTGCTCGCCGTCGATTCTAGCCTGATCTGGGGTCGATCGCCCGCGGTAGGTCAGGCTGGAATCATCCGGGCGCACGCGTCTGGCGCCTACAGGAACAGACCGATCCCGAGGGCCACGAGCCAGATGGACCAGGCGACATACGCGATCGGCACGATGGCGCCAGCGAGACCAGCCGACCTTCTCGTTCGGTCCGACGAACTCGAGGCTGCCCAGCAGCAGGGCCGCGCCAATGACGACTCCGATCCAACCGAGCCATGGCGTCAACATGGTGGTAGACACGATCGAGACTGCGGCGAGAATGGTCCACAGCCCGGTCAACAGATAGCCAAGGTGCTCGCCGATGCCGACCCCGAGGAGCCGATGGAGTGTGGCGAAGACAACCTCGATCGTCTGGCGCGTCGGCGCACCATTCGGACCCTCGGCCGCAACGTACTGACGCGCCAGTTCGGGAACGGCGAACGGCCAGCGAACGAGCCCGAGCACCTGCACGAGGGCTGCTGCCGAGCCGATCACCACGGCCGAAACCGTCAGCGCTGGAGCGGCGTTGAGAACGACCGCCAGGAGAGCCACCACCGGCAGCATTGCCAGCGCGCTGACGAGAAGCGCTTGCCAGCGAAGGAGCAGCGGCGTGCCACCGGCATGGAAGCGCCGGAGGATGACGTGCGTCGGTTCGCGCAGGATGTTCGGGTAGTAGTCGAAGGTTCGGCCCAACTCGAAGAACGCGAGATTGAACCCGATCGGCACGAGGACGAGCACGACCGCCGCGGCCAGCTGCACGCTCACGCCGGTGTCGCGGCGATGACCGGACGCGACGGCATCAGACGCCAGATGACGATGCCGGTGATCAGCTCGACGCGACCGCCCCGATTGAGCCGAATACGGGCCAGCCCGGATCGAGCGCGATCCCAGCGCTGATCGTCATGGACCAGCCGGCCGCCCAGGCCACCATTGTGGCTGGCATGACGGTCGCCGTCGCGTCCATTGGCACAACGAGGGTCTCGAGCACGCCAAAGTGTGCAAAGGGTGCCAGCACCGCCATGAACAGCAGGCCAAACCCTGCGATCAGTGCCACCTTGCGTTGGGAGATGTCGGTGAGAGGCGGTCTCGTGGTTGTCGGGTAGTTCGCCATTTCAATTCCCTTCCAACCTGCCTCTTGGGGCAGGTGATCGATGATCGACATGCGCGTGAACCGTTCCCGTCATGCGGCCGCCACCGTCAACGACGCGACGCGCTCGTCGGCGACAATGACACCGTCGCGCATGCGGATGATGCGGTCGCACTTGGCGCCGACCTCCGCGTCGTGCGTGACCAGCACCACCGTCTGACCGCGCGCGCGGTTGGAACTGGCGAAGGAGGCCGAGCACCTCCCCGGCTCGCGCGGAGTCGAGGTTGCCGGTCGGCTCGTCCCCCATGCCTACTGTCCTTCCTTGAGGCTGAATGGTGGGTATCGGTCGGTGACCAGCAGGAACGCGTACGCGCTCACGCGCAGGCTCCATCGCCCGACTCCCACGACGTAGTCGAACAGCACCTGCGGATACCGTCCGGTGATGAGGATCGCGAACCACGCGACGACGACCGCCACGACGACACCGATCCAGAGCACGACGAGCACGAGGTAGTGCGGGATCGCGAGCAGCCACTTCACCAGCGGCAACCAGCGATTGAGGTCTCGCTCGACGTCCGGGTACTCGATCTCGAGATGAATCGACTGCTCGTCGACCGTCGACGGATACCGATCCGTGAGCAGGGCGAGGTAGGCACCGACCCGCGCCCCGAAGCGCGTCAGCTCTCGGGCGAAGTCGAACCACCAGCGTGGGTATCGCACTCGTACGGCGATCATCAGCGCCGTCGCGGTGGCCAGGCCGGCCACCAGACCGCCTCCGGCGCTCGCCAGCTGTTCGCCGGTCGCCGTGACCATGGTCTGGTTCCCGCTGGCGGTGAGCAGGCCCAGGACGAGTGCGATCGGGATGATCCAGATCAGTCGGAAGAAGGTGGTGACCCGATCAAGCCGTTCGGGGTAGTCGATGTTGAGGCGGGCCGCGTAGGGCGCGCTCGGGGTGTTCATGGTGTACCTGTTCATGTCGAAGGGGTGGATGCTTCTTAGGGATGAGCTGCCCGTGTGTCACACGGTGATGGCGACCTTGCCTCGAGCATGCCCCTCTCCCACATGACCGATCGCCATGGGGGTTTCGCTCAGCGAATACGTGCGGTCGATGACCGGCGTGACCTTGCCGGCCTCTATCAGCTCCTGGAGGACGACCAGGTCCTCGAAGTTCGGCGAGACGAGAAACGGCCGCAGGGTCTGGCTCACGAACCGTGACAACACAGTTGCGCTGATGACGCGACCGCCGCCGGCGAACCATCGATTGTCGAACCCTCCGCCGTTCGGCACGAGCGTTCCCGTCGGGGTCAGTGCGCGCCGGAGGTCGGACAGCGAATGGTTCGCAACGTTGTCGAGGATGAAGTCGTAGCGCTGCCCGCTTTGGGTGAAGTCCTCTTGGGTGTAGTCGATGACGTGGTCTGCGCCGATCGATCGGACCATGTCCACGTTGCGCGTGCTGCACACGCCGGTCACCTCGGCTCCGAGTGACTTCGCGATCTGCACCGCGAAGGTGCCGATGCCTCCCGAGGCGCCGTTGATCAGGACCTTCTGCCCGACTCGAACGCCGCCATGATCGCGAAGGGCCTGGAGGGCGACCAGCCCGGCCATGGGAGCGGCCGCAGCCTGTTCGAAGCTGAGGTTGGCCGGCTTCAGCGCCAGCGCATCCTCGGAGGCGGCCGCATAATCGGCATACGAGCCGTTCGCCGACCCAAAGACCTCATCACCTGGCTTGAACCGAGTCACGCTGGTGCCGACGGCCTCGACAATCCCCGCCACGTCGGTCCCTCGGACAGCGTCCTTTGGCTTGCGCAGCCCGTAGACCGGGCGGGCGATGTATGGCAGGCCGCTCATGATCGCCCAGTCGGCCGGATTGACGCCGGCCGCCCGGACGCGAACCAGCACCTCGCCGTCGCCGATCTCGGGCTTGTCGATGTCCCGTGCCTGCAGGACCGCAGCTGAGCCGTAGGTGTCTTGAACGACGGCCTTCATGGTCGACCGGCCTGGCGGTCGAATCGGAGTTGCGCTCGGGGAAATGGACATCGGGCCCTCCTGATCGGTGATACAATGTAAGCGTATGACGTAAACTACAACGTACACAGAGGTCCGTCAAGGCCCAAGTTGACGGTGTACGCTTACAGGTGAGGAATGGAGCAAATGAGTACCAAAGCCAAGCCGGTGTCCCAGCGCCGCGTCCCTTTGAGCAGAGACAGGGTCCTGGCCGCCGCGACCGCCCTCGCCGATGAGGGCGGCATCGACTCGCTGACCATGCGCAAGCTCGGCCAGGAGCTCGGGGTGGAGGCGATGGCGCTGTATCGCCACGCGACGAACAAGGACGACATCATTGATGGCATAGTGGATCTCGTCTTCAGCGAGATCGATCTGCCTTCCCTCGAAGCCGACTGGAAGACGGCCATGCGTCAGCGGGCGTTCTCGGTCCGAGAAGTCCTATCGCGCCACCGTTGGGCAATCGGCCTGATGGAGTCGCGGACCAACCCCGGTCCGGCCAACCTGCGACACCACGACGCGGTGCTCGGCAGCCTTCGGGCGGCAGGCTTCGACATGGCCATGGCCGCCCACGCCTACTCCCTGCTGGACAGCTACGTCTATGGCTTCGCCCAGACGCAGATGAATTTGCCGTTCGAATCCTCGGACGATCTTGTCGAGATGGCGCAGAGCATGCTCCAGCCGTTCCCCGTCAACGAGTTCCCCAACCTGGCCGCGTTCATCACCGAGCACGCCATGAAGCCCGGCTACGACTACGGAGACGAGTTCGAGTACGGGCTCGATGTCATCCTCGACGGCCTCGAGAGGGACCGGGACCCGGCATGACACCGGTCGATCGAGGTGGTGGATGTCCCGTGGTTCCAAGACCGCGGCTGAGCAGCCGCCACCGGGATGGCGATCCTGTTGCTCGTCGGACGGCTCGTCGACGCGGCGCATGGATGTGATGGCGTCTACCACCTCGCCGGCGAGTCCCCTCACTCGGGCTCGACGTTCCCCGTGCCGCCGTCGACTGTGACGCGCATCCCCGTTCGCAGGCGGGCCGTTGCATCACCGCAGCCGACAACAGCCGGGATTCCATACTCACGGGCGATGATCGAGGTGTGCGATGCCGGGCTCCCCACGTCTGTCACGACCGCGGCCGCCCGGGTGAAGAGCGGCGTCCACGCCGGCGCGGTGAGCGGCGCCACGAGGATCTCGCCGGGCTGGAGCTCGTCGAACTCCTCCGGGCCGCGGATCACGCGGACCGGCCCGGTCGCGCGACCGGGCGACGCGGGCGTGCCCGACACGAGGGCACGGTCCGATCGAACAGCACCGACGGTCTGCGGATAGCTGTCCCACACCCTCTGCAGCATCCGGTTCAGCCGGCCGACGAGCAGGGGCGGCACGAGCCTGGCCTGCTCCTCCCGCTTCGAACGGCGGCCGGCCACGTCGACGGTCGCCGCCAAACGTCCTCCGCCGAGCGCCGCGAGCGCCTCGGCACGAGCCAGGAAGAAGACGTCATCGGGCTCCGCGATCACCCCACTGGCGGCGAGCGCCTCGCCGATGCGCAGCACCGCCCGTCGCATGGCCGGCCACGCGATCGTCAGCTCGCGCACATGCTCCTCCCGCACCGGGACGAGACGCTGGGTCTCGGCCAGCAGGCGACGGAAGGCCCGAAGGCGCCGCGGTGACGAGGCCAGGGCAGCGAGTGCGGCCCTTTCAGCCGCCTGCCTCCCCTCGACCAGGCGAGCGTGATCTGCAGGCGGCCTCGTCGCCGTTGCCGCATGCGGCACGGGTGCGTGCCACCAGTCGAGCGACGCAACGGCATGCCGGCCCGGATCGGCCGGCGGCTCGAAGCCGGCAACGAGCGGCAGGTGGCTGCCGCCGAGCGACCCAGCCAGGTGGCGACGATAGAACTGCGCGAGGTTCATCTCCATCTTGTAGGCGGCGCCGGCGAACGCGGCGATCGAGGCGAAGTAGTCACCGGCCAGGTCGGCCAGCTCATCGATCAGCGCCGGGAGCCCGGTGACCGGTAACGTCTCCACGTGGCCCTCGGCACGTGCCACTGCCGCCCGGTAGCGCGGCAGCAGCTCCTCGCGCCAGTCCCGTTCGTAGAGCGGAGCGCTGTAGCGAACGAGCGGCGGGAACACCCCCACGACGCGGCGCGGGGAGCGAACGAGCTTCCAAAGAATCGTCGGCAGGCTGCGAGCCATAGCCGCGGGGGCGATCCAGTTGATCGAGTAGAAGTACCAGCCGTTGACCACGACGTGGTACGGATGCGGGGCGCGCTGCCCGATCCACTCCCTGAGGAGACCGTGCAGGCGCACCTCCATCGCGGTCAACAGCCAGGACTCGAAGAGGGGAGTCACCGGCTCGGAGATCCACTCGCCGAATCGATAGGCGCGGCTATAGGCGCCGCGCGCGGGCGCTTCCCACGACACATCGGGCGGCAGCGCCGTCATCGGTCTGGCCTGGAGGATCCACAGCGTGCCGTCCGCGTCGATCGCCCACTCGATGTCCTGGGGATTCCCGCGGGCGGCAGCGATCCGCCGTGCCTCGCTCGCCACCTGAATGGCCTGGCGACGATCGATAGCCTGCTCGGGCCGGCGGCGAGCGATGGCGACATCCTCACGGACGACCCATTCGTCCCCGATGGCCGCCCCTGATACCAGGCGGTCCTCCGTTCCGCGCACGGCGGTGACGATGCAAGAGCGCCGATCCCCGTTGATCGGATCGGCGGTGAGGACCACACCGGCCGCGGCCGGTGCGACCATCTGCTGGATGATCACCGCCATGCGGCCGTCGCTGGCAGGCTCGTACTCGGCGGCGCGGGCCGCGCGGGCGCTGGCCAGGCATCGATCCGTCGCCGCGGGGAGCTCGTCCGCTGACACGTCCAGCACCGACTCGTAGATGCCGGCGTAGGAGTGCTCGGCGCCATCCTCGGCGATCCCGCTCGATCGGACCGCGAACGCACCCGTGCCCAGGTCCCCCGCGCCGGCGCGCAGCAGCGACCGGCGCTCGTCGGACGTCACGTCGGCGGCCCCGGCGGTCAGGACCACCCCATCCGGGACTCGAACACCCGCCGCGAGCAGCTCCCCCAGGCTGGCGGCCTTGCCGCCGACCTCGGCGGCATCGGCCATGCGCACATCTCGGAGCCGTCGGACCGCTGCCGAGCTCATCCTCCGTTCCCTGAGATAGCAGCCGCGACGGAGGCGCGCACCACCCAATCGACGTCGTCGGCCGCCTCGTCGACCGATGAACCGAGATGATCGCGCCACATGCGCAGGGACGATGACGCGGTCAGGATCACCAGGAGGCGCGCGATCCGATCCCGATCGACCTCCTGGAGCTTCGGCACGATCGTATCGGCGAGCCGGCGGGTCATCGCGAACCGATCCGGCATGTTGATGCGCCTCGCCTCCTCGGCTGCCGGGCTGGCCATCGCCGCGCGGGCGAGATCGTCGAACGAGTCGACGCGGTCGAAAATCGCGCGCACCCCGTCCCGAAGCTCGTCCACCGAGCGCGGGACGACCATCTCGTCCAGGCCGGCACGGCGCACGATGTGTGGGTACACCGCCGCGAGGAGGTCACGCTTCGTTCCGAAGTGGCGGTAGATCGTCGGGACCGACACACCGGCCTCGCGCGCCACCGCGGGAATGGACACACTTGCGAGGCCGGCGGCCACCACCCGTATGGTGGCATCAAGGATGCGCGCCCGCGTCTCTTCGGCCTGCTGCACTCGGAGCTGGCTGCGATATGCTCGCCCCGTGCCATTGGAAATACGGTTCATATTGTCAATATACGACTCGTGTCAATATGGCCACGTCGCGCTGGTCCCCCGCCGCACTCGTGGCGCCATTTCGCGCCTCACCTCATCGATCGGGTTGGGCGATCGACGCCGCTGGTCCTCGCCTATGGGTTCCGAGACCGGGACGCGGAAGGTTAGGTCGCGGTCGGACCGGTCTGCATCGGTCTGATGAGGATTGACTGCGCCGTTGGTAAGGCCACCGATAGCCTGAACGGTCACTCGTCGCGAGGCAGGCGACCTCATACCGTCGTCGGCAACGGAGTTCGCGCAGACAGCGAGACGGAAGGGTTCCCATGCAGCAGGTCCAGACGCACGAGTGGCGCAGGTTCGGATTCGGAGGTCCGCCGGAGCCGTGGGAGCACGGTGCCCAGCGAGACCTCGACCGGCTGGCGACCTCGTACTACCTCGAGATCCTGGCATCGTGCCGGACCATCCTGGCGGCTGCGCCCGATGCGGCCACGCGGACCCGTGTCAATGATCTGTTCGCTACCGCTGAGCGGCACAAGCACGAGGTCGACTTCACGCTGCGCCACTGGGCCACTCCGGTCGAGCGGGCACGCGTCGAGGACCGCCTCGGCTCCTTGATGCGCATCGGGATCCGTCTGCGCGACATCCGCGAATCGTCGCCGGAGCCCATGCCGGCCGCCTGAAACCTTGGCAATCGCTCGCCCGGGCTGCCGTCAATAACCCGACTGGGCAGAACACCTGGTCGGGCGGTGCCTGACCACGTTGTTCCGGCTTGAGCTCCGTCGGATTACCTGGAGCGGGCCTCCTCGATCGTAACCTGGCGCACGGCACTCAGGTAGTTCGCGGCTTCGTCCCAGGTGATCCACCGTTCGAGGCGGTACGGGATGTGCGGCTCACTGATCTCACTTGGGTCCAGCTCTACAGCTCGTGTGCCCGCTGCCGCCGCCAGCCGTCGGTCGAGCGTCAGGAGGTCCGCATCAGTGCTCTCGGCGAGCGCCAGATACGTTGCGTCGTAAGCACTCAGACCGTGCTCGATCATCAGCGCAATGGAGCTCAGCAGGCCGCCACGGTTCGTATGCACCGACCGCAGGCCGAGGCGGTCAAGCTCGGCGACGGCGTCCAGCACGGTGTCCATCGGCTGTCCGTACCGACGGACCAGGATGTTGGTGACTTCCACCCAGAAAATCTCAGGCACGAGCAGGCGGCCCCAGCGCAAGTAATTACGAAGATAGGCCCCGAAATGGCCGCGGGCGTCCAATTTGGGCCTACGTTTGCGCTAGTGCGCAAATTTGGGGGTGGTGACGAGGAGCCAGCGCCCCAAGGTCGTAGTTACTTGCGCCCCGGCGCAAACGGCTGGATGACGAACGACCACTACACTCAAGCCATGCCGCGCATGCCCACCCTCGCCGACGTCAATGCCGCGCGCGCGCGACTGCGCGGGATTGCCCTCCACACGCCGCTCGAGCCGAGCCGCGAGCTAGAGGAGGCGACCGGCGCGGCCGAGGTGCGCCTGAAGCGCGAGGAGGTGCAGCCGACCGGCGCCTTCAAGACGCGCGGCGCCCATAACAAGGTCGCGATCGTGGCCGAGGAGCGTCCGGAGGCGGCGCTCGTCACCGCGAGCAGCGGCAACCATGGGATTGCGGTGGCGACAGCGGCCATCCGCCACGGCATGCGGCTCACGGTGCTGGTGGGAAGATTCGTATCTCCCGCCAAGCTGGAGCGCCTGCGCGCGCTGGAGACGAGTCGCATCACCGTCGAGCTCACGGGCAACGACACCGACGACGCCGAGGCCGAGGCCCGCCGCCGGGACGACGCCGGGCACGCGATCTACATTCCCCCATATAACGATCCCGAGGTGATCGCCGGCCAGGCAACCGTGGGCGTCGAGATCCTGGAGGACTGGCCAGAGGTCGACACGATCGTCGTGCCGATCGGCGGCGGCGGGCTGATCGCCGGCATCGGCCTGTGGGCCAAGGCCATGAAGCCCAGGCTGCGGCTGATCGGCGTGCAGCCGGCCGCGTCGCCGCCCATGTACGCTCACTTCGAGACCGGTTCCACCGACCCGATGCCGATCGCGCCCACCCTCGCCGATGGCGTGGCCGGCAACATCGAGCGCACCAGCATCACCTGGAAGCTGTGCCGGCAGCTCGTCGATGAGGTCGTGCTGGTCGACGAGGAGGAGATCAGGAACGCCATGCGGTGGGCGGTCGAGATCCCGCACCTCCTGCTCGAGGGGAGCGCGACGCTCGGAATCGCGGCACTGCGACCCGGCCTCCTCGACCTCGCCGACCGCCGCGTGGCGGTGGTGACGACGGGTCGCAACGTGAGCGCCGACACGCTGCGCAGCGTGCTCGGATGACGCCGGAGGAGGCGCGGGGCCGATTCCTGGACGCCCAGGTCGCGCACCTGGCGACGGCCGACGCGCGCGGCGTGCCACACCTCGTTCCGGTCACCTTTGCGGTTGATGGGAATCGCATCGTCACGGCCGTGGACGGCAAACCGAAGCGCGGGACCCGCCTGCGGCGCATCGACAACATCGCGGCAAATCCGGCCGTCACCCTACTCGTCCACGCTTATGACGAGGACTGGTCACGCCTCTGGTGGGCACGCGCCGACGGCGTCGCCGCCGTCATTGCGGATGGCGACGCTGGCACACACGCCATCACGCTTCTCCGCGCTCGATATCCGCAGTATGCCGCCGTCTCGATCGACGGCCCGGTCATCGTGGTCGATGTCCGGCGTTGGAGCGGCTGGACCGCCGAAGGATGACTGCGGAGTGAGCGCCGCTCGATCAAGCCTTGATTGCACGTCCGGGAAATTCCGCTCGCGCCCGCGTTCCTGGACAGTCCGCTGTTCTCTCTCAGTGGGGACAGCGCAGGAACTGAATCCCTCCCCAGTCTCTATTCTCAAACAGAGAGAGCACGCTCCTCGCCGGTGGGCTCCTCACCGCCGAATTCGCCGCAGAGGAGAACAATGGCCTGACCACACGCGGGTGGTATCGGTCTTGCGAGCCCGCGCGGCTCACCTTCCGGCCGCAGGGCGAGCTCCAGAACCAGCGTTCACTCGAGAGCCCCGGCCCAGGAACCGAGCTCGACGTTCGGCGGCGCATCGGCATCCTCAAGGGCGGTGAGCTCGTCCTCCATCCCCCGCAATGCATCACGCGCCTCCTCCATGGAGACCGATGCGAACGTCACCTCATCTCCGCTTCGCAGCGCGGCCACGCGACCGATGTCGGCACGGATGACGCAGGCCGGCACCGGGTAGCCGCCCGTGACCGGGCGGTCGGCCAGCATCACGATCGGGCGACCATCGGGAGGCACCTGGATGGCACCCATCGGCAGCCCCATCGACGATACCTCGGTCAGTCCGTCGGACGGGAGGAGCCCGTCGAGGCGCACGCCGGCCCGATCCGCCTGGACCCCCACGACCCAGGTCGTCCCCAGCAGCGCGTTCGCAGCCTGGTGCGGCCCGGCAACGATCTGGATCGGACCCGGCGCGGTTCGGCGGCCGGCCCAACGGCGCGTGATGACGGAAGGCGTGCCGAACGCCAGGCGATCACCGGCACGCAGCGCGCGGCCCTCGTGCCCGCCGAACCCGGTGCGCAGGTCGGTCGACGCCGAACCGAGCATCGGCTCGACCTCGATGCCCCCGGCGATCGCCAGGAAGCAACGCGCCCCATCGCCGGTACCGATGCGCAGCTGGGAACCCGCGTGCACCCGACGGCCAACGCACGGTGGCAGCGGGAGGCCGTCGAGGGTCGCGTCGAAGATGGCACCGGTGATCGCGACGGCCGTCGAGGCCGCGAACCGCAGCACGGGTCCGCGCAGCGTGATCTCGAGCAGCGCCGCATCGTCCGCGTTGCCTACGAGCCGATTCGCCAGCCGCGCGCTCCATGGATCGACGGCGCCGCCGACCGGCACGCCGAGGTGGCGCCACCCCGGCCGCCCATCGGATGTCTGGACCGACGTCAGGGCGCCGGCCTCGACCACCTCGATCATGCCGGCTCGAACCGGACGCGGTCGCCCGGCATGAGAAGCGCCGGCGGATGGCTGCGCGGATCGAAGAGCGCGACCTCCGTGTGACCGATGACGCGCCAGCCGCCGGGCAGATCGGCGGGATAGACGCCACTCATCGATCCGGCCACGGCGACCGAGCCGGCGGGCGTCCGCGTCCGGGGCGTGGCGAGCCGCTCGACCCGCAGCTCGGGTGGCAGATCGCCGAGATAGGCGAAGCCCGGCGCGAATCCGCAGAACAGCACGCGCAGCTGGGTCGAGGCATGCAGCGCCACCACCTCGAACGGCGTGAGGCGGGCAAGCGCCGCCACCTCCTCGAGGTCGGGGCCGTCGTACACGACCGGGATGGTGTGCAGCCTGCCGGCCGGTGGCGCCCGTCGCAGCCCGCCGAGTCGACGCTCGAGCTCGCTTGAGACGCGCTGGGGGTCGGCCGTCAACGGATCGAGCTCCACCAGCACCGACGCCAGGCCGGGCACCGCCTCGACCACGCCCGGCGGCGGATCAGTGCGTACGGAGGTGGCGAGCGCCTGTGCCTGGTCGGCGGAATCGAGCCCGACGAGCAGCGCGGCCTCGCCGAACGGCCGGATCACGGAGCGCCGAGGACGGCCACCGTGACGCCCGCGTCCTCGAGCGCACGTCGAACGGACGCCGCGATCTCCACCGCGCCCGGGGTGTCGCCATGGCAGCAGATGCTCTCCGCGCGCAACTCGACAACCCTGCCGTCTGCGGCGGTCACATGCCCGTCGACCGCGATCGAGACGGCCTGCGCCGCCGCCGTGGCGGCATCGGTGAGGAGGGAGCCGGGCTCGCTGCGCGGCTGAAGGGATCCATCGGCGAGGTAGCGACGGTCGGCGAAGGCCTCGGCCACGAAGCGCAGGCCCTCGTCCGCGGCCGCCTGCGCCATCGGTGTCGACGAAGCGAGCCCGAAGAGGGCGAGGTCACGGCTGAACTTCGCAGTGGCGCGGGCAATGGCAACAGCGAGCATCGGGTCGGCGGCCGCCTGGTTGTAGAGCGCGCCGTGGGGCTTGACGTGCTGCATCTCGACGCCCTGCGCGCGGCAGAACGCATCGAGCGCACCGATCTGGTAGCGGACCAGCGACTCGACCTCGCCGGGGTCATACGGTATCGGGCGACGACCGAAGCCGAGGAGGTCGGGGTAGCCAGGCTGGGCACCCACCGCGACCTCCGCCCCGCGGCACATCGCCACGGTCGCTTCCATGACCATGAAGTCGCCGGCATGGAAGCCACACGCCAGGTTGGCGCTCGTGATGTGGGCCACGAGCCGCTCGTCGTCGCCGAGCGTCCAGCGCCCGAAGCTCTCGCCAAGGTCGGCGTTGAGGTCCATCAGTCGACATGCTAGCCGCCGGCCCGGTTGCAGCGGGCGGTAGGATCGGCGCATGACAGAGACATCGACAACGCCGCCCGAGCGGCCCTCCGAAAGCCACGGCGTGTCGACGCTGGCCATTGGCCTCGTCCTGATCCTGGTCGGCGCGGTCCTCTTCGCCGGCCAGCTCCTGGGCATCGGCATCGAGGATATCGGCTGGCCATTCTTCGTGGTCGCCGCCGGCGTCGCCATCCTCCTCATCGGCCTGGTCGTGGTCAACGAGCAGGGCATGGTCATCGGTGGCGCGATCACCACGACCGTCGGCCTCGTCCTCCTCTACCAGGACCGGACCGACCGCTGGGAGTCGTGGGCCTACGCGTGGGCGCTCGTTGGGCCCGCCGCCAGCGGGCTTGGGCTAGCGCTGTGGGGCGTGCGTAGCGGAAACGTCAGCGACGTCCGCAATGGGACCTGGGGCCTGCTCGGCGGGCTTGCCATCTTCGCTATCGGGTTCCTCTTCTTCGAGGGCGTGATCGGGATCGGCGGCGATCGCCTGGCGCTTCCCGAGTGGCTGCTGCCGGTGGCCGTGATCGGGATCGGGGCGGTGGTACTGGGCCGGGCCATGCTCGAGCGCCGCGAGGCGTGATTGACCGATAGATCAGCGACGCGAGGCATCCGACCACGCGGCACCGTATCCTTGAGGGCGACATGCCGGACCCTGAATCGCCGACCACGACGCTGGACGAGCTGAACCTCGTCAACGCCGGCTACGTCGCCGATCTCTACGAGCAATATCGCAACGACCCCGCCAGCGTCGACGCGCAGTGGCGCAGCCTGTTCGACTCCGGCGCCGGCGGCTTCGAGCCAGTGAGCGCTCCGGCATCGGCCACCAATGGCGACCGGCAGTCGGTGACACCGAAGGCCGAGGCCGCCCCCGCGACGGCATCGGTCCCGGACGGCGCGACCCCGATCAAAGGGCCGGCCGCGCGGCTGGCCCAGAACATGGTGGCCAGCCTGGGCGTCCCGACCGCCACGAGCTTCCGCGACATCGACGTCGCGACCCTGGAGGCGCGGCGCGGAGAGCTCAACGGCCAGATCGCGCCGCGCAAGGTGAGCTTCACCCACCTCATCGGCTGGGCGATCGTGCAGGCGGCATCGGACCAGCGATCGATGAGCCACTACTTCACCGAGATCGAGAGCCAAACGTATCGGGTCGACCCCGGCAGGATCAACCTGGGACTCGCGGTCGACGTGGAACGCAAGGATGGGTCGCGCTTCCTGATGGTGCCGGTCATCAAGGGCGCCGATGAGGTGGACTTCGCCGCCTTCCATGCCCGCTACGAGGAGCTCGTCGAGAAGGCGCGCACGAACAAGCTGTCAGCCGATGATTTCGTTGGCGCCACCATCACCCTGACCAACCCCGGAACCCTGGGGACAACGATGAGCGTGCCGCGGCTGATGCCGAACCAGGGAACCATCGTCGCCACGGGCGCGATTCGCAGCGTCGGCGGCGATCGGCGCATGACGATCAGCTCGACCTACGACCACCGCATCATCCAGGGCGCCGAGTCCGGCATGTTCCTGCGGCGCATGGACGGGCTCCTCTCCGGCGAGGACGGCTTCTTCGCCGATCTGTTCGGCGCCATGGGCGCCCGGGCTGCCGACGTGACGACCGATGAGCCCATGCCGTCCCCGGCCGAGGCGGCCGGCGCGCCGCCGATCGTGGCACCCGCGGACGAGCAGCACGAGCAGCTCAAGGCAGTCGCCGCCGGAATGGCGCTCGTCAAGGCGTACCGACATTTCGGGCACACGGCCGCGCGACTCGACCCGCTCGGCGTGGAGCCTGCCGGCGACCCGGCGCTCGACCCGGCGCCGCTCGGCCTGACCAAGGCGAACATGGCGGCCGTGCCGGCCGACCTGATGCGGATCTACGTCCCCGGCGAGACACTTGCCGAAGCGCTCCCTCACCTAAAGGAGACCTACACCGGCACGATCGCCTACGAGGTCGAGCACATCGGCTCCCACGAGGAGCGGGTCTGGCTGCGCCGCGTCATCGAGTCGGGCGAGCATCGGCTGCCGATGGAGGCGGAGGACCAGGTTGCGCTCCTGGAGCGTCTCCTCAGCGTGGAGACGCTCGAGCGCTTCCTCCACAAGGCATACCTCGGCCAGAAGCGGTTCAGCATCGAAGGTCTCGACGCCATGGTGCCGATGCTCGACGTGATCATCGGCGACGCGGCCGACCACGGCGCGCGCAAGGTGATGATCGGGATGGCGCATCGCGGCAGGCTGAACGTGCTCGCCCACGTCGTTGGCGTGAGCTACGAGGCGATCCTGGCCGAGTTCGAGGCCGGGCGTGCCGGCGGCGACGCGGGCACGGCGCCGAAGGGCGGTTTGGACGACGTGAAGTACCACCTGGGTGCCGAGGGCGGGTACCTCACCGCCGAGGACGAGGAGGTCCGGGTTGTCCTCTCGCCCAACCCGAGCCACCTCGAGGCGGTCGATCCGGTCATCACCGGGCGCACGCGGGCCGAGCAGACCGACCGGTCCGCTTCAGTCGCGACGACCGACCCGTCGTCGACCTTGCCGCTGCTCATCCACGGCGACGCCGCGTTTGCGGCCCAGGGCGTGGTGGCCGAGACCTTCAACATGGCGCGACTCGACGGCTATTCGACCGGGGGGACGGTGCATCTCATCGCCAACAACCAGGTCGGCTTCACCACCGGCCCGCGCGAGGGTCGCTCCACCGACTACAGCTCGGACCTGGCGAAAGGTTTTGACGCGCCGATCATCCACGTCAACGCCGACGACCCGGAGGCGTGCCTGGCCGCTGCCCGGCTGGCGATGATGTATCGGGAGGCGTTCGGCCACGACGTCGTCATCGACCTCGTCGGCTACCGCCGCTACGGGCACAACGAGGGCGATGAGCCGGCGTACTCGCAGCCGGCGATGTACGCCAAGATCGCCGAGCACGCGAGCGTTCGGGAGCGCTACCAGGCGCGGCTGGTCGAGGCCGGCGCGCTCACGGCGGAGGATGCCGAGAAGAAGATCAAGGACGCGCAGCGCGACCTCGCGGCGCGCCAGGCATCGCTGCGCAAGGGATCTGACGAGAACGAGCGCGAAGGCGAGCTCGATCGCGGCTCGGAGGCGATCCTTCAGCAGAAGGTGGCGGATCCGAAGACCGCGGTGCCGTTGGCCCGCCTGCGCGAGCTGAACGCCGCCCTGGCTGCCGTCCCGGACGGGTTCGCGATCCATCCCAAGCTGGACAAGCAGCTCCAGCGGCGCGCGGTGGCCCTCGACGACGATGAGCCCCGGATCGACTGGGGGCACGCGGAGCTGCTGGCCTTTGCCTCCCTGCTCGGGGAAGGGACGCCGATTCGGCTGACCGGCCAGGACACGGTGCGCGGCACCTTCAGCCAGCGTCACGCCGGCCTCTGGGACGCGACGACTGGCGAGCGCCACGTGCCGCTCCAGCATCTGCCCGGCTCGCAGGCCTCGTTCGAGCTCCACAACTCCCCGCTCTCGGAGTACGCGGCGCTCGGGTTCGAGTACGGCTACGCGGTCACCGCGCCCGACGCGCTCGTGCTGTGGGAGGCGCAGTACGGCGATTTCGTCAACGGAGCCGAGATCATCATCGACCAGTTTCTCGTCTCCGGCCTCGCGAAGTGGCGGCTCACCTCCCGCCTCACGCTGCTGCTGCCGCACGGCTACGAAGGATCCGGCCCGGAGCATTCGTCGGCGCGGCTGGAGCGCTTCCTGGCCCTCGGCGCCGAGGGCAACATCCGGGTCGTCTACCCCACCACGCCGGCGCAGTATTTCCACCTTCTGCGTCGGCAGGCGCGCCATCGCGATGCCCGACCGCTGGTGGTCATGACGCCGAAATCGCTCCTCCGCCTGCCGCAGGCCGCCTCGCGCGCGTCCGAACTGGCGACGGGCAGCTTCCGCGGAGTCCTCGACGATCCCCGCCTGGCCGAAGCGAAGGCCGCCTCAGCGGTACGCCGCGTCCTGCTGTGCAGCGGCAAGGTCTACTACGACCTCGTCGGCGCGCCCGAGCTGGAGCAGGCCGCGGACATCGCGGTCATCCGTGTCGAGCGGCTCTACCCGTTCCCGGACGGCGAGCTGCAGACAGTCCTCGACCGGTATCCGAAGATCGAGTCGTTCGCGTGGGTACAGGAGGAGCCGCGAAACATGGGCGCTCGCAAGTTCGTGCTGCCGAAAATCCGCCACCTGGTGCCGTACAAGATTCCGCTGGCCGATATTTCGCGTCCCGAGCGCTCGCGTCCCGCCGAGGGATACCCCGCGGCGCACCATATCGAGCAGGAACGGATCGTTCGCGAGGCGCTGACCGGGCGCTGAGCGGGCCTTCAGGGCGAGTGCGTGGTCACGCGCCAACTCAGTTGGCTCAATGACCGACGAACGGCAGCTCCTCGGTCGTTACGCCAATCGGTTTGGCCGCTCGACCGACCAGCCGGCATTTCCGGGTCCTCGTCGGTTGTAAGGCCAATCGTGTTGGCATGTGCGCGTCTGGCACGCGTGGGGCAACTTCCTATACTCGGTCTCGTGACCAAAGCACCGATGCCACTCCTCGAGCGCTACCGCGACCTGATCGCGCACGAGGGCGAGCCGTTCCCGATCTCGCTCGGAGAGGGCGGCACGCCGCTCATCCATGCGCGGCGCCTTGGCGCAGAGATCGGCCTCGAGCAGCTGTACCTCAAATTCGAGGGCGCCAACCCGACCGGGTCGTTCAAGGATCGCGGCATGGTCCTGGCCGTGAACCGCGCGGTGGCGGCAGGCGCGCGGGCGGTCGTGTGCGCATCGACCGGCAACACCAGCGCATCGGCCGCCGCGTACGCCGCCGCGGCCGGCCTGCCGTGCCACGTCATCCTTCCGGCCGGCAAGGTGGCGCGCGGCAAGCTGGCCCAGGCGCTCGCCGCCGGCGCGAGGCTGATCATGGTCGACGGCAACTTCGACGCGGCCCTGACCGCGGTCCGGCGCCTCGGAGAGGAAGGGCTGGCCGTGGTCGTCAACTCGATCAACCCGGACCGGCTCACCGGCCAGCAGACCGGTGCCTTCGAGATCGTCGACGCACTGGACCGCGCGCCGGACGCGCTCGCGCTCCCGGTCGGCAACGCCGGCAACATCACCGCCTATTGGCGTGGCTTCCGCGCCTACGCCGATGCCGGCCGGACCCCGGAGGGGAAGCTGCCGAGGATGCTGGGCTTCCAGGCCGAGGGCGCCGCGCCGATCGTGCGCGGCGAGCCGGTCGAGGCACCCGAGACCGTGGCCACCGCCATCCGTATCGGCAACCCGGCGTCGTGGGAGCACGCGGTCGCGGCGCGCGACGAATCGGGTGGCCTGATCGCGGCGGTCAGCGACGAAGAGATTCTGGAGGCGCAGCGCCTGATCGTGCGGCTCGAGGGCATCTTCTGCGAGCCGGCCTCCGCCGCCGGCGTCGCCGGAGTGCGACGCCTCGCCGTGGAGCGGCGCATCGGTTCAGGGGAGGTGGTGGTCTGCGTGCTCACCGGTCACGGGCTGAAGGATCCGGACGCCGTTCAGGCCGAGGAAGGCTCGCTGTCACCGATCCCGTCCGATCTCGGCGCCATTCGGGACGCGCTGGAACTCTAGGGCGGACAGCAGGAGTGGACGATGGCGTCCGCGAACTGCTCCGGGGTCGCGCCCTTGCTGACGGAGGCGGCTCCAGGAAGCGGCGCAGGTTGCGCCGCGTCGCTGGAACGGGCGCGGGAAGTATGCACCAGCGCGAACACGCGTTTCGAATGACGTAAGCCAGCATGGGGCCAAGGTCGTGAGACCATCCGCGACAGCCGGATACGCGAGCGGACTATCCTCGCGTGCGTGACCCGACCGACACTGACCGGCACCCCCGACGCGGTCCCCACCATCGAGCTCGACGAGCTCGTGGCCGGGGGCGACCTGGAGCTCATCGACCGATGGCTCGGGCAAGCCGGCGTCGTTCAGATCGCGGACGAGCTCTCGCGACTGCCGCGCGAGCAACGCGCGGTGCCCTTCCGGCTCCTCGGCAAGGACCGGGCGCTCGAGGTCTTCGAGCTTCTTGACCCATCGCTTCAGCAGGAGCTGCTCGAAGGACTCCGCGACACCAACGTGCGCCAGCTCTTCGAGGGCCTTGACCCGGACGACCGCGCGCGGCTGACGGAGGAGATGCCCGCGAAGGTCGCGCGGCGGCTGCTCGCCGGGCTCTCACCGAACGAGCGGCGGCTGACATCGACGCTGCTCGGCTACGCGGAGGACTCGGCGGGCCGGCTGATGTCACCGGAGGTGGCGAGCCTGCGCGCCGGGATGACCGCCGGTGAGGCCCTCGAGCGGCTGCGACGCATCGGCCGGTCCGCTGAGACGATCTATGCACTGCCGGTCACAGATGACAAGCGCCGCCTCGTTGGCGCACTCGGACTGCGAGACCTCGTGCTGGCCGATCCCGGCACGCCGGTCGGCGAGCTGATGGACACCGACGTCTACTCGGCGCGCGTCGATGCGGACCAGGAGGAGGCGGCGCGGCTCATTCGCGAGGCGGACCTGCTGGCGCTGCCGATCGTCGACACCGAGGACCGCCTGGTCGGGATCGTCACCGTCGACGACGCGATGGAGGTCCTCGAGGAGGAGGTGACCGAGGACGTCGCCCGCGCCGGCGGTGCCGAGCCGCTTGGCCGGCCCTACATGGCGACGTCAGTCCTCCAGATCGCCCGCTCGCGCGTGGTGTGGCTCCTCTTTCTGATCGTGGCCGCCACGCTGACTGTGAACGTGCTCCAGGTCTTCGAGGGGACGCTGAATAGCGTGGTCACGCTGGCGCTCTTCATCCCACTGATCATCGGCACCGGCGGAAACACCGGGGCCCAGGCCGCCACCACCGTGACCCGCGCGATGGCGGTCGGCGAGGTGCGCTTCGACGACCTCGGCACGGTCATCCTGCGCGAGGCACGGGTCGGGCTCCTGCTCGGCGGCATGCTCGGCCTCCTGGCACTCGGCCCGGCGTGGCTCTTCGCCGGCCGCGAGATCGGCGTCGTGGTCAGCCTGACGCTGGTCGCGGTCTGCACGCTGGCCGCGTTCATCGGCTCCCTCCTCCCGCTCGTCGCCCGACGAGCCGGAGTCGATCCCGCGGTCATGAGCGCCCCCTTCATCACCACCCTGGTCGACGCCTCCGGGCTCATCATCTACTTCCTCATCGCGCGGGCGGTGCTCCCCCTGTGATCGACCCGTCCCGCTGTCGGTGGGCGGGCACCGACCCGCTCTCCACCTCCTACCACGACACCGAATGGGGCGTGCCCATCCGCGATTCGCATCGGCTCTTCGAGCTTCTCTGCCTGGAGGGGGCGCAGGCCGGGCTGGCCTGGATCACCATCCTCCGCAAGCGCGAGGGGTACCGATCGGCGTTCGGGGGCTTTGATATCGAGCACATGGCGGCCTACACCGATGACGACCGGGCCCGGCTCCTCGCCGATGCGCGAATCGTGCGCAACCGCGCGAAGGTGGACGCCTTCATCGGGAATGCAGCGGCATGGCGCGATCTCGACGACCCGGTCGGACTGATCTGGTCGTTCGTCGAAGGCAGCCAGGTCCTGAACCGATGGCGTACTGCAGACGAGGTCCCGGCCGAGACCGAGGAATCGCATGCTCTATCGCGCGAGCTGCGCGGGCACGGGTTCCGGTTCGTGGGTCCGACCATCTGCTACGCCATCATGCAGTCCGCCGGCCTCGTCAACGATCACGTGGTCGACTGCTTCCGGCAC
>Ga0136633_1000710_pt1 | contig 25224 bp, 21 predicted proteins | sample AntDrymeUQ832206_2_FD_105494 | JGI IMG/M metagenome (GOLD analysis project Ga0136633, IMG submission 105494) | Polar desert sand microbial communities from Dry Valleys, Antarctica - metaG UQ83 (22.06) | ecosystem: Environmental > Terrestrial > Soil > Desert | place: Antarctica: Dry Valley... | reverse complement strand
GACGTGCATCCCGCTCGAGTAGCGCTTCACCGGAGTGTCGAGGAACTTCTCGACGCCGGAGAACTCGGCGATCTCGGGCATCTTGGCCTGGATCTCGCGGCGCATCATGCCGAGGATCGCCCCGTTCAGAAACACGTTCTCCCTCCCGGTGAGCTCAGGATGGAAGCCTGTGCCCACCTCGAGCAGGCTGCCGACGCGCCCGCGGATCTCGGCGCGGCCCTCGGTGGGCGTGGTGATCCGCGTCAGGATCTTGAGCAACGTCGACTTGCCCGCGCCGTTTCGCCCGATGAGCCCGAGCGCCTTGCCTTCCTCGAGCTGGAACGAGACGTCGCGCAGTGCCCAGATCTCCTCGTAGCCGCGCCGGTGCTCCTGCCCCGTGAGCCGCTTCGCCGTGTGGGACATCGACTCGCGAAGCGTGCCGTAGGCGGCCTGCAGCTCCCCGATGCGGTAGCGCTTGGAGAGGGCATCGGCCTCGATTGCGATGGGGGCGGCCATCAGTGGTTTCTCCGAGGAACACGGTGCTGCTTGGCCGAGCAAAAACCGAGCAGCGCTAGGACGCAGAGAGCCCCGATATTGGTGAATATCGGGGCAAGGTTTCGGGGCCTCCAGGAAGTGCGAAGCACTTTCTGGGATAGGACCGAGGACGACGCGATGCGAAGCGTTTGCAACCGGTCAAGTAGTGCTGTGTTTCCTGGAGAGACCACTTAGATCGTGTCCGCGAAGCGCGGCTCGGACGAGCGAAAGACCGCGAGGCCGCCGAAGAAGACGACGAGGGCGACGGCGATACCCACCGCGGTCTGTCCGGGGTCGGGCGCGCTCGCGTCGAGCATCGCCCAGCGCCAGTTCGCGATCACCGCGGTCATCGGGTTGAAGGCGAGGATCCACTGCCACTTCGTGGGGATCTCCTCGACCGCGTACATCACGCCGGAGAGCAGCGGCAGCACCTGCAGGAAGACGGGGATCATGTACCGGACGTCGCGGTACCTGACATTGAGCGCCGAGAGCAAGAACCCGGCGCCGAGGGCGGTGGTCAGGGCAAGCGCCATGGCGAAGGGCGCGACCAGGAGCTCAGGGCCGCCCGGCCAGGTCCCGTAGAGCCACATCAGGAAGATCAGCACGGGCAGGCCGACGATGAAGTCGATCATCGGAACGATGACCGCGGCGAGCGGCAGGAGCGCGCGCGGGAAGTACACCTTCGTGACGAGCTGGAGGTTCGCCGCGAGGCTCAGGCTCGATCCCGTGAGCGACGTCGCGAAGTACTGCATCGGCAACACGCCGGCGATCACGAGGCTCGGATACGGCACCTCCCCGGCCGGGAAGTTCGCGAACTTCCCGAAGACGATGATGTAGACCGTCGCTGTGAACACGGGGACGAGAATCGCCCAAGCAACGCCGAGGAACGTCTGCTTGTAGCGGACGACGACGTCGCGCCAGACGAGCGTCTGCAGGAGCTCGCGGTAGTGCCAGAGCTCGCTGATGTCGAGGTGCGGCATCCGCGATGCCGGCTTGATGACGAAGGTGCGCTCGGATCGCGCGTCCGACTCGGCGGAGGGTTGCGCAGCGGTGGCGGGCGGGCTCGGCGCCTCGATCTTGCTCGTGCTCACCTCGGCGATGCTAGCCAGTGACGTGGACCGAGCGCGTCAACCGGTCGGTGCAGGCTGGACCAGGAAGCCCGGCTGCCGATCTGCGAGACGAAGCCGATCGAGCTCCGCAAGTGACACCGGGGTCGGGCCCGTGGCGCGGTACAGAACGAGCGTGTACGTCGGAGTCCGCTCCTGCGCGACGATCCGGAAGCCGGCGGGCGGTGGCGGTGGACCGGAGTCGAGCGCGGGCGGCTTCACGGGCCCCGCGATCGAGAACCCCTCCTCCGTCGCAAGCCCGATCGCGGCGATCTCCTGGACTCGGAGAACGTCACCGGAAGGCTCCGCGAGGCTTGGTAGGTACGGCTCCCAGAGCTGGCGGCTCAGAAACGGCGTCACGACGATCGCGCGGGCTCCTCTCGGCGAGCCGAGACGCTGGCCCGCTGAGCGCCAGTCCGTCCGCCCGTACCGTTCGTCGAGGGAGGCTGAGAGCGCGATCGCCAGCAGCAGCGCGCAAAGTGTCGCGCCGGCAGCGAGGCCGAGGCGCGTCGCGGCGTACCCCGTCGCGACGCAGATGGCGGCCGGAACGATCCCCAGGATCGCGTTCCGGACGATGACGTAGTCGGCGCCCAGGAGCGCGAGCGCCACCGGTAGGACGATCGAGATGATCGCGAGTCCGCCAGGCACGAAGGCCCGACGCCTCAGCTCCGGGGACGCACGGGTTAGGAGCAGAACGAGCCCGGTGGTGAGCAGCACTGCCGCGAGGACACTGCCCGCGATCTCCGCCGGGAAGCTGAAGCCGACCGCAAGACCCTTCGGAACGCCCGCGACTCTCACGCCGAGCGAGGCATCAGTCACCGCTTCCCCCGCTCCGCGCTGCTCGAGGAGGAGCGGCAGGTGAGCGAGGCCGACAGCCGTCGGAAGCAAGGCCGCGAGGGCCGCGAATCGGCGCGACCCGTGCCGGACGAGCAGCCAAGCCGCCTCGGGCACGATGAGGAAGAGGGCGAAGTAATGCGTCGCGAGCGCGAGCGAGGCCGCGAGCGCCCAGCCCAGGAGGTCCCACCCGCCGCCTCCACGGAGGGCGCGCCCGAAGAAGAGCACCGTGCATGCCGCCAAGAGCGCGAACAGGCTGTACGCGCGAGCCTCCTGTGCGTACCAGACGAGGAACGGGTGGACGCTGACGAGAGCGGCGGCGATGACGCCGACGCGGCGCGAGACGAGAGCCGCGCCCGCGCCGTAGGCCACGGGGACGATCGCCGCGCCTACGAGCGCGGAGAGAGAGCGCACGCCGATCTCTCCGAAGCCGAAGAGCCTCGTCCAGGGCCAGGCGAGGACGTAGTAGAGGTACGGCGTCGCCTCGCTCTCCGGGATCGCCCGGAGCATGTCGCCGAAGTCCTGGCGCAGGAGGAAGACGGTCACCAGCTCGTCGAGCCAGAAGCTCTGCCGGTCGATCGTCGCGAAGCGGAGCGCGGCGCCGACGGCCGTCAGCAGCGCGACGGAGACGATGACGCTCGAGCGGCCGTGCCGCGAACCGAGCACCTGAGGTTCAGTACGCGGCCGAGACCTGATCGGCGGCGGGCGCGAGCTCTAGCTCCCGAAAGCCGCGTACGGCCTCCAGGTGCTCGCCGCCCTCCGTCTCTCGGAGCAGCCACCAGTTCTGGCGGTTTGGCTCCTCGCGTGGCGGGTGCCAGAGGTGCAGGACGACCGCGTCCGGGCCGGCGTGCCCACAGCGGAGCCCGAGACGACGCAGGCGGAGCGCGAAGTCGACGTCCTCGTCTCCCCACCCCTCGAAGCGAGTGTCGAACCCGTTCACCTGCTGGAAGTCGCGGCGGGCGACACCCAGGAGAAACCCGTAGGCGCGGTTGTGCGGCTCGAATTCCGGCACGCCGTGCGTGCCCACGCGGCGTCGATCACGAAACGAGAGCGTGCTCAGGGGTGCGGCGTCACGCCGAGCACGAACCCAGCCGTAGTAGCTCCTCCGGTGGATGGGGGCCTTCTCCGAGAGCACCCGCTCGGTCAGCGCCGCCGAGAGCTCGAGCTTCCTGCCAGCCACGAACCAGCCGGGTCGCGCGTTCGCCTTGAGCGCACGGACGAAGTGACGCCTCGGAACGGCGTCCCCGTCCAGGAAGACCAGGTAGTCGCCCAATGCGGCGCGCGCTCCGCGGTTGCGCGCGAGCGCCTGCCGAAAGCCCTTGTGGTGGTGCCAGACGTGCTCGAGGCGCCCGCCGAGCACCTCCCGCCAGTGCTCGATGACGGCCGCCGTCTCGAGGCCGGACCCGTCGTCGGCGACCACGACGTCGAAACGGTCGTCCGACTGTTCGGAAAGCGCACGCAGCACGGCATCGAGGGCCTCGGGCCATTCGTACGTGCTGACGACGACGCTGAGCGTGTCCTGTGCCCGGAGGACATGCCCGTGGGTCTCCCGGCTCACGCAGCCGATGCTAGACGACGGAGCCGCCATCTAGGTGCGCCGCCTCTCATACCGTTGCACTCGACACTCGCTCATCTGTCCATTCGAGACGGCATCATGTGTCGTCGTCTCGAACGCCTAGCCGACAGACATGGCTGATCTCGCCGCTCACAAGACCGTCGCCGACGTCCAGCGTTTCTGGGACTCGCGCCCGTGTAATATCCGCCATTCGGCCAAGCCGGTCGGCTCCGCCGAGTACTTCGACGAGGTCGAGGCGCGGAAGTACTTCGTCGAGCCACACATTCCGGGGTTCGCGGAGTTCGAGCGCTGGCGCGGGAAGCGCGTGCTCGAGGTCGGATGCGGCATCGGCACCGACACCGTCAACTTCGCCCGTGCCGGCGCCGACGTCACCGCCGTCGACCTCTCGAGCGAGTCGCTCCGCCTCGCGGAGCGGCGCGCAGAGGTCATGGGGGTCGCGGACCGCATCCGCTTCCAGCAGGCGAACGCCGAGGAGCTGACGTCGACCCTTGACGAGGCTCCGTATGACCTCGTCTATTCGTTCGGGGTCGTGCACCATACGCCTCGCCCCGAACGGGCACTGGCCGAGATACGTCAGCTCACGGCAGCGGGCCGAACGCTCAAGCTCATGGTCTACCACCGGCGCTCGTGGAAGGTCCTCTCGATCGTGGCCGCGCAAGGGCGGGGGCGCTTCTGGAAGACCGACGAGCTCGTCGCGAAGCATTCGGAAGCTCAGACGGGCTGCCCGGTGACGTTCAGCTACACCCGCCGCGAAGGGCACGAGCTCGTCGAGCGTGCGCGGTTCGCGCTGAGGTGAGCGCAGCAGCGCATCGGCAGCCTCAGAACGCTCTCGACGTGGCAGCGATCTTCCCGTCGATCGACGAGGAGCTCGCGCCGTTCGCACATCTCTTTCGAGGACGCGTGCTGAACGCGGGTGCGGGGAACCGGGACATCTCCGCGCTGATCGACGGCGAGCTCGTGAACCAGGACATCGCCGAGGGACTTCACAACGAGCGGATCGACATTCTCTCGCCCCTCGATCGCATTCCCGTGCACGACGCATACTTCGATGGGATCATCTGTAACGCCGTCCTAGAGCACGTCGAGAACCCCGAAGACGTCGTCGCAGAGTTCGCCCGCGTGTGTCGACCGGGCGGCGTGCTTTATCTCACCGTTCCGTTTCTCCAGCCCGAGCACCTCGATCCCAGCGACTATCAGCGGTACACCGCGGACGGCCTTCGAGGGCTCGTTGCTCGCCACGGCTTCGACGTCGTGTCATGCGACTCGCCGCACAACGTCTATGCCACACTTGCGTGGATCGCCGTCGAGTGGCTCCGGGAGGCTCCCGGGCTGCGGGGAAAGGTCCTGCGTCGCACCGTAATTCCGTCGCTTCGTCGGGCCGCCCGGCGGCCGGGTCGCAACGTTCACTCGATCGCATCCGCGTACCGTGTCGTCGCCCGCAGGGCGTCGGTCTGACGTGAGCAGCGAAGCGCTTGAGGTCAGCGAGCTCGCGCGTAGGCTCGCCTTCAAGCTCGGTTGCCGCCTGGTGCTGTTAGGGACGGTCGAGCCCCGGTTCTACGTCGATCTATGCGGGCGGGTGCCGGTGAGCGGCCTCGACGTCCCCACGCGGATCGGGCGCGCTCGGCTCGTGTCGCCGGAAGACGACTGGCGCATCCTTGACTCGGCTACGGGCGAGTGGCGGCTCGAAGGTATCGAGCTCGACTCGACGGTCCTCCTCGTCGGAGCGCGCGAACTTCGTATGGCAGAGGCACGCGCACAGCTAGCGGATGCGCTTGAGCAGGCGCCCGCTGCAATCGTCGTCGGAGACGACGCGGTGCGGGGTGTTTCACTGCTCAACGAGCTCGCCGCTTCAGCGCGAGCGGCGGGACTCGTGGTCGAAGCTGCAACGCTCGTCGCAGGCCCCGACGAAGCACGGGACTGCCCCCTCCTCGTGGTCTCGAGCGGCAGAGACACGCGGGTAGGTGCCCTCGTCCGGGGCGGTCTGAACAGCTTGGCATTCGACCCCGACTTCGACGCCTTCGGTGCTCAGGTCTCGAGAGGCAGGATCCTCGTCGCCTCGTACGAGGTCGTCGGCGCGACACTGACGGGCGGCATCGGCACGGCGAACACCGCGCTGGCGCTGGCGCTGGCCGAGGCCGGGCACGACGTCACGCTCCTTTACACCGGCTTCGAGTCGCACCGTGTCCAAGAGCGTCTCCCCCGCTGGGCTGACTTTTATCGCGCGCGCGGTCTTCAGTTCGAGAGTCTGGGCGAGCTTCCCTTGTGGCACGAGACGAGCCCGCATTTCAACGTCGCACGCTCGTTTCAGCTGTACAGATGGCTTCTGAAGAAGGACCCGTTCGACGTCATCCACGTACCCGAATGTCAAGGGCACGGCTACTTCGCGCAGCTTGCAAAGCGTCAGAGCGAGGTGTTCCGGCAGAGCTCGTTCGTCGTCGGCATTCACTCGTCTACCCGATGGTGCGCAGAAGCGAACCGGAGGACACTCGGTCGCCTCGAGCACCTCGTCGACGACGAGATCGAGCGCAGGAGCGTCGAGCTTGCGGACGTTCTGATAAGTCCGAGCTCGTATCTTCTGGACAACACGCGCCGGCGCGGCTGGAAGACACCCGATCGGTCGTTCGTTCAGCAGTACGTCGTTCGGGAAACCTCGGCCGAACGTCTTGGGTCCATGTCCGATCGTCCGACCGAGATCGTCTACTTCGGGCGCATCGAGACCCGCAAGGGGGCGGAGCTCTTCTGCGACGCAATCGACGAGCTCGCCAGGTCGGCTGACCGCGAGTTCACGGTCACGTTTCTCGGCGCGTCCGGGATCGTCGGAACGCAGGCTGGCGAGGCATACGTCGCACACCGCGCAAGACATTGGCCATGGCCTTACAGCATCCTGACCTCGTGCGTCAGGCACGAGGCGATCGAGTACCTGAGATCGAGGAACTGCATCGCGGTCATGCCTTCACTCGTCGACAATCTGCCGAACACGGTCATCGAGGCGATCTCGCTAGGGATTCCCTTTCTCGCGTCGCGGTCCGGTGGAACGGCGGAGCTGATAGCGCTCGACGACCTCGACCGATGCACCTTCGATCCTCTGGCGAGCGCCGTCCCCGGAGTCGAACCGCCGACGCACTCGGACGACGGCAAGGGCACGACCCATGCGGATCTGGTCGCAAATCTCCGCCGTGCGCTCACGGACAGCCATGCTGTGGCGCGGTTCGCCGTCGATCCGTCGGAATCTCTGCGGCTGCATACTGCATGGAACGGATCGGAAGCGCTTCGCGCACGCACATCGAGCGTCTCGTCGCCGAGAGACGCACCGGAAGTAAGGGTCACGTTCGCGCTTGCCGGCGACGCCTCAGATCTCGAGAGCACGCGCATCACGGTCAGCTCAGCGCGGTCGGCTGGAGTCGAATCGCAAGGAGTTGTCGTTCTCATGGGCGAGCCCGACGATGCCGACCAGGTGCGGCTCGACAGCCTCCAGGCTGAGTGCGCAAGCATCGGCTGGCACCTCGCACGACAGCCGTCGTCGCACGTGGCGCGCGCGCAGAACCGTGCGCTCGAGGAGACCGCCGCGCCGCTCATCGTGTTTCTGCGACCGGGCGTCGCGCTTCTGCCGGGAGGCGAGGAGAGGATCCGAGCCGCTTTGGGAACTGCGAGCGCGTTGTCCTTCACAGCACTTCGAGAAGCTCCGACTGATGGCGAGGACCGCTGTTTCGTACCGCTCGCGGGTCCAGTCATAGCGGGGCTGCGGTACGACGCGTTCTCAGTCGGGGCCTATGCAGTGACGCGTCGCGCGATAGAGCGGATCGGCGGCTTCACCTCGGACGCCGTGGGACGTGAGGCCGACACGGACCTGCTCGTGCGATTGCAGCTGGCCGGCTGCCGCGTAGACCAACTCGTCGAGCCGGTCGTGCGGATCGAAAGCCGGTCACTCGAGACGGATCTCGTACGACGGTTCGCACATGTCGAAGGGCATCCCGGGCAGGGCGACTCGGCCGCGCTACTCGTCGAGCGCGCATTCCGAAGGGCGACGCCAGGGCCACTGGTCGACGCCGTCGCCTTGATCGGTTCCGCAGCCGATCCGGACTGGGCATCGGGTGTACAGGCGCAGCTGACGGCCGCGCACCAGTACTCCGGAGCCCTGCAGCGCAGCAGAGCGCTTCGCGTCGCGCGAATGATCCGGCGCGTTCAGGCCCGGGTCGGCTCACGTCGCGATGACTGACCACGGACACGCGGAGGAGCTCCTCGCCGAATCCCGCTCCCTGGACGCCCTTCGCATCGCGGACGAAGCCCTTGCTCTGTCGCCGGCGGACAGGCGCTGGCTTCTCCTGCGGCTTCGCGCACTCATCGCGCTCGGTCGCTTCGAGTCTGCTCTCGACTTCGCGCGCATCGTGTCCAGTCGACATCCGGACGACGAGCACTTCGCCGAGATCCGCACGTCGCTCGAGGCGAGCGTTGCAGCGCCGCAGACGACTCGGCACGCGGTCAGGAGCTGGGAGAGCAGCATTCCCCCGGCCATGAATCGACGGCTCCAGAAGTCCATCCAGGCGTATCGGTACCGCGGGCTCCAGATGATCAAGACGCCGTTCGACATTGCCCTCTACCTTCGTCTGATCTCGGAGGTCCGACCGGGCACCGTTATCGAGATCGGCTCGAAGGAGGGAGGCAGTGCTCTCTTCTTCGGCGATCTCCTTGAGCTGAACGGAGGCGACGGCTCGATCGTGTCGTTCGACGTGTTCCCAGTCGAGGATGTTCGTCACCCCCGGGTCTCGTTCCGATTCGGTGACGGGCAGCGTCTCGGTGACGTCATCTCGAGCGACGACCTCGCGCGCTGGCGGCACCCATGGGTCGTCATCGAGGATGCAGACCACTCGTTCTCCACGACGCATGCTGTCCTCGAGTTCTTCGACGCCCACCTCGTTCCCGGTGACTGGATCGTGATCGAGGACGCCGTCTTGTCGAGCACGTTCCCCGAATCGTTCGAGGATGGGATCTCGGGACCGGAGCGAGCCCTCCGTGCCTTTTTCGCGAGAACCAGCTCGAGATACCGGCTTGCGAGCGAGTACTGTGACTTCTTTGGCTACAACGCGACGGCGAACGTCAACGGCTATCTGGAGTTCGTCGGCTCTGCGCGCTACCGATCGTCGTGAGTCCTTCGAGGGCCTCAACGCGTTCGCTTTCGACCGTCTCCGTCAGCTGCCACCACGTGGGCCGCTCCGGATCCGCGTGCTCCTCGTGCCAGAGATGAAGCATGGTTGCTCGAGGACCCGCGTAGCTGCAACGTAGTCCGAGACGTTTGAGGCGGACAGCCAGGTCCACGTCCTGATCTCCCCAGCCGACGAACCGATTGTCGAAGCCGTCGACGCGCTCGAAGTCGGAGCGAAACACGCACGTCAAGAAGCCGTACGTATTCCCGTCCGGAACGAAATCGGGAAGCCCAGGCCTCCACGGGCGCCTGCGATCACGTGCAGTGAGGTAGACGAACGGTCGAAGCCGACCGCGCGAGCGAAGCAGGAGCTCGCCGGTCGACCAGCTAGCGACATCCCAGCGTCTCGTGAGGACTCGTCGCGAGAGCACCGGCCCGAGCTCCATCCGCTTTCCTGCGAGAAACCACCCCGGAAGCAGGGCACGACGGATTGCCGCGACGAAGTGCCGTCGCGGGATGCAGTCGCCGTCGATGAACGCGAGGTGCTTTCCGCGAGCGGCTGTGGCACCAAGGTTCCTCACGCGCGCGAGGCGGAATCCCTCATCGGCCTGCCAGACGTGCGTGAGGCGTGTTCCGAGGTCGGCCTTCCAGCGATTTACGGTTTCATCCGTCGCAGCTCCCGATCCGTCGTCTGCGACGACGATCTCGAAGTCCGGATCCGATTGGCTGGAAAGAGCTCGGAGGACTGCGTCAAGCGCCTCCGGCCACTCATACGTCGTAACGATGACCGACAGCATCATACGCCCGCGCTTCGATGGGAGAGTCATCTGGGCTGACGCTCCGCGACGTGCGCGAGCTCGAGGAACGGGCGCGCGTCGACGCTGACGACCGGATCACGCGCGTACCACTCCTGCTTCCACGACGAGCCCCTGCGGATGTAGTCCTTGATCCTCGGGTCGAGCGTGCGTCGGCGACGCAGGCGATGGAGGATGCCACGTGCGCCTCGCCGCCACGTGCCCGTCTTCGGAAGGCCGAGCCGCACCGTCGAGTCCACATCTTCACTTGAGCGTGGCACGAAACAGGCGTGCAGCATTCGGAGCGGATCGGACTCCCAGTCCGTGCCCTCGGAGAGGTACAGCGAGTCACAGCCGTACCCGGCGCGAAACACCGCATTTCCGTCGTGGAGGCGTTCGAGACATCCCGTCCACGTGTGGACCGCTCCCATGTTGAAGATCTTGGTCAACGGGACGCGACGGCGGCGCGAGGTAGCCTGAAGGGGCACGTCCTGAGTTGCGACGAGACGGAAGACGTCGGAGTGTGCGCCCGCTTCGAGGTGATCACGGAGGCGTGCGAGACCTCGACGTCGTCGAGGGTCTGGCATCGAGCGCCCGGGTCGTACAGCTCGTCGCCGTCGATGCCGAGAACCCAGGTCTGCGTGCCCGCATAGCCCTCGATTGCACGGTACGAGTCGCCGGCGTCACTCGAACGTTCGACGCTGACGTGGTCGAGCTCTAGGAGGGCTTGGCGAAACGATTGGCGAAACGCTGCCTCTTGCTAGCCGATGCTTAGCAACGTCGTCTGCACGGCCCGAAGTGTTTCTCGCTTCTTTTCGGTGGTCATCCGCTGGATGGCCTGCTCCATCAGCTCCGCCTTCTCGTCGGCCGAGATCGTGTCCCACATCGCGTGCGAGAGCACCCCGAACTCGAAAGGCCGTGTGTACTGGAAGACAGCGGAGTTCACATCGGTGTCAACGACGTAGTCGAAGTGGTTCCTGAGCTTCTCCATGACGACGTGATGCCAGGCGCCCGACGCGTGCCAGATGTAGTCCTGCAAGATCACGATGGACTTGCCCGGGATCAGGTGCGGGAAAAACTCGCGGACGACGTGATCCCAGGTCATAGCGCTCTTCGCGAGGTCGACGAAGAGGATCTCGATCGGGCCAGCGTCCCATCGGTGGCTCGCAACGTCGCCAGCCTTTACGACGAGTAGGTCGTGGTAGCCGCGCAGGTTGTTAGTGAAGATCGGCAGGGTTTCGTTGTTTGGGGGCAGTTCGCCCCTGAAGACGGTCTGCTCGAACGGCCCCAGCACGAACCGGTCATAGCTGTAAATGAGCTTGCCGGATCGGCTGGCGTCCCGTAGCCCCATCGCGAAGCAGATGGTTGACCCGCCCAAGTAGGCGCCGAGGTCACAGATCTTGCCTTCCCCGGTGTAGTGGCGACGGGCGAGCCAATACAGCATGCGCTTCTCATGCCAATTCAGCATCCCCTCGACCTCGTTGATCCGGTCGGGGATTGTGAAGGTTGGGTCGTTCCACGGTGAATCGGCCAGGGCTGCTCCCGTCACGAATGCCCATCCCTCTCTGCGGTCAGAGTCAGCGCGGCAGGCACGTTGGGCTTGAGTCTGCAGCAGCTACGCCGCGAGTGCAACAGCCCGCGATCGGGCGAGTGCCTGAGCGAGCGCGGCGAGACAAGTCAGGTCGGCGTGAAGCTGGACGCGGGCCAGGCCGCGCACGCGAAGCGGCTTCAACCCGTACTCGTGCTTCAAGCGGCCGAAGGCACGCTCGACCGCGCCCGTAGTAGAGGTACGGGGTCGCCTCGCTCTCCGGGATCGCGTCGAGCATGTCGTCGAAGTCGAGTCGGAGGAGCGACACCGTCACCAGCTCATCGAGCCAGAAGCTCTGCGCGTCGAGAGTCGCAAAGCGAAGCAGCGCGCCCAGCACCGTCAGGCCGAGGACGGCGATCCACGTGTTCCGCACACCGCTATCCATGGCGAGGGCTCGCGCGCTCACCCGCGAGCGCGCCAACGGCGGTCAGGATGAACACCGGGTAGAGAGGCAACGCGAACTCGGGCGTGACCCCCTGCGAGGCGGCGTGGATCAGGAGCACGAGCCCTGCCGAGATCCAGAGGGTGACGACGAGTCGCCAGTCTCGCGGTCGTCGGACGACGAGCCCGATCAGCCCGAGGGTGAGCCAGAACGGGGGCCGTGGGAAGCGGGGCGTGACGCGGTTCAGGAACTCCGTGACGACATCCACCCCGTCGCGCGCGGGCAGCACGGCGTCCCAGGCTCGTACCTGGCGGACGATCTCGCGGTAGCGCACCTGCCGTTCCTCGTCGGCCCAGGCCAGCGAGGGGTCGTCGAGCGTGCACGAGTCGATGTAGTCGGAGGCGCACCACACGAAGCCGTACGGAACGCCCTCGACGAGCACGTGCGCCTGCGGGTTCGGAAGCGTCACCCCATCCGCCTCGAACGTGGGAGGCGGTTTCTCCGGGGCGGTCTGCTCGCGCCGCCCGACGTCCTCTCGGAGGGGCTGCTGCGTGAGGAACTCCCAGAATGCGTCCGCGACTCCGCGCAGGTACGTGCCGGGATGCTCGCGCACGGCCTCGAGCGCGGAGTCGAAGAGGACGTCGTAGTTCTCATCCCTGCCGTAGACCCGGTCCGAGAGGGCGATCAAGCGCACCGTCTCGTAGTTCGACCCGTGCTCGAGATACGCGTCGAGCGGCACGTCCAGGCCGTCGTGGGGCTCCTTCGACAGCACCTCGCTTTCGATCAGATCTGCCAGGCGCCGAGACGCATCACCGTTCTCCGGCGAGATCGTCCTGTCGGACAGGAAGACGCGCAGGAAGGGCACCCACGCACGGCCCCCGCGAGCGACGGTCGGCTCGTCGTACCGGATGGCGTTGTGGACGGCCCACACTCCGAGCACGCCCACAGCGGTGGCCAGGCACGCCGCGGACCAGGCGAGCCGGCGCCGCCACGCGGCCGGGGCCAGCAACGGCACGAGGGCGACGGGCAGCAGGACCTGGTTGGCGGGCCGGATCAGGATCAAAACCGCGATGCCCGCCCCCAGTGCCGCGAACCTCCCGCCAGACGGAGCTCGCAGGGCTCGCGCCAGGCCGTACGCCCAGAGAGCGAGGCCCGTGGCGAAGATCGCGTCGCTCGACGCCTGGTGATAGAGAGTCGCGTAGGCGGGATAGGCGAGCAGCAAGAAAGCGGTCAGGAGAGCGGGGAGGCGTCCGAAGGTGAGCGCAGTCGCGGTCCACGCGACGATCGAGGCCGCGTAGAGAACCCCGAGCAGGGTTTCTAGAAGAACGCTCCCTCCGAGAGACAGAGGCACACCGAGCACGAGGGGCGTCACCGGGGTCCGGAAGACCTGCAGGGACTCGAGCGGCGGGTCGGCGTCGAGCAGCTGCAGGTAGTAGGCGAGGTAGTCCCACGTGTCCCGACCCTTCGCAAGCGGCCAGCCGAGAGCCTCGAACCAGTACACCGCGAGCGCCAGGACAAAAAGGAGCGCTGCCCCCTTGCGAGTCGGGACGAGGGAGTCGAGCCACCGCCAGGCGCCTCTCACGAGCGCAGGCCTCGCCGCAGCACGCGCCCGACCCGCGTGACGGTTCCGCGCTCGAGGCGCCCGACGCGCGTCTCGAGTTCCTCGATCCGCGCGCCGAGGCCTACGGCCAGGTCGGATTCCTCGAGGGCGCTCGCCTCCGCCGCGTACTGAGCCGCCTCGGCGACGCTGGGCCGGCGGAAGTCCTGGGCATCTGCCTCGGCCGTGGGGCGCTCGCCGAAACCGAGTCGGCGAAGTCGATCCCGGAGCCGGGTGTCGAGCGTCAGCGACCCGTCCGCGATCCCTTGCACGAGCGCGTCGTCGTCGACCACGAGAGGCTCGTAGAACTCCTCGAGACGACCGGCGCGGTAGGCCTCGTACGCCTCGGCCATGTGGTTGGGAATGCCCTTCTCGGCGTTCTTCTCGAGCGCGACGAACTGAGTCACGTACTTGCGCACGCAGTGCTCGAGGGAGCGCACCGGGAAATGCAGGATCTCGAGCGGATACCAGCCGCGCAGGGGAAGCAGGCCCTCTCCGAACGCCTCGTGATTACCGCGGCCGATGCGCACGTCGGGAACTGCTCGATGAGCAGACTTGGAGTGCGTGCTGAGCGGATGGTGGTGAAACGCGGGCGTGCAGAGGCGAGCGGTCATGCGCTCGGAGAACGAGCGGCCGTCGTCCGGGCGGGGCACGAAGTTCCGCCAGGCCGCACGGACCACGCCGTAGCGAGCAGGCACGACTGCCAGCACGTCCTCGAGCCCTGCTCCCTGCGGCCACCAGAACTCGTCGGCATCCGTGTTCAGCACCCAGTCCGCACTGAAGTCCGTCGCGGCTAGCCGCGCCATCCGCGTCACCCATTCGCTCTGTCGGAGATCCTCACCCGGCTCCCGGATCAGGTGCAGACGCCCTTCGGAGGCGTAGCGCTCGAGGATCTCGGTGGTCCCGTCCTGCGAGCGGTTGTCAGTCGCGATCACGAAGTCGACGCCCGCGTCGAGATGGAACGCGATCTGCTCGTCGACGATGTCCACCTCGTCTCGTACCAGCAGCGTCATGACGATCTTCACTGGCAGGAGCCTAGGGTTCGATCCAGGCGACACGCTCGCCGAATGCGAGAGAGTGCGGCCCGCGCCGCAAGCTTCGCGTCATGCCGAGCAGAGGCAGCTGTGTCCGGTACCTGCGAACCGCTCTCCACTTCGCGAGCCGGTCTCGTGCGCCCGCCGACGCGGCGCGGAACACGGGGAGAGCACCGAGCGCCTCCTCGGCCCACGACGGCACGCGAGGCTCCACGTTCGCCCTACGCCCGTACGGCTGCTCCACGTAGAGCCCGAGGCGACGGCAGCCCAGGCGACTGCCCGCGACCGTATGCCCGAGCCACTCGTGATCGGGATGGCTGAGCGGAAATCCCGGGAGGAGCAATGCATCCACCCCGTCTGCCGCCGTGGAAATCGCAGCCCGCACCGCCGTTTCGTCCCCGTGCCTCTCGTAGTCGACGCTCCCGAACGGAAGCCAGGTCGGCGTCGCACCGAGGATCGCGCACGCTGCGACATCCTCCGCTCTACGGGCCATCGCCGCCTCCCCTTCGGTGCGGAAACCCGCCCGTGCGTCCCAACCGCCCGCCGGTGCATCCGAGTCCGGATCGAGCGCGAACACGGTGAGCAGCTCGACGCGGACCCCTCGGCGTGCCCACGACGCAATCGCGGCGCCGACCGAGAGCACTGCGTCGTCGGAGTGCGGCGACACCACGACGACGCGCTGTCCGGGGGAGTCGTTCGGCACGAACGCACTATGATCGCGGCCTTGGCCGGACAGGTGAGCTGGCGTGCGTTCGTTCCCGCCGGCGCGCGGCGCCGCCTTCGTCCGCTGCGGCGTGCCTACGTCGACTGGCGACGCCGCCGTCCGCCGGATCTCGGAGACCTGCGGCGCGTGACACCGATCGACCCGAACTGGGGCTTCGAGCGAGGGACGCCGATCGACCGCGTGTATGTGGAGAGCTTCGTCGGTGGCCACGCGGCGGACATCCGGGGGCGTGTCCTCGAGATCGCCGCTCCGGACTACACGACCCGCTTCGGCAGCGGCGTCGAGCGGGTGGACATCCTCATGGCGACGGAGGGCAACCCGCAGGCGACGATCGTCGGAGATCTGACGAATGCCCCGCACATCCCCGACGACTCCTTCGACTGCGCGATCGTCACGCAGACGCTGCAGTTCGTCTACGACGTGCGGGCTGCTTTGGCCACGCTCCATCGCATCCTCGCCCCCGGCGGAGCCCTGATCGCCACCGTGCCCGGCCTGACGAAGATCTCGCCCCCCGAGGACGCCGAGTGGGGCGAGTGGTGGCACTACACGTCGCGGTCGGCGCGAAGGCTCGCGGAAGAGGCGTTCGGCGAGGGCGCAGTCGAGGTGCGCTCGTACGGGAACGTGCTCTCGGCCGCCGGTTTTCTCTACGGGCTGGCCGCCTCGGATCTCCGCCCGGAGGAGCTCGAGACCCACGACGCTTTGTACGAGGTGATCGTCGGGATCCGGGCGGTCAAGCGTCGCGCCTGAGCGCCCGCTTGGCCGTGCCGGAGAGCTTTCGGTAGACGCGCGCAGGCAGCCTGAGCTCCAGGCCTTGCAGACGGCGCTCGAGCGTGTCCAGCCTACGCTGGAGCCTGACGACGTCCGCCTCGCCGAGCACCGCGGCCTCGACTGCGTAGTCTGCGTCGTCGACGAGCGAGGGGATCGGAAATTCGAGCGCCGGAGCCTCGGACGGAAGCATGTATTCCTCCGCTGCTCCGCCGTTCGCCCGCAGGGAGCGAAGCGCGTCGCGGAGCCTCGTGTCCTCGACGAGCCTTCCCTGCGCGAGCCCGCGCTCGAGGTCCTCGTCCGAGAGCACCAGCGCGTCGTAGTACTCGGCGATCGTTCCGCTCTTCAGAGCGGCGAACATGTTCGCGTGGTACGCCGTCGGTGGCCGGGCGACGTACTTCTCGAACGCGGTCCCCTGGAGGGTCGCCTTCCGCTCGCATTGCTCGTGCGAGCGCAGCGGGAAGTGGAAGACCTCGATCGGGTACCAGCCCCTGAGAGGGGCGAACGGGCTGTCCACCAGCGCGTGGTTACCGCGTGTGACCTGAATCTCTGGATGCGCGCGGTGAACGACCTTGCGGATCGGCTTGAAGAGTGACGCGGGGTCGTTGATCGGGGCCAGTGCGGAGAAGCGGACGATCATCCGCTCCGCGAAGCTCCCGGCCCCTCCGTCCGGGGGCGGGCCGAAGGTGCGCAGAAACGCCCCGACGGTGCCGTAGCGCTCGGGAACCGCGGCCAACACATCGCGAAGCGATGCCCCACGCGGCCACCAGAACTCATCGGCGTCGGAGTTGATCACCCAGTCCGCTCCGAAGTCGGTCGCGGCGAGGCGGGCCATGCGCGTCACCCACTCGTTCTGGCGCAGGTCTTCCCCCGGTTCTCGGAGGAGATGGACATGACCCTCACGCGCGTAGCGCTCGAGGACATCCGTCGTCCCGTCCTCGGAGCGGTTGTCCGTGGCAACGACGAAGTCGGCACCCGCGTTCAGGTGGAACGCAAGCCACGCCTCGATCACATCCGCCTCGTCGCGGGCGAGCAGCGTCATGACGAGCTTCATCGCCGGGCCAGTCTATGTAGGCGTGAGAGCGGCCCCCGCTCGAGCGCCGCAAGCCGCTCCTCGAACGAGTCAACGCGCCGCTCGGCTCTGATGACACTGTCGATGTCGACGAGCGCCGCTGCCTCCGCCGCGTACGTCCCGTCCTCGCGAACGTCCGGGCGCGGGAACGACAGCAGACTCTGAACGCCCATCTCGGGAAGCCGAAACGCTCCGTCCTCGGCTCGAAGCGTCCGGAGCGCGTCCCTGAGGCGTGTGTCGACCGCAAGCGTTCCGTCGCTGGTCCCCCGCTCGAGCGCCTCCTCGGTCACGGCGAAAGACGCGTAGAACTCCTCCAGGCGCCCGGTACGCATCGCTTCGTCCAGCAGGAACTGGTGCAGCGTGGGCTCGTACCCGTCGGTCCGGACCCACGCGCCCTGGCCTTTGCGGACGAGCTGTGAAACCGATCGGAACGAGAAGTGGAGCACTTCGATCGGGTGCCAGGCACGGATCGGATCCAGGCCGACACCGACAGCGTTGTGGTTCCCCGCCTCGACCGTGACCTGTGGGTCTCCTCGATGAGCCACCTTCTGGTGGGCGTGGAAGATCGTCGCCTTGTCCCCGGGGAAAGCAGGTGTCGCCAGGCGAACGGTCATGCGCTCGGAGAAAAAAGCCTCGTCGTCGGGAGTCGGCAGAAAGTGCCGCCAGCACCCCCGAACCACGCCGAAGCGGTCCGGCACCGTCGCGAGTACCTCCTTCAGGAAGCCGCCGCGAGGCCACCAGAACTCGTCCGCGTCGGTGTTCATCACCCAGTCCGCGCCGAAGTCCGTTGCTGCAAGCCTGGCCATGTGCGTCACCCACTCGCGCTGGCGCATCTGGTCGCTCGGCTCACTGATGAGGTGGAGGACTCCGGCGCGCTCGTACCGCTCCAGGATCTCGGTCGTCCCGTCCCGCGAGCCGTTATCGGTCGCGATGACGAAGTCGACGCCCGCGTGCAGGTGGAATGCGATCTGAGCGTCGACGATGTCCGCCTCGTCCCGCACGAGCAGCGTCATGACGAGCTTCATGCAGCTCCGGCGCGCATCCAGCCAGGGGAACGCTGCCACGGCCGCCAGGTTGCAAGCGTCCGCTGCACGTCGGACCAGCCCCCGAACCCGCGCTCCTCCAGCTCTGCGTGGACGCGGTGCGCGTCCACGCGGAAGTCGTAGCCCTCGCCGCGCTCACCCACGTGCCTGACGCGGACCGCGTCGACGATCCCGAGCTCGCAGCCCTCGCGATGGAGCTCGTGCCACTCGAGCTCGAGCCCCCAGCCCATGCCCCGCTCCTCGGGGAACGGCAGGATGCGATCCCGCCAGGCCGCCGGCCCGACGGCGAAGAGCGGGCCGATCTCGACGAACGATGTCCTGCGTGCAACCGACAGCCTGCGGGCGGCAGTGATGCCGTGATCGAGCTCCTTGTCGTTGCGGGCCGGCTGCGCGAGATCGAGCTCCGCGCGTGCACAGAAGGAGACGAGCGCAACGACGTCTCCCCGGTCGAACACCACGTCGTCATCGGAGACGACGACCCATCCCTCCGAGCTCCGGGACCGGCGGAGAACCTCGTTCAAGAGCGGAAGCCGTGCTCCGGAGCCCTTACCGACGGTCACGCCCGCCAGATCGTCGACGATCTCGTCCAGTGCCCACCAGGCGACGGTCCAACCGCGCTCGAGAGCAGGTCCCGAGACGTCGCGGACGTAGGCGGCATTCCGTGCGCGATAGACGCCGACGAGCGAGGCCGGCCGGGCGGGCGACACCATCACCGAAGGCTACTGCGGGGCAGAGCCCGGATTGGGCCTCAGAAGCAGGAGGTCGCGGCGCTCGGGCGGGATCGTTTGGATGCGCACCGGTGGCTCGATCCGAGCCGGGAAGTAGCCATCGAGGCTGTACTCATTCACCAGTCGGTAGGGCGTGAGGTGATGCCGCCTGCGCAGGTCCTCGAAGAACGGCGCGGGGTCCTCGAGGCTCCACTCGGGGCTGAGCTCGACGATCACGGCGAGCGGAGCTCCGGCGGAAAGGATGCGCTCGACGCCACGCACCGCCTCCACCTCGTAGCCTTCGACGTCGACCTTGATCATTCGCACACGGTCGAACTCGTGGGCGGGCACCCAGGTGTCGACCGCGCAGATGTCGACCTCGACCGAGGCGTACTGGTCGGCCGAACCGGCATGCGGAGAGTCGAGCAGCCGTGGGCTCAGGCTCGAGTTCCCGGAGCTGCCCTCGGCCAGCTCGTACAGCACGCCTGTGCTGCCGTCTGCTCCGGCCGCGACGTTCAGCGCGGTCACGTTCTTCGAGCCGTTACGTGCGAGGTTCTGCTCCAGCGCGCGATACACAGCGGGTGACGGCTCGAAGGCGTACACATGCCCGTGCGGGCCGACCAGCTTCGACGCGAGCAGCGTGTAGTAGCCGACGTGCGCCCCGATGTCGATGCAGACGTCACCCGCGCCGAGCCGCGCGCGGAATGCCTCTGTCACGTGCGGCTCCCACACCCCTGATGCCGTCAGGACGCGGCCGACGACGTCTCCGGTGTCCACCGCCAGCTTCCCACCTGTCGACGCGACCTCGAGCTGCGGGCACAGGTGGTCGATGAGCGGCCACGAGAACGTGCGGTAGAGCGTGGAACGCGCTGACCGCGACGGTACGAGCCGCGGGAGACGGACGACGCGCTCGGCGAGGCCGGGACGACTGCGGAGTCGGTCGACGAGCCCGTTGCGCACTCGCGCAGACACGCTTGCGGCCCTCGTCCGGAGGCGGGCGGGGGCTCTCACAGGGCTTCCTCGATCGCGTCGACGACGCGCTCTCCAGCGCGGCCGTCGACCTCGCCGACCACCTCGCGTACGGCGCGGCGCCGTTCCTCGGCCAGCTCTTCGGGGCTCGCAAGCGCACGCTCGATGCCCGCCACGACCTGCACGAAGCTCTCGGCGGTGTGAAAGGCCCTGGAGGCAGCGAGATCCCGGTAGTGCTCGCCGATCACGTTCTTCGCGGCCCACGACTCGCCGGGCGGCGCGCCCTCGTCGTAGAGAACACACACGACAGGGCGGTCGTTGACGAGCGCGTCGAGCAGGATCGTCCCCGCATTGCAGACGACGACGTCGCCGTGCCGGAGGAGGGTCGCGAGCGCTTCCAGGTCGGCGTAGCTCGGCTCCTGCACGAAGACGCCCTCCTTGCCGATCGCGGCGCCGAACCGCTCGCGCCATGCCTTGTCGCGTGGGTGGGGCCGAAACAGAAGCTGAAAGCGCTCGCGCTCTCTCTCTTCCCACCACGAGAGAACGCGCTCGACGAAACGCCCCTCGTAGGGCGCGTTCGTCGGCGTGTTCCCCATGACGAGCACGAGCGGACGGCCGGCGTCGAGGCCGTATGCGCGCACGAGCGCCTCGTAGTCGGCGCGCGGGCGGGGGCGCTGGAAGATGTCGGTCTGCGGCCAGCCGGTCGCTCGGACACGCTCGGAGCCGATGTCGTGGTAGCTGCGCAGGTCGTCCTCCATGATCCGGTTCTGGACGATGTACAGGTCGCAGTAGGGCGAGATGACCCCTTTTCCGACCGTGTGATCCCAGCTCGCCACGTGGGCGATCACGGGTAGCCGCAGACGCCGGGCGGCGATGAGGAACGGGACGGCGTTCCTCGGCTGGACGTTGCTGACGACGAGCGCCGAGCACTCGCGCTCCATCGTGTCGAGAAGCTTGCGAGGCACATGCCTGCGGGCGCTGAAGTGCCACCGCTGCATCGCTCGCTCGAGGAAGCTCCAGCGCGGCAGCGGTCCCTCGCGGTCGGAGTCGAGCATCCAGTTCGGGTGGCCGGGCTGCATCCGCTCGAGGTGGAAGCCGTGCCGCCGGTTGAGCCGGATCGCCAGCGGGTGGTAGCCGATCCGCCGGTCGAGCCAGGCGTCGATCCGGCTCGTCAGGCGGTTCCCCGGGTCAGCCGTGAGCTCGTCGCCGAAGAGCACCGGGATGTCCCCGAGTCGCGTGCTCCACTCGGACGCCTCTTCGCGCGAGACCAGGAAGACCGCGGTCAGCCTGCCGCCGAGCCGCTCCCGGAGCCGGTCGACGATCCCGGCGTCGAAGAACATGCGGATCGAGAGCTGGTCGGGAAGGACGAGCCAGGTTCGCTTCATGTGCGAACAGCGAGCTGCGCCGCGATACGCCCTGCGAGCGAGGCGCCGTCGAGCTGGTGGAAGCGAAGCACCTCCTCGGGGGCTCCGCACGCCGGCCAACCCTCCACCCCGTAGACCGTGACCTCGCGACCGCCAAGCGCCCGGCGCAGGGCATCCCCGAGCGCGCCGACGGGAGCGTGGTCCTCGAGAACGAGAACGTGGCGGTAGGGAGCGATCTCCACCGCTACCCAGTCCCGGTCGACCCGGTTCAGCCAGGGCATGTCCACGACCCGGAGATCGACGCCCTCGCTGGAGAGGCGCTCGGCGGCGAGAAGCGCCTCGTGCAGCAGCACAGGCCCGTAGGCGAGCAGGACCGCGTCGTCTCCTTCGCGCAGCACGGCCCCCCAGCCGACCGTCGGCTCGTAGCCTGCAGGGAGCTCGATGTCACGGGGAGAGGGCCCGATCGCCAGCCGGACCCCGACGTTTCCCTTCGCCTCCTCGACGGCCCAGCGTAGAAGCGCACGGGTCTCCTCGGAATTCGCGGGCTGCACGATGGTCATGTTCGGCAGCGCGCCGAGGAGCGAGACATCGCGAACGCTCTGGTGCGACTTCCCCGGGCCGGCCGGGATCAGGCCGGCGTAGTGCAGTGCGTACACGACCTTCGATCCTTCGCTCGCCTGATTGTAGATCTGCTCGTTGGCGCGGGAGGCGAGAAAGGACGCGAACGAGTTGACGACCGGGAGGAAGCCGTGTCGCGCGAGCCCGGCGGCCGTCGAGACCATGTCCTGCTCAGCGATCCCGCACTCGACGAACCGATCCGGGAACGCGAGCTCGAAGCCTCGAACCCGGCAGTCGGACGCGAGATCGGCGTCGAGCACGACGAGGCGGTCGTTCGTCTCGGCGAGCTCGACGAGCGCGTCACCGTAGGCCTCGACGACGTATTCGCTCGTCGTCTTCTGGAGTGGCGCCCCAGCGCCACTCTCGGGCTCACCCTCGAGCGAGTAACTGTCGTCCTCGCGAGGCTCCTTCGCGGGGACGAGCTCGAGCGGGCCGAGGCCGAGCTCCTCGAGAGCCGCCCCGATGCTCGCCACGAGCTCGTCACGAGCGCGCTCGAAGTCGTCGTCACTGGGAGCGCCTGCGTGCCACCGGTAGTAGCCGCCTCCCTCGGCGAGGGCGGCCGACCGTTCCATGAACGAGACACCCTTGCCCTTGATCGTGCGTGCGATCAGCGCGTTCGGGCGCTCATTCACGGCACCGAACGACGCGAAGGCCTCGCGGAGCTCTGCATGGTCGTGGCCGTCGCACGTACGGACGTCCCAGCCGAACGCGCGTAGCTTCTCCTCGAGATCGCCGAGCGAGACGATCTCCTCGGTGAGCTTGTCGGACTGCAGCTCGTTGCGATCGATGACGACCCAGAGCGTCCCCAGCGCTTCGTGCGCTGCGGCCTGAATTGCTTCCCAGTTCTGGCCCTCCTGGAGCTCGCCGTCTCCGGTCATCACCACGACCCGGCCGCCGAGGCCGAGGCTCCACTTCGCCCACGCGATGCCGCGGCCCTTGGAGATGCCCATACCGAGCGAGCCGGAGTTCGCCTCGATCCCCGGTGTGCCGACGTCGGGATGGCCGTCGAGACCGCCGAGCCTGCGTAGGCGGAGGAGCTGTTCCTGCGGGATCACGCCGAGCCCGTACAGCGCCGCGTAGAGACCCGGGACGTCGTGTCCCTTCGAGGAGAAGAAGACGTCGCGTTCGGGATGGTCGAAGCCGAGCTCGGCGACGTTCAGCTCCTCGTAGAGGAGGTGAACGAAGATGTCGAGCGCGCTGAAGCTCGAGCCGAGGTGGCCCGAGCCCGCACGCTTGATCGCAACAAGCGTGTTCAGGCGGCACATGTCCGCGAGGAGACCCAGGCGGGCGTCCGCGTCGACGTCGGCCGCGGCGCGAACGCGGTCGAGCTCGGATCGCGGGATGAGGGCGAGTTCAGGCATGTGCGGCACGAGAGTATTCGCTCGCGCGTGCCCGCCTCCCCAGAAGGCCTGCCGCGGCGAGCAGGACGAAGGCGGGCGTCACGGGCACCGAATACTCGGCGACGGCGTACACGGCGAGTGAGGTGGAGAGGAGGACCAGCAATGCTGCGCCTGCAAGCGTCAGCGGGACTGCGAGCCCGCGCGGGCGGCGAACGAGCACGGCCACCAACCCGACGAAGAGCCAGAGCACGGGCCGCGGGTACCAGCGCGAGGCGCTGTTCAGGCGGTCGATCGCGCCAGGACGAGCTGAACGATCGGGGAAGCCTTCCAGCAGACCGTCGATGCGGCGGTCGATCTCGGCGGCGCGTGCCGCGTCGGCCGGCTTCGTGAACACGATCTGGTGCTCGGTCGGCGACGTCCACACTTCGCGAATCCGGCCGTCCGGCGTCGAGATGTAGCCCGACTGCCGCGCCGCCGGGATCGGCTCGCCCTCTCCGGGAACCGGAAGCTGGCGATCAGCGACCGTGACGCGTGTGCTCCGGCTCGCCTCGGAGTCGCCCGGCGCATGGACGTAGAGCGGCCAGACCAGCAGGTTGCGAAGATCGCGCGCGACCCCTCGCGCGTACGCCCCCGGATGCTCGAGCACCGCCTCTCGCCCCACGCGCTCGAGGTGTCGATAGTCGTCGTCCCAGCCCCACACCCGGTCGGAAAGGCCGGTTAGGTCCTCGTGCATCCGCGCGCTGCCCGAGGAGAAGAACTGCTCGAGATCGATCTCGTACGACCGGTACGGCTCGAATGGCAGGAGGTTCCGAGCGACGGCGCGCTCGAGCTCGCGCGTGGCGGGGCCGTTGTCCGGCCGCACGATGTTGTCGGAGACGAAGACCCGGAAGAGCGGGAGTGTCGCTCCCCCTCCGCGCGCCAACGTGAAGTCGTGGGCGCGAATGCCGTTGTGCGCCGCCCAACCGAGCAGCGGAAGAACCGCGGCGAGGATGAAAGCGGCCGAGCCCTGCAGGCGCACACGCCACGTCTTCCCCGCGAGCAGTGGCACGAGCGCGAGGAGCAGAAGCACCTGGGCGACTGGGCGGACGAGAACCAGAGCCGATACGCCTGCTCCGAGCGCGAGCGCCCGGGTTGCGCTCGGCGTCTCGAGCGCGCGTGCGAGCAGCCAGGCGACGAGGGCGAATGCCGCAGCGAACACCGCGTCGCTCGAGAGCTGGTGAAAGAGCGAGACGTATCCCGGATAGAGGAGCAGCGCTGCAGCAGTCGCGATCGCTGCCGCCGCACCAAAACGCCTCGCTACTGAGCACCAGGCGAGGATCGAGAACGCGTACAGGAGCGCAGCCCCAACCTCGGCCACGACCGGGCCGGCTTCGAGCAGCGCGCCCACGACGAGTGGCGTCCCCGGCGTGCGCGCCGCCAACGCGTACGGGTACACGACGTGCTCGTCGAAGAGCTGCGCGTAGATGACGAGGTAGCGCCCGAGATCGCGTCCGGGCGCGAGTGGAAGCGCGAGGGAAACCACGGCGTAGAGGGCGAGTCCGGCGGCGACGAGCGCTGGAGCCGCCCGGCGCCCATCGGCAAACCGCTCGACGGAGCGCCACGCGCGGTCGAGCCTCGACACGGCGCCAGCCTAGCCTGCGCGACCGGTGTCAGACACCGTTTTCTGTCAAGGGTCGTTTGCGCCAAATCGGCACAAACTCATCCACAGGCTCACATGGCGACGAATTCCTGACCTCGACAGGAGCTGGCTGTCCGGAGTCGTTGGCCGGACATGTGTTCAAGAGCGGTGTCCTCAACGCCCGGCGAAAGCGCGTGTCTGACACCGCCACGTCGCGCCATGTCCAGGCGAGCCTGCGTGCTACGGTCGGCGGCGCTTTTCCCGATGGCCCCCGACCCCGAGATCACCGTCGTCATCCCCTGCCTGAACGAGGAAGAGGCCGTCGGGAAAGTCGTCGACCAGGCGCTCGAGGGCATCCGCCGCTCGGGGAGGCCGGGAGAGGTGCTGGTCGTGGACAACGGGTCGGAGGACAGCTCGGCCGAAGTCGCCATCGAGCACGG
>Ga0136633_1000709_pt1 | contig 25238 bp, 24 predicted proteins | sample AntDrymeUQ832206_2_FD_105494 | JGI IMG/M metagenome (GOLD analysis project Ga0136633, IMG submission 105494) | Polar desert sand microbial communities from Dry Valleys, Antarctica - metaG UQ83 (22.06) | ecosystem: Environmental > Terrestrial > Soil > Desert | place: Antarctica: Dry Valley... | reverse complement strand
GCCGAACCCCGGCGTCGCCGCCGGGCTCACCCTGCGCTCCGGCTGAACCGCTTCGGCAAATCGGCGGTCGGAAACCTGTCATTCATCTCAATTCACTCCGCCGCGCCCCGGTATCCAAGTACTCATACGCCCAGGAACGAGCCGGTGCTCACCGTGGTAAGCCGCGTCGGTGGCGGCGACAGCTATGTGATGAACAGCGCGCTCGCTCCACTTTCAAAGGGCCAGACCTACCAGCTGTGGCAGAGCGAGAAAGGCGGCGAGGTGGCCGCCGTGGCGCTGGGACGTCGTCCCGACGCCGTCATGTTCTCCCTTCCCGCCGGTGTGACAGCGTTCGTCCTTACCGTCGAGATTGGCCCAACCCCGAGCCGTCCCACGCTCCCCGCAGTGGCTGGCGGGCGGATATCGGCATGACCTCCTCTTGGCACCAAGGAAGAGTCGACTGCGCATCGATCGCACGGCCGCAGGGTCCGGATCTCGCGCTAGTGCAGGTCGATCAGGAAGGCGGTGGTGTCGTCGCTGAGCACCCCATGGTGATCGAGAACGGTGTGGGAGAGCCGGCGGACGGTCTCGGCCGCATCCAGACCGGCACGGGACTGTGCGGCGAGGAAAGCAGCCAGGCGTGCCTCCCCGAAATCCTCACCGCCCGGACGGTGGGAGTCGACCACGCCGTCGGTGATGCAGAACAACCGGTCGCCCTGCTGGAGCACATCGTGGGCGATCTCGGTCGCACCATCGAAACCGAGCCCGGCGGGCAGCGTCGGTTCACATGACAGCGGCCCCACCACGTCGCCGGCCCGCACCAGCAGCGGCAGCGGGTGGCCGACATTGATCCACGTGAGGTGCCCGTCGAGCAGGTCGAGCCGCCCGAGGATGCAGGTAACGAACTCCTCGCCCTCGCTCCTGGCCGCAACTGCGGCATCCAATGGCCTCGTACGTGGCCTCCAGATCGAGGTCGGAGCGCCGGCTGTGGCGATAGCTGCTCACGGCGAGATGAGCCAGCTGGGCCGATCGCAGTCCGTGGCCCATGGCGTCGAAGACCGCGAAGTCGAGGGTGTCGCCGTTCACGGCGTAGTCGAAGGAGTCGCCTCCGACCTCGTATGCGGGCTGGATCAGCCCGGCGACCGATACCCTCCCGCTGTCCAGGCTCAGCGGCGGCAGTAGGTCCCACTGCATCTCCGCCGCCAACGTGAACTTCTCAGTCCGGCGCAACGTCGTGTAGGCGTCTGTGCACTGGCCGCGGGTCACGAGCAGCGCGGCGATCACTCCGGCGAGTGTCGGCCAGGGCCCGCGCATCGTCGTCGACTGCAGGAATGGTGGCGCACATCACACCGAGACGGGCGGCTCCATCAACCACCACGCTCCACAGCCGCTCGCCACCGCCTACCGGTTCGACCACCTGACTGGCCGTCGTGAAGGACAGTCCGCCGGTCGAGTCGTCCAGGTCGATCGAGCCCGTCGCGGCTGACCCCAGGATGGGCACCAGGCGACGCTGCTCGAAGTCGGTGACATACACCGAGAAGTTTTCCATTCCGAAGTCGGCCACCCGCCCGGCCAGGAATGCCCCGAGCTGGTCCGGTGCCTGGCGGCGAGACTCATGCAGCAGCGCTGCAACCCGGGCGTACGCGCTCGACGACGGCCTGTATGTGGGCCCGACAGGTGCCGAGGCGCCGTTTTCTTCCGCGCCGACCGTTGCCGATTCTTCCGGAACGAAACGTCTGGACATCGGTGGGCCTTCCCTGGGGCCGACGACGCGCTGCCGGGGTCCGGGGCGACGTGCCTGGAAGGCCAGCGCACCGAAGTGCGCCTACCCTAAAGTACACCACCACCGGGCGGGAAAGTCTCCGGACGGCGGTTTCGGATATTGACCCTGAGTGTGTTGCGATACCGCCGCCCACTCGAGAGGTGGTCAGGCGATCACGGGCACGATGCCGTGCTCGTGCAGGAACTCGGCCAGCCCGTCGGCCAGGCGGAGGTGGGCGACCTCGTCGAGGGGGACCCATGCCGCCTCGGCTGCGTCCCCGCCCGCCTCGGGTCCGGTCTCGGGGCCGTCGAGCACGGTGACGTAGAAGTCGAAGATCACGAAGTGGTGGTCGTCGCCGATGCGCTCGACCCACCCGATGAGGTCGTCGCACACCGCCTCCAGGCCGGTCTCCTCGGCGACCTCTCGCACGATGGCCTCGGCCAGCGTCTCGCCGCCCTCGACTCGCCCTCCCGGTACGCTCCACTCCCCCGCCGCCGGGCCGTGGCCGCGCCGGATGAGCAGCAGGCGGTCATCCACGACTGCGACTGCGCCGACGCAGACCTCCGGCCTCACACCGGCCTCACAGGCGGCGGCTCACGACTGGAAGCGGTGGTGCATGACCAGCTGACGGGCGGTGAAGCCCGACTCCTCGAAGAAGTTCTTGGTGGCCCGGTGGCCGGGCAGGGCCATGGCGTCCATGCCGACGCACGTGCGCTCCTCGCACCAGGTCATCAAGTCGTCGATCATCAACTCGCCCAGGCCGACCTGGCGGGCGCCCTCCTCGACGAAGATGTCGTCGATCACTCCCAGGGTGGACCCATCGGCCAGGTGCTCGAGGCGGACGACCGCATAACCCACGATCACCTCGTCGATGGTGGCCACCACGACGCGGGCGTTCGGATCGATGAGCAGCTCGGCCAGGCCCTCGTCAACCGGCTCGGGACGGGCTTCGCGCGCTTTCCAGATCGCGCCGCCCCGCATGGGCGCCAGCTCCTCGACGACGGCCCGGTTCAGCTCCGCCACCCTGGGGATGTCGCCCGGCGTGGCGGGCCGGCAGCCCTCTTCCACTCAGGCGCTGCCGCGCAGCTGGTCGATCCGGGTGAGAACCGTCTTGCGGGCCCGGGTGCCTTCCTCGTAGACGCGCACGGCCTCGAGCTCGGCGGCCGAGAGGCCCTCGAGGCGGGGCAGCACTTGTGACGCCGACAAGGTGTCGTAGCCGGGTATGGCCAGCGAGCCGGCGTCGGTGACGGGTGATGCGGTGGAGGTGGGCGTGCTGGTGGCCGATGGCGCAGGTGACGGCTCATGGCCGTTGGTGGTCCGGGCGGCGGGCTCAGGACCAGCTGGTGGCCCGCCGGGGCCCGCCTGCTGCTCCCGGAGGCGCTGGAGGACCTTCTCGGCCCGGCGCTGGCCCTGGCGGACGGCCATCTCGCCGATCATGCGGGCGACCGTGACCTGGCCACCCATGCGCTGGCGACCCTTCTCGGCCAGCTTGGGCACCAGGTCCCGGGCCTCCATCAGCAGGCCGAGAGGGGCGTAGACGAGCACGTCGAGAAGCTGTTCCGCTGGATCCTGGCGCTTGCTCATGGGCCCAGCCTACGACCGGCCGGGCTCAATCAAACACAGTCGCGGCAGAACATGCGGTCGGGGTCAGCGAGCTGGCTCGGGTGCTTCACCAAGAAGCACGACTGGCACACGAACTCCCCCGGACGCTTGGGCAGGACCTTGGTGGAGCCCTCGACCCGGTCTTCGGCGTCGGGGACCTCGTCCTCCTCGTCCTCCTCCTCGTCGGCGACGACGAGGCGGTCCTTCAGGATGACGTCGAGGCCGGCCTCCACGTCGTCCGGGTCGACGTCGTCATCGTCGTCATCGTCGTCGTCCTCCTCGACCACGACGACCACGCCGACGGGCACGACCACATCGTCCTCGACCACATCGTCGACCAGGACGTCGACATCGTCGTCGACCAGGTCGACGACGTCGACGTCGTCCTCGATCAGATCGTCTTCGTCCTCGTCGAGCGACTCCAGGTCGACGATGTCAGGGTCGTCAGGCTCGTCGACCTCGTCGAGTTCCTCGTCTGGCTCCTCAGGCATTGCGGCGCGTCCGTTCCAAAAGGGGGGGCTTCGGGGGCGGCAGCATAGACGACCCCGCACAGGTTGCGGAGGAGGGCCCGGCGGCGATCGAGACTCGGGAGACCGTTGGTACCGCTCCGTGGCCCTCCCGCGAGGACGGTGGCCGGCCCGGCCCCCCGCGATGGGTTATCAGAACGTTCTCTACTTGGTCTCCCGAGCCCCGCGCCTACCCTCAAAACGCCCCCACCGCGGCACCATCCCGAAGGCGGTACCGAGGCCCACGACCCGGGGGTGTGGGGCGAAAGGGACGATGGGAGCATGTCGCGACGGGGACGGTCACGCAAGGCCGCACAGGGTGCCTCTGAGCAGCCTCTTCGCGCGTCGGCGCAGGTCAGGGCCATAAGAATTTCCGCCTCTAGTTCCGGTTGAGACTTGTCCCCGGTGGTGAGGTTCGGCGAGCCTCGGCCTGGCGCTCGCCGGCCAGGCGCTCGAGGCCGGCGCCGGCGTCGGTGTGGTCCACGAAGCGCATCAGGCCGGCGACGATGCGGTGTCCCGCCTGCTCGGCGATCAGGCGGTGCATGTCCTGGCAGATGCGCCGGTAGGCGGGGTGCCCGGCCGGCGAGGTGCGGAGCTCCAGCATGTGGAGGGCGGCCCGGGCGTTGAGCTCGATCGAGTAGCGCAGCCGGTAGGCCAGGGAGACGGCGTAGGACGCCTGGGCGGGGAACTGCGGCTCGAGGGCGTCGTGGAGTGCCGCCGAGCACGCCATGGCCTCCTCGAAGGCGCCAGCGGGCCCTGCGGGCCCGTCACCGGCGGCCAGCAGGTCGTCGGACATCACGTAGCCGTGACGGGGGCTGAGACCCTGCCACTGGATCGTGAGCATCCGGTGGCGCTGGAGGTCGCGGAAGGCGCCGTAGTCGGACAGCACGTCGAAGCGGTACGACAGGTGCTCCAGCGCCCGGCCGGGCTTGTGGCGGCGGTTGCGGCGCTCGCCCACGTACGCGTCGGCGACGGCCTGGCGCTCGTCGGCCGACAAGGTCCGCACCCGGGCCAGCACCTGGTCGTCGGGGAGGTCGACGTGGGGGTACAGCATGGCGGCGAGGAGCTTGTCCTCCCCGTCGGGGTCGAAGTCGACGAGGGTCACGGCCGATCGTGGTTCGGGCTCTACGCCGGCGAACAGGCGGTCGGCGACCAGCGCGGTGGCCCGGCTGGTGCCGGCGAAATAGGCGCTCCACTCCCCGCCCCGGTCGGGTCGGTCGAGGCGGGTCAGGAACGAGGGGATGACCTTGCGCAGCTCGCCCACCATCAGCTCGGCGTACTCCCGGGCCTCGGGCAGTGGGTGAGCGCGCATGCGCAGCAGCAGCAGCTCGTAGGCCTGGCCGGTGCCGTAGATGCCGACGTTGGACAGCGCGGCCGCCGGCAACAGGCCCCGCAGGGCGTCGAACGCCTTGGCCTTGATGGACTGCCGGTAGACGAAGTCGGAGTCGCCGAGCTCCTTCGGGTGCACGGTGCGGTAGTGGTCGCCCATGACCGGCACCAAGGAAGCGTAGGTGTCGAAGAGGTGGTCGAGGTCGGCCACGTAACGGGTGCCGAGGGGCGAGGCCAGGACCGCGGGGTCCCGGTAGTAGCGGTACCGACCCCCCGGGCGGGCGTCGTAGGCCACGTAGCGGGTCGACTGCTCCAGGTAGGCCATGAGCCGGCCCCACTCCAGGACCTTGGTCAACAGGTTCGACGCCTGCTCGCAGGCCAGGTGGACGCCGCCGAGCTGGGCCACCGAGTCGTCGCCGTACTCGGTGAAGACCTTCTCGTAGAGGGCTTCGGCCCGCTTGACCCCGACGGTGGCGTCAATCGACGCGTCGCCGTCGGTGTCGAGGTCGCCCACGAACTCGTCGAGGAACAGCCGGCGCAGGCTCTTGGCCGAGCGGCTGTACCGGGCGAACAGGGCGCCCTTGACCACCTCCGGGAGGTTGACGAGGGCGAAGACGGGCCCGTCGAGGTTGGTGAAGTACCTCCGGAGGACGTCGGCCTCCTGGTCCGTCCAGCTCTCGGCGGCGTAGGGATGCATGGACCGGCGAGACTACGGTCCCGAGCCGAACGCAGCGCGGACCTCCTGCAGAGCCCCGTCGGTGAGCCACAGGTCGAGGACGGTCATGGCCATGGCCTTGGCCCCGTCGAGCACGGCCCGGTCGCCCTCCTCCGACGCCGCCCAGCGGGCGAACTCGGCTGAGTGCAGGGGCACGTCCGGCGGGCTGACGGCGATCATCGGGTGGATCGACGGGACGAGATGGCTGACGTTGCCCATGTCGGTGCTGGCCACCACCCGGTTGGCGGCGCTGGGGTCGGCGACCGGGCGGCCCAGCGCCTCGCTGTTGGCCCGGTAGAAGTCGATCATGACCGGATTCGTGCGCAGATCCGTGTACTCGGGGCAGGTCGGCGTGACCTCGACCCGGCACCCGGCCGCCGCCGCCCCCCCTTCCAAACAGGCCAGGACCCGGGCCTTGAGCGGTTGCAAGGTGTCGATGGTGGCCGAACGCACGTACCACTCGGCGACCGTGTGGTCGGGGACGATGTTGGGCTTCTCCCCCGCCTCGGAGAACACGCCGTGGATGCGGTCGGTGGGCGCGATGTGCTGGCGCAGAGCGGCGACCGCGTTGTAGCCGAGCACCATGGCGTCGAGTGCGTTGCGGCCGAACTGGGGGGCGGCCGCGGCGTGGGCGCCCTGCCCGAAGTACTCGACCCGCCAGGTGGCGATGGCGATGACGTCCGCCTCGGTGAGGTCCGAGCCGCAGGGATGGACCATCAGGGCGGCGTCGACCCCGTCGAACGCCCCCCGGTCCCCCATCAGGACCTTGCCCCCCCCGCCTTCCTCGGCGGGCGTACCCAGGACAGTCAGACGACCGCCGGCCTCCTCGGCCAGGGCGCCGGCGGCCAGGGCCGCCCCCAGGCCGGCGGCGGCGATCACGTTGTGGCCGCACCCGTGCCCGATCCCCGGGAGGGCGTCGTACTCGCAGATCACGGCGACGTTCGGCCCCCCGCCCGAGCCGGACCGCACCTCGAAGGCCGTATCCAGCCCGTAGGCGCCGGCCTCGGTGCCCAGGGCGGACGCCAGCAGGTCGGCGGCGAAGGTCTCGGCGAACAGCAGTTCCGGATGGCCGTGGATCCGGTGTGAAACCTCGAGGAGGAGGCCGGCCCTGCGGTCGACCTCCTCCTGCACCCGCGCTTTGGCGTCTCGCAGCTCCATCACCGAGAGGGTAGGTCCCTCCCGGTGACGGTGGTGCAGGCGCTACTTCTTGAACTTGTCGCCGATGTCTTCGACGACCTCCTTGGCCTTGCCGACGCCCTGGTCGACCTTGCCCTCGCGCTTGAGGTCGTCGTTGTCGGTCAGGTCGCCTGCTGCTTCCTTCACGCGTCCTTTGAGGTCATCCACATTGTCGACCATGCGATCTCTCCCTTGTTGAGGTGAGGAAGGTGTTCCCACGAGGGACGCTTTGCTAACGGCATACTGCGGGGATGGGCCTCCTGCAGGGTGAGACGATCCCGATCCTCGCGTCGCGTGACATCGCCGAATCGGTGGCCTTCTACGAGCGGCTCGGATTCGTCGTGTGCGGTCTCTACGATCAGTTCGGGCCCACGTACCTCATGGTCCGCCGGGACGAGGTCGAGCTGCATTTCGTGCACGCCCCCGACACCGATCCCCATCAGAGCGATGCCGGCTGCTACCTGCGCCTGGCCGACGCCCAAGCTGTGTACGACGAGTGGCAGCCCCTGGGGCTGACCGAGGTCCACGCGCCCCGGGACACGCCATGGGGCATGCGGGAGTTCTTCGTGGTGGACCCGAGCGGCAACCTCATCCGCATCGGCACCCGACTCAGCTAGGCCCGGTCACTCCTCCTCGCCGCTCCATTCGCTGTCCTCCTTGTCCCACGTGTCGTTGCGGGACTCAACGGTGTCCTTCCAGTTCTCGGCCGCCTCGCGGGACTGATATGGGCCCATGCGGTCATCGGGTGGGCAGGTGCTCTCGCCCCCTTCCACCTTCGAGTGCGTGAGACACCAGTACCAGGAGTCAGGCATCCAGGATCCCTACCCATCGGCGGCGCTCAAGGAATCGCTCGGTTCGGCCGATTCACCCCTGAGGACCCTGCAGCTCCGACCGCAACGCCCGGGGGGTGAACATCTCGGCCACATCGTTGTCCTCCGACCAGCCCCGGCGGTTCGAGAAGCGATTCCGGGCCACCCGCGTGCTCAAGTCCGGCCCGACCAGGGAGACCTTGCGGGGGATCGACGCCTCCGACGGCAGTGAGGTCGTGATCCGGACCGTCGTCAACGCCGATCCCGGCGCCACGGCGCGACTCGAACGGGAGCTCGCCGGCCTCGACCGTCTGAAGGGAACCGACCTGGTCCGCCCCGTCGCCACCGGCCGCCAAGGCGCAGTGCTGTATTCCGTGGTCCCGTACGTGCCGGGGGTGACGCTCGAGGCGCACCTGGCCGCCCTGCCCCGGCACCTCACGGTCGCCGAAGCGCTGGCCGTGGGACGGGGGATCCTCGACGGCCTCGCCGTGGCCCACGAGCACGGGTTCCTCCACCGTGACGTCCGTCCCTCGAACATCGTCGTCCAGGTCTCCCCGGCGGCCGGTAGCGGCGTCCGCGCCGCGACACTCGTGGACTTCGGCGTCACCCAGCTCCGGCGGGCGGCGGGATCGCCTCCGGAGACCGGCCTCCGTGCCGCCCGGTACACCTCCCCGGAGGCCGCCGGCCTCGTCGCCCACGAGGTCGACGAACGCTCCGACCTCTACTCGGCCGGCGCAGTGCTCTTCGAATGCCTGGCCGGCCGGCCGCTGTTCCGGGGTGACACGGTCGGCGAGGTGCTCCGCCAGCACGTCACGGAGCCGGTCCCCGGGCTGCGCAGCCTCGGCATCCCCGTGCCCGCCGCCCTTGACCAGGTGGTCCAGCGCCTGCTCATGAAGGAACCGGCCGACCGTTATGCGTCCGCCCGTGCCGCCCTGGCCGACCTCGGACAGATCGCCGCCGCCGTGCAGGCCGGCGAGGTGGACCCGGCCGTGGTCGTGGGCGCCCTGGACCCCCGCCACACCCTCACCGCCCCGGCGTTCGTGGGCCGGGAGGCCGAGCTGGCCGCCATCGTGGCCGAGCTCGACCGTGCCCGCATCGGCGGCGGTGGGCTGGTCCTCGTCGAGGGCGAGTCCGGCGGCGGCAAGACCAAGTTGCTCGAGGAGCTGGCCCAGCGCAGCGCCGAACAAGGGATCTGGGTGCTCCGGGGCCAAGGTGTGGACCAGACGGCCCAGCGTCCGCTGCAGGTTTTGGACGGCGTCGTGGAGGACGTGGTCCGGCGGGCGGCCGACGACCCGGACTTCGCCGACGCGGCGGCCGATGCCCTCGGCTCCCATCTCGAGGCCCTCGTCGACGCCATGCCCGCGCTGGCCTTCACCTTCGGCCCGGCCGAATCCGGCTCGCTCGGTCCCGAGGCCTACGGCGAGGCGCGGTCGCTGCCCGCCCTCACCGCCTTCCTCGACGCTCTGGCCACCGCCGGGGGGCCGGCCATGGTCGTGCTCGACGACTGCCAGTGGGCCGACGAGCTGACTCTCAAGCTGGTCGCCCACTGGTCGGGCCACCGACCCGAGGGCGCCGCCCCCCGACGGGTGGTCGTCGTCGTCGCCTTCCGCTCCGAGGAGGCGCCGCCGGGCCACCCCCTGCGCCGCCTGCGCCCATCGGTCCACGTGGGCCTCCCCGCCCTCGCCGACGACGAGTTGCGGCGGGTCCTGGTCTCCATGGCCGGGCCGCTCCCCGATGAGGCCGTCGAGGTCGTGGGGCAGCTCTCCGCCGGCAACCCGTTCATGGCCACGGCTGTGCTGCGGGGCCTGGTGGAGACGGGGGCACTCGTGGAGGAGCCGGCGGGGTGGCGGGTCGAGCCAGCGGCCATGGCCGACGTGCAGACCTCCCGTCACGCGGCCGCCTTCCTCTCCCGGCGTCTCGACCTGATCCCGGCGTCGGTCCGCCGCCTGCTGGCCGTCGGCGCGCTGCTCGGCAAGGAGTTCGACTCGACGATGGCAGCGTCGCTCCTCGGCCAGGACGCAGCGGAGGCGGCCGCCGGCATCGAGGAGGCCCGTCGCCGGCACATCCTGTGGTCCGCGGGCAACCAGTGCACCTTCGTCCACGACAAGCTCCGCGAGGCGCTCCTGGCCCAGCTCGACGAAGGCGACCGCCGGGCCCTCCATCGCGACGCCGCCCTCGCCTTCGAGGCCGAGTCGACCGACCGGGTCTTCGAGCTCGCCTACCACTTCGACGCGGCCGGCGACGCCCATCGCGCGCTCCCCTACGCCCTGGCTGCGGCCGACCGGGCCCGGTCCCAGCACGCTCTGGAGATCGCCGAGCGCCAGTACCGCATCGCGGCGCAGGGCACAGCGACGGCCGACGACGGGACCCGCCGCCAGGTCGCCGAAGGCCTGGGCGACGTCCTCATGCTGCGTGGCCAGTACGAGGAGGCAGCCGTTCAGCTCACCGTCGCCGCACGGCTGGCCGACGACGTGGTCGCCCGCGCCGCCATCGAGGGCAAGCTCGGGGAGCTGGCCTTCAAGCGGGGCGACGTGGCCACCGCCAGCGAAGCCGTGGAGCGGGCCGTGCGCCTTCTGGGCCGTCGGATGCCGAGCCGCCCGCTGGGCTACCTGTTCTCCGCCATCGGGGAGATCGTCGTCCAGCTCCTGCACACCGTCGTCCCCCGCCTGTTCCTCGCCCGTCGCCCGATCGAGGGCGCCGAGGCCGAGCTTCTTGCCGTGCGGATGTACAGCCGCCTGGCCTACATCTACTGGTTCCAGAAGGGCCGGGTGCCCTGCCTGTGGGCTCACCTGCGCGAGATGAACCTGGCCGAGCGCTATCCCCCCTCCGCCGAGCTGGCCCAGGCATATTCCGAGCACGCACCGGTGATGACCATGGTCCCCTGGTTCTCCCGGGGCCAGGCGTACGGGGAGAGGTCTCTGAGGATCCGCACCGATCTTGGCGACGTGTGGGGCCAGGGCCAGTCGCTGCACTTCATCGGCGTCGTCCTGTACGCCGCTTCGAAGTACGAGGCGGCCATCGACCACTGCCGGCGGGCAGCCGCCCTCCTCGACCGCACGGGCGACTGCTGGGAGGCGAACACCGCCAAGTGGCACATCGCGTTCTCCCTCTACCGCATGGGCGACCTCTCCGAGGCGGTGACGGCCAGCCGGCTCGTCCGCGACGCAGCGGTCGAGATCGGCGACCACCAGGCCGCCGGAATCGCCCTCAGCGCCTGGGCCAAGGCCTCGTCGGGCGACGTGCCCGCCGAGCTGATCCAGGGCGACCTCGAGAGGCTCGGCGAGGACATCCATACCGGGGCGGAGCTGCTCCAGGGCGAGGCGCTGCGCCTGCTCGGCGTCGACCGGCCCGCCGATGCGGCAGCCCTGCTCACCCGGGCGGCACGAATGGTCGCCGACAAGGGGCTCAAGCAGGAATACGTCGCTCCGATCCAGCCATGGCTGGCGACGGCGCTGCGCCGGGAAGCGGAGTCGACCGAGCCCTGGTCCCGCCGGCACCGCCAGCTCCTGCGCCGGGCGCGGCGGGTGGCGAGGAAGGCCCGGCGCATCGCCCGGAGCTACCCCAACAACCTTCCGCACGCCCTGCGGGAGAGCGCCCTGGTCGCCGCGATGTCCGGTCGGGCCCGCCGAGCCCGCCGTCGCTTGAATCGGAGCCTGCTCATCGCCGAGCGCCAAGGAGCGCGGCACGAGTACGCCCAGACGCTGCTGGCCCGAGGCCTGATGGGAGAGGTGCTGGGCTGGCCCAACGCCGCGGCTCAGGTCGCACAGGCCCGGCTCGCCCTGGCCGCGTTGGCGCCCCAGGTGCCGTCCGCACGCCCGGCCGACGACGGCGAGGTCACCCTCTCGCTCCTGGACCGCTTCGATTCCCTACTCAGTGTCGGCCAGCAGATCGCGTCGGCTCTGACGCCGGCCACGGTCCACACCGCGGTCCGCGATGCCGCGCTCACACTGCTCCGGGCCGAGGACTGCGCGGTCCTGGCCCTCGGCGACGGCGACCCCCCCGCCACCACGGTCGTCGCCGGCTCCATCGCGCAGGCAGCCGACGCCGACCTCGTGTTCCGGGCCCTTGCGAGCGGCCGCCCCGTGGTCCTCGAGACCGCCCCGGGGGAAGAGCAGGACGGTCCCGTCCGCTCGGCCCTGTGCGCGCCCGTCTACAACCGTGGACGCGCCGTGGCCTGCTGCTATCTGACCCATGCCCAGGTCGGCGCCCTCTTCGGCGAGGAGGAGATCCGCCTGGCCGAGTTCATCGCCACCCTGGCCGGCACCGCACTTGAGAACGCCGAGGGCTTCGCCGAGGTGCAGGCGCTCAGCCGGTCGCTCGAGTGCAGGGTCGAGGAGCGCACGATCGAGCTGGCCGAAGCCAACCTTCAGTTGACCGAACGGTCGGAGGCCGTGGCCCTGCTGAAGACGATCGCAGTGGCCACCAACGAGGCCTCATCGGTAGAGGGGGCCCTCCAGGTCGCCCTCGACGAGGTGTGCCGCCACACCGGCTGGCCGGTCGGCCACGTGTGCCGGATCTCCGAGGACGTCCCCGACGAGACGTCGCCCACGGCGATCTGGCACCTCGACGACCCCGAGCGCTTCGCCGCGTTCCGGGCGATCACCGAGGCAATGCCGATGCCGGTCGGCACAGGCCTCCCGGGACGGGTGGCAGCCACTGGTCTGCCGGTCTGGATCCCCGACGTGCTGGACGACGACAACTTCCCCCGGGCCAGAACCGGCGAGGCCATCGAGGTCCGGGCCGCCTTCGCGGTGCCCCTCCTGGCCGGCGCCGACGTCGTCGGGGTCCTGGAGTTCTTCTCGCCGGAGCCTGTGCCGGTCGACCACGGCCTGCTCGACCTGGTGGCCCAGGTCGGCACCGAGCTCGGCCGGGTGGCCGAGCGGAAGCGGGCCGAGGACGCCCTCCGCCACAGCGAGGAACGCACACGTTCGATCCTGGCCGCAGCCAACGACGCGTTCGTCGGCATGGACGAGGACGGCGTGGTCACCGACTGGAACCGCAGCGCCGAGACGATCTTCGGCTGGGACCGCGACGAGGCGGTCGGTACGCCTCTGGCCGAGCTCGTGGTACCCGTCGAGTTCCGTCAGGCCCACCAGGACGGGATCCGACGGTTCCTGAAGACGGGAGAAGGGCCGCTGATCGGCCGGCGCATCGAGCTGGCGGCGATGCATCGCGACGGCCACCAGTTCCCCGCCGAGCTGTCGATCTGGCAGATCGCCACCGGCAAGAAGCACTTCTTCAACGCCTTCGTCCAGGACATCAGCGAGCGCAAACGCACCGAGGAGGCCCTGGCCGTGGCCCGCGACCGGGCCATGGAGGCGTCGCGGATGAAGTCGCAGTTCCTGGCCACGATGAGCCACGAGATCCGTACCCCGATGAACGGGGTGATCGGTTTGGCCGAGCTCCTGCTCCAGACCGACCTCGGGCCGGACCAGCTCCCGTACGCCGAAGGGCTCCGCGGCGCAGGCGAGGCTCTGCTCGCCGTCATCAACGACATCCTGGACTTCTCCAAGATTGAGGCGGGCAAGCTCGAGCTGGAGGACCTGCGGTTCGACCCCCGGCGCCTCCTGGAGGAGGTCGTCCAGCTGATGGCCCCCAGCGCCCACGCCAAGGGCCTGGAGCTGGTCGGGGTGTGCGGACCCGCCCTGCCGCTGGCGGTGCGGGGCGACCCCGGGCGACTGCGCCAGATCCTCGTGAACCTCACGTCGAACGCGGTGAAGTTCACCGAGGCCGGCGAGGTGGTCGTGCGGATCGCCCCGATCGGCGTCCCCGCCGGTGACTGGACCACCATCGAGCTCACCGTCACCGACACGGGCATAGGGATCGACCCGGCCGTCCAGAAGCACGTGCTCGAACCCTTCTCCCAGGCCGATGCCTCCACCACCCGCCGGTACGGCGGGACCGGCCTGGGGCTGGCCATCTGCCGCCAGCTCGCGGAGGCGATGGGCGGGACCCTGACCATCCAGAGCAGCCCCGGCCAGGGGAGCACGTTCCGGGTGGTCGTCCCCCTCGTACAGGAGTGGGAAGCCGAGTGGCAGGCCGCTGACCTCGTGCCTCCGGAGCTCGCCGGCATCCGGAGCCTCATCGTGGACGACAACGCCACCACCCGGACCGCGCTGAAGGAGGAGCTGACCGGGTGGGGCCTCCGGGCCGAGGCGGTCGGCGACGGCCCGTCAGCCCTGGCCCTCATCGCCGCCGAGGCGGAGGGGCCGGACCCCTTCGAGGTCGTGGTGGTCGACATGGCCATGCCGGGGATGGACGGGCTCGTCCTGGCCGAGCGGATCACAGCCACGCCGGCGACGGCCGGGACCCGGGTGCTCATCATGACCACGGGCCGGGGCCTCGACGTGCGGTCCTCCGACCGCCTGGGGATCGCCGGTTCTATCGCCAAGCCGGTCGTCGGGGGTGCCCTCAAGGACGCCCTGGTACGGGTGGTGGGCGGCGTCCCGGTCACGCCCGCTCCCGAGCCCGGCGGCGACGCCGGAGCCGACACCGCTCCGCCGGCCGCCGCACGGCCCACCGACAAAGTGCCCGGGTTCCGTGGCCGGGTCCTGGTCGTCGAGGACAACACGACCAACCAGATGGTGGCCCTCGGACTGCTCTCGCGACTCGGCTTCGACGCCGAGGTGGTATCCAACGGCCAGCAGGCGGTCGACGCCGTCGCCCGGACGGCCTACGCCACCGTCCTCATGGACTGCAACATGCCGGTCATGGACGGATTCGAGGCCACCGCCGCCATTCGTCGCCTCGAGGAGGCGGGCGAGGGCGCGGTCCGTGTCCCGATCGTGGCCATGACGGCCGGCGGCCCTTGTTGGCGATCGTGAGCGGTGCCTCGCCGCCGGCATGGACGACTACGTCGCCAAGCCGGTGAAACTCGGCGATCTCGACCGGATCCTCTCCCAATGGTGCCCGGTTGCTGCGTCGCAACCCGCGACCTGAGGTTTTGGACGGATACCAGCTCGCGGACCTCCGCGCCCTCGCCGGCGGCGACGGTGTGTTCCTCGCCGCCCTGGTCGAGTCATTCATCACCTCGGCGGCCGAGTGCATGAGCACCTTCGCTGTCGCCGTCGAAGCCGGCGACGCCGAGGCGCTGAAGGGGGAGGCCCACCGGTTCAGGGGTGAGGCTGCGACGCTGGGGGCGACACTGGTCGCCGCGCTTTGCGCCGAGCTCGAGGCGATGCCCGCCCCCCTCGACCGGGCGGCGGCCGGCGCCACCCTGGCTCGGATGGAGGGCGAGATGCGCCGGGTCGGTGAGCGGCTGCGGGCCGAGGTGGGCACGGCGCAGTTGTCCGATGCCTGTGACGGCCTCGAGGGCTGAGCGCCTCCGCTCAGTGGCGGGTCAGGTAGGCGTCGCGGAGGACGTTGGTCTCGAGCTCCATCTCCTCGAGGCGGTGCTTGACCACGTCGCCCACGCTCACGATGCCGCACAAGCCACTGGCGTCGACCACGGGCACGTGACGGTTACGGGTGCGGGTCATCTGGGCCATGACCGCCGGCAGCGGGTCGTCCGGGGAGCAGGTCGGCACGTGCTTGGACATCACCGCCACCACGCCCATGTCGAGGAGTTCGGCGCCGTGGCGGGTCAGGCCCCGCACGACGTCGCGCTCGGACAGAACGCCCTCCACCTTGACGCCGTCCCTGGACACGACCAGCGCACCGACGTTCTGCATCCGCATGCGGTGGACGGCCACGAGGACCTTCGCGTCCGGTCGGATGGTCTCGACCTGCGAGCCCTTGGTGCTGAGAATGTCGCGGACTCTCATGCGGACACCGTCATGTCGGGCACCTCTCTTTCTAGGCGATCGTACGCCCGCCCGCCCCGTACGTACAGCGTTCATTCCGATCGTGCGGGCGGCAGACTGGCCGGATGATCTTCGACATCGTGCAGGTCGGCGACCCCGTCCTCCGTCGGGGCGCCCGTCCGCTTGCGCCACCGGAGATCGGCACTCCGTTCGTCCAGGAGCTGATCGCCTCCATGCGCCAGACCATGCACGCGGCGTCGGGCGTGGGCCTGGCCGCGCCCCAGGTCGGCGAGGCCCTGCAGGTGGTGGTGATGGAGGACGACGGGGAGGCGATGGAGGCCATGAGCGCAGCCCGCCGGGACGAGTTAGGTCGCGACCGGCTGCCATTCACCGTCGTGATCAACCCTGTCGTCGAGCCGGTCGGGGACGCGACGACGGACTGCTTCGAGGGGTGCTTGAGCCTCTCCGGCTTCTCGGCCCTCGTCCGTCGCTGGAACCGGGTGCGGGTGCAGGGCCTCGACCAGACCGGTGCATCCGTCGAGCTGGAGCTCGAGGGCTGGCCGGCCCGGATCGCCCAGCACGAGGCCGACCACCTGGCCGGCACGCTGTACGTCGACCGGATGGACCCCCGGTCGCTCACGAGCTTCGCCAATCTCGCCCGCTACTGGAAGGCGCGCCCGGCGGCCGAGGTGCGGGACGGCCTCAGCCCAAGGAGCGCGTGAGCGGGCGAATTTCGGTACTCTCGCAGCCGGCGACCCGGCGGACATCCCGTCCCCGGGGCGAACGGGGGGCGAAGCATGAGACGCAGCAGCGGCAGGGCCTTGGTGGCGGCGGTTCTGACCGCAATGGCGGGCTTGGCGATGACCACGCCGGCGTCGGCGGCGGTCCTGACATGCGGGCAGACCATCACGCAGAACACCACCCTCGAGAACGACGTCGGCCCCTGCACGAACCACGGGATCATCGTCGGCGCCGACGGCATCACCTTCAACCTCAACGGTCACCGCATCTTCGGTACCGCTGCGTCTGGCGACAAGGCCGGCGTCTTCCTCCTCAACCGCACGAACGTCACTGTCACGAACGGCACGGTGAGCGCCTTCGACATCGGGGTCGCCATCGACGGCGGATCGGGGAACACGGTTACGGGCATGACCGCCCGGGACAACATCGGTGGCGGCGGAGGCAGCATCGGGGGCGACGGGATCGCCATCATGTCCTCGCGTGGGAACCGGATCATCGGCAACCAGACCATCAACAACGCGCCGTACTCGGGGATCGGGCTGTACTCACGCCGCGATGGAAACCACCCCGGCGTACCCGCCACGGCACGGGACAACCTCATCTCCGGCAACAGCGTGACGGGCAACATCATCAGCCGCAACCGGGTCAGCCCGCTCAACACCGACAATGACGGAATCCGCGTCGAGAACGACGCTGCGTTCAACACCTTCACCGACAACCGCGTGAGTGGCAACGGGCTCGACGGGATCGCGCTGTTCGCCGACACCTTCGACAACGTCGTCCGCAATAACCAGGTCGACGGCAACGGGTTCTACCGCACGACCGCCCGACGAGGCAGCGGGATCATCGTCTTCAGCCGGGCGGCGAGGAACGTGGTGGAGAACAACCTCGTGACCCGTAACGCCGACAGCGGCATCGACATCCGCCCGCCCGTGGGGGTCAGCGTCGGCGCCCTCAATAACCGGATCGTCAACAACACCGCGTTCGGCAACAGCGCGCTGCCCTTCATCCCGAGCCCGGTCTTCGGCCCGAGCTTCGACCTCAAGGACGGCAACGCCAACTGCGATGCCAACGTCTGGCTGGCCAACCGGTACCGCACCTTCAATCAGCCCTGCGTCACGACGGGCGGCCAGCAGGTGTGATGCGCCCGCCTACCATGAGGCGATGAGCGACGCCGGACCCATCGCCTGCGGGGCGGAGATCACTCAGGACATCACGCTGGACGCAGACCTCGTCTGTCCACGCGGATCGGCCCTGATCATCGTGGCCGACGGGGTCACCGTCGATCTCGGGGGCCACACCGTCTCCGGCAGGCCCGACGTCCGGGAACAGGGCCCGGGGATCGTGCTCCGGGGCGTGAGCGGGGTCACGGTGCGAAATGGCACGGTGCAGCACTTCGATGCGGGGATCGCCATCGAAGGGGGCTCCAGGAACACCGTGGAGGACCTGACGGTGCAGGACAACATCGGGCCGCACGACGGCGACTACGGCGACGGCATCGTCGTCTCCGAATCGCGCGAGAACGTGGTCCGGGGCAACATCGTGCGCCGGAACGGGCCCTTCAGCGGCATCTCCCTCGGGCGGTCGGCGGAGGCCAATGAGGTACTCGACAACATCGTGAGTGACCACGACATGTCCCAGCTCGGCTTCCCCGACGCCGGCCGCCAGACCATGGGAATCCGGGTGGAGGGGCCGGCGGCGAACCACAACCGGATCATGGGCAACACGGTGACGGGCAGCGGCTGTGACGGCATCGTGGTGCTGGCCGCCTGCGACAACCCCGACGACGAGCCCCCCTGTGCCGGCTCCCCGCCCAACGAGCACAACGAGATCGGCCACAACACCTCCAGTGGCAACGGGAGGAGCGGCCGGGGCTGCGGCATCAGGTTGTTCAGCATGCCCCTGCCGATGCCGCCGGTGCACAACACCGTGCACGACAACGTGACCGACGACAATGCCTCCTACGGTGTCGCCCTCGACGGCCTCCCCCTCCGGTCCCCCGGCAACTCAGCCCTCCGCAACCGGGGCCACGGCAACGGCGAGTTCGACGGTTCCGACGGCACGCTCATGCCGCCCTGTGGCAAGAACGTCTGGGCCGGCAACGACTTCGGCACCGCCAACCAGCCCTGCGTCGAGAGGCCCGAACAGAGCTGAGTGTCGGCGATCCGGCGCCGTGTCAGCCCGCGAATCGCCCACTCCCAGCGGTAAGTGTCCAAGTCCTCCATTGCAGCCCGGAGACGACGGTGGGAACTTGTGCGTGATGGCGGAACTTCCCGAGCTGTGGACAGAGAGCACGCCGGAAGTGCGGCGGTCGCAGCTGGAGCGCTCCCGCACGTCCGGCCTGGAACGCGAGGCGGAGACCTTCGTCCCGGCACCTCCTGACGAGCCACCGGCACAGAAGCCACGGCGTGAGCGGGGCCCGTTCGTGACCTACCTGCAGATGCCCTGGTCCTATGGCGACCAGAGGCGGAGCGACCTCTGGCACCGAATGCAGTGCCGGTGGGGCCGACACAAGATGACCGGCGGTCACTCCATGCAGCTCGACGGCGCCATCGTGTTCATCGAGCGGCACTGCAGGTGGTGCGAGGCCGACGCCGGCTGACAGCGTCCACCTGAGGCCCGTGGGGTAAACGGCCCGCATTCCGCATCACCTGGAGGCTCGCGGACTATCAGTGCTCTTCGAGGAGAAGCTGGAGCTGTTCGCCGCCCAGCCGAGCCTCAGTCGCCCTTCTTGAGGCGGGTCCTGGCCTCGTCGATGGTGGCGTCGACGGCGCCGGCGAAGGCCTGCGCCACGCTCTTGGCGTCGTCGCGGACCGCAGGATCCTTGGCCGCGTTGCCGACGCTCTGGAAGACGTCGTTCACCGTGCTGGTGAGACGTTCCAGGGCTGAGGTGAACTCCTTGCCCTCCTCCGACATCTCCTGCTCGGTGTGGAGTTTCAGCTTGAGACCGAGAGCGGACAGCGCGTCACCCACGTCTCCCCATGCCTTCTTCGAATCAGCCATGATTCCAGTGTAAGGACCCTCGCCGGTCCCGCCGGCGCACCATCGTCGTTTCACACGCGAGCGAGTGCACGACCGACTGATCGCGGGCTTTCCTCGAAGCACCACAGTACGACGTCGCGCCCGAGCTCGGCATGCATGCGTTCGTCCGCGGCTATGCGGCTCAAGGCACGGATCTCCCGGGAGGTTCCCGCTTGCCGGGCACGCGCCTCGAACTCCGATGCCGAGGCACCCTCGTTGAGCCACCCGTCCCGGTACGACTCGACCGCGATCCGGGCCAGATGACGTTGCCGGCCGCGCGCCCGGCCGCCGATGCGCCGGCCCAGCAGGTGCGGGATGACCCCGAAGGGGGTCCCGTCGCGCCCGGCGAGCCGGTCGAGGATCGTTGCGTGGGCAATCTCGTCCAGCGCAGCGCGGTGGCACCGGGCGACGAGCGCACTCGGCGCCCCCAGGGCCATCAGCTGCAGTCCGAGCTCGGCGAAGGACGCCACCGACGCGTATTCAATCAGAGCCTCGTCGTCCCGTCTGTCATCGCCCACGGGAAGCAGGAGGAAGCGACGACGCCGACGCCGGAGTGGCCGCCCAGGTATCGAGCACACCCTGCCGTTGGCGTCGGTGAAGCAGCTCGGCTCCGACGGGACGGGTGCCGTCGTGGGCGACCTCGGCGGCGATGAACCGCCAATCGCCTCGCCGAAAACGAAGGAGCATGACGGGGCGGCGAAGAGCGCAGCGACGGCCGCCGCCGTGAGCGCCCTCCGGCGCAGAGTCGGGAAGCCGGAACGCCGTCTGCTCGTCATCGTGCGCCCGCCTCACACTCGTCCATGTCCGCGCATGGTACGCCGCAGCCCTCACCTTGCGTCGGTCGGGGGCGGCTACAGGCCGCCGTTGATGATCCGGACGATGGCCGGTCCGACCGTGACGACGAACAGCGAAGGAAAGACGCAGAGCACCGTCGGGATGAGCATCTTGACCGGCGCCTTGACGGCTCGTTCCTGGGCGATCTGGCGCCACCGGATCCGCATGTCCTCGGACTGGCCCCGGAGCACCTCACCGATCGGGATGCCGAAGGCGGACGCCTGTTGCATAGCGAGCACGAACGTCCGCAGCTCGGAGACGTCGACTCTGTCGGCCATCGACCGAAGGGCGTCCTCGCGGCTCGCACCCGCCCGCGTCTCACCCCGGAGACGCTGGAACTCCTCGGCCAGCGGCCCCGCCATCTGGAAGGTGATGCGGTCCAGCGCCTGGTCGAACCCGATGCCGGCCTCGACGCTGATGGTGAGCAGGTCGAGGAACTCCGGCAGCGCCGCTCGGATGGCCAGCTGGCGCGCCTCCGCCCGCCGGAAGACCAGCGCATCGGGCCCGAACGCAGCGGCGGCGAAGACGAACGCCACCAGTACCACGGCCCAGAGGCCCCGCAAGCCGAGCACCCCGCGGAGCAGGAGCGCTACGGGAACGGCCAGGACGAGGATGCCAAATCGGGCGGCAAGGAACCGGTCGAGAGCGCCGGGCCTCACGTAGCCGGCGACGCGCAGCTTGCGGGAGGTGCGCTCGAGCGAGCCCGCCGGGCTGAGCTGGTGGCCCATCCTGCTGGCCCAGGCGATGGCGGGCGCGATGCTCCGCGTCACGAACGGGTCCAGGCTGCTCACACCGGTCTCAGCGTTGTCGCCGTAGGAGGCCAGCAGCCGCAGCGACGCCCGTTTGGCGCTCTGGCGGCTCAGCTCGGTTGCTAACGCGTTCGTCGTCACCACGACGAAGGCGAACACACCCACGACGGCGAGGAGGAGGCTCATCCGAGCTTGATGGTTACGGTCTTCTTGATCCAGAAGAAGCCGACGACGGCCAGCAACCCGGACCCGGCGAGGAGCGAACGCCCGAGTGGATCATCGAAGAGCACGGAGACGTACCCCGGGTTCCCGACGTACATGAAGATGCCGATCCCGATGGGGAGGAGGCCGAGGGCTACGGCGCTGATCCGGCCCTCGGCAGTCATGGTCTTCACGTCCATGCGCAGCCGCTGGCGCTCCACCATGGTGTCGGAGACCCGGTTGAGCAGCTCGGCCAGGTTGCCGCCGACCTCGCGCTGGATGCGGATGGCACCGACGGCGATGTCCCAGTCCGGGTTGCTCATGCGGAGTCCGGCGTCGGCAATCGCTGTCTCGATCGGCTGTCCGAGCCGGACCTGGGCGGAGGCCCGGCGCAGTTCGGTGCCAATCGGCTCCTCTACCTCCTGAGCCACCGTCTGCAGGGCCTGCTGCAATGAGAAGCCCGACCGTAGGGCACCGGCGAGCATGCGCAGCACATCGGGGAGCTGCCGCTGGAAGGCCTGCCGCCGGCGCTGGACGAGCACCCTGAGCGCCGCCGGTGGGAACACGACCGCCAGCGCCAGCACGCCGACTGCGGCGACGACCGAACCGGAGACGGCAAGGGTGAGGACAGCCAGGAGCGCAGCGGCGGCCAGGGCGAAGAACAGCGCCTCCGATGCCCGCAAGGGAACCGCCGCCTCCTCCAGGTTGGCGGCGACGCGCGGCAGGAGGCGGACCCGGGCTGCGAGCCCGGCACCGAGGTCGACGATGCGGCGGACCAGGGTGGTCTCGGCCAGGACCAACTGCTCCGGCCTGGGCTCGCCGTCGTCGGGGTCCCAGCTGTAGGGCGCCAGCATCCGCAGAGCCGGCGAGCGCCACCGTTCGATGGCGAGGAGCACGAGGTAGACCGCGAAGCTCACGGCCACCAACACGAGGACGGCGACGAGCAGACGGCCTGCGTCGCCGTCGAGGGCGCCCGGGAGCACCAGCGCGGTCATCGACGGGCTCTCGGCCGGGGCGGCGGTCTCGGGCCGACCGCCGGCTCCCCGGCGAACAGCGCCAGCGGCACGTTGACGCCGGCCTCCACCAGCCGGTCGAGGGCCCGGGGCGGGGTCCCCACGGGGTGAAGCTTCCCGCGGAAACGTCCGTTGGTGTCGATCCCCGCGGCGTAGTCGAAGGCGAAAATCTCATGCAGGGCAATGACGCCGTCCTCGATGCCCACGACCTCGCTGATGTTGGTCACCCGCCGCGAGCCGTCGCGCAGTCGGGCCATCTGCACGATGACGTCGAGGGCGGAGGCAATCTGGTCTCGTATCGCCCGCACCGGGAGGTCGAACCCGGCCATCAGTGTCAGGGTCTCGAGGCGGGCCGTCACGTCGCGCGTGGTGTTGGCGTGGACGGTGGCTTGCGCTCCGACGGGAAGCTCTCAGTGCGGATCGAACTCCGGGATGACAACCCCCCCCGCCTGCCGGCCCCGGTCGCCTTCTCTGCCGACGCTGCTGGCGGTTCACGACCTACCCGCCGAAGGCTGAACTTCGAGCATGTGCGGCGGACGCGCACGGCTTGCCCCTAATCAAATTGACGAACCAGGACGACGCGACGAGCGGTCGAGGCTTGTCGATGGTCGACGCCCTGTCTACGAGCTGGGGCGTCGGTCGTCAGCGGGTAACAAGACGGTGTGGGCTCAGCTCGCCGTAGCGGAGCGTCGTCGTGCTGAGGACGTCTCGATGCCGGGCCATGTGCCGATGGCGTGACAGGCGGCTCGACCCTGCGCAGTTTGTCGATGTGCGGACCATGATCCTGGTTCTCGTGACCAGTGTCCTCTACCCGGTCGCGACCAGACCGTGTCGCAGCCGGAAGCACATGCACCGCCGCTGGCGCTGGTCGCACCAGCGGTTTCGCTGAGGTCGCCCCTGCGTTGTCCCATCTCAATCCCTTCCGAATTCCGGGCTCGACGTCGTCGCCATGCAGCAGCGGGGCGGGAGCGACGCCGCCCGGCTTGTGGCCGTAGGGGTGAGGAACATGTCATGTCGGCTACCCCATGCCCCGGGCCCGCGGCACCGACAATCGCCGAACTCCTCGCGTGCTCAGGCTTGGTGGCGCTCAACACTGCCCCTCGGTGCCCGAGATGGCAGCAAGTGCTACAGAGCCAGTCGCACGTTCCCATCGCCGTCGTGCAACTCGAACGCCATCGTCGCGGACTGCACCACTGCGAGCACCTCGCCCGCCCGGCTGACGACAGAGATACGGGTGGGGTCGAAGCGGCGTGTTCCGGGGCGGGGCGCCGGGCGGATAAGGACCTTCTCGAGGCAAGCCGTGATCAAGCGCCGGCGCTCTTCGATGCCGGACTCCCCGCTGTCCTGCGATGTCGGGACCTCCTCCGAGCACACCTCGGGCCGCGACATGGCGGCTTGGTCGATCAGGCGCTCGGCCGCAGCAATCCGTTCCTGGAGCGGCATGCGAGCGGCCAGGAACTCGGCTCTGGAGATGACGTGCTCGGAGTAGTGGTCTCGGGCCAGCTGCTCAAGGGAAGCCTGGTCTTCTGCTCGGCCGGTTCGCAGACTGGAGAGTTCGGCCTCCGTGGTGACGGTCTCGATCGGGAGGCCACAGTCGATCAGCCGGGAGGACTGGGCCGTGATGCGCTCCACGATCTCTTCTGTCGGGCCGGCGAGGATCGTGACCCGGCCGCAGCCCTTTCGGCCTGGGGCGTTCACGCACGCATAGCGGACGCCGCCGCCCGGTTTCGGGGTACGGGTCCCCATGCCTTGACCGCAGAGGCTGCACCGGGCGATCCCCGTCAGCAGGTGGCGCTTGATCCCTCGCCGCACCGTCCGGCGCTTGGAGTCCCCAAGGGCCTCGGCCAGGGCGTAGAAGGTAGCCAGGTCGACGATCGGTTCCCAGCCGCCGGCGAAGACCTGGTCACGGTGGCGGCGCATGCCGGCGATGCGTTCAGCACGGAGAAGTCGGCCGAGGACCGACGGTCCCCACTCGTTGCCCGATCCCGTCCGAATTCCCTCGGCATTCCAGCCCTTGACGACGGCGGTGAGCGTGGCGCCGTCGAGGAACCGACGGGCTGCTCCCTCAAGAGCTCCGCCTCCTGAGCGTTCACGCTGCCATCCCGGTTGTAGCCGAAGCACCTCCTCCCGCCGTTGGCAGCGCCCATCCCTAGCCATGCCGGCGGCCCTGCGTGGCAGTGGGCACTTCGCTCCACATGCCGTACCGCATCACCCACGCCGGGCAGGGGGCCGGCGTCCGGTAGCCTGGACTGAGCCATGTTCGACAATCTCTCCGATCGTTTCGAGACGATCTTCAAGCGCATGCGCGGCCGCGGCCGCATGGGCGAGGCCGAGGTCGAGGAGGTCCTGCGGGAGATCCGGGTCGCCCTGCTCGAGGCCGACGTCAACTTCAAGGTCGTCAAGAACCTGGTCGGGCGCATTCGCGAGCAGTGCATCGGCGCCGAGCTGCATGCCAGCCTGAGCCCGGCCCAGCAGGTCATCAAGATCGTCCACCAGGAGCTGGTCAACGCCCTGGGCGGCGAGAACCTCAAGATCACCTACGCCTCCCGGCCGCCGACGGTCGTCATGCTGGCCGGCCTCCAGGGCTCCGGCAAGACCACCGCCTGCGGGAAGCTGGCCAAGTGGTTCCGGTCCCAGGGCCGCAACCCGATCCTGATCGGCTGCGACCTCCAGCGCCCCGCCGCCGTCGAGCAGCTGCGGGTCCTCGGTGGCCAGGCCGGCGTCCCAGTGTTTTCCGAATCGACCGATCCCGAGTCGGCGGCCAGGGCCGGCATGGAGGAAGCCCGCCGGCTGGGCAAGGACGTGGTGATCGTCGACACCGCCGGTCGCCTCCACGTCGACGAGGACCTCATGGACGAGGCCCGGCGCATATCCGCCGCAGTCGACCCGGACTACACGTTCCTGGTCGTCGACGCCATGACCGGCCAGGACGCCGTCAACGTGGCCGAGCAGTTCGCCGCCGTCGCGCAGTTCGACGGCGTGGTCCTCTCCAAGCTCGACGGCGACGCCCGCGGCGGCGCCGCGCTGTCGGTCAAGGCGGTCACCGGCAAGCCGATCAT
>Ga0136633_1000708_pt1 | contig 25251 bp, 37 predicted proteins | sample AntDrymeUQ832206_2_FD_105494 | JGI IMG/M metagenome (GOLD analysis project Ga0136633, IMG submission 105494) | Polar desert sand microbial communities from Dry Valleys, Antarctica - metaG UQ83 (22.06) | ecosystem: Environmental > Terrestrial > Soil > Desert | place: Antarctica: Dry Valley... | reverse complement strand
TACCGCGCACGCCTCCACCGCGCCATCGACGCAGACACCATGGTCCTAGACGTCGACCTGGGATTCCAGGTGCGCGCACACATCACCGTCCGGCTGCGAGGCGTCAACGCACCCGAACGGACCGCACCCGCCGGCCCGCAGGCAACCGCCTGGCTGCTCGACACCATCGAAAACCGGCCGCTCCTGATGACGTCGTATCGGGACCGCCAATCGTTCGCCAGGTGGGTGTGTGACGTGTGGGTGACTGATCTTGCTGGTGGCCGCGTCAGTGTGGCTGACGCGATGATCGCGGCGGGTCACGCTGTCAGGTACCCCGCATGACGCCGTCCGAGCAACGCACCCAAGCCGGTATTTGCCAGTGCGGTTGCGGGCAACCCACAGCGATCATCCAAGAGAACCGCAGCAACCGTGGCGAAGTGAAGGGCCAGCCGCGACGCTTCGTCCACGGGCACGCGAACACATGTATCGAAGCGAACCTGGCCCGCCGCCGCAACCAGCTCGACGCCAAACCATTCTGCGAATGGCTCGCAACGCTACCCGGCTCCCCGCAGGACATCGCCGCGCTACTACACGTCAACGAGCGCCGCGTCCGCGGATGGCTCAACGGCGAGTTGGAAGCGATCACTCTGACTGTCGTAGACAACGCCATCACGGCCTATGGCGACCCCGGCCTGTTGCACACCCTGTACCCGCTCACCGACACGGAGGCCACCGCATGAGCATCACCAACACGACGAACGGACCCCGTATGCGCCGCCAAACCACCATCGGACTGATGACCCTGTACCTCGCAGCGATCGTCGCCGCAAACCTAACCGTCACGCACTACGCCAAGATCGGGCACCCCGAAGCCAGCGTGTACACCGCGTTTGGCCTTGTCGCCCTGGACCTCGTGATTCGCGACGTGCTGCACGACTGGTATGCGGGACGCACACGCCTACTCGTCCTCGGTGCGCTCATCGCCACGGGTTCGCTGCTGTCGTATCTCGCGAACCCCGACAGCGCCCTCATCGCGAAATGGTCAGCCATCGCGTTCGCAGCCGCCATGACAACAGACGGCATCGTCTACCACGCGTTGCGTCGTCTGCCGTGGTCTGAACGATCTAACGCATCGAACATCGCCGGGGCTGCCGTCGACTCCGCGGTGTTCTGTGCCGGTGTCGGCTTTCCGTTCATCGTCGCGTTCGGCCAGTTCACTGCAAAGGTCGCCGGCGGTGTCGTGTTCGTCCTGATCTTGCAGCGCATCCTGCGGCGGGAGCCAACACCGGCTGAGAAGTGGACCGCCCGCAACCACGAGACGTGGGGGTGAGAGCGATCCAGCACTTCCACGGCACCCCGATCACCCCCCGCTCGGTCCTTCACTCGTTGGCGGGCCGTTCGTTCTGTGTCCCGCACCCCGAACCGCGTGACCTAGAGATCTGCCACGAGATCGGCGAAAACGTGATGCTCGACAACGGAGCGTTCTCCGCATGGACAAAAGGCCGCACCGTCGACTGGCCGAGCTACTACCGGTGGGTCGAACCGTGGCTTGAATACCCGACAACGTGGGCGGTCATCCCGGACGTCATTGACGCGCCCGCAGAAGTCCAGGACGCGCTCCTCGCTGAGTGGCCGCACGGCGAGAAGGGTGCCCCGGTGTGGCATATGCACGAGCCCGTCGACCGGCTACTAAGGCTCGCTCAGGAGTGGCCCAGGGTGTGTGTCGGCTCATCTGGCACGTACTCCACGGTCGGCTCTCCGGCGTGGGAACGCAGGATGCACGAAGCGATGGACGCCCTGTGCGGCAACGGCCCGGTCCCGGTGTGGCTGCACATGCTTCGTGGCCTGAGGTACTCCGGGTCTGGCTACCCGTTCGCATCCGCAGACTCCACCGACGTCGCTCGCAACCACGCCGGCACAAACTCCGGGCGGCCACCTAAAAGCGCGGCTGCGATGGCAGCACGCATTGACGCGCGCCAGTGCCACCCCCGCTGGAAGACGTCACCAATCCCCGTACCGCTATGGCAGGAGGCAGCTGTATGAGCATCACCACACACCGTGTCCGTCACATGGATCTACCGGACACCAGCCGCCTGCTCGCCCGGCTCCCCACCGGCACCCCCGTCAAAGTCGCTGCCGTCCCCGTTAGTGCATGGGACCCCCACCAGCCCAGCCCCATCATCGACGGCCTAAAACTGCACCGCAACGGCGGCAACTACACCACCCGCACCATGACCCGCCCATGCGTACAAACACCCGGCGCACACCCGGACGAGCCGTGGCTTGCGTTGCATCACATGGCAGACGTCCGCGCCTACCTAGCCGAAACACGCGCACACACAGCAACGCAGCGACAGGAGGCAGCAGCATGACCCCGGCACCGCTCACACCCGGCCAGCGGCAAGCACTCCGATACGCCAGCCGCAAAGGCGGCGCACACATCGGCACCGGCAAAAACGCACCCGACAAACACGTAACCAAGCTCATGGCTGCCAAACTCGTAGCCCTCGGCTACGCGGTGAAGCACGCCGAAACCCTGCTTACCGTGAAGGCCGGCCACGCAGCCCTGAACGCACCAGTCCACGTCCCAGACATGCCGGTCTACCTCCGCGAACGCGACGGCCTCACCACCCGCCTAGAACTCAGCGTCCGCGACGAGGACCAGTACCAAGACCCCGACAAACTGCATCCGAGATGGGCACAGGACGCCCAGGACCGCCACCAACAAACACAGAGCTACAAACGCCGCCGGGCCGCATGAAGCGATGGTAGAATGATCTACAAACAAAGTTGGCCCGGCGTGCGTTAACACCCGGGCCGCGACACCGAAGGAGTGAACTTCGATGCAGAGCAAGCCTAACTGGCATGCCGAAGCGCAGGCGCTACGAGCCACCGGCCTTTCGTACGCAGAGATCGGGCGGAGACTGGGAAGGACCGCTGCTGGCATCTGGAAGGCGTGCAACCCAGAGAAAGCGCGTCAGGCGGCGGCGAAGTCGAACGCCGACCCCAAGCGCAAGGCGCGCAAACGGGCCTGGGATCGGGCAAACGCCGAGCGATACTTAGTAGGCGCTAAATGGGAAGACGCTCCGAGCATTCCCGGCTTGCTGCCTGCCTGGTTTCACCGATGTGTCGTCGACTTCGCACGCGTGGACATCGACGACTGGGACCGTCTCCAGAATCTACGCTTCCACCCAACCGGCAAGGACTACATCTCAGCCAGCATCGACGGCAAGCAGGCTTACCTCCACCATCTCGTCCTTGGTGTGCACGTTGATCGTGCCAGCGGCATGCACACCGACCACATCAATCGCGACACGCACGACAATCGGAAGGCCAATCTCAGGATTGTCACGGCAAAGGAGAACATGGCTAATCGCGCAGGGCTTTTCGCCAAGGCGGCATAGTCGTCATCGTGGTGCTATACACTGAGCCCGTACCCGTGCTGGAGGTTCCGCCGACCGCAGTACACATCGGCGCCCGACTCCAAGGCACGCATGACCCGCCGGACCCCACAAGCACGGGGACCGTGCGCATGCACCCCGCCGACATCACAGACCACCAGGCACGCCGCCGCCACCAGGCACTCAACGCCCTGGAACGCGACGGCTCCCGTCTCGCAGCACGCCTACCCCGCACGGACGCCCGTGTCCTGCGTCGGCTCCTAGATGCAGCACACGACGGCACCCTGCCCATCCCCGACACACACGCCCTGATCCGCCGGCGCATCAGCCAACTCGACAAGGACAGCGTTGACCAGCAGACCCGCGCCGCCTAACCCGACAGGAGACACCATGAACCGCGACCCCCTCAACGCTGCATGGTTCTAGCGCAAAACCCACTGATGCCCACTCCCGTACCCGGCCTGTGCGCCTGCGGCTGCGGAGAGGCCACTGCCCTGGCCACGAAAACCAACAACAGCAGAGGCTGGGTACAAGGTCAGCCGCGACGTTTCATCAACGGGCATCATGCGAAAGTCAGCCGTGGAACGCTGGTTCAGCAGCTCGAATGCAAGATCTCCTTCGACGACGACGGTTGCTGGCGCTGGACCGGAGCAACGTCATTCGGATATGGCGTACACAAACGCCGCCGAGCCCACCGCACGGTGTACGAAACCCTCACCGGGAACAACGCCGGCGAGCACCTACACCATCTCTGCGGCAACACCCGCTGCGTCAACCCCGACCATCTCCAGCCAATGGCCGTTGCCGATCACCGCCAGACCCACACATCTCAGATCACACAGTGCAAGCACGGCCACGACCTAACCGACGAGAACGTAACCCGCACTACGCTCGGCCACCGGCAATGCCGCAAGTGCCGCCGCGAATACGCCCGCCGTGCATACGCAAGGAAGAAGCTATGAACCGCGATCCCTTGAATCTGTTGATCACGATCCTGGTCATCGTCATCCTGATCGTCCTCACGTTCGCCGTCATCAACAGGATCTGAGGCAGTGCTCCGCGCCTGCCAGACATGCGGCGCCGCGTACACACCACGCACACCGCGCACCCGCCACTGCCCCACGCACGAGCCACGAGGCCGCATCAACCGTAGCCCCACCACACAGGCGCAAGACACGGAGTACCGACGCAACCGCGCCACCGTGCTAGCCGGCAATCCCGCGTGCGCGATCCGCACCCACTGCGACGGAGCGCCCGCCACCACCATCGACCACATCGTGCCCGTGGCCAGAGGCGGCAGCAACGCCTTGAGCAACACGCAGGCCGCGTGCGTCTCATGCAACGCGGCCAAAGGCGCACGCTGACCCCCAGGGGGCCATCGCCATCAAGGCGACCGCTGGGGTGAGCCCGTGCGCAAGGGGGCTCGCCGCGAATAAATCGGACTGAGTCTTTTTTGGCCTTGCCTTCCCCGCGCGCCCGTTAGGAGGGCCGAATGGCTGTCCCGACTGCTGAGCGCCCCCCGAAGGGCCTAGACGCGCACCATCTGGGCATCTGGCGGCACGCGCTCAAGACGTTGCAGGCTCAGGAGTCGTGGGCGTGGGAGTTGGCGCCGCTCTTGGCTGAGTATGTGTACGCGCTGATGGCTGCGCGGGATGCGCGTGAGGGTTTCGCTTGGCTGGAACGCCTGGCGGACCGCGCGTCGGAGGATGTGGATTTCGTGATGTTGGCGAAGATCGCGGGCGGGTTGCCGGTGGCGTGGGATCGCCACGCGAAGCGCGCTTCGGCGCTCGCGGATCAGTTGGCGTTGACCCCGAGGGGTCGGAAGGCGGTGGGTATCGGTGAGCAGTCAGATCAGCCCGCAGATCCGTTCTCCGCGCTCGACGAGCTCGCGCGCCGCCGCGAGGCCGGGTAGGACAGCGCACAAGCCGCTTCGGCCGTTCACGGTCGATCACTTCCGGGCCTACGTGGGCCTGATGATCCTCGACAACGGGGAGCATTGGACGCTCGAGGGCTTCCAGGCGGAGATCGTGGAGGACATTTTCTCGGGTGTCTCGGAGTGCTGGGTGGTGATCCCGGAAGGGAGCGCGAAGACGACGCTCATGTCTGCGATCGGGGTGTATCACGCGGATTTCACGCCGTCAGCGAACTGTCTCGTGGCGGCGGCTTCGCGTGAGCAGGCGGAGACGTTGTTCAGTCAGGCCGCCGGCCTGATCGCCCGGAGCCCCGGGTTCGATAAGCGTTTCCGGGTGTTCGAGGGGTACCGGCGGATCGTGTCGCACGCGACCGGCGGGCTGTTGCAGGTGAAGGCCGCCGATGATCGGACCGGCGACGGCGCGATCCCGAGCCTCGGGATCCTGGATGAGATCCATCGTCATCGTGATTTGAAGCTGTATCGGACGTGGCGCGGGAAGCTCGGTAAGCGCGGCGGTCAGCTCCTGGGGATCTCGACGGCCGGGGAGGCGGGCACGGAGTTTGAGGAGGTCCGTGCGCGGATGCTCACGGAGGCCGCTGAGGTCACGGTCGACGGTTTCCACACGCGGGCGGCTTCGGCTGACGCGGTGATCCACGACTGGTCGGTGCCTGCTGACGCGGATGTGGAGGACATGGGCGTCGTGAAGCGCGCGAACCCGCTGTCGACGGTCACCGCGGCCGAGCTTGGCCGCAAGCGTGCTTCCCCTGCGATGACGGCCGCGCACTGGCGCAGGTTCGTGTGCAACCAGGTCGTCCGCGGTGATTTCAGCGCTGTCGGTGAAGCGGAGTGGGCGGCGGCCGCATCGGATGATCCGATCCCTGAGGGCGTGCCGGTGTATGCGGGCCTGGACGTGGGTTGGAAGTGGGATACGACGGCGGTGGTCCCGGTGTGGGTCCCAGGCTTGGAGGATCGCCGGATCGGTGTGCCCGAGGTGCTCGTCCCGCCGCGGGACGGGCGCAGCATGTCCCCTCAGCTCATCCACGACGCTTTGCGGCGCGTGCATGCCCGCAACCCGATCGAGGCCCTGGTCGTGGACGGCGCCGTCGGCGGGGAGGTGCTGGCGGAGTGGGCTGAGGAGAATCTCGGGTGCCGCGTCGTCATCCATTCCAATGGTCACGCCGCGCAGTGCCTCGCGTTTGAGCGGTGGATGGAAGGGCTCCGCGAGGGCACGTTGCAGCACCCCGGAGACCCGACCTTGACTCAACACGTCCTCAACGCTCGCGCCCGGATCCTCCCTGATGGCAGGTCCCGGTTCGACCGTCCCGTGAGCACCCGCTCCGCAGCAGATTTGCAGGACGTCCGCGTTATCGACGCGCTCTCCGCTGCCAGCGGCGCGCATTCTGTCGCCGTCGGTGACTTGCGCGCTGAGCCCGAGGCCGTCTTCGACCGGCCCGGATTGGAGGTGTGGGGATGAGCGTCGCTGACCGTATTCTCGCGCTCGCCGCCGGCTTCAACGCGAATCTCGTCGACAGGCGCGGCGGCCTGCTGAACCAGATCGGGCTCCTGAACGGCTGGGGGTCGGTCGCGACGCAGCCCGAGGTGCGCCTCGCGGATGACGCAGCCGGCGCGCGCGTCGTGTCCTTCGAGGACATTTACCGCTCGCAGCCCGTCGTGTTCGCGCTGGTCAACACGCTGGTCCGGCAGGCGTCACGGTTGCCGTGGCGCGCCTATGAGGGCGACCCGTACGGGGAGCACACGCCTCTCCCGGCCGGTCATCCGTTGCAGCGCCTGCTCGCGAGGCCGGCGCCGGGCTGCTCGGGCTTCGATCTCAAGCAGTCGCTGTTCCTGCCGGTCCTCATTCACGGCAACGCCGTCCTAGCGAAGTACCGGGGGGACGGGGATCAACGCCCCCCCACGGAGTTGCTGCGGCTTGACTGGCGTGCGATGGACGCGTACGCGCGCCGCGGGCTCCCGGTGGAGAAGTGGGTGTCGCGGCAGGTCGACCCGCTCGGCCACGAGCTCGACCCGAGCGCGATCATCCACGTGTGCTGGCAGCCGCCGTCCGGTGGGATCGGCGTGTCTCCGCTCGAGGCCCTCGGGGTCACGGTCGCGCTGGAGGACTCCGTGCGTCGGTACGGGCAGGCGAGTTTCGTGAATGGTGTGCGTCCGTCCGGCGCTCTCACGCTCCCAAAGGACGTGCAGACAACCCCGGAGGAGCGGTTGGAGATGCGCGCGGACATCGAGAAGATGCACCGCGGCGTCGACAACGCTTTCCGGCTCGCGCTGCTGACGGGCGGCGCGGAGTTCCAGCCGATGAGCTTCACCGCGCAGGAGGCGGCCCTCATCGAGACTCGGATCGTCAACCGCGAGGAGTTCTGCATCGCTTACGACGTTGCGCCCCCGTTGATCGGGGACCTCGGGAAGGGCTCCTACAATAACGTGGAGGAGCTCAACCGGCAGCGCTACAAGAGCGTCCTGCCACCCTGGTTGACGTTGGGGGAGGAGACGTTGCAGGCGCAGCTCATCGACCCCGAACCGGAGTGGGATGGGTTGTTCGTCCGCTTCGACCTCTCACAGGTGCTAAAGGGTGACCCGTCTGAGGAAGCCGCCGCGCAGGGGATGCTCGTCGAGAAGGGCGTCATTACTCGCGACGAGGCTCGCGGTCGGCTGGGGCTCCCGCCGATTGGCGGTAACGCCGCGGAGCTCTTCTACCCCGAGAACAACCAGGCGCTCGTCGCCGGTGCAGGCGAACCGCCCTCATCTTCCCCGCCCGTTTAGGGCCGCTGACCTCGAGCGCATCGAGGGCCAGGCCCGTCGGGGGCCTGCGCGGGTCGCGCCGCGAACCAAACGCAGACATCCACCCGGCACGAACGAAAGGTCGCTCATGCGATCCAGCATCCAGCCCCGCGTCCACCCCGACGCGCTGCGCCTCGCCGCTCTTCTGCGGCCGGCATGGGCCGATCAACTCCGCGCGCTTCGTGCGTCCGGCGTCCCGCTCAACGCTGAAGGTGACCCGCCTTCCACGGTTCCGATCGACCAGCTCGTTCGCGAGCGCGAGAAGGCCCGGACAGCCGACGAAGCCCGCAAAGCTGCGGAGACCGCCGCCTCGGACCTGCAGAAGCGCGTCGACGACCTGGAGTCCCGGGACAAGACCGACGTGGAACGCCTCACCAAGCAGGTCGAGAAGCTCACGGGCGACGTGACCGCGGAGAAGGCCCGCGCCGAGCAGGCCGAAGCGGATCGCAAGAGCGACGCGAGGGCATCCCTGATCGCCTCGGCCGCCAGGGAAGCGAACTTCCGCGACGACGGGAGCGCCTCCGCGCTCATCGCCGCCAAGCTCGGCCGCGATGTCCTGGACTCCATCGATGACTCCGCCGCGGCGCAGCGCGCAGTGAAGGATCTCGTCAAGAGCACGACGCAGGACGGCACGAGCTGGCTCGTCGCCCCGTCCGCCCCGGCGCCCGTTGGCGTCGAGAAGGTGCTCGTCAACGGCGTGGAGGTCGACAAGACCACCGCGCACGACCCGAGCACAGCACCAACGCCCCTCACGGAGTCCGAGTTGGCGATGGCAGATCTTCGCGCGGGGCACGCCCCGGCGACCACCACGTAGTACCAGGCGGCCCTTGGCGGGGTCGCCGCCACTCATACCCAAGACCCAGGAGGTCTCCCCGCCATGGCCTACACACTCACCGAAGCATCGAAGTCGCGGATCACGCCGCTCGCACGCGGCGTCGTCCGCACGTTCGTGATCGAGTCCCCGGTCCTCGACCGGATCCCGCTCCTGTCGATCAGCGGCAACGCGTACTCCTACAACTCCGAGCTCACGCTCCCCGGCGTGGAGTTCCGTGCTCTGAACGCGGCGTACGCGGAGTCGACCGGGACGATCAACCAGGCGACCGAGAAGCTCGTGATCCTCGGCGGCGACGCCGACGTCGACCGGTTCCTGGTCGCTACGCAGGACGCGGCCATCCTTGACCTGCGCGCCGAGGCGGTTCGCGGGAAGGTCAAGGCCGCCGCCTACAAGTACCAGGACACGTTCATCAACGGCGACACCGCGGTCGACGCCAACGCGTTCGACGGCATCAAGAAGCGGATCACCGGAGCCCAGGTCATCGACGCTGGCGCCAACGGTCTCGCGATCGTCGGCGCGAACGACGACGCCCGTCAGTCGTTCCTGGACAAGCTCGACGAGCTCCTGGCCGCGGTGCCGGGCGCCGACGCGCTCTACATGAACGCCGCGGTGAGGTCCCGGATCTTGTCCGCGATGCGTCGCCTGAGCATCTACACCACGCCGATCGGCGTCAAGCAGGAGCCGTCATACAACGGGGTTCCGCTCCTGGACATCGGCAACCGGGCTGACGGGACGCTGATCATTCCGCAGACCGAGACGCAGGGCGCGGCGTCCGGGACCGCGTCCTCGATCTACGCGGTGCGTTTCGGCCGCGGCGAGAACGATCAGGCCGTCACGGGCGTCACGAACGGCGGCATCCAGGTCACCGACATCGGCGAACTGGACACCAAGCCCGCGTACCGCACCCGCGTCGAGTTCTATACCGGACTCGCACTATTCGGGGGAAAGGCCGCCGGTCGCCTGCGCGGAGTTCTCGCGTCGTGATCTGCCAGGCGTGCGGCGGCGAGTGGTGGATCGAGCAGCGACTTATCCAGCCCGCCGCTCGCCCGGCGCTCGACCCGCAGATGCGGACAGCGGCCAAGCAGACCCGCTACCGGCTGGCGTGCGCCTCTTGCGGCGCCGGCCCTGACCACACACAGACCCAGAAGCCGGCGTTTGCGCGCCGCAGAAAGGCAGTTACCTAATGGCCGACACCAAGCCCCAGACCACGAAGACAGTCGACAAGAACGACGCGCTCGACGCGGGCGTCCCGATGCTCCCCGGCTCCCCGAGCGAGCCCGTTGGCCCCGAGGACGCGTTCGGTCCCGGCCCGAAGCGCGGCGACTACACGGGCCGCGTCGACGCGGGTCCGCACCTGATCAGCGAGCCGGTACCGGACGCCAAGCCGGGCGAGCCGAACGTGCGTCTCGTCGAGGCTGCCGAGCGCGCCGCGCAGATCGGTGACGAGAAGGGCGTCAAGGGCGGCGTCGAGACGACCTAGCAGGTGCCTGCAACTGAGGTCACGCTTCGTGTCGATGACGGCACGGGCGCAGCGGTTGATCTTCGTCGTCAGGATTTCGCGGTTGCGCAGACCGGGGCGGCGTCTCAGGCGACGCTTGCGGCGGTCCTGACCGCGCTTGCATCGAAGTTGGAGGCGGGTCAGGCGGTCGCGTTGGACGCGGCGAGCTTGGCCGCTCTTGAGCAGGTGACCGCGACGATCGCGGGAACCGTCACGGTCGCCGGCGTCGTGGATCTCACGGCTGCAAGCCTCGCGGCTCTCGAGCAGACCACTGAGACGGGGTTGGCGAAGGACGTGACGCTCACGGGCGGCGCTGTGCGTGTCGGCGGGACGGTGGCGGTCACTGGCCCGTTGACGGACGCGCAGTTGCGGGCGGTGCCCATCCCGATCTCCGGGGCGGTGACGGTGAGTGATGGTGCGGGTCCGTTGACGGTCGACGGTTCGGTGAGCGTCCAGAACTTCCCGGCGTCGCAGCCGGTGAGCGGCCCGTTGACGGACGCGCAGCTTCGCGCGGTGGCGGTCACTGTCCGGAGCCTCCCGCAGTTTTACGCGAGCGGCGCTGGGGGCCGGTCCCTGTTCAGTTTTCAGACCGAGCTGATCTCGGCGGCCCTTGGTGCCACCACTTCGGTCGCTGTCCTCCAGAACCCGGCGGGCTCCGGGGTGGACATCGTGCTCGACGCGGTTGACATCGGCTCCTCGGGCGCGGCCACCATCCGGCGGATGCTGAGCACGGGGGCGACGATCACGGGCGGTACGGCGATGACGCAGTCCAACCGGGGTGGCGGGATCAACGCCTCCCCCGCCGTCGCATTCGCGTCTCCCGCAGTAGCCGGCGGCTCCCCGGTCCTCGTCGACTTAAAGCAGGTGGGGGCGAGCGCCCCGTTCGCATACCGGGACGACGGGAGCATCTACCTGCGGCCCGGCCAAGAGTTCCAGTGGACGGCCACCCCGGTCTCGACGGTCACGGCGGCGAACGTGAATGTGAAGTGCGTCTACTGGGCCGCCCCGGCCACGATCTGATGAGGGCGCCCGGCGCGATCTTCTTCACGCTCGTCACCGCCGACGTCGTCTTGCAGGGCGGCACCACGGCCACGACCGCCGGTGGGCCCGCCGCAGCATCCACCGTGGCGCCGTCGCCTGGTGCCGCAACTCAGACGCAGGGAGGACGCGCCGTATGAACACGCACTCGTTCACCGCCGTCACGCCCCCAGCCCGGTTCGACGGGGTCCCCTGGACCACCGTCAGTGTCGAGGAGTCCGCGCTCGCCGCTGGCCCGTTCACGCTCGTCGCGACCCTCGCTGTCGAGGTCGATGCGACCCCGGATACCCCGAACCCGGTGAACATCACGGTCACGACGGCGACGCTCGCCTCTGGGTTTTTCCGGTTCCGGTTCGCGGACATCGTCGGCAACACGTCCCCGTACAGTTCGCCGGTCGCGTCCCCGGCCCTGTCGCCGAGCCTGCCGGTCCGGCCGACCGCGCAAGCCGTAGCCGACCTGTGCGGCGCATATACGCGCCAGGCCATCACGGGCGGGTACCCGCCGCCAGGTGGTGAGCCGCAAGCAGGGCGGGAGCTTGGGGAGTTCACCGCGAGCACGAGCCCGACGCTCAATCAGGTCGAAGGGTTCATCACCGCGGCCGTCGATGAGGTCCGTGGCCGAGTGGGCATCGGCGAGCTACCGGAGGACGTGTGGGATCTCGCGCGGACGACCGCTCTGTACCACGCGGCGGCTGCGGTCCAGGCCATGCGGGCTCCCGCGGGAACGGATGACTCCGACGGCCTGTACGCGGCGTTCATCTCCAACTACCGGGCGTCCCTAATCGAACTCATCCAGCAGGCGCGCCCCCGCGTCCTGCCGGGCATGTACTGATGAAGGTCACGATTCGGAGCGAGGGCCTGAAGGAAGCCGCCCGCACCCTCGAACTGACGTCCGATCGCGCTGAGCGCGGCCGGTTGCTGTCGGGTAACGAGGTGCGCAGCCAGTTCGAGGAGTCGTCGCGCCGCCGGTTCGGTCGGGGGCTGCGGCAGTCCGGGAAGGCGTGGCGGCTGGAGAAGCAGCGCCGCGGCCTGAGCTCGAGGCCGATGCAGGCGACCGGGGACGCGTTCGCCGCGCTCACTAGGCACTCCGGCCCGAAGGCGAGCGCCATCATCTTCAAGGCGACCAACGGGGGCGTCGAGTTCGGTGTCGCGCGAGGCCGCGGGAGCCTCTACTACCTGGAGGCGCACGCGAAGGGCTACTCGTCCTCGAAGGGTCGCGTGAAGCCCCGTCGTGTCGTCGTCCTGAGTAAGCAGGCTCGCGAGAACATCGCTGTAATCGTGCTCAGTCGCCTGGACGCGTCGTAGATGCTCGTCACCCCGGACCTCATTGAGCAGGCCGCGATCACCTGCCTGCACTCCAACCATCGCCGGCATCTCGCCGCGCTCGAACGGCAGCTCGCGTTGCCGGTTCGCGCGATCGAGCCGCTCTCCACGATCGACCTTCTCGCCGACGACGATCAGCGCCTGGCGCAGGACATGCTCCCCGCTCTCCTGCTCACCGCGGGGGACCTCCGCGACACGGGCCTCGTGCTCCGTGATGACGGCCGGGAGTCCTTGGACATGACGTGGAGCCTCGAGTTGCACGTCTTCGCGATCGGCGGTGGGCGTGACCCGCGCTCGGACGCGATGCGCCGGTGCCGCTGGTACTGGATGACCGCCGTCGAGTGTCTCCTTACCCGGCTGCCCGGCACGGAGCGCGTCGCGCACCTGGAGCTGACGGCCGCCCGGCACGAGACGGTCGGTGACTCCCCGTTCCTCGCGCACGCCGAGGTCACGATCGATGTGACCGCCGATGACTGTCTCACGACCGCGGGCGGCCCGATCCTCTTTGAGGACCCGGCAGATCAGTACGTGCCGCCCACGTCGGGCCAGCCGGCTAACGACGTGCTCGTAACCGTCACCCGTACCACCCCGTAAAAGCCCTCTCTCCTGACTGGAGTCTCATCGTGTCCGATTCAAACACCGTTCGCGTCCGCGCGACTCATACCGTCCATGTTCCCGGCTACGGGCTCCTGGAGGCCGGCGCCGAAATAGACCTTGACGCGGACGCCGCGCGCGGCCCGCTGGCCGAGGGTGTCGTGACGAAGGCCCCGCAGTCCGCCGCTAAGTCCCAGACCAAGCCCCAGACCAAGGAGACCTCCTGATGCCTGTCGTCCCCGGTGTCAACGTCGCAGTCGTCGAGGAGCCCGCTCTGGGTCCCGGCGCCCCGACAGACACGAGCACCACGTTCCTGCTGACCGCTGACGCGAACGGTCCCGCGACCGCTACGCGGATCACGAGCCCAGACCAGGCCCGCGCGGACTTCCCGACCGCGACGACCCTGCACGCTGAGGTCGACGCGATTCAGCGTGAGGGCCGCAGCGAGACCGGTGTCCCGCTCGTGCAGGCCATCAAGCTGGACACCGCTGTCGGCGGTCTCCAGACCACGCTGGACAAGATCCCGGCGACGCTCGGGCCGGGGCAGGTCGTCGCCCCGGCCGTCGTCGCTTCCGCGGACATCATCACAGTCGGCGAGTGGGCCTGGACGAGCAACCGGGTGTTCATCGCGAACGCCGCGGCCGACGCGACCGACGCGCAGCTCTCGACGCTCGCGGCGGCGGTCATCGCTTCGGGTAACGGCCGCAATGTCGCGCTGTTCGCGGATGCCGCGATCATCCCCGGCATCGGAGCATCCACCCGGCAGGTCCCGTGGAGTCTCGTGCAGGCGGGCATCATCGCCCGCAACGACCTGCGCACGGGGAACCCGGCGCTCGCCGCTGCGGGTGACAACGGGATCGCGGTGTACGCGCTCGGGCTGCTCGCCGAACGCAACGACGTCTCCATGACCACGCTGAACGCCGCGAAGGTCAACGTGGCCCGCGCACCGTTCGGTGGCGCTCCGCGCGGCTACGGGTACCGCACTCTCGCGGATCTCGCGGTCCTGCCGCAGTGGTGGGATCTCGGCGGCTCCCGGGTCGTCATGGACGTCCGCTCGAACTCCGCATCGTCCAGTGAGCGGATCCTGTTCGCGCCGTTCGACTCCGGCGGCCAGACGCTCGCGAAGTGGAACGGCCTGCTGTCCGACAGGTGCCTTGAGCTCCTGCGGGTTGGCGCACTGTTCGGGAACCCGGTCGACGCGTTCACCGTCGACACCGGGGTCGCACTCAACCCGACCGCGTCACTGGCGGCCGGAAGGGGCCGGGCGACGATCCGCCTGAAGACCGCGCCGTTCGCCGAATCGCTCGACGTGTCCATCGTCCGCCAGAAGATCGCCTAGGAGGCCCATCATGACTCGTTACGTGCAGCAGAAGAACATCATCACGAGCCTCATCGTTAAGGCGCCGTACAACGGCGCTGCTCAGCGCGACCTCGGGATCTTCGCGGAGTCCGAAGGGTTCGGGCTCGACGTCGATGACGTGCGGTACGGGGAGTACCCCGTCGCCGCGGGCGTCGCATCCCGGGAGGACGCGACCCTGCGTCGCCCGTACTCCGAGACGAGCCCGGAGGAAGAGGCGTGGCTGGAATCCAAGCGCGGGTTCCCCGTCGTCATCGTCCGCGCCTACAAGGGCGACGACAACCTCCCCGTGGGTGTGCCGCGCACCTACCAGGGCGTCCTGAAGGGCGTGAACCCGCCGGACGGGGACATCACGGCGTCGGAGCGTTCGAAGTTGACGGTGATGTGCCTGCTCGACGTGGACGCGTCGTGAGCCCCGTGGAGGGTGTCGTCGCGGCGCCGGACGTCATCTTCGACAACGTGGACGCGACCGTCATCCCGCCGTCGCCGGAAACGTCGCTGGCCGCTGACGCGCTCGGCGGCCTCGCCGAGCGGATGCAGCGCGGCATGGACCGGCTGCGCGCGGACAAGACCCGCGTGTTCCCGGTTCCCGGTTGGGAGGACATGCGGCTCACGGCCCGCAAGATCCCCGATGAGGAACGCGACCAGGGCGTCACGACCGTCGCGACGGTCGCGCTCGCGACGCAGAAGGTCGAGATGCTCGACGAGGACGGCGAGTGGCACGAAGTCCCGCACGCGTGGCGTGGTGTCGCGCAGCTCATGGGCGACACGTCCCTGTCGACGACCAGCGTGATTCGTGAGGTGCTCGACAACAGCGTCCGCCTGGACGCCTTCGCGCTGCGGCTCGTGAACTGGATGATCGGCGTGCAGGGCGAGATCGAGCAGGCCCTGGGGGAATAGCCGCCTCGGCCCCCGAGATCCATGACGCCGTTCAGGCGTCGCGGCTGCGGATGGATTACCGGCCGCACCTGGGGTTGACCGAGGCGCATCGCGGCACGCTCGTCGAACGCGTCCTGGCGACCGTCGTTCTCGACGAGGCCATCACTGAGAACAACCGCGACGCCAAGCGTCGCTGAGGGGAGTGAAATCGTATGGCAGAGTCAGCAGCCAGAATCAGACTCTCCCTCCTCGGCGAGAAAGCGTTCTCGCGTAACGCCCACCAGGCCGAACGCTCACTTCGAGGCGTCGGGCGCGGCGGGACGGTCGCCGCGTCACGATTGGAACGCACGACCGTCGCCTCGACGAAGACCGGGGCCTCAATGAACCGCCTCGCTGCTTCGGGCCGGCGCGCGGCCGGTGCGATGCGCGGCGTTGGCGCTTCGGCGGCGACCGCCGCGGCACCATTGGCCCGCGCGGGCGCCGCGATGACCGCGGTCGGTCTCGGCGCGTCGATCGCCCAGACCGTGAAGTTCGACGCGGCGATGCGCAACGTGAACTCGATCGCGCAGCTCTCAGAGCAGCGGTTCGGTTCGCTGTCGAAGAGCGTGCTCACGCTGGCGGGGCCGACCGCGCAGGCCCCGGAGACCCTTGCCAAGGGCCTCTACGATCTTGTCTCCTCCGGCTTCAACGCGCAGCAGTCGATGCAGATCCTCGAGAAGTCCGCGCGCGCGGCGACCGCCGGCCTGACGACCACCGAGGTCTCGACCGGCGCGGTCGCCGCCGTCCTCAACGCCTACCGGCTTCCGGCATCCGCGGCCGGCAAGGTGTCCGATCAGCTCTTCAAGACCGTGGACCGTGGCGTGGTCAGCTTCGAGTCGCTCGCGACGACGGTCGGTGATGTGCTCCCGTTCGCCGCATCCCTCGGGATCGGCCTCGACCAGGTCGGTGCGTCGGTGGCGACGATGACCAAGGCGGGGATCAGCGCACCGGAGACGATGACGCGGATCAAGAGCGTCATGCAGTCCATGCTCAAGCCCGGGAAGACGCTGACAAAGACGATCAAGGACCTCGGCTACGAGTCCGGGGAGACCCTGATAAAGCAGAAGGGCTTTCAGGGCGCGTTGGAGACGTTGGCGGCGGCGACGGGCGGCTCGAAGACCAAGCTCGCCGCGCTGTTCCCGAACGTCCGGGCGCTCGGTGGCGCCCTGGCGTTGACGGGCAAGAACACGACGGTCGCTCGCGGTGACCTGCAAGGCATGACCACGGCGTCGGGTGCCACATCGACGGCGCTCTCTCAGCAGTCCAAGAGCATCAGTTTCCAGTGGAACCGTCTGAAGGCGCAGTCAGCGGCTCTCGGCATCTCGGTTGGCACGAAGCTGGTGCCCGCCTTGAGTGGTGTGGTCGCGCAACTGAGTGACATTGCGGCTGGCCGTGGGGCTATCGGCGGTTTCTCGAGGGATCTCATCGGTGGCTTGGCGGGCACGCCCGTCGCGAAGTCCCGGGCGCCGTTCGCTGATGGTGTTGCGACGCCGCCGCCGAAGGCGTCGGACGCCAATAAGCTCGGCGGGACGCTCCGTGCGGTCGGCGACGGGGCGCTCGCGCTCGCCAAGGGGGCGCTACCTGTCCTACGTGACGCGTCCCGGCAGATGCTCGACGCGCTGAAGCCCGCCGCGCCGTTCCTGAACAACGTCCTGCTCCCCCTGTTGAAGGGCGTTACGGCGGGCGTGATCGGGACCGTCGTCGGCGCGTTCAAGCTCGCCGTCCCGATCATCAAACTGTTTGCGACCGCGATCGGGCTGGTCGGCTCGATCATGCGCCCGTTCCGCGGAGTTATCACCGGGGTCGGCGTCGCGCTCGGCGTCGTGTTCTCCGGCGGGATACTCCGGGTGCTCTCGCTGCTGCCGAAGGTCGGCAAGGTGTTTTCTCTCGCCCGCGCCCCGATCCGCCTGGTAACCGCCGCTGTCCGTCGTGGCGCGAGCGCGGTCGGCGCGCTCGGCCGCGCGTTCTCGCGTGGTGTCACGTTCGTCGGCCGGTTCGCATCAGGGATGACGGGGGGCGCGCGACGCGTGATCCTCGCGGCTACGAACATGGTGCAGGGCGTCATCCACAAGTTCGTGACGCTCCCCGGGCGGATCGCCGAGCACGCCTCACGGCTCGTGAAGGATCTCGCATCGAAGCTGAGCGGTGCGGCGGGCAGCGTCGCGTCCGCGGCGGGGAAGATCGGCAAAGCCGTCGTGGACGGGATCGTCGACGCGATCAAGGCCGCGCCCGGCGAGATCACGTCCGCAATCACCAGCGTCGTCCCCGGACCGGTGAAGGGCGCTGTCAACAAGGCACTAGGGCTCGGCAAGTCGCTGATCCCCGGTATTGCTACCGGCGGCGTGGTCACCCGTAAGGGTGTCGCCCTGGTCGGTGAGCGCGGCCCCGAACTCGTCCAGCTCCCGGGCGGCGCCCGCGTCAACCCGGCCGACCAGTCCCGCGGCATGCTCGCCCAGCGCGCCGCGTCCCCGCCGACTACACGTGCCCGTCAGCGCGCCGCAGCCACCGTCGTCAACGTGTACCCCAGGATTATCGTGCAGCAGGACCGGCGCGGCACGTGGCGCGCCGTCCTGGACGTCGAGCGCGACATGGCCGAACGCGAATGAGCACGGTCGGAAACATCGCATCAAGGCCAGGGGGAATGATCTCCGCTGGGCTCGGCGGAAAACCCGGGTTGCCCGCGAACGCCGCCGCCGCAGTGGCGGCAACACCGGCCGCGGGCCGCGTACTGCTGGACCCGTCCGACGGCCAGTCCCTGACGCTCGTGCTGGCCGGCGACCCCGACCAGAGCATCGCGGTCGGCGGCTGGCAGGAATCCCCGCGCTTCGGGCGCGTCCCCGCCACCTGGTACCGCGGACCCGACGACGGCGGCGACCTGACGCTCTCCCTCGCCGTAGACATTCGCCTCGTCGGAGGCCCCGACATCGCCAGGCGCCTGGGAGTGCTGCGGGCGATGGGTCGCCCTGTTCGCAGCGGCGGGGACCCGCCGAGCCTACGGGTGCGGTGTGTGTCGCTGCCGCTCGGCACCGGCGACTGGGTGATGCAGGGCCTGCAGCTCGGCGGTCAGGTTGTGCAGTCCGGGGAGCTTGTCCGTCAGGACGTGCAGGTCACGCTCTCCCCGTTCGTGAAGCAAGCCCCGTTGGAGCGCGTGACGATGCGCTCCACGCGCAGCAAAGCGAACAAGCGGCGTGCTCGCGTGATTCAGTCGCGGCCGGGTGACACGATGCGCGCGATCGCTGTCCGGCAGCTCGGGTCGTCCGGCTCGTGGGCACAGATCCGCGCGTGGAATAAGCGGCTACGCAAGGTCGACCCTGATGAGCGGTTGAAGACCGGGACCCGGGTGACGCTCCGGTGAGCCCGACGAAGGCCAAGGCGAAGCCCACCGCTGCGCAGCGCGCGCGCGCTCGCCGCGATCCTGCCGTCGGGTTGCCGCCCGCGCCCCCGAAGACGGAGCGTGATTCCAACGGCCTGCACCTTCGGACGGCGAAGGCCAAGTACCTGATGGGGCCGAGGTTGTCGCGGGAGGGCTGCGACGTCGAGCTGACGATGGACGGCGCGAGCGCTCTCACGCTCACCGTTGACGATCAGGACAGCCGCGTTCTCGAAGCGCTCTCCGACGAGACGCAGCGACTCGTCGATGGTGCGCGCGTGATCGTCGACGACGTCGTCTACGTCCTCTCCCGCGTGTCATGCGGGGAGAACCGCTTGCTGACGCTCTCCTTCGAGGACGAGGTCGCGTGGCGGCTGCGCCTGTGGTCACGGTACGTGTCGAAGTCCCGTGCTCGTACGACGCGCGCGGAGTTCGTGCGGTTCCTCGTCGATGAGGCGAGCAACGGGCCGCGGTTGCCGATGCGCGCGTTCATTCCTGAACTCACGGACCGCAGGCCGATCAGCTCGCCCGCTAGGGAGCGGCGCCCGGTCGCCGATCCGCCGAAGCGCACGAGCCGCAAGACCCCGGCGGCTCGCGTTCGGCGCGGTGAGCCCGCCCGTGGCCGCGGGACGGGCGACGGCGCGGGCTACACCGTGCAGGGGCAGAAGGCGTCGGCGCAGCAGCGTCAGGTGATCGACGGGTGCCTGGCGGAAGCCGACCGGCTCGGCGCGTCGCGGATGGTCCTGATCGCGACGGTGATGTGCATCACGCAGGAGTCCGGGGCCGGTCGCTTGGCGAACGTGCAGACCGGCAACGATGACGTCGGGATCTTTCAGCAGGGCCGCAACTGGATCAGTGTCGCCGGGAGCAAGCAGCCCGCCGCGTCGACCAAGGCGTTCCTGGTGACGGGCCCGAGTTCGTGGAAGAAGGTGCACGGCTCACTCAAGCGCGTCCCGGGTGGCTACGAGGCCGCGCTCAAGCGTGTGCAGATCAGTGTCGGCGGGTATGCGAAGTGGGAGGGCGAGGCAACCCGGACCGTCGATGCGTGGCTCGCCCAGGGCGGCGGCGGCGGTGCGAGCAGCGACGAGAGCGGCGGCAGCGGTCGGACGACGGCCGTCCCGTACCTGTTCGAGCGTGGCTCCCGCGACGGAGCGCGTGAGGACTCCTGGACCGCTACCGGCCGGCTCGCCGAGCAGGTTGGTTTCCGGCGGTGGGCCGCACTCAACACCCTGTTTTTCGTCAGCGACCGTGAGTTGCGTGCCGCCGCCCCGTCCCTCGAGATCCACGGCGACGAGGGGTTCATGCTCTCGTCGCCGACATGGGATTGGGGCGTCACTCGCCCGTCCCAGGAGGTCACGTTCCGTGTCCTGAGCGAACGGTGGGGCATCCTGCCCGGCGCGGTCGTCGTGATGAGTTCGCAGGGCGCGTTGAACGGCCGGTACCTCGTGGCGAGCGTCCGCGACGACCTGTTCAGCCCGGAGTCGGAGGTCACGCTCCGGCGGCCGGTGGAGCCGCGCCCGGAGCCCGCGCACGAGACGCGCACCAGCAGCGACTCTGCCGGTGGCGGCTCCCGCGACGGCCGAGCCATTGCTGGCAGTCCGATCCCTGGGACAGGGCCGAAGTCCTCCACGCATGAGACGGGCGGCCTGCCCGGCTACCCGGCGTTCGACTACATGGCCCCGGCCGGGTCACCGTGCGTCGCGCCGGTCTCCGGGACGGTCACGAAGATCAGCGGCACCAACCCGGCAGCCGGCCCGCCCCAAGGCCCCGGTGGGCCACTCGGCTACTCGGTTTACATCAGCGGCGGCGGCAAGTCCTACTACCTGACGCACATGGGCCGGCGGACGGTCAAGGTCGGCGACAGGGTGACCCAGGGCGAGAAGATCGGGACGGTCGCCAACTACGCGAAGTTCGGTAGGCCCGACCACATTCACCAGGGGGTGCGCGGATAATGGATCGTCTCGGCTCACACAGCCGCGCGCCGCGCCCAGTGGGGCCGGCCGCCGCCACCATCCTCACCGCGCCCACCGCCGGCGCGCTCGTGACCTTCACCTTCGACGCGGGTGACGGCACGGTGTGTCGCGGCCCGTGGGTCGGACGGACCCCCGCCGCCGGTGACTCTGCCGTGGTCATCGAGGACGACGCAGGAACCCTCTGGGCGGTGGGCACATGGCCCGGCTAGTCGAAACTCAACTGCACCTCGCGTGGCCGTTCCGGCTGACCGCCGCGGGCCGGTTCGCGGCCGTCGAAGAGGACACGCTCGACGACGTCGCGCAATGCGTCCGAATCTTGCAGCGCACCCCTCTCGGTGCCCGGCCACTCGCCCCGTTGGTGGGGCTCCCTGACCCAACGTTCACGACGGGCGTGGACCCCGTCGATGTCGCGCGGCGACTGGAGACCGATGAGCCGCGCGCCTTGGTCACGGTCACGGCCGATCCCGTCACTAGTGGTGGCCGCCAGGCGGTCCGTATCCGCGTCGACTTGGCCGACGACGCTCAAGACATCGACCCGGAAGCCGCAACGTGACTTACATCGAGCCTGACCTCCAGGATGATGAGGGCGCGGTCGCCGAGGCGAACCTCGCCGCGCTCGCGGACATCACCGGCTTCGTTCCTTCTGAGGCGAGCATCGAGACCCTGTTCGCGGAGGCGCTCGCGATCGGGCAGGCCACCGCCAACGCGATCATCAAGGATGAAGCGCGCAACGCTTTCGCCGGGATGGGCGAACTCGTCCTAGGCGTTGAGCGCGGGGTCGCGGCGCCCGCCCGGACGCAGGCCACGATCACCGTCACTGACGCGCTCGGGCACCTGATCCCGGCGGGGTATCAGGTCGTGATGCTCACCGCCGACGGCGACAGCGTCACACTCGCGTCCACCACGGACGCCACGGTGATTGCGGGCGCAACCACAGTGGCGGGTGTGCTGTTCGAGGCGCTCGAGCCGGGCGTGGAAGGCAACGGTGCTGCTGGCGCGGCCATCGACCGTGACCCGCTCGCGTTCGTCGCCAACGTCGTCCTCGAGCAGCCGTCCAGCGGCGGCGTGGACGAGGAAGAGCTCATCGTCTACGTCAGCCGGGTCGCCCGTGCGGCCAGGCGCCGGTCGTTCCTGCCGCTGACCCCTTCGGATTATGCGGGCGCCGCGCAGGACGTGACCGGGGTGTCTCGCGCGCTCGCGCTGAACCGCGTGAACCCGGATGTTGCAGGGGATCAGCCGGGGCACATCACGATCAAGCCCGTCACCGCGACGGGCGATCCGGTGCCCGCGGTGGTGAAGACCGCGCTCTCGCAGGCTTTCGCTGCGCAGGAGCAGGTGCTCGGCGCGGTCGTGTGGGTCGCTGACGCGGTGATCGTCACGATCAACGTCGCGGTGACCGTCGTGCGTGAGCCCGCGTTCGCGGCTGCCGATGTGACGACGCAAGTCACCGCCGCGATCCGTGCTCTGCTCAACAAGGCAACGTGGAACGCGGACGCCCGCGAGGCGGGCGGCTGGCGCAAGGGCGTCGGGACCGTCACCACCTATGACGTGAGTGCCGCGATTGACGATCTCCAGTCGATCCGGCAGGTCGTGACCGTCACGCTCAACGCGGGGACCGCCGCGGTGACCGTCGCCGCTGACGCGCTCGCGAACGCGGGGACCGTGGCGGTGACCGTCCAGTGATGACCGCCGCTGAGCGCGCCCTGGAGCACCTGGAGTTCCTGCGTGTCGACCCTGTGTCCGACGCGTTCCTCGAGGGCCTCGTGGCTGCGTACTGCACGGGGCAGGAGCGCGCGTCGACCGTCGCGCATGGCCTCGACGGCGTGGACGGTGAGCGCGTCCTGACGGACCCGTCTGTGTGCCCTGAGTGGGCGCTACCGCACGCCGCGATGTGGGTCGGCGGCGTTGTGCCCGCACGGCCACCCAACCTCACCGACACGGAGTGGCTCGCCTACGCGCGCATGGCGGTCATCGAGCCGTTCGGCGCGCTCCGCGGCAGCCCTCGCGCCCTGCTGACGCTTGCCCGCGCGTTCATGGTCCCCGGCGCTGCACTGCGGATCATCGCGCGCTACGACAACGATCCGTTTGAGACGCGGCTGCTCGCCCGTCCCGCCGACGTCCCGAACCCCGCGCTGCTCGTCTCTGCGGTGAACGCCGACGACGTCGTGATCGCGGGGGGCCGCGTCCAGCTTTCCCTGATCGACTCGGTCACTTGGACCGAGCTCGCGGCTACGCCGTGGCAGAACCTGTCCGCGGTCACGTGGCAGAAGCTCTCCGACGGCACCTACACACCATGAGAGGCCATGCATGTCTGGATTGACCCTTCCTATCACCGCGAGCGCACCGGCGGATCTCTCGAACTCCGGGGATGGCGCCCGCCTGTTCCGCGAGCTGTCGACGGCGTTGCAGAATCAGTTGGCCCCGGTCGTGGTTGGCGTGTTCTCCGCCCGGCCCGCGGCCGGGGTCGCGGGACGCCGGTACTTCGCGACCGACACTGCGACCGTCTATGAGGACACGGGCTCGGCGTGGCTGCAAATCTCCACGACGGGGGCCGCACAGACGTTCACGGGGAGCAATACGTTTGAGCTCCAGACGCGCCTCAACGGTGGCGCGTACGCGGTCCGGCCGGTGGCCGCTGACACGGCGTACCGCGCCGTGGTGGCCGGTGACGCAGCGGATCGTTACCAGGTGCTCGCGGACGGCAAGATCCAGTGGGGGCCTGGCGGCGTGGGCGGGCTCGACACGAGCCTCTACCGCGACACCGCGAACGTCCTCAGAACGAACGCCACTTTTCATGCGGCGGGCGGCTTGCAGGCCCGCCCGTACACAGGGACGCTCACCAGTCCGGCGATCAGCCTCTTGCTACCCAACGAGACCAACCCGCGCTTCTTCATTCGCGGCGACGGCATCCTGTTCTTCGGCAGCGGCGCGGCGGCGGGTGACACCACCCTGTACCGCGAGAGCGCCAGCCGACTGCGAACCGATTCGGCGTTTGTTATCGGCGGCAACGTCGGCTTCTACGGGACCGCTCCGGTCGCCAAGCAGGCGGGCGTGGCGGTCACGGCCGCGGCGATCCACACAGCCCTGGTCAACCTCGGGCTGATCGCGGCCTGATGCCGCGCAGTGCAGCGCGGCTGGACGAAGGACACGCAATCGAACGAAGGACGAGAAATGACCGAAGCTGAGAAGGGCTCGACCGCCACGCAGAACGACCCGGAAGCGGTGAACGTCACCGTGAACGACCTCCTGCTGAAGATCGGCGGCCTCGTCGTAGAGCTGGACATTGCCCGCCATCAGATCGCCAGCCTGATCGAACGACTCCAAGAGAAGCCCTGATGGCCGACGCTCAGATCACGCTTCGGGTCGACGAGCAGGACCCGGCCGCCGTCACCGTGCAACTCGTCGTCGACGGCCAGCACGTCACCACGATCACCGCGGATCCCGCGGCGTGGCGGCAGATAACTGCGCCCGCCAGAGCTGTGCTCGGGGAGCCCGCGGAGACCGCCCTGGCCGCCGCGGAGACCGCGATCCGTGATGCGCTTGCCGCTCGCGCGAAGGAGAGCGCGGCTGCGCAGCGCAAGTACGCCGCGGCCGTGAAGGCGTGGGCGCCCCCGGCCACCACGGCCTAATGTCGACCAGGAGGTAGCGCGTGTGTCACCTGATGACGAGTACCGCCTTCGCCACATCGAGACGACCGCGACAAGCGCGGCCGCCACAGCCCATGCGCTGGCTGGCGCCGTGGCCATCACCGGCTCCAAAATCATCGACCTGGACAAGGACATCACCGACCTGCGTGCGGAGGTCAAGGACGCTCGGGCGGGCGTCAGGACCCTCGTGCTCGTGCTCGTCGGCTTCGCTTTCACCGTCGCGGGCAGCGCTGTCGCGCTCGCGCTCACTCTCGGGGGTCCCGCATGAGTGTTCTCGGTAGCAAGAGGCTCCTCGCGTTTCTTGTTGCGTGCTTTTTGACGACGGTCGCCGCGTTCGCGTACGCGATTCTCAGCGTCGACGGGCTGCAGGACGATCAGCGCGACATCGTCCAGAACGTCAAACGCGTTACGAACGTGGTGACGCGGAGTCCGTGCGCTGAGATGGGCAAGCGCGAGTGTTTTCGTGCTCTGGTGCAGTCCGCGTCTCGTCAGGATCTGGAGCGGTTTCGGGGTCCGCGCGGTCCGGTTGGGCGACGCGGACCGGTGGGACGGACTGGCGCTACTGGTGCCCGCGGGTTCGCTGGGCCGCGTGGCTTCTCGGGCCAGGTTG
>Ga0136633_1000707_pt1 | contig 25253 bp, 30 predicted proteins | sample AntDrymeUQ832206_2_FD_105494 | JGI IMG/M metagenome (GOLD analysis project Ga0136633, IMG submission 105494) | Polar desert sand microbial communities from Dry Valleys, Antarctica - metaG UQ83 (22.06) | ecosystem: Environmental > Terrestrial > Soil > Desert | place: Antarctica: Dry Valley... | reverse complement strand
TGATCCCCGGTAGTTTTTCGCAAAACCCCTGAATCAACGACTTGGTCAGCCGTCAAGCTAACCAGCTGATGCCACTCAACTTAATTTCGGATCAGGCTCTCAGGGGGGGAGTTTTTTAGTTCAGGGAAGCCGAACTTTATGAACCTTCCGCGCCTTCTTCGCCCCTGCCGCCGGCTTGTTGACCGCAAGGCCCCGGCCTAGAGGAACATCATGTCCAGCTACGAAGATCGCCTGTCCGCCCTGCGCGAGCAATTGAAGCGGGACCGGCTCGATGGCTTCGTCGTGCCGTTAACCGACGAGCATATGAGCGAATATGTCGGCTCCTATGCGCAGCGGCTCGCCTGGCTGACCGGCTTCCAGGGCTCGTCCGGCTCGGCCGTCGTGCTGCCTCAGGAGGCCGCCATCTTCACCGATGGCCGCTACACGCTGCAGGTCCGGGACCAGGTCGATGGCGCGCATTGGAGCTATCAGTCGGTGCCCGAGACGAGCATCGCGGACTGGCTGAAAGCGCATGCGCCGGACGGCGGTCGCATCGGCTACGATCCCTGGCTGCACACGCGCGATTGGGTGACCAAGGCGAAGGAGGCGCTGGCCGGCGTCAAGGGTTTGAAGGGGGGCGCGGACCTGGTCGCGGTCGGCCGCAACCCGATCGACGCGGTGTGGGGCGATCGGCCCGAGCCCTCGCGGGCGCGTCTCATGGTGCAGCGGGACGAGCATACCGGCCGCTCCTCGGCGGCGAAGCGCCAGGAGATGGCCGATTGGCTGAAGGAAGAGGGTGCCGACACGGCGGTGCTCGCCGCCCTCGATTCGATCGCCTGGACCTTCAACGTGCGTGGGGCTGACGTCGAGCGCACCCCCGTCGCCTTGTCCTTCGCACTGGTGCATGAGGACGGGACTGCCGATCTCTTCGTCGCTTCGGAGAAAGTGGGCGACGATGTCCGCCAGCATCTCGGCAACGGCGTGCGCCTGCACGAGCGCTCGGCCTTCGAGCCCGCGCTGAAGGCGCTGGCGGGGAAGACGGTGGCCGTTGATCCGGAACGCTCGGTCGCGGCGATCTTCGGCGCGCTCGAGGCTTCCGGCGCGAAAGTGATCTCGAAGCGCGATCCCTCGATCCTGCCCAAGGCGGTCAAGAATGACGTCGAGATTGCGGGCCATCGTGCGGCCCAGGCGCGAGACGGCGCGGCGCTGTCGCGCTTCCTGCATTGGCTGTCGGTCGAGGCGCCGAAAGGTGGTGTCGATGAGTTGATTGCCGCCGCCAAGCTGCACGATTTCCGCAAGGCCGGCGGCGATCTGCGCGACCTGAGCTTCGACACCATTTCCGGGGCCGGCCCCAATGGTGCCGTCGTCCACTACCGGGTGAGCGCGGAGACCAACCGGTCGCTGGAAATGGACAGCATCTATCTGGTCGATTCGGGCGGCCAATATCCGGACGGCACCACCGACGTGACGCGGACCGTGGCGATCGGCACGCCGACGGCGGAGATGAAGGACCGCTTCACCCGTGTCCTCCAGGGCCATATCGCGCTCTCCCGCACTTTGTTTCCGCAAGGCACGCGCGGCTCGCAGCTCGATAGCTTCGCGCGGCAATTCCTTTGGGCGGCGGGGCTCGATTATGCGCACGGCACCGGCCATGGCGTGGGCAGCTTCCTGTCGGTGCATGAAGGGCCGCAGCGCATCGCGCCGGCAGGCAGCGGCCAGGCTGGCGGCGACGAGCCGTTGCGGGCGGGCATGATCCTCTCCAACGAGCCCGGTTATTACAAGACCGGCGAATATGGCATCCGGGTCGAGAATCTCGTGCTGGTCGTCGAGCGGGAAGTCGAAGGCGCGGAGAAGAAGCCGCTGGGCTTCGAGACGCTCACCTTCGCGCCGATCGACCGCGCCCTGATCGAGGCGGCGATGCTCTCCCCGGCGGAGCGCGCCTGGCTGAATGACTATCATGTCGAGGTGCTGAAGATCGTCGGCCCGCAGCTCGAAGGCGCGGCGAAGGCTTGGCTCGATTTGGCGTGCGCGCCGCTCTAGGCGTCGTCGCGCGGTGGCTGCTCCTCGGCCTCCCGCGCCTGCGCCTTGCGCCGCTTCAGATTCTCGCGCAGCGCCGCGGCGAGGCGCTTCGCTCGTTCTTCATCCTGGCCAGCCATGGCCTTGCCTTGACACAGCGTCGGGCGAGCGGCCATAGGCCCGCCTCTTCGAAAAGCGAATGCTGCCGTAGCTCAGTGGTAGAGCGCATCCTTGGTAAGGCTGAGGTCGTGAGTTCAATCCTCACCGGCAGCACCACGCTTTTCAGGTCCTGGCGCGGCGCCCGGCGGGAGCGCGGCGATCAGCCCTGCGCATATTGCTCGTCGGAGCCCAAAGCGGCCTTGGTCGCGAACAGGCTGGCCAGTTCGTGATGACGGCGCCGCGCCTCGTCAGTGATCGCACGCGCGGCACGCGTCCGTTCTTCCGCGGCGCGCCGGCTATAATAGCGAAAATCCGACTCCATGATCGGTCGCCTCCCTCACCCGATTCGCCTTGTCTAACACAGCCTTTTCAATTCATCGAATCATCGCATTAAGGACGTCGCGCCGTCGCCTAAGCGACACCGGCGCGACGCACGATGAGGTCGAGAACGGCGGAGTGAAGCGGGCGATCGAAGGCGCAGCCGACGAAATTGCCCTCGCGCCACATAACCAGCGCGAGCGATGCTTCGAGGCCGGGGAGGCGAAGCCATATGGGGGAGCCGATTTCGAGTTCGAGATGGGTCTCGACCCGGAAGCCATGGGTGGAAAGATCGAGGATATGGACGCCGACGGCGGCGGCGCCACGCTGGCGCAGGCCGGCGTCAATCTCGATCGGAACGCGATTCGCGTTGCGGGCGTGGGTCGGCCTCGCCTCGTTTTTCGGCGGAGCGACCGACAGTTCGCCGCACAGCGGCAGAACGCCCTGCTCACCGCTCGGCGGGAGAACGCCTTGTGCCGGACCCGCGCAGCTGTCTGTGGCGCTCATCGTCCGGCGCTCAACTTTCCTTGTCCGGCAGGTTCAGGCCGACCGCCACGCTCCAGGCCTGGGCGACACGGCGATCCCTCGCGGACATGCCTCGCATGATGCCGGGCCGACCAAAATAGGGCGTCGCCGGCTTGGCGCGCTCGGTGCGGCCAATATGGATCAGCAGCTCGTTCTCGTGAATGGCATGGTCGAATTCCAGGCCGATGCGGCCATTGGCGATCCAGGCGACGGTCGCGGCGACTCGGGTCTCGCCGCGCTCGAAGACGACGGCCATGCCGACCTCCGGCAAAACGCCGCATTCGATCAGCGCCCCCTTGCGCGAGAGATCGCGCAGGCGTGCATCGACGACGCCGGCCGGCGTGTGCAGCTTGGCCGCAAGCAGCACCCGCGCGCGCTTCGCCGAGCGCTGACCGGTAACATTGTTCTCGAACGGTTCGACGCCCATCGGCTGTTGATCTTTCGCTGGCCTCGCGCCTGCGTACAGGCGGAGGGCGAAATTTTGGTAAAGATGCGCGGCATTTTGTCGCGGGCCGTTGACATTGACGGAAGCGCACGCGCCTTTCATGGCGGCGCACATGCGCTTTTTCTCCGACAATGCCGCCCCCGCCTGCCCAGAAGCGCTGGCGGCGATCGCCGAAGCGAACCTCCTCGACACCGCCTACGACGGCGACGCGTGGAGCGTGCGGCTCGACGCAGCTTTGTCCGCCTTGTTCGAAACCGAGGTCGCCGCTTTGTGGGTCGCAACCGGCACCGCCGCCAACAGTCTTGCGCTCGCGGCCTTGTGCCCGCCGTATGGCAGCATCCTCTGCCACCGCGATGCGCATATCCAGGTCGACGAGTGCGGCGCGCCAGAATTCTTCACGCACGGGGCGAAGCTGCTGCTCGTCGAGGGGGAGGGCGCGAAATTGACGCCCGATGCAGTGAGCGCTCTCCTCGCGACGGTGCGCGACGACGTGCACCAGATGCAGCCCGCCGCCTTGTCGATCACAAACGCGACCGAATATGGCCTCGTCTATACGCCCGAGGAAACGGCGGTGTTTGGCGAATTGTGCCGCGAGCGAGGCCTCGGCTTCCATCTCGACGGCGCGCGTTTCGCCAATGCGGTGGCCAGCCTCGCCTGCACGCCCGCGGCCTTGAGCTGGAAAGCAGGCGTCGACGCCTTGTCCTTCGGTTTCGTCAAGAATGGTGGGCTTTCCGCCGAATGCCTCGTCTTCTTCCGGCCCGAGCTCGCCGCCGCGACGCGCTATCGCCGCAAGCGGGCCGGCCATCTCCTCTCCAAGGGCCGCTATATGGCCGCGCAGATCCTGGCGATGATCGAAGGCGACGTCTGGCTCCGCAATGCGCGCGCCGCCAACGCCGCCGCCGCGCGGCTGGCCGAGGCGGCCGGGTCGGAACGACTCATCCACGCCGTCGAGGCCAATGAGATTTTTGTGCGGGTTTCGGCCGGCGAGGCGGCAACGCTGCGGGCGCGCGGCTTCGATTTTTACGATTGGGGGCCGGGCGAAGCGCGCTTCGTTACTAGCTGGGATAGCGACCCGGCCCATGTCGACCTGCTCGCCGATGCGATACGCGCTTTGTGAGCGGCCGAAATGGGTATCTTGACCATGATATAAAGACTTCTTTATATCTGCATATATGGTAGTTGAGCCGGCCCGGGCGACGGGTTTTCGCGATCCCAGGATCCTCCTTCCCTTCCTCCTGATCACCTTGATCTGGAGCTCGACCTGGATCGTCATCAAGGACCAGCTCGGTGCGGATCCGTCGCAGGCGGTGCCGCCGACCTGGTCGGTGACCTATCGCTTCATCATCGCCGGCGCGGCGATGTTCATTTATGCGGCGGCGATCGGCGCGCGGCTGAAGCTAAACCGGGGCGAGCATCTCCTCGCTTTGGCCTTCGGACTTCCGCAATTCGTGCTCAACTTCAACTTCGTCTATTGGGCTGAGCACCACGTCACCTCTGGCCTCGTCGCGGTCGTTTTCGCCTTGCTGATGGTGCCGAACAGCCTCTTCGCTTGGGCTTTCCTCGGCCAGAAATCGACCCTGCGCTTCGCCGGCGGCTCGGCCGTCGCCTGCGCCGGCGTCGCCTTGCTCTTCGTCCAGGAAATCCGCGCCAGCCCCGGCGCGGCGGGCGCGATCGCGCTCGGCATCGGCCTCACCCTGCTCGGCGTCCTCTCCGCCTCGGCGGCGAATATCATCCAGGCCGGGCAGCGGGCAAAGGCGATGCCGCTCGCCAGCATGATCGCCTGGGGGATGGCCTATGGCGCGCTCGCCAATGCCGCTCTTGCCCTTGCGCTCTACGGCGCGCCGCAGATGGAGGCCCGGCCCGTTTATTGGCTTGGCGTGGTCTATCTCGGCCTGTTCGCCTCGGCGCTCGCTTTTCCGCTTTATTTCGCGGTGATGCGCGCCGTCGGCCCGGGCAAGGCGGCCTATTCGAGCCTGCTCGTGCCCATCCTCGCCATGGCGATCTCGACCGTCGCCGAAGGCTATCGCTGGACCTCGCTTGCGGTCGCCGGCGGCATGCTCGCGATGATCGGCCTGTTCATCGCCTTGCGCTCGGGAAGAGTCGCGCCGCCGGCCCCGGCGGACTAAGGCCCGCTCATGCGCCTCAAGATTGATGTTTCACTCGACTATGCCTTTCCCGAAGCGGCAGACGTGCTGCTCGCGGTCGAGGCGGGGCAGCTTTCCGACCAAATCTTGGTGGACGGTCTTCTTACCGTGGGCGGGGCAGGCCCGCTCAGGCCGATTGCCGGCGAGGAGGGAATCGGCCAGCGGACCTGGCTGCGCGCCGAGGGAGATTTTCGCGCCGTCTACGCTGCGACTCTTGAGGTTGATCGCCAGGCGCCGGCGCTCAACGGGCTGGTCTGTGCGCCGGTGCGCGACCTCCCGGCCCAGGTGGTCCCCTACATCTGGCCCAGCCGCTACTGCGAATCGGACAAGTTCGAGGCCTTCGTGCAGGCCGAATTCGGCGCACTCGAAGGCGGCGCCAAGGTCGCGGCGATGGCCGACTGGATTCGCGGCGAAATGGCTTACGTCTCGGGCTCAAGCGACAGCCAGACCACCGCCGCCGACGCCTTCGTCCAGCGCCAGGGCGTCTGCCGCGATTATGCCCATCTGATGGCAACCTTCGCCCGCGCCGCCGGCGTCCCCGCGCGGCTCGTCTCGGCTTATGCGTGGCAGCTCGATCGGCCCGATTTCCACGCCGTGGTCGAGGTCTGGCTCGACGGCGGTTGGCATCTCGTCGATGCCACCGGCCTTGCGCCGATCGACGGGATCGTGCGCATCTGCGTCGGCCGGGACGCGACGGACATCGCCTTCATGACGATCTTTGGAGCAGCCGAGATGGTGGCGCAGAGCGTCACGGTGACCAGGCTCGACCCCTAGCGCCGCCGTCCTGCGGCGATCTCCTCCGAACTCAGCCGGCGCACGTCGGTGACCGCGCAGCGTTGCGCGCCGGTCGCACCCGGCACGACGATCTCGGCGTCGAGGCCGGCGCAGATGAAAGAGGAACCGCCGCGCGTCCGCAGCGCGATTTGCAGCGACCAATCGACATCCGGGCAATAGCCGGCGAGGGTGAGACGATAGTGCCGGTTGCGGCTGAGCCGCACATCCACCGCCTCGCGGCCCACCGGGGTGAAGCCATTGACCGAACGCGCGCTGAAACAATCGCTCGGCCTTGTTTGCGCGACGGCTGCGCCGTCCCTGCCCGCCCAGACCGCGGCATCGCCGACCATGGCGGCGCCGATCGCCAATGTCAGAATCAATCGTATCGCCGTGCCCATCCTGCTCCAACGAAGCGGCGACCGATTCGTTCGCGCCGGCCAAGATTGCACGCCTGCGACCCCAAGCCTACAGCCGGGCCATGCTCGATACCCAGAACGCTCCCGCCGCGCCCGCCCTCATCCGCCGCGAGGAGTATCGCCCGCCGGACTGGCTCGTTCCGGAAATCGCGCTCGATTTCGCGCTCGATCCCGAGCGGACCATCGTCCGCGCGACGCTCAAGGTCGCGCGCAACGGCAGCCACGATCGGCCGCTCCGTTTGGAGAATGAGACGATCCTGAAGGCGCTGAGCGTGGATGGTCAGCCGCACGAGCCGGAGCTTGACGACGGCGCGCTGTTGGTCGCGATTTCCGGCGACAGCGCCGCGGTCGAGACTGAGGTCGAGATCGGCCCGCGCGCCAACACGCAATTGATGGGCCTCTACGAATCGGGCGGCATGCTCTGCACCCAGTGCGAAGCGCAGGGCTTCCGCCGCATTACGCCCTTTCCGGACCGGCCCGATGTGCTGAGCCGCTACCGGGTCAAGATGACCGGCGATAAGGCGCGCTTCCCAGTGCTGTTGGCCAATGGCGACCCAATCGCCTCGGGCGTCCTTTCGGATGGCCGCCACTGGGCCGAGTGGCACGATCCCTTCCCGAAACCCTGCTACCTCTTCGCGCTGGTCGCAGGCGATCTGGTCTGCAATCGCGACAGCTTCACCACCCGCTCCGGCCGAGAAGTCAGTCTCGGCATCTGGGTCCGCGACGGCGATCTCGCGCGCACCGAACATGCGATGGCGGCGCTCAAATCCTCGATGAAATGGGACGAGGATGTTTTCGGCCGCGAATATGACCTCGCCGTCTTCAACATCGTCGCGGTCGCCGATTTCAACTTCGGCGCGATGGAGAATAAAGGGCTCAACATCTTCAATTCACGCTACATTCTGGCTGATCCCGACACCGCGACCGATGCCGATTATGACGCCGTCGCGGGCGTCGTCGCACACGAATATTTCCACAATTGGTCCGGCAACCGCGTCACCTGCCGCGATTGGTTCCAGCTTTCGCTGAAGGAGGGCTTCACCGTCTTCCGCGATCAGCAATTCAGCGCCGACATGGGGTCCCGCGCGGTCAAGCGGATCGAGGACGTGCGAATGTTACGCGCCGCGCAATTCCCCGAGGATGCCGGCCCCCTCGCCCATCCGATCCGGCCCGATTCCTACCTCGAGATCTCGAATTTCTACACCGCGACCGTCTATAACAAAGGCGCCGAGGTGATCCGAATGATGCACACCATCCTCGGCCCCGATAAATTCCGCGCCGGCTGCGACCTTTATTTCGATCGCCATGATGGCGACGCCGTCACCTGCGAGGATTTCGTCCTGGCCATGGAGGAAGCGAGCGGCGCCGATCTTCGCCAGTTCCGCCTCTGGTACGCCCAGGCCGGAACCCCGCGCGTGAAGGCGACTTTAGCCCGGGACGGCGCGGCCTTGCGCGTACTGCTCGAACAGAGCGTCCCGCCGACGCCGGGCCAGCCCGACAAGCAGGCTATGGCGATTCCCTTGCGCGTTGCGGTGCTGAACGGCGACACCGGCGAGAAAGCGAACGAGCAGCTCTTCATGCTCGATTCTGCGAAAGACGAGCTGCGTATCGAGGGCGCGCCGGCCTATGCAGTGCTCTCGATCAACCGCGATTTCTCCGCCCCGATCGTGCTGGAAACCGATCGCTCCGCCGCCGATCTCGCCTTCCTCTCCGCCGCCGACGACGATCCCTTCGCCCGCTACGAGGCGATGCAGCAATTGATGCTCGACACGCTGACCGCCTCGGTCGAGGCCGGGTCAGGCAATCACGAACCCGTCGTCGAGGCGGTGCGCCGCACCCTGGAAAATCCGGTGCTCGATCCGGCCTTCATTGCGGAGGCGGTGCTGCTGCCCAGTGAGGCCTTCATCGGCGATCATATGGCCTTGGTCGATCCCGAGGCGATCCATCGCGCCCGCGAAGCGCTGCGGGCCGATCTCGGCCGCGAATTGGAGGCATCGTGGCGCGCCGCTTACGCAGCGCACGCCGCCAACGCTTACGCTTACAGCCCCGCCGCCAAGGGCGCCCGCCGGCTGCGCACGATCGCGCTCGGCTATCTCGCCGCGGCCGGGACGGCGGACGCGCCTTATCTGGCGATGACGCAATATGACGAAGCCGATAATATGACCGACCGGCAGGGCGCGCTCGGCATCCTCGTCAATCTCACCGTGCCGCAGCGCGGCGAGGCGCTGCAGAAATTCTACGACCGTTATCGCGAGAATGCGCTCGTCATCGACAAATGGTTCACCACCCAGGCGCTCTCCGCGCGGGACGATACGCCCGAGCGGGTCGAAGGTTTGGCGAAGCATCGCGATTTCACGATGTCGAACCCGAACCGGCTACGCTCGCTGGTCGGTGCCTTCTCGGTCAACCAGCGCGCCTTCCACGATGCCAGCGGGCGCGGCTATCGCTTTCTCGCCGACATGATCCTCGCCGAGGACAAACTCAATCCGCAGACCGCGGCGAAGCTGGTCCCCCCACTCGGCCGCTGGCGCCGCTTCGACGAAGTGCGCGCGGCGCTGATGCGGGCGCAGCTCGAGCGGATCGTGGAGACGCCGGGTTTGTCGAAGGACGTTTTCGAGCAGGTTTCGAAGAGCTTGGCGCGGCCCCAGGTCGTCACGCTCAGCCGCGGGGCGGCCTGACGCCTGCGCTTATTGCGCGATCCAGGCCGCGACCTGATCGGCGACCTGATTGGCCGCCTGGTTGAGCGCGGGCGCGACCGCGGCCGGCGTCGCTTCGGCGACGGAGACGCGGGCTTCAAAGCGGTTGGTGACGATGCCGCCGGCGCGCGGCAGCACAGCGTCATAGACGACCACCGCCTCCATCCGCGCCGGATCGAGTCCGAACTTGATCAGCTGCCCGGTGATCCTTGTGCCGGGGTCCTGCGAATATTGCCGCGAATCGAGCACGACGCGGCCGGTGCGCACCGCCACGGTTTCCGACAGTAGCCGCGCGAAGAGCGGGCCGGGGTTTTCGACCCAGACCGCGTTCTCGAGATACTGGATCGTCGTCTCACTGACATAAACTGGGATGCGCGTCGTGCGCAGCGCCTGCGGCACGGTCGGATCGACGATCGTGATCGCCGCGCCCTGCCCGGCGCTCACCGGCGCGGCGGCGGGGCGCATCGCGCTCGGCGTCAGCGTCAGCAATTGTGCGGGGGCGCCGCCGCCGAAGCAGCCGGTGAGAGCCAGAGCGGCCAGCGCCGGGGCGAGGAGCTTCACGCGCATCATTGTCCCTGTCTCCCGGGGCGGTAATTGGGCAGGCGCTGGCCGCCGATCACACCGCCGACGCCCTGTTGATTCAGGCGGTCGGTGATCTCGCGCAGCGATTCGGAGGTGGAGCGCAGGTCGCGCGTCAACTGGCCGACCTCGGGCAGCGTCTGGGTCGAGAAGGCGCGCAAGCCGGGCCGGGCGTCGCTGAGCGCACCCTGCATCTCCTGGATGCTGCGATCGGCCGAGCGCAATGTCGTGCGCAGATCGGCGATCAGGGGCCGCGTGTCGCGGTCGAGCAGCGTCGAGGTCGATCCCGCCAGCCGTCCAATCTGATCGGCGGCATTGCCGGCCTGGCGGATCGCCACCCGCGCCTCCGCGAGTGTCGCGGCGATTTCCGGCGAACGCTCGGCCAGGTTGCGGCTGACCTCCTCAAGATTGTCGAGAATGCCGGCGATCGATTCCTGGTTGCGATCGGTGAGCAAGGCGGTGAGCCGCTCGGTCAGGGTCGAGACGCGCTCCAGCAATTCCGGCGCGGTGTTGAGCAGGGCCGCGAAGCCGCCGGCCCGGGTCGGGATGACGGGATAGCCATAGGGGCATTCGGACTGCGGATTCTGCTCGGGGCAGCTGATTTCCTGATTCGAGGCCTGACGCCCGGGCTGCGCCTCGGGCGGATCGAGCTGAATCTGCGAGACGCCGGTGAAGCCGACGCCGCGGATCGTCGCGGTCGTGCCCTGCAGGATCGGCACTTCGTCGCTGATCGCAATGCGCACGCGAATGAATTGCGGGCTGTTCGGCTCCAGGTTGATCGACTGGATCTGGCCCGCAGGCACGCCCCGGAAGGTGACGCCGGTGCCCTTGGCAAGGCCTTCGACCGATTGCTGGAAGAAGACGTCATAGGTCTTCTCGCCGCCGTCGCCGATCTGGCTGATCCAGACGACGAAAATGACCAGAGCGGCAATCAGCCCGAGGACGATGCTGCCGACGAGGACTTGGTTCGATCGCGTTTCCATCAGGCCTCGGCTGCCTCTCGTATTTCGGCCGCGGACGCGGCGCGGCCGCGCGGACCATTGAAATAGTCCTGAATCCACTGATGATCCAAGGCCAGCAATTCCGGTATCGTCCCCACGGCAACCACCTTCTTGTCGGCCAACACCGCAACGCGGTCGCAGATCGCGTAGAGCGTGTCGAGATCATGGGTGATAAGAAAAACGGTGAGGCCGAGCGCATCGCTCAATTCGCGGATCAACTGATCGAAGGCGGCGGCGCCGATCGGATCCAGGCCGGCGGTCGGCTCATCGAGGAAAAGCAGCTCCGGATCGAGGCTGAGCGCGCGGGCGATGCCGGCGCGTTTCCTCATGCCGCCGGAAAGCTCGGACGGGAATTTCGCACCGGCCTCGGTCGGCAGCCCGCTCATCGCGATCTTGTAGGTGGCGATCTCGTCGAGCAGCACATTACCAATGGCGGGATAGAATTCGCGAATCGGCACCTGCACATTTTCGGCGACGGTCAGGGTCGAGAACAGGGCGCCGCCCTGGAACAGGACGCCCCAGCGGCGGCGGACATGCTTGGCGTCATCCTCGTCGCGGCCGATCATCGGCTCGCCGAACACCTCGATCTCGCCGGCCAGCGGTGTCTGCAGGCCGATGATCGAGCGCATCAGCACCGATTTGCCGGTGCCCGATCCGCCGACCACGCCGAGCACCTCGCCCTTGCGCACGTCCAGATCCAGCCCGTCATGGACGAGCTGTTCGCCGAAGCCGTTCTTGAGGCCTCGCACGGAAATGATCGTTTCGCTGCGCTCGGCCATGATCAGGTCCAGCCCATCGCGGTGAAGAGGACGGCGAAGACGGCGTCGAGGACGATCACCAGGAAGATGCCCTGGACGACGGCGGTGGTCGTCCTGAGGCCGACCTCTTCGGCATTCCCCTCGACCTGCAACCCCTGGTAGCAGCCGGCCATCGCGATGATCATGCCGAAAACGGGCGCCTTGATCAGGGTCTGCCACAGGTCGCTCAGCGGCACGACCTCGCGGGTGCGCTGGATGAAGGTGATCGGCGGGATGTCGAGCGAGAACCAGCAGAAGATGCCGCCGCCGACGATCGCGAGGATCGCGGCGTAGAAGCCCAGCAAGGGCATCATCAGCACCGTCGCCAGCACGCGGGGCACGACCAGCGCCTCCATCGGCGAGACGCCGATGGTGCGCATCGCATCCACTTCCTCGTTCAATTTCATCGAGCCCAGTTGCGCCGCGAAGGCCGAGCCGGAGCGGCCGGCGACCATGATCGCGGTCATCAGCACGCCGAGCTCCTTGAGCGCGCTGCGGCCGACCAGATTGATCGTGAACACCTCCGCGCCGAACTGGCGCAACTGGGTGGCGCCCTGTTGCGCGATGACGATGCCGACGAGGAAGCTCATCAGGCCGATAATGCCGAGCGCCCGCACGCCGACCACTTCGAAGCGGGTCACCACCGCATTGAAGCGGAAGCGGCGCGGGTGGCGCATCAGATTCCACAACGCGACGCACAAGGCGCCGAAAAAACCGAGCAGGCCGAGCATCGTGCTCAGCGCCAGCTCGGTCGCGCCGCCGACCCGGCCAACGAACTGCTCGACCAGCGGCTCCGCCTCGCGGCGTATCTTCACCGGCTGATCGGCGCCCGCGACAAGATCGATCAACAACTGCTGATCCGCGCTCGCGCCGGTGATCGTCGCGCCGCGATCGCGCGCCAGTTTGTGCACGAGCCATGCGCCGACCGTGTCCATCCGCTCGACGTCGCTGATATCGACGATCAGGCTCTCCGCGTCGAGCGCCGTGATCTGCTCCGAAATCCTGCGGACGCGCAGCAAGGTGAGATTGCCGGAGAAGCGCAGCACACACTTCTCGTCCTCAACATCCTGGCTGAAATCTGCGACGACGCTCATCGGATTGAAACTGCTTCAATTTCCCGGTTGCGGCAAGCGATGATGGACAGACAAGCGCCTTTCATGCTCTGCGCTTAGCCCGTGATGCGCGCACTCGCCATATATGACATGGACAAGACGGTGACGCGGCGGCCCACTTACGGGCCGTTTCTCTGGCACGCGATGGTCCACCTCGCGCCCTGGCGCGCGCTGTTCGCGCCGGCGGCTCTGGGCGCGACTCTGCTCTATGCGCTGCGGATCATCGATCGCGGCCGCCTCAAGGAGTGGAATTTCCGGCTGCTCATCGGCCGTCCAACCGCGGCGGCGATCGAACCGGTGATCGCCAGCTTTGCCGAGCGGCAGGCCGCGACCAACATCCTGTCCGGCGCGCGGACCCGAATCGCCGAAGACAAAGCGGCCGGCCGGCGACTCGTTCTCGCCACCGCCTCCTACCGGCTCTACGCCGCCGCGATCGCCGCCCGGCTCGGCTTCGACGACGTCATCGCCACCGACACTCTCCCCGACGGCAAGGGCCGCATCATTGCCCGGATCGACGGGCGCAATTGCTACGGCCTCGGCAAGCTCGATATGATCGAGGCCTGGCTCCAGCGCGAGGGGCTGGAGCGCGAGGCGGTCCATATCCGCTTCTATTCCGATCATGTCTCCGACGCGCCGGTCCACGCCTGGTCCGACGAAGCCTTCGCCACGAACGCGCACGATCGCCTGATCCGCGTCGCGCGGACGGAGGGCTGGGAAGTGCTCGACTGGCGCGACCGGCGCCGGCCCTAGACCGCGTCCAATGCCTGATCGAAGTCCGCGATCAGATCGTCCGCATCCTCGACCCCGATCGAGATGCGTACCAGATTGTCGGTGATGCCGAGCGCCTGCTTGCGTTCGGGCGGGACCGAAAGATGCGTCATCGCCGCCGGGGCGCTCGCCAGCGTCTCGGTGCCGCCGAGGCTGACCGCGAGATGGGCGATCTTCAGCGAATCGAGGAAAGCGAAGGATTCCCGCTCGCCGCCCTTCAGATAGAGCGAGAACGTCGAACCCGCGCCGGTGCAGTGGCGGCGGTAAATGTCCGCCTGCCGCGCGTCGCCGTCCTCCTCGAGGAAGCCGAGATAGCCGACGCTTTCGACCTTCGGATGATCCTTGAGGAAGCGGCAGACCTTCTCCGCATTCTCGCCGGCCCGCGTCATGCGCAGCTCCAGCGTCTCGAGACTCCGAAGCAGCATCCACGCGGTGTTGGGATCGGTGATCGTGCCGATTGTGTTGCGCAGCATCCGGATCGTGTTGATCAACTCCTTCGAGCCGGTGATGCCGCCGGCGACGAGGTCCGAATGGCCGCCGGCATATTTGGTCAGGCTGTAGACCGAAAGGTCGGCGCCCTGGCGGAGCGGCTGGGCCCAGAGCGGCCCGAGGAAGGTGTTGTCGATCGCGATGGGCGGGCGCTCGCCTTCGGGGAAGAGGTTGTCGCGCACCTTTGCGACCGCCTCGACATCGACCAAGGCGTTGGTCGGGTTGGCCGGGCTTTCGAGATAGATGAGCGGGACGCGGCCCTGACCCTTGGCGCGCGAGACCACCGCAGCTATCTCCTCCTCTGTCGCGCCGGCCGGAAAATCGAGCCATGTGATGCCGAAGCGCCCGAGGATGCGGCCGATCAGGGTCTCGGTCGCGGCGTAAAGCGGCCCCGAATGAACGACGACGTCGCCCGGCTGGACGAAGGCGAGCAGTAACGTAGCGATCGCGGACATGCCCGACGAAAAGACGAGCGCGTCCTCGGCATCTTCCCAGAGGCCGAGCCGGTCCTCGAGAATCTCCTGATTGGGCCCGTTGAAGCGCGAATAGATCAGCCCTTCCGCGCCGCCCGGGCGCTTGCCGGTGACGCCTTCGAAGAAATGCTTTCCGGCTGCCGCATTCTCGAAGACGAAGGTGGACGTCAAAAAGATCGGCGGCTTCAATGAGCCCTCCGACAGGCCCGGATCATAGCCATGACCCATCATCAGGGTCGAAGGCTTCAAGCGCTTGTTGTTGATCGCGAGCACGTCCGCTTTCGGGCGGCGGCGCGCGGTCGTGCCGGTGAGGTCCGCTTCGTCTTCCATGTCTGTCTCCCATAGGTCGCAAGTCTGCGTGGAGACCGAGCCTTCTTCAGGCTCACAGGCCGCCCGCAAGCAGCCTAGGGGGTGAGGTCCGTCGCCCGCGCGCCCTTTAACGCGGCAAGGCGATCAGGGAAAGCTGGCGTCCGTAGGCGGGTTCCCCTTGGTGCGTCGCGCGGCGGTAGCTGAAGAAGCGGGCCGGATCGGCATAGGTGTCGAGGCCGAGCGCCTCCACTCGCGTCACCCCGGCCTGTGCGAGCCGGGCGGCGACATAGCCTTCGAGGTCGAATTGGTGATGCCCGTCGCGGCCGGGCGAGAAGAAACGGTCATTGTCCGGGTCGGCCTCGGCAAAGCGGCGGCAAAAGACGTCGTCCACCTCGTAGCTTTTGCGCGCGATGCAGGGGCCGATCGCCGCGACGATGCGCGCGCGCTCGGCGCCGAGCCCGGCCATCGCCGCGACAATGGCCTCGATGACGCCGCCGAATGCGCCCTTCCAGCCGGCATGGGCCGCGCCGATGACGCTCGCATCTTCGTCGGCGAGCAGGACCGGCGCACAATCGGCGGTGAGGATACCGAGCGCGAGGCCCGGCCGATCACTGGCGATCGCGTCGGCCTTCGGCCGCGCGTCGCCAGGCCAAGGCGCGGTCGCGACCATCACGTCGCCGGAATGGACCTGGTGGACCGTGACCAATTCGGCGCCCGGCGCGACGGCCTCGACCGCGCGTCGGCGATTCTCGGCGATCGCGGCGCGCGTGTCATCCGAGCCCAGCCCGACATTCAGGCTCTCGTAGAATCCGGTGGAGACACCGCCGCGCCGACCGAGGAAGCCATGCGGCAGCGCGCCCAGCGTAGCCGCGCGGATGACTTCGACGGTCACAGATCGAGCCTCATCACGGGATCCTGATAGGTGCGTGTGCCGAGCCTGAAAGGCGCGACACCGACCGTCACGAAGCCGCGCCGCGCATAGAAAGCGATGGCGCGCGCGCCATCCTCCCAGACGCTGAGATCGATGGCGGGGGCACCCACTGCGCGCGCCGTTGCGACCGCCCAGTCCATCAACGCCGCCGCGACGCCGGCACCTTGCCAAGGCTCCAGCACGTAAAGCTGTTTCACCTCGATCGCACCGGGTCCATGCGGCGCCGACAGGCTCATCGGCGCGAGCTTCAAATAGGCGGCGATATGGCCATCCTCTTCGGCCATACGCACGCGCAGCTTCGGATCGCGCAGCTCGGCGGGCAGGCCATCGGGTCCGAACATGCGCTCGAGATGCAGCGCCATATCGTCGGCCGGGAAATGCGGGCCGAAGGTCTCGACGAAGCAGCGCCGCCCCATCTCGGCGAGCGCCGGGCCGTCCGCCTGTCCGGCGTCGCGATAGGTCATGCTCATAAAGCCCGCCTCATCACGATATCCTCATCGGCATGGCTGCCGACCATGAAGTCGTAGCGCCCGACCGCCTCGAAGCCGTAGCGATCATAGAAGCGCTGGGCGCGGACATTTTCGGTGAAGACGGAGAGGTAGATTTCCGCCGCGCCGCGCCGCCGTGCCTCGGCGAGCACCCAATCCATCATCTGCGGCGCGAGGCCGGCGCCCTGCCAGGGCTTCAGCACATAGAATTGGCGCAGCTCGATGCTGTCCTTGGGCGGCGTGAAAGGGAGCGAAGGCGGGCCGAGCTTCACATAAGCCGCGTTGACGCCGTCGACGAAGCCGAGCCGGGTGGCGAAACGCGAGTCGCTCAGCTCGCCGACCCATTTCTCAGGTTCGTGATTCTCAAGGAAAATGGCGAGATTCTCCGGCGTGTAGAGATGGCCGAAGGTCTCGATGAAGCTTTGCCGCCCGATCGCGGAAAGCAGCTCGGCATCCGCCGGCCCGGCGTCGCGCCACATGGTCTTAATGGAAATCATCGCATCCTAACCCGTTCGGGCTGAGCCTGCCGAAGCCCTGTCCTTCTCTTCAGGCCAGTAGAAATAAGTACAGGCCTTCGACAAGCTCAGGCCGAACGGTCGAGTGAGAATCCGGCTGGTCGAGGCCAACCCGGCGCTACAAACGCCATGACCTTGAACAATCGGCCCATTTGGCCGGGCGCGACGAGACGGTCGCGCGCCGCTTCAATCTCGGCCGACCGCTCCGGCGCGGCGGCGGCCAAAGCGGCGGCCCGCTGCGCGATTCCCATGAGCCCGAGCCAGTCGCCTTGCCCGACCGGCCCGAAACCCTCCACGCCGGCGGAACGCGCCGCGGTCGCGAGCGCGACGAAATCGACATGGGCGGTGAGGTCCTTCTCGCCCGGTGCGATCCAGGGATCGGCGAAGGCGTGACGCGACACCGCTTGCAGCGTGTCGGCGCGGCCCGGCCGCTCATAGCCATAATCGACGACCAGCATCGCGCCGCCTTGCCGGGCCAGCCGTCTCGCTAGCCTCGAGACGATCTCCAGCGTGGCGGGACAATCCTCCCGCACCGCGACGCCGTTGCGCACGAAACCCTCGGCTGTCCCGCCAACCGTCAATTCCCGCCCGTCCGCGTCAAATTGCCGGACGGGCAGGGCATCGAAGAATTCGTTGGCGACGATCAACAACGGTCCCTCCACCGGGAGCCTTGCCATGTCATCATGCCAGATCGCGCGGGGTAGCCTCGCCGCCTGCACCTGGCGCAGGCGGGGGCTGGTCTCAACAAGATGGGCGTCCGGGTCCAGGCCCGCACCCCGAATCACCCGCAACGCATCCGCCGCCAGCGTTCCCCGTCCCGGCCCTAGCTCGACATAATGCGCGTTTTCCGGCCGCCCCGCGCGCTGCCACAGATCGGCGAGCCAGATTCCGATCAGCTCGCCGAACATCTGGCTGATCTCCGGCGCGGTAATGAAATCGCCGTCCGCGCCGAACGGATCGCGCGTCGCATAATAATGCGCGTTCGCCGCCGCCATATAATCGGCGACAGTCAGCGGGCCGTGGTTTTCGATCCGCGCCCTCAATTCCCGCTCAAGCGGGCTCATCGGCCGGGACGGGATCGACCGGGACCTCGCGCACCCTCTCGGCGCGCTTGTTGGCCGTCAGGATCAGATAGAGGCCGGCGATGATCATCGGCACCGACAGCCACTGGCCCATGTGCAGGCCGGTCGCCTCCACGAAGGGAATCAGATGCGCGTCTGGCTCGCGGACGAACTCGATGAGGAAGCGGCTGAGCCCGTAAACGAGCAGGAAAGCGCCGACGAGCTTGCCCGGTTTATAGCGGGCGCGGGTCTTCCAGAACATCCAGGCGAGGACGAGGAACAGGAGAACGCCCTCCAGCAGCGCCTCGTAGAGCTGGCTCGGGTGACGCGCCGGCCCAAGAATCTGCAGGCCATCGACCACTTCGGGAAAGCGCACTGCCCAGGGGAGATTGCTCGGCCCGCCCCACAATTCGGCATTCACGAAATTGGCGAGGCGGCCGAACAACAGGCCGAAGGGCACGCAGCAGGCGACATAATCGTGGATGCGCAGCCAATCGAGCTTGTGCTTGCGCGCCATCCACAGGATGCCGAGCGAGACGCCGATGACGCCGCCGTGGAACGACATGCCACCATCCCACAGCCGCACGATATCGACCGGATTGGCGATATAATCCATCGGCTTGTAGAAGATCACATAGCCCAGCCGACCGCCCAGAATGATGCCGAGCGTCGCGTAGAAGACCATGTCGTCGGCATGGCGCCGCGCCATCGGCGCGCCCGGCTGATCGAGCAAGCGGAGCAGATACCACCAGCCGAGGACGATTCCGGCGAGGTAAGCGAGGCTGTACCAACGCAGTTGAAACCACCCCAGATCGAGCGCGATCGGGCTGAGGCCGAGGTCGACATAAGAGATCGCGCCGCCGGCCGCGGTCGAGATCATTTGAAAGGCGTCGATCAAGGCTTCCCCCTCGAGGTTCGCGCCTTCATAAAGGGGGCATAAGAAAAGGCAAAGGCGAGGGACAGGAAGGCATGCCGAGCGCACTCGACCGGCAATATGATGCGGTGCTGGCCCATGTGCTGGGCGAGCAGGGCCGCTTCGATATCGGCCATGACGAACTGGGCCGCGCCTATGTCACCAATTTGCCGGGCACGCTGCCTTTGCTCTTCGACGTCTTCTGCACCCTGAACGGCCAGATGGAGGCGCTGATCGCGGGCGAGGAAAGGCTGAAATTCGCCGATCTTCACCGTCACGCCCAGCAACTCGCCAGGGCGCTGGTCGGGGCCGGTATCCAGAAGGGGGACCGCGTCGGCATCGCGATGCGCAACTGCCCGGCCTGGATCGTCGTCCATATGGCGATCCTCGAAGCCGGCGGCGTCGCGACCCTGATCAACGGCTGGTGGACGCCCGACGAGATGCGCCACGCGCTTGAGCTGGTCGAGCCCAAACTCGTGGTCGCCGACGAAAGCCGGGCGAAGAAGATCGAGGGCAGCTGCGGAGGCTGCCGGGTGGTGACGCTCCCCGTCGAGCGGCCGCTCGCCGAAGCGCTCGCGCCTTTGCTGGGCGGCCCGGAAGGAACGCCGCCGCCGGTCAGGCCGGAGGACGACGCGACGATCCTCTTCACCTCGGGCTCGACCGGCCTCGCCAAGGGCGCGGTCTCCACGCACCGCGCCGTCACCACCGGCGTCTATGCCTATACGATCAGCCTCGCCACCTTGCTCGGCATCAAGGAAAGCATGGGCGAAGCGCCGACCACCACCCCCAAGACCCTGGTCAACGTGCCGCTTTTCCACGTCACCGGCGAAGTGCCGGTCTTGCTCAACAGCTTCGTCATCGGCCGCACGATGGTGCTGATGCCGAAATGGGATGCGGGCGAGGCGCTGCGTCTGATCGAGCAGGAGAAGATCACCTATTTCGTCGGGGTGCCGACGATGAGCCTGGAGCTGATGCAGCATCCGGACCGCGACAAATATAATCTCTCGACGTTGACCGACATCGCCGCCGGCGGCGCCGCCCGCCCGGTCGCTCATGTCAAACGGCTGGAGGAGAGCTTCAAGGGCGCGCAGCCGGCTCTGGGCTATGGCCTGACCGAGACCAATGCGGTCGGCTGCGGCAATTTCTGGTCGAATTATCATGACAAGCCGGCCTCGACCGGCCGCGCGCATAAGCCGATTGCCGAGCTCGCCATTCTCGGCGATGGCGACGCGCATTTGCCCGCAGGCGGACGCGGCGAGATCGGGATCCGCTCCGCCGCCAACATTCGCGGCTACTGGAATAACGAGGAAGCGACAGAGGACGCCTTCACCGCCGACCATTATTTCCGCACCGGCGACATCGGCTATCTCGACGAGGACGGCTATCTCTTCATCGTCGATCGCAAGAAAGACATCGTCATCCGCGGCGGCGAGAATATCAGCGCGCAGGAGGTCGAGGCCGCCATCTACGCGCATCCGGCGGTGTCGGAAGCGGCGGTGTTCGGGATCGCCGACGAGCGGCTGGGCGAGGTGCCGGGGGCGGTGGTCTATAGCGAGAAAGGCGGGATCGACGCGGCAGCTTTAAGCGCCTTCGTCGCCCAGCATATCGCCGAATATAAGGTGCCCGAGCAGATCTGGTTCAGCGCCGATCCGCTGCCCAAGCTCGGCACCGGCAAGATCGACAAGGTGCGGCTGCGCACACATTATCGCGCGCTGGCAGTCGCATGAAGAGGGTCGCTTTCATCGCCGCTCTCGCCTGCGCCGCGGCCGGCTGCGGTGGCGGCGCAGCGCCGGTCAACAAATCGGCGGGCGAAGATGATTTCCAGGCGCGGATTCTCGCCATGCCGGAAGGGCAGCGCAACGGCGTCTTCATCCGCGCCATCCGCGACGCCCGCCAGACCTGCCAGCGGGTCGACAGCTCCGCCCCGGCCGCCCCGGTGCGCGGCCGCCCGGTCTGGACGGCGGTCTGCCAGAGCGGCGAAAGCTACACCCTCGTTATCCTGCCGGGCGGCAATGTGCAGGTGCTCAATGATGCCGAAAGCCGTCTCCTCCCGGACAACGCGGTGGCTCCGCGATGAAAAGAGCTCTCCTCTGCGCAGCCTTTCTGATTAGCGCTTGCGATTCCGGTGCGCCGCCCGCCAACATTCAGCGCATCAAGATGGAAAATCCGATGCATGACGGGCTGCTGCGGCTGACCAGCCTCAACCAGCGCATCGCCCTGATGCGCGCGATCCGCGACAATCGGCAGCGTTGCCGGCGGGTCGATGGCGCGCGCTATCAGGAAGATTATCGCGGCATGGTGATGTGGGTCGCGCTCTGCGCCGCCGAGCGCAAGCATTTCGCCATCTTCATCGCCCCCAATGGCGATACCCAGGTTCGCGATTGCGCCCAGATGGCGCAGCTCAACCTGCCGCAATGCCGCCCGGTTCAACCGGCTCCGGAGAGTGAGAACGACGTCAACATGCTCTAAGCCGGCCGCGCCCCTGGCTTAGCAATTCTCATATTTCCAGTTCCGCCGCTTTCCCTCGGCGAGCCACTCGACGCTCTGGGCAAGGCGCTTGGTGCGGGTCTCGTCGCGCTTGGCGTCCACCACCCAATCGACATATTCGCGCTGCTGGCCGGGCGGGAAGCCGTCGAACGTCGCCTTGGCCGCCGGGACGGCGTCGAGCGCCGCGCGCATGTCCTGCGGCACCGTGAACGGCCCTTTCACACTCTTGTCGCGGATCGGCTTCACGCCCTCGTCGATCAGCGTCATCGCCTTCTTCGTATGCGCGATCAGCGCCGCTTCGTCGGGCAGATCGGTCAATGAGGTCAGTCGCCCGAACTGGCCCATCGCACTGGCGCGCTCGTCATCCCCCTCGACGACCTGCCGGCCGCTCCAATAGCCGAAGGTGGCGTGCGCCTTGAACGCGGCGAAACCGGCGAGGATCTTCTTCTTGTAGATGAAGCTAGGCATGCTCCACTTCAGCGTCTCCTCGCACTCCGGACAGGCGGCGTGGACGATCCGGCGCAGGTGGGCGAGGATCGGCTTCGCGAAATCGGCCTGGCGCTCGATATAGGCGTCGATGCGGGGATCGGTTTTCATCTGACCCTCCCGGAACGGAAGCGCCCAGAATGCCGCGCTTGCCCGCGACTCACAAGGGTGCGGCAGCGGCGCGGGCGCGCACGGCGGTGCGCCACCCGTCGATGCTGAAGATGGCGAGCGCCGCCCAGATCGCCCCGAAGCAGATCATGTGCGCCGTGGTCAGCGCCTCCCCGAAGACCAGCACCGCCAGCAGGAATTGCAGCGACGGCGCGATATATTGGAGGAAGCCGAGCATGGAATAAGGCAGGCGCTTCGCCGCCGCGGTGAACAGCAGCAGGGGAATGGCGGTGATGGCCCCGCCGAGCACCAGCAGGATATCGGTGGTGAGGCTGCCCTGGACGAAGCTGGCCGTCCCCGCCGCCTGCAGCCAGAGCAGCCAGCCGGCCGCGATCGGCGCGAGCAAGGTGGTCTCGATCGACAGGCCCTCGAGCGAATCGACCGGCGCGATCTTGCGCAAGAAACCGTAGAGCCCGAAGCTGAAGGCCAAAGTCAGGCTGATCCAGAGCCCGCTCCCGGCGCCGGCCGCGAGCACCGCCACCCCCGCCCCCGCAAGCAAGGTCGCGAAAACCTGCGCCCGGCTCAATCTCTCGCCGAGCAAAACGACGCCGAGCAGCACGTTGAACAGGGGATTGAGATAATAGCCCAAGCTGCCTTCCAGGACATGGCCGCTGACCACCGCATAGATATAGACCAGCCAGTTGGTGGCGATCAGCAGGGCGGTCAGCATCAGGGTTAGCAGCACGCGTCCGCTGGCGGCCGCCCGGATCGTCGGCCAGCGGCGCCACAAGGTCGCCAGCGCGAGGAGGAAGAGCAGCGACCAGACGATCCGGTGCGCGACGATCTCTGTCGCCGAGACCGTGGCGATCATCTTGAAATAAAGGGGCATGAAGCCCCAGAAAAGATAGGCGCCGACGCCGAGCAGCAACCCGGTGCGCCGCTCGCTTTGCTGGTCACCCATGGCGCGCGCCTATGCGGCGATGACGGCGGAAACAAGGCCGCTATTGTATTAGATGAGTAACACAGTTATTACGGAGCGGAAGGAGACTCGCGATGCGCTCGATCCTGCTCGTTTCCGCCGCTGCTTTCGCCCTTTCCGCCTGCGAGATGCGGATCGGAAACGACGCGCCGCCGGTGGCCGAAAATGCCAGCGCCGCGGGCCGGGCCGAGGACGGCAAGGTGACGGTCGAGGCGCCGGGCTTCAACCTGTCGATCGACGTGCCCGAGGGCATGGGCTCGCGGGCCGAGATGAATGAGCGCGGCCTCGTCTATCCCGGCGCGCGCTTCGCCGGCATCCATGTCCAGGCCGGGCGCGAACAAGGCCCGGGCCGCCGCGACGGCGAGGTCGAGATGCGCCTCACGACGACCGACGCGCCGGCTTTGGTCGCCGCCTGGTATCGCGATCCCGCCCGCGCGAACGACTTTACGGTGGCCTCGGCCACGCAGGATGGCGCTGTCGCGGTGATCAGCGGCACGGGACGGCGCGACAATGAGCGCTTCACCCTGCGCATCGCGGCGCGTGAAGGCGGCTCCGATTTGCGGCTGCTGCTCGCCGATCGCAATTGATGGCGGAACGGCTCGCCGATCCGGAGGAGGTGCGCGCGCACCTCGTCGCGGCGGCGCAGGCCGGTGTCGCGCTCACTTATTCCGAACTGCTGGAGCGGCTCGGCTATCATTTCTCGCGCCCGAAGATGCGCCAGCTCTGCGTCGTCCTCGCCGACGTCGATCAGCACGCCGAGGCACGGGGCGAGCCGGAGTTGGCGGTGCTCGTCGTGCGTCAGAGTGACGGTCTGCCCGGGCAAGGCTGGTGGGTTGGCGGCGGCGGTAGTGCCCGCGATTATGCCGGCCCTTGGGAAGGGCCGGAGGCGGCGCGCTTCATCCGCGCGGTGCAGGCGGAAACCTTCGCGTGGTGGCAGTCCAGATATGGGACAGGCGCGGCGAAGGCCCCGCGTTAACCATCTCTCGTCACCCATCGTCCGCGCAATTGCGGCATAGGGGCGCTTCGAGAGGATTGCCCGATGCCGAACCGCGCTCTGTTTCGCTCCTTTGCCCTCACCGGCCTGCTCGCGCTCGCCGCCTGTGGCGGGCAGCCGCAGAACAGTCTCGCCGCGCTCGACAATGAGTTGATGGGCAATGGCGCCGATCCGGCGCTGACCAGCGCGCTGGAGGACCAGATCCTGGTCGATCCCAATCTCGTCGGTCAGGCCCAGCCGAACAGCGCGCGACCGGCCGAAGCGCCGCTGCAGGCGCAATATCCCGCCGGCCCCGATCCGACGCGGCCCGGCGCGACGGCGGGCGGCGCGCGCGTCCAGCAGGCTTCGGGAACCAGTGGCGCGATGCAAGGCGCGTCGAGCTGCGGCGCCAATTATCAATATGGCCCGGAATGGGCGAGCCGGCTGCCCGCCGAATTCCCGGCTTATCCCGGCGGTCGGGTGACCGAAGCGGCCGGCCATAATGACGGTGGCTGTCGGATGCGCGTCGTCACCTTCACCACCGGCGACCCTTATGGCCGCGTCCTCGAACACTATCGCAGCCTCGCCGCCCGCGCCGGCTTCACCGCCGAGCACCAAAGGCGCGGCGAAGATCATGTCCTGGGCGGCACCAATGAAGGCAGCGACGGCGCCTTCTATCTGATCGTCACGCCGGTCCACGGCGGCTCGGAAGTGGCGCTGATCGTCAATCACGGACGGTAGCGCCGCCGCGCCCGCGCCGCTAAGGCGCGGGGCGATGCCCAATCTTCTCCTTGTCATGCTCGGCGGCGCGATAGGCGCAGGCGCGCGGCATCTCGTCGGGCTTGTCGCGCTGGCGCGGCTGGGGCCGGGCTTCCCGTGGGGAACGCTCGCGGTCAACCTCGCCGGCGGACTGGCGATCGGGTTGCTCGCGGGTTGGCTCGGCCGCTCCGGCGGCAGCGAGCAATTGCGGCTCTTCGCGGCGGTCGGCGTGCTGGGCGGCTTCACTACCTTCTCGGCCTTCAGCCTCGAGACCTTCCTGATGCTCGAGCGCGGCCAGATCGGCGCCGCCACGCTCTATGTCGGCGCATCTGTGCTGGGCTCGATCGCCTTCCTCTTTCTCGGCCTCGCCGCGACGCGAGCGACGGCATGAGCGCCGCCGATCAGGTCCGCCAGTTCACCGTCGCCGACGAGGATGACGGCATCCGTCTCGATCGCTGGTTCAAGCGCAACCTGCCCGAGGCGAGCTTCGGAATGGTTTCGCGCTGGGCGCGCACGGGTCAGCTGCGCGTCGACGGCAAGCGCGCGACGCCGG
>Ga0136633_1000706_pt1 | contig 25255 bp, 21 predicted proteins | sample AntDrymeUQ832206_2_FD_105494 | JGI IMG/M metagenome (GOLD analysis project Ga0136633, IMG submission 105494) | Polar desert sand microbial communities from Dry Valleys, Antarctica - metaG UQ83 (22.06) | ecosystem: Environmental > Terrestrial > Soil > Desert | place: Antarctica: Dry Valley... | reverse complement strand
GAAGATCCCGCCCCGCATCGCGCCCGCGTCGCGGATGTGACGGACCAGCGCGCGCGTGTCGACGCCGGTGATCGCAGGAATCCCGCAGTCGCCGAGCCAGTCGAGCCAGCCGCCCTCGGCGCCCGGGGCGTCCTCGCCGTTCATCGCCTCGCGCATGATCACCGCGCGGGCGTGGATGCGGCCGGACTCCATGCCGTCGGCCGAGACGCCGTAGTTGCCGACGTGTGGATAGGTGAAGGTGATGATCTGCGAGTTGAAGCTCGGATCGGTCACCGACTCCTGATAGCCCGACATGCCGGTCGTGAAGACGACCTCGCCGGTGACGTCCGAGCGTGCGCCGACCGCCTCACCGTCGAAGCGCCGGCCGTCCTCGAGCAGGACATACGAGTCACACGCAGCCCCCTGCCCGCGGGTCTGGGGGCTCGAAGCCGGGTTGTGGGGGGACCCGCAGGGTCTCATGCCGCGCTGAGCGCGAACGTGCGCTCCCGGTAGACGACGGCGCCCGCGGCCACGGTGGCGAGCACGCGTCCGCGCACCCGCCGGCCGGCGAAGCAGCAGTTCTCCGAGCGCGACTCGTAGCCGGGCTCGCCGACCTCCCACTCCGCATCGAGATCCACGAGGCACATCTCGGCCGTGGCCCCCACCTCGATCCGCGGCGTCGGCAGGTCCATCAGCGCCGCTCCCGACGAGAGCTTCTCGACCACCAGCCCCAGCGACAGGACGCCGTGGAGCACGAGGTCGGTGTAGACGCTCGCGAAGGCGGTCTCCAGCCCCGTCGTTCCCATCGGCGCCTGCTCGAAGGGCACTTCCTTCTCCTCGCGGGCGTGCGGGGCGTGATCGGTGGCGATGCAGTCCACCGTGCCGTCGCGCAGGCCCTCGATCAGCGCCTGGCGGTCGGTCTCCGTGCGCAGTGGGGGGTTCATCTTCAGCCGGGTGTCGAGTCCGTCCAGGAGCGCTTCGTGGGTCAGCGTGAGGTGGTGCGGGCTCACTTCGCAGGTGATCCGGACCCCACGGGCCTTGGCCTCGGCGACCGCCTGCACGGACTCGCGCGCCGACAGGTGCTGGATGTGGATCCGCCCGCCTTCGTACTCGGCGATCGACGCGTCACGGGCGATCATGGTGGATTCCGAGATGCTCGGGATGCCGTTGAGGCCGAGGCGGGCGCTCACGTGCCCCTCGTGCATCACGCCCGTCCCGCTCAGCGAGGGGTCCTCCTCGTGCAGGGCGATGATCGCGCCCGTGAGCCGCTGGTACTGCAGCGCCCTGCGCAGGACCGACGCCCGCGCGACCGGGCGACCGTCGTCGGTGAACCCGATCGCTCCCGCGCTGCGCAACGCGGCCATCTCGGTCAGGGCATCGCCACCGAGACCGGTCGTGATGGCGGCCATGAACCCGACCGGGATGCGAGCCTCGCGGCGGGCCTGCTCGACCAGCGCGCGCAGGATCGGGGCCGAGTCGACGACTGGGTCCGTGTTCGGCATCGCGACGACGGCGACGAAGCCGCCCGCCGCGGCGGCGCGCGTCCCGGAATCCAGGTCCTCCTTGTGCTCCTGCCCCGGCGTGCGCAGATGCACGTGCGGGTCCACGAAACCCGGAAACAGGTGGCGGCCCTGGCCCTCGAGGACTTCGGCGCCGCTGGGCGCCTCGAGCGAGCCGGGCTCCCCCAGTTCGGCGATCAGGCCGCCACGGACGAGCACGTCGTGGGGCGCGTCGAGGCCGGTGCGGGGATCGAGGACGTGGGCGTTGCGGACCAGCAGGTCGGCCGGCGGGGAGTGGCGGAAGACCAGGCTCATGCGGGCTGCGGGGTCGGTGCGGACGGGACGGGCGCGAGCGCCTCGCGCCCGGCCAGTAGTTCGTAGAGCACGGCCATGCGGACGACCACGCCGGCCGCGACCTGGCGGCCGATCAGGGACTGCGCGGAGTCGATCACTTCGGCCGAGAGCTCGACGCCACGGTTGACCGGGCCGGGATGCATGAGCACCTGGCGCGGCGCGAGCCGGCGACCGTCGATCTGGTAGACGGCGGCGTACTCGCGCAGGCTCGGGACGAAGGAATCCGCCATCCGCTCGTGCTGCATCCGTAGGGCGTAGACCACGTCGGCCTGCCCGAGGTCGTCGAGCGTGTGGCGGACCTCGCAGCCGAGTGCCTCGAAGTCCCGTGGGATCAGGGTCGGCGGGCCGCAGACCGTGACCTTTGCTCCGAGCTTGGTGAAGGCGAGGACGTTCGAGCGCGCCACTCGCGAGTGCATGACGTCGCCGACGATCCAGATGTCCAGCCCGTCGAGCGAGCCGAAGCGCTCGCGGATGGTGTGGACGTCCAGCAGCGCCTGCGTGGGATGCTCGTGCTTGCCGTCGCCGGCGTTGACCACGCTCGCCGTCGTCCAGCCCGCGACCAGCTCCGCGGCGCCGACGAACGGCGTGCGGATGACGATCAGGTCCGGCTGGTAGGCCGACATCGTCTGCACCGTGTCCTTGAGCGACTCGCCCTTCTCGACGCTCGAGCCACTGGCGGCGAAGTTGATGACGTCAGCGCTGAGCGCCTTCGCGGCCAGCTCGAAGGACGAGCGCGTGCGCGTCGAAGCCTCGTAGAAGAGGTTCAGCACGCGCCGGCCGCGCAGTGCGGGGACCTTCTTGACTTCTCGCTCGGACACCTCGCTGAACGATCGGGCGCGGTCGCAGATGCGTTCGATCGCCTCGCGGTCGAGGTCCTCGATGGAGAGCAGGTGCCTCATCAGGCCGCCACCTCCTGGATCTCCGTGATGGTGACCTCGTCGACGCCGTCGAGCTCGGCCACGCGCACGTTCACGCGCTCGCCGCGCGCGGTGGGGAGATTCTTGCCGACGTAGTCGGGGCGGATCGGGAGCTCGCGATGGCCGCGGTCGGCCAGCACGGCGAGTTGCACGCGGGCGGGCCGGCCGTAGGCGAAGAGCGCCTCGATGGCACTGCGCACGGTGCGCCCGGTGTAGAGGACGTCGTCGACGAGCACGACGGTGTGCTCCTCGAGGCCGAAGTCGATATGGGTCGCGTTGACCACGGGCGCCTCGTGCGTCGCGAGGTCGTCGCGGTAGAACGCGATGTCGAGATCGCCGAGCGGGATCTCCTCGTCGAGCAGGTCGCTGACCAGTCGGTGCAGGCGCCCGGCGAGATGGGCTCCTCTGCGGTGGATGCCGACGAGCGCCACGGGGCGGTCGGCGTTCTTTTCCACGATCTCGTGCGCGATGCGCACCAGCGTGCGACGGACGTCGTCCTCGTCGAGGACGGTCTTCTCTTGCATCTCGGGGCTTCTCCTTTCCGGCCTCGCAGGACCGGCTTAAAGGGACGCGAGGAACGTAGCAGGCGGCCCGGCGTCAGACTGCCTGGCGAAAGCGGCCCGTGACGACCGTGTCCGCGGAGTTTGCGGCGATCTCCGTCAGGCGATCGGAGCCGCACACGCTGCAGAAGCCGACGCGGGCCCAGGGCGACACGAGGACGCGGGCGTGAGCGCCGCATTCGCCGCACTCGGCTCGCGCCTCATGCGGTGGTTCGTGTCCCCCCCGGGTCTGCACATCCATGGTATGGAACGGATACCCGTGGTGGGGCTGTGTCAATCGTCACGAAAGGAGTCATCTGGCGCATCGGCACTCACCGCACCAGCTTCGTCGAACTTCGTCAACCGGGGCTCACCGCGCTCGGGAAACGGGATCTCGATCGCATCGAAGTCCCTCGGAACGAGCGTGCGGGGGAACACGGCGCGGGCTTCGTCGCGGATCTCCCGCGGGAAGAAGCGGGTCGACAGGTGCGTGAGCGCGAGCAGTCGCACGCCCGCGTCGCGTGCGGTCTCGGCCGCCTGAGCCGCCGTCGAGTGCCCCGTCGCCCGGGCCCGATCACGCTCGTCTTCGGTGAACGTGGCTTCATGGACGAGCACCTCGGCGTGCTGCGCGAACGCCTCGACGCCCTGGCAGGGGGCCGTGTCACCCGAAAAGACCAGCTTCCGGCCGGCTCGTGGAGCGCCGATCACCTGGTCCGGCGTGACGTCGCCGACGGCCTCCCCGGCCTGCAGTCGCTTGTAGTCCGGTCCGGGTTCGAGGCCGAGCGCCCGCGCGGCCTCGAGGTCGAAGCGTCCGGGCCGCTCGTCTTCGATCAGGGCGTAGCCGAACGCCGCGATCCGGTGCTCGACCGGGAACGGCGTGACCGAGTAATTGCCGAAGCGGACCTCCTCATAGCGCTCGAGGTCGGTGAAGCCCACTCGATAGGAGACGCGGCCGTAGACGGAGCGAAGGCCATCGAAGAGGGCTCTGAGGCCGGGCGGGCCGTAGACCTCGAGCGGCTTGTCGCGGCCGCGCAGGTCCATCGTCTTGAGCATCCCCGGCAGCCCGAACCAGTGGTCGAGGTGGAAGTGGGTGATGAAGACGGCGTCCACGTCAGGCAGCCCGGTGGAGCGCAGCAACTGGCGCTGGGTCCCCTCTCCGCAGTCGACGAGGAGCCGGTCGCCGCCCGCGCGGATCAGCGTCGAGGGCAGTCCGCGGCGGGCCGTCGGGACGCTGCCGCCGGTCCCCGCGAAGAAGATCGAGAGATCCATCGCGTCGCTAGCCGCTGACGGCGAGGATGCGGAACTCGATCCGGCCGTCCTCGATCTCTGCGATTCCCATCGTGTGCGCCGGGGCGCGGCGGCGCTCGGTCGGCGACCCGGGATTGAAGATCTGGAAGCCACTGTCCTCGGCGTGCTCGGGCAGGTGGGTGTGGCCGAAGAGCACGGCGGCGCAGTCAGGAAACTCGCGGCGCAGGTGTTGCGTGCGTCCGTGCGCCGGCCCCGGGATGTGGACCAGGCCGAGGCGCACTGCCTCCAGCTCGATCTCGAGGCGCTCGGGGAGCGCTGCGCGCACCGAGGGCCCGTCCACGTTTCCGTGCACGGCGTGCAGGGGCGGGCCCAGCTCGCGGAACAGCGAGAGCGTGGCCGCGTCGGTGAAGTCGCCGCAGTGCAGGATGGCGTCAGCCTCCCGGCAGCGTGCGAGGCATTCGTCGGGGACCGTGCGTGTCCCGCGCGGGATATGGGTGTCGGAGACGATGGCGAGGCGCATGGCAGCGCCGCGAGGCTACCCGCCCGGCGCCGGTTCTGGTCCGGCAACCAGGATCCTCGCAACCCAATCCTCGAGTCGGTGGTCCGCCGTCCGGGGACGCCGTCCGGGTACTCTTGACGGTCGATGCGCCCGTAGCTCAGCTGGATAGAGCGCCGCCCTCCGGAGGCGGAGGCCGCAGGTTCGAATCCTGCCGGGCGCGCTCACCGCCCGTTGCGCCGCGCTCGCTCGGCGTAGAGCGCAGCGTCGGCTCGGCCGAGCACGTCTTCTGACGTGTCGCCGGCGACCAGGGACGCGAGGCCGATCGTCACCGATCCGTGCTCGGGTGTTCGCGCGAGGTCGGCGTTGACGAGCCCGAAGCGCTCCATCGCCTGCGACTCGCTGACGCCGGGCGTGACGCAGACGAATTCGTCGCCGCCGTAGCGGACGATCAGGTCGTGGGCGCGCAGGCGCGCTCTCAGCGCTCCGGCGACCGCGACCAGCAATCGGTCGCCGGCAGCGTGCCCCTTCGAGTCGTTGACCGTCTTGAGGCCGTCGACGTCGACGAAGGCGACCACGAGGTCCTGCCGGCTGCGCTGCGCGCGCTCGATCTCCCGCTCGATCTCGATGAACCCCGGACCGCGCAGGTAGGCGCCGGTCAGAACGTCCAGCGTTGAGGACTCGCGCTCCTGAGCCGATGCGCCGCGGTCGGCCATCGCCGTGTCGCGGTCGTCCTCGGCGAGCGTGCGCTCACCGGACCCCGCCCCGCGATCGGCCATGGCGGCCCCGCGGTCGGAGTGCGCGACGGAGCGGTCGCGCTCGGCCAGTGCACGCTCGCGGGCTCCCGCCCGCCGGTCGTCGGCGGCGCTGCGGCGGTCGGCGGCCGCCAGCATCCGCGCGAGGGCAGCCCGCTGCGGGGCGTCGTCCGGACCGGACGCGGCCGCGCCGACCGTGGCGGCGAGGTCTCGGCGGTCGGCGGCCTCGTCACGTCGGTCGGCGGCCTCGTCACGGCGCTCGCCGGCCTCGTCACGGCGACCGCCGGCCTCGTCACGGCGACCGCCGGCTTCATCGCGCCGGCCGCCGGCCTCATCGCGCCGGTCGCCCGCCGCGTCGCGCTCATCCCCGGCCTGGTCGCGCCGCTCGGCCTCGCCGTCACGCCGATCGCCGGCATCGTCTCGATGGCCGCCGGATTTATCGCGCGCCTGGGCGCGGCCCTGAATGTCCTCTCGGTCCCCCACGCCATCGAGTATGGCCTTACGCTCGGCCCATGGACGCCGATCTGGGAAATTGCGAGATCGCCGAGTGTGGCCGGCCGGCCCAGCACAACGTGCAGGTCGAGAAGGACGATGCCCCGTTCGGAGCGCCGCTCGCGCTCTGCGACCAGCACGTCGTCCCGTATCTGCCCTGTGGGCAGGAGACCTGCTCCGAGGGCGCGACGGAAGTGCTGTGGTGCACCCGCGAGAACCTCGCGGCGGGAGCCGATGACCGCCGCGCGCTGTTTGCCTGCGACGTGCATGCTCGCGAGATCCGTGAGAGCCACGAGGTCGTGATCGACGGGCTCCCCTTCCGATTCGGGGATTGATCGAGCCGCTCGATCGCCGTCCGGTTTATGACCCCTCGGGTCCCGGGCAGTCCACGAACCGACATGCACGATTCGCCCCCCGATCACGCCTATCAGCGGGCCTTCATCGAACCGCTGGCCCAAGGCGAGGGCGCTTGCGCGTTCTTCGCCGCGGACGAGCGCGGCGAGATGAGCGTCGTTTCCTGCACCTACCACGTCGAGGACGACGCGTTCGGCGCTTCCCTGTTGGATCCGAACGTGACGGTGCGGGCGTGCGCCGCGCTCCGCGCCCTCCTTGCCGCTCGGCAATACGCCAGCGGTGCGGGCTTCACGCCGCTGCACGGGTCCTGAACCGCCGCGCGGCTTCAACGACGCAGCGTCACGCGGATGCTCCGTACGACCGCGCTACCGAGGCGGTCGCGGGCGAATCCGGTGACCACCAGGTCGACGGTCCGGCGACGCCGGAGCAGTGACCGGCCGGCCTTGGTGACCCGCAATCGCACCACCCGGCGACCGGAGAAACGTGTGACGGCGCTGCGCGCGACGACGGTGCGGCCCGACGACGCGACCATCGAGAGCTCGCATTCGCGGCTGCAGGTGGCTTGTGCCCGTAGGCCAGCACGGATGACCGACCCGCTGACCCCGGACTGGCGCGCGGTGACCGCCAGGTTCAGCCCCGACGGCACTGTCTCGGCTGCTCGGCAGATCTGGCCGAGATCCTTGCGCTGGCCCCGGCGCAGGTCGACCTTGCGGCGGGCGAGCACGGTCCCGTCGCGGCGCTCGCAGGTCAGCTCCCAGGTCTCCTCGGCAGCCGGAAGCCGGATCTCGGTTCCCGGCTGGGAGCCGAAGACCTCCAGCGCTCCGTCGAAGCCGCCTAGCGCTCCCGCGCTGCGGACCTCGAGGATGTAGCGCCCAGAAGCCGGGTCGTCGAGCACGAGCGACTCGTCGGCTCCGGCCCCCGCGCTCGAGGCGACGCGATTGGCGTCCGCCACCGCGCCGGCGTAGAGCACGAGGTCGTAGTCGTCACCCGGCTCGCCGCTGATCGTGGCCCGCAACTGGCGGCGCGCGTCGGCGCCGACCTCGATGCCGAACGTGGCGGGCCGCCCAGGGGCGAGCGGCGCCGGCGAGGCGACCGGCACGCGACGGGCCGGCGTGCCGGCCACCCCGATCGTGGTGCGATCGCGCATGGCGAACGGCCGGGTGGACGGGTTCACGTGCCATTGGAAGCGGCCGCTCGATCCGACCTCGAGCGCGGAGCTGAACACGTCTCGCCCCACCGGGACCCCGGTCACCGCCGTCGGCGTCTCGACGTCCTTGCGCAACCTCAGGGTCGTGTTCTCGGGTGCACGCCCGACCAGCAGCGCGTGCCCGGCGGCGTCGGCCGCGGCCTGTGCGGCCACGAGGTATGCGGCGCGCGTCGGCGTGTAGGCCGCGATCACGTCCTCATAGGGCGGGCGGACGCCGTCCACGGCGACTTCCACCGCCAGCCCCAGCGTCCCCGCGGTGAAGTAGCTCCAGTCCTCGACCGTGCCGGCGCCCTCCGCCCGCTGCCAGGCCGGCAGCGACGGCAGGCCGGATGCCGCGGCGGCGGCGTCGCCGATCGCCCTCAGCAGCGCCTCGTCGGGCGTCGCGCCCTCCGCCTGCAGACCAGGTGGGCGCAGGACGGCGCCGGAACCGGCGTGCGTGGAGACCAGCGCGACCGTCTGCCGCGACGAGACGAGCTCCCGGACGTTGACGGATTCGGGTTCTGAGAACGGGGTCACACCGCGGTAGGTCTCGGCCGCCGGCTCGGCCGACGAGCCGCCGGCGCCCCAGAAGACGCCGAAGTTCCGGTCGAGGTCCACGCCGCGGTTGCGCTGCTCGCGGTCGTCACACGCCCCGGCGGTGGGCGTCCGCCCATCCTCGAGCCGGCAGTTGCGCCGCTTGGAGGCGAACGACCCCATCACCGGCGCCGTCTCGACCGCGCTGCGCGAGACCGCGAAGCCATCCGGATTGACGACCGGGAGGACGATCACCCGCAACGCGTCGAGCAGACCGGTTGTCCGGGCGTCGGCGCCGTAGGCGCGGGTGAGCTCGTGCGCCCACTCCATCGCCATCTCCCCGGACGGCCACTCGTCGCCGTGTTCGAGCGCCAGGACCACCAGAACCGGACGGCCGTCGGCGAGACCGACGTTGCCGGCGATCTCGATGGCCCGGACCGGGCGGTTCTCGAGCGAGCGCTGCGGCAACGTGATCGCCCGCGCGACACCCGGCCGCGAGGCGGCGAGTTGCGCGATCTCGGCGTCGTAGTCGGCGGCTTCGCGGTAGCTGGTGCGACCCGTCGGCAGGTCCGCGAGCGCCCCCGGGGCGCCCACCAGCGCTCCCAGCACGACCGACACCACGGCGACACGACGCATCCCTCCGAACAACACGCCCCCAGCGTAGAGGGGCTGCCGGTCCGTCCGCGCCCGGCCGTATGTTCGCCGACATGGTCGTCCTGAGCGTCTGTCCCGGGTGTGGGTCGGACCTCCTGCAACCGCTGGGGTGGGAGCAGCACGCCGACGGCGAGGTGCTCGTCGAGCTGCGCTGCCCGGAGTGCTACGCGTGGGTTCAGATCTCCCACACGCAGGCGGAGATGCGCGCACTCGACCGCCTGCACGCGTCCTTCCGCGACGAGCTGCGCTGCGCCTACGAGGCGCGGGTGGCCGAGAACATGGAGGCGCTCGCGGACTCCCTGCGCGACGCCTTCGAGCGCGACCTGCTCGGACCCGACGACTTCGCACCGCGCCTGAGCGACCGCCGCCGCGTCAGACCGGATCAGCAGGAGCGCCGGAAAGCCGCTTGACGGGGCGGGCCGGAAGCCCGGCGAGGACGTGCCCGGCGGGATGGTCGCCCTCCCCCACCACGGCGTTCGCCGCGACCACGCAGTTGCGCCCGATGCGCGCGCCGCAGAGCACCACGGCGTTCGCGGCCACGAACGTGTTGCGCCCGATCGTCACCGGGGCGATCTTCAGCGGCTGCTCGTAGAAGTGGGCGTCGCTGCCGTCGGCCTGGTGATCGGTGTCGAGCACCGACACGCGCTCGGCCAGGCCGACCTTGTCCTCGAAGGTGATCCGCTCGGTGCAGTGGACCATCACGCCGTTGGAGAACGGGACGTCCTCACCGGCCGTCAGCTCGCCCGAGGAGCGCAGCTCCACGTGATCGCGGACGTTGCAGCGCGCGCCCAGGCGGATCGCACCGCCGCGCAACTGGATCCGGTTACCGGCCTTGAAGTAGACCCCGTCACCGAGTTCGAGCACGTTCGTGGCCCCCGCATGGACGTCGATGATCAGGTCGCGACCGAGCGAGACACCTCGGCCCAGCCGCAGCGTGAAGGTCGCGTCACCGGTTCCGGCAGGGATCGCTTCGAAGACCGGCGGCGTGTCGAAGCGCGCCCCTTCAGGTGCGTCGAGCACCAGTCGCGCCCCGCGGCGCTTGAGCTCCAGCCGCACCCGTGAGACCCAGAAAGCGAACCGCGCGCGGTCGCGCGCGGTCCGCAGCGGGGCGATCAGCCGCTCGCTCACGCGGGAGCGAACGCCTCCTCAAAGTCGTCGACGGACGCGATCTCGGTGATCTCGAAGGTCCCGCGCACGCAGTCGATCGTCTTGAGCCCGTCGCCCGTGATGCAGACCACGACGCGCTCGCCCGGGTCGATTTCCCCGGCTTCGGCGAGTTTGGCCAGCACCGCGGTGGTGACACCGCCGGCGGTCTCGGTGAAGATGCCCGTGGTCTCGGCCAGCAGCCGAATGCCGGCCCGGATCTCGTCGTCGGAGACCGCTTCGATGGAGCCGCCGCTCGCTCGGGCCAGGTCGAGGGCGAACGGGCCGTCGGCGGGGTTGCCGATGGCCAGTGACTTGGCGATCGTGTCCGGCCTGACCGGGATGCACGAGTCCCGGCCGGCCGCCCAGGACTGGGCGACGGGCGAGCAGCCCTCCGCCTGCGCGCCGTTGTACACGACGTCGCGCGCGCCGACGAGGCCCGTCTCGACGAAGTCCGTGAAGCCGCGCGCGATCTTGGTGTACAGCGATCCGGAGGCCACGGGGGCGACGATCCGGTCAGGCAGCTCCCAGCCGAGTTGCTCGGCGATCTCGTACGCCAGCGTCTTGGAGCCCTCGGCGTAGTAGGGGCGCACGTTGACGTTGACGAACGCCCAGCTCTCGCGCTCGAACGACAGCTCCGTGCAGATCCGGTTGACGTCGTCGTAGTTGCCGTCGACCGCGATCACGTTGCCGCCGTAGACGCCGGTCGCGAGCACCTTCTCGGGCTCGAGATCGGCCGGGATGAACACGTAGGACGGCAGCCCGGCATAAGCGGCGTGCGCGGCGACCGCGTTCGCGAGATTGCCCGTGGAGGCGCAGGCGAGCGTGTCGAAGCCGAGTTCCACCGCCCGGGCCAGGGCGATCGAGACGACGCGGTCCTTGAACGAGTGCGTCGGGTTCGCGGTCTCGTTCTTGATCCACACCTCGTCGAGGCCCAGGCGCTCGGCCAGCCGGTCGGCGCGCACGAGCGGCGTGCAGCCGGTCGGCAGGCTGCGCCGAGGGGCGGCGTCGACCGGAAGGAAGTCGGCGTAGCGCCAGAGCGTCTGCGGACCGGTCTGGATGCGGCGGCGCAGCTCCTCGGGGTCGGTGGCCGCCGGGGGCGAGTAGGCCACCTCGAGCGGGCCGAAGCACTTCTCACAGACGTATCGAGCTTCGAGGGGGTACGTCGCAGCACACTGCTTGCACTTCAGGGCATCTGCCGGCATGGGTCCCTTTCTGGATCGCCGATGGAGTTGCCACCTTTCCCCGTCGCGTAGGCGACGTGGCGGTTGGCGGGGCTTCAACGGGCCAATCCCTCCACCCCTCTGGATGCGTGAGCGGGCAGGCTACCAGCCGTGGCGGCCGAGGCGTAGACTGTGCGCCGAGATGCCTCCGACCGTCGATGAGCCGCTGAGTCGCCATGCCGAGCCTTCCCAAGCCCCGGCTGACCCGTCGCGCTGCGCGTCCGGATCTCACCCCCTCCCGGCCGCCTGAGCGCGAGCAGCCCCGCGTCGAGGTCGTCGAAGCCCCGGGGCTTCGCTGGATCAACATCGAGCGCCCGCGCCCGGCCGACATGCCGTGGCTCGAGCAGCGCTACGACTTCCACCCCCTCGACTACGAGGACGTGCTCTCGCGCAACCAGCGCCCGAAGGTCGACGAGTACGACGACTACCTGTTCATCGTCCTGCACTTCCCCCGCTACGACAAGAAGGTCGGCCGGCTGAACGCCGCCGAGGTCGACGTCTTCGTCGGGCCGGACTTCGTCATCACGCTGCCCAACGAGCCGGTACAGCCGATCGAATACTGGTTCGAGCGCTGCCGCGCCAACGAGGAGGCGCGCGAGGAGCTGTTCTCCAAGGGCGCGGGCTACCTGCTCTACAAGATCGTCGACGCCTGCGTGGACGCGTCGTTCCCGATGCTGCGCAAGATGGGCAACAAGCTCGAGCGCATCGAGGAGGAGATCTTCGAGGGCCGCTCGGAGGAAGTCGTGCGCGACATCTCCAACGTCAAGCAGGAGATCCTGAATTTCCGCAAGATCGTGCGCCCGCAGCGCGCCACCTTCCGCGACCTCGAGCGCACCAAGGCGCGCTACATCCCCGACGACCTCGACATCTACTTCGACGACATCAACGACGCCTCCGAGCGCATCTGGGACATGCTCGAGAACTACAAGGAAGTCGTCGAAGGGCTCGAATCCACCAACGAATCCGTCCTCACCCACCGCGGCAACCAGGTCGTGCGCGTGCTCACCACGTTCAGCCTGATCATGCTCCCGTTGACGCTGATCGCCTCGATCTGGGGCATGAACGTTCGCGTGCCCGGCCAGGACGACCTCGGCGCGTTCTTCCTGGTCCTCGGCTTCATGCTCGTGGTGCTCGTCGCGCTCGTGACGTTCTTCCGCCGCCGCGGTTTTCTGTGAGCGTGCGCATCGAGGCGCTCGAGCGCGCGGCGTCGGCCTCCGCCCCGGGACGGTCGGGGGTGGAAGCCAAGCGCATGTTGGTCATCGCCAACCCGTACGCGTCGACGATGTCTGCGCGGCTCCGGCATCTCGTCGTCTACGCGCTCCAGGGCCGCTACGAGGTCGAAGCGGTCGACACCCAGCGCAAGGGGCACGCAATCGAGCTCTGCCGCGAGGCCGCGTCCGAGGGGTATGACGTCGTGTGCGCCTTCGGCGGCGACGGGACCGTCAACGAGGCCGCCAACGGACTGGCGGGATCCGGCACCCCGCTGACCTGCCTGCCGGGGGGCGCGACGAACGTCTTCTGCCGCATGCTGGGCATCCCCAACGACGTCGTGGACGCCACCGAGCACCTGCTCGCGCTCGCCGACGACTGGGCGCCGCGCCCGGTCGACCTCGGGCAGGTCAACGGGCGCTGGTTCACGTTCTCGGCGGGCGCCGGACTGGACGCGAGCATCGTCGAGGTCGTCGATCGCCATCCGCACCTGAAGGCCCGCTACGGCCCCTGGTTCTTCACTGCGGCCGGGCTGTCGGTGTTCCTGCGCCGCTACGTGCGCAACCCTCCTCGTGTGGTCGTCGAAGCGGGCGGCGAGCGGATCGAGGGAGTCTCGGCCTTCGTGCAGAACTCGACGCCCTACACCTTCTTCAAGCGCACGCCGGTGGAGATCGTCTCGGGAGCCACGATCGACAACGGCACGCTGACCGTCGGCGTGCTCGAGCGCGCCAGCGCCGTCGACGCGCCGACGATCATCGCTCGCGGGCTGCTCCCGAAGCTCCACATCGAACACCACCGCCGTGTCTCCTCGATCCGTGACGTCGAATCCGTCCTCGTTCGCTCGGCCGACGCGCGCGAGGTCCCGATCCAGGTGGACGGCGACTTCGTCGGCGTGACCACCGAAGCGCGCTTCCGCGTCGTCCCGGGCGCGCTGCACGTCGTCTGCTGAGGCTCTCAAGCGCGCCCGCGCGCCTGCCGATGCCTTGCTGGTGGAGATCGCCGCGATGGGAAGACCTGGGCTGACCGAGACGCTGTCGATCCTTTTCGCCGGCGTCATCGCCCTCATCGGCCTCGCGGCGCTCGACGGCTCCGCGCACCGGGCGAGCACGGAGCGCGCCCTCGCGGCGCTCAACGACCGCCAGAGGATCGTCCGGGTCGAGCAGCGCGAGGAGGAGGCCACCGCCCGAGTCCGGGCCGAGGCGCGCGTGGAGGGGTCCGGCCGCGCGCCGCTGTTCATCCCGACGCGCGGCGGCGCGCTCGGCATCTCTCCCGGCGTCGCCATCACCGAGGAGGACTTCGCCGTCAGCGCCGTGTCGAGCACCACCGCGCTGCGCCGGGTCGAGGGGCCGCGGACCACTTCAGACCGCACCGAGCGATCCGATCCGACCCCCGCGTTCATCCGTGAGGCCGTCCGGAAACCGGCCCCGAAGGCTCCCGCGGCGACGATGCCGGCGGCGGTGGCCTCCGCCCCGGGTCCGAGCGCGCCCGACCGGCCGTCACCGGGTGCCCTCTGGCTCGTCGCGCTCGCCGGACTCGGCGTCGTGTTCTGCGCCGCCGGCCTGCTCGTCAGCGCGCGCCGCTGAACCTCGTCAGCTGCCGTTGGGGGTGACGCGGTAGGCGTCGAAGACGGCGTCGATCTGGCGCAGGCGGCTGATCGTCGTCTTCAGCGTGGCGAGATCGCCCACCTCGACGACGAAGCGGTTCTTGACCATCGGATGGCTGACGATGCAGCGAGCCTCCACGATGTTGATACCGGCCTCGGCGAAGGTCCTCGAGAGATCTTCGAGGAGACGGTGACGGTCCCAGCCGTCGACCTGCAACTCGACCTTGAAGCCGGTCTCGTTGTCGCCCTCCCAGGAGACCTGGACGAAGCGCTCGGGGTCCTTGCGCAGCGCCACGGCGTTGGTGCAGTCGTCTCGGTGGATCGTGATCCCGCGCCCGAGCGAGACGTAGCCCACGATCGGGTCGCCGCTGACCGGGCGGCAGCACTTGGCCAGCCGCAGGGGGACGTCCTCGATGCCGTCGACGCGGATGCCGTACTGCGACGAACTCGAGGTGCTGCGCTGACGATCGGCGCGCTTCGGGTGCAGCAGGTCGACCGCCGTCGGCTCCTCGACCGCGGCCTCGCCCTGCTTGAGGCGCTGCATGACCTTGTTGACGACGGTCTTCGGCGAGATCTTCGCGGCACCGAGGGCGATGTAGAAGTCCTCGGCCTTGCGGAAGCCCATTTCCCGGATCACGTCGGCCAGCAGCGGCGAGCCGGCGATCTTCTGGTGCGGCAGCCCCTGCTTCTTGAGGTGCTCGTGGAGCAACTCGCGGCCGGTGTGCTCGGAATCGACGCGCGATTCCTGCTTGAACCACTGCTTGATCTTGTTGCGGGCACGCGTCGTCTTGACGACGGCGAGCCAGTCGCGGCTGGGACCGCGCTCACGCTTGGAGGTCAGGACCTCGACGATGTCGCCCGAGCGCAGCTCGTAGTGGAGCGGGACGATCTTCCCGTTGACCTTCGCCCCCACGCAGCGGTGCCCGACGTCCGTGTGGACCTCGTAGGCGAAGTCCAGCGGCGTGGCTCCGGAGGTGAGGCGCTTGACCTCCCCCTTCGGGGTGAAGACGTAGACCTCTTCCTCGAGCAGCTCGCCGCGCAGGCTCTCGGTGAACTCCGCGGGATCCTCGAACTCCTGCTGCCAGTCGAGCAGTGACTTCAGCCATTTCAGCTTGACGTCGGTGGCGTCGAGGTTTCCCCCTCGGGCGTCGGAAGTCCCTTCCTTGTAGGTCCAGTGCGCGGCGACGCCGAACTCCGCCGTCTCGTGCATGTCGCCCGTGCGGATCTGGATCTCCAGCGGGCGGCCCTCAGGCCCGATCACCGTGGTGTGCAGGGCCTGGTACATGTTGAACTTGGGCATGGCGATCATGTCCTTGAAGCGCCCGGGAAGCGGCTTCCAGAGGGAATGGATCACGCCGACCGCGCCGTAGCAGTCCTTCAGCGACTCCACGATCACGCGCATGGCGGTGAGGTCGTAGATCTCGTTGAACTCCTTGCCCTTCTTGGTCATCTTCGTGTAGATCGAATAGAAGTGCTTGGCCCGCCCGGAGATCTCCGAGCGGATCCCGAGCGCCTCGAGCTCCTGCGCGAGATACCCGCCGGCTTTGGCGACGTAGCGCTCGCGCTCGTCGCGCTGCTGGCTGACCAGGCTCTTGATCTCCTGGTACTTGCGTGGGTGCAACGTCTGGAAGGCGAGGTCCTCGAGCTCCCACTTGATCGCGTGGATGCCGAGGCGGTGCGCGATCGGCGCGTAGATCTCCAGCGTCTCCTTGGCCTTCTCGATCTGCTTCTGCTTGGGCATCGCCTCGAGCGTGCGCATGTTGTGCAGGCGGTCGGCCAGCTTGATCAGGATGACCCGGATGTCCGTGGCCATCGCCACGATCATCTTGCGGTAGTTCTCGGCCTGCGCCTCGTCGCGGCTCTGGAACGTGATGTCCGAGAGCTTGGTGACGCCGTCGACCAGGTTCGCGACCTCGTCGCCGAAGGTCTCGCGCACCTCTTCGAGGGAGGCGCTCGTGTCCTCGACGGTGTCGTGAAGCAGCGCCGCGCACAGCGTCTCGGTGTCCAGACGCATGCCGGCGCAGATCTTCGCCACGCCGACCGGATGGATGATGAAGTCCTCGCCCGACTTGCGCCGCTGGTCGGCGTGGTGCTCGCAGGAGAACACGAATGCGCTCACGACCCGCTCGCGGTCGACGATCAGCGCCGCCTCGTCGGCGTGTTCCTCGATGATCGCAAAGAGGTCCGCGAGCAGCCGGCTCTCGAGCTCGGTCAGGTCGTCGGGCGCCTCCGCCGGCGTGGCGTGGGGATGCACCGCGAGGTCGACCGCGCGGCGCTCGACGAAGTGCGCGAGCGTCTCCTCGTCAGGATCGGGCCCGGGCAGCGACGAGGGCGCGTCCGTCGGGTCGAACTCGCCGGTGTCCTGAGTCAGGCCGCCACTCTGGATGTCCTGCTCAGCCATGTCCGTCCGTCTTCACACCGTCGCTGGTAGGCCCGGTAGGCGCTGGAGCGCTCGAGCTCGGTCCGGTCGGCAGCCGCACGCGTGCAGAGGCCGATCCCTTCGCGGTCGAGCTCCACGAGGTCGAGCTCGTGCAGGACGCGGACGAGGCGTCCCGCCAGTGCCGCGGTCCGCGGCAGCGGGTCGGTTCCGGCCAGCACGGCATCGCAGTCGGCGCCCGTGACCCGTCCGGCCGAGCGGAGGGCCCGGAACAGCACCGCCAGCGGCGCTCGAAGGTCGGTGTCCCATTCATGGACCCGTCGAGCATACGCCACCTCAGGGTCGCCCCAGAGCAGGTGGACCCAGCCCTCGCCCGGGGTCGCGGCGACCGCGGTGTGCAGGTGTTCATGGGCCGGCGGGTCCAGGCAGACCAGGTGCGTGTACGGCGTCGCCAGCGCGGGGTCGTCTTCCAGGCAGGCCCAGGAGGTCAGCGCGAAACCGCCGATCCGTGGTGCCAGGTGACGCGCGCGATGGCCGGCGTGAGCCGCCACGACGAGCACGGGATCCCCGCTGGCCACGAGGTCGGCGATCGTGCCGGCGATGCCGCAACCGTAGGCGTCGAGCAACTCCCGGGAGGGGACCGCAGCTGAGACCGCGGGCGCCGGCCAGGGATCGAGGACACGGACGAGCTCGGCGCGGACTCCGTCGGCGAAGCACGCCGGCTCCCCGAGGAGCTCGATCGGGCGCGCCACGACGGGCCGCAGGTGACGCAACAGCAGGCGGGGCTCCACCGTGCCCAGATAGCGGTTGGTCTCCATCCGCACGGACGCCTCGACCGGCTCCTGCGGCAGGGACGTGCCGTCGCCGAAGCGCACCGCCTTCGAGCGGATCCCGCCGCTGACCAGTGAGCAGGAGACGTGGCGCCCCTCCCCCATCGAGCGCGGGTGCTCGAGCGTGGCGGCAGGGACCAGCAGCGACACGGGGCGGTTCGCGGCGCCGAAGGGCTCCAGCAGCGCCAATTCCTCCGCGAGCGCGAGCCCGAGCGCGTCTCCAGGGACGACCGCGTCGATGCGCTCGCGCGGGACGAGGTCCTCCGCCGTCAGGACTCCAGCGGCATGCGTGACAAACGCCTCGCGAAAGGCCTCCACGCGTCCGCGCTCGATCGTGAGGCCGGCCGCAGCCCGGTGGCCGCCGTGGCGCAGCAGATCGGCAGACGCCGCGTCGAGCCCGCCGAGCAGGTCGAATGCGGGGATCGAGCGGCCCGATCCCGTCCCCTGATCCCCGTCGAGCGCGATCACGACCGTGGGCCGGTGATGGCGCTCGGCGATCCGTGCGGCGACGATGCCGACCACGCCGGGGTGCCAGTCCTCGCCGGCCAGCACGAAGGCCGGGGCTCCCTGGAACTCCCGGAGCATGGCTTCGGCTTCGAAGCGGATCCGGGTCTCCACGTCGCGTCGCTCCGAGTTGATGCGGTCGAGCTCCTCGGCGACGGCGTGCGCCCTCCCCTCGTCCTGCGTGAGCAGCAGCTCGAGGCCGGCGTCGGCGCGAGCGAGCCGGCCGGCGGCGTTGATGCGCGGAGTCAGCCGGAAGCCGATCGCGCTCGCGTCGAGCCCGCTCGGATCCACCTTCGCCACCGCCATGAGCGCGCGCAGGCCCGGCTTGCGGGTCGAAGCCAGGGTCCTGAGGCCGGCCTTCACGAGCGCGCGGTTCTCGCCGTGGAGGGGGACGACGTCGGCGACCGTGGCGAGCGCCACCAGGTCCAGGTCCTCGTCGGCCAGGGCGGGATCGAGCCCCGCGGACTCGAGCAGTGCTCCGGCGAGCTTGTAGGCGACGCCCGCGGCGCACAGGTCCGGGCACGGGTTGGCGCCCAGCCGCGGGTGGACGATCGGGGCGTCGGGCAGGACGCCGTCCGCGCGCGGGGTGTGGTGGTCGGTGACGATCACGTCGAGCCCGAGCCGCTTCGCGAGTGCGACCTCCTCGACGGCGGTGATCGCGCAGTCGGCGGTGACGAGCACCTCCGTGCCCCGCGCGTGCAGGCGCTCGACCGTGCGGGGATTGAGGCCGTAGCCGTCCTCGCCCCGGCTCGGCAGGTACCAGTCCACCTGCGCACCGAGGGTCCGCAGCACGCGCACGAGGATGGCCGTCGAACACACGCCGTCGGCGTCGTAATCCCCATGGACGGTGATGCGGCGGCCGGCCCGGAGGTGTTCGAGCAGGCGCTGTGCGGCGTCCTGGAGCCCGCCGAACGCCTCCAGGGGATGACGATCGTCGGCTTCGAGGAACGCCCTCGCCGTGGCGGCGTCGCCAAGGCCCCGGCGGGTCAGGACCTGCGCCATGGTGTGCGAGACCCCGAGCTCGGCGCTCAGCCGCCGGGCGGCCGCGAAGTCATACGGGGCGATGTCGAAGGAGACGGCGGGCAGGCTCACGTCATCGAAGCTACGCGCCGGACCTGACGGAACGGGCTGGCCGTTGCGGTATTTGAGCTGTTTGGTGCGTGTCTCTTCACAAACAGCCGCATCGAGGAGCGGTGCGGTTTGGCGGTGGCGATCCCGTGAGGCGTGGCGCGTCAACCGACAGGCGGGGCTCGGCCGTGACGCACGCCGCATCATCCGTGAGGCGTGGCGCGTCAACCGGTGGCCGGGGGCTCGGGCGTGTCGCACCCCGCGTCATGCCGCCCGCGAACCGCCGACCGGACCGGGAACCACCCTTAATGCCGCCGTTTTCCGAACCGGTGCGCACCACCGCTCACAGTGAGCGGATGTGCCGGGTCGGCGCGAGGCTCGCTAGCGCTCGACGGCCGCGACGGACGGGCTGGTCCGCCAGACGTCGCCGTCCTGGTAGCGGATGCGGTAACGCCAGCCGGCGCCGGGCGACGCGGCAAAGCGATGGAAGGCGTCCCGACCGTCGACGGAGAACTGGCCCGTGGTCAGCGGCGCTCCCGCGGCCGACGTGGCGAGCGTGGACCACGTGTCCGAACCGGGAGGACGGCGCTCGATGACGACGCTGTGTGCGCCGTCGGCCAGGCGCAGACGCCCGAAGAAGCGCAGGCGGCCACGAGCGTTCTCCTGGACGAACAGGCCGGCGCGGAACGAGTAGGCGCCGAGCTTCGGAACCCCGTTCTCGAACAGCAGGCCCGACTGCCACTCGCCGAAGGGGCGCTTGACCGAGGCGCCCACGCGGAAGGCCTGCGGGGGCAGGTCGCGCAGCAGGAACTGGGCGAAGGACTTGACGTTCGGCACGCGCGAGGCGAGGTACTCCGCCCAGGTCAGGAAGCGCGCCTGATCGCCCACGGAGTAGGGCTCCTCGGGGTCGGGCGGGTTGGTCTCGTAGCCGTACTCCGTGATCCAGAGGTTGCGCGCGGCGGGGGCGATGCGGCCCTTGGCGATCAGGGCGTCGATCAGCTTGACGAGCCTCGGGAGTTCGGCCACCGGCACGTCGTCGGGGCGGGTGACGCGGTTGCGCGCGTCGGGCTCGGTCCGCAGCGAGTACGGGTGATGCGAGAAGCCGTCGCCCGGGATCATCTGGAAGTTGGCGCAGCCCGAGCGGCCCATCGGGTTGAGGTTCTTGTTGACGCAGGCCATCTCACGGATGAACTGCAACGGCGGCACGTTGCCGACGCCCTTGTTGCCGTAGGAGCCGGCGAACGACGTCCCGCCGATCAGGATCGTCGAGTCGGGGCGCACCGCCTTGATGGCCGGGTAGGACTTGGCCACCATCTCGCGGTAGATGTGCGGCGAGCGCGGCACGAAGCGCTTGCCGTCCTTGACCCACTGGGGCCGCAGGAAGCCGGTGTGGTTGGGCTCGTTCCAGAGCGTGAAGAGCTCGACCTTGGGCAGCGGGAGCGTGCCCCCGCGGCCGGCGGACTGATCGCCGAGGGCCGCGTCGACCGCCTCGGCCTGCGCGGTGTGGGCCAGCAGCGGGAGGCCGAGGCCGCCGTGCAGGGAGCTGGGACCCTCCGGGTTGGTCGTGCCGAAGCCCTCGCTGAGGAACTGTGCGTCCTTGGACGGCGCGAGCGGGCCGCTGCGGGCCTGCACGGGCTGCGGGATGATGAAGGAGCCCGAGTAGCGGCGGGCGACCGCGACCGAGAACAAGCGGAGCTCGTCGGTGTTGACGTCCGTGCGGCCGCGCTCGCCGGACGCGTCATTGGACGCCCAGGCGGGCGCCCAAAAGGCGATGTCGATCATCGTCTTGAAGCCTTGGCGGCTCGCCATGAGGATCAGGCGATCGAGGTTGCGCCAGCGCTCCTGCTCGTAGGCGGCGGGGTTGGTCGCGTCGAAGGTCGGGCGGACCTCCGAGTCGGCGTCGCGCGTCAGGACCGACCAGCCGGCGGTGACCCGGACCCGGTCGACGCCGAGCAGACGCATCTCATCGAGCGAGCGGCGGATCTGCTCGTCGGAGCGATGCAGCAACTGCGCGTCGTCCTGCAACACGGTCTCCAGGCCGGCCGCGCCGGCGGCGGGCGCCGCGGCGAACACGGCCAACGACGCGAGCGCTCCCGCAAGCGCAGCACGCCATCCCCAAGCAGTCGATCGTCCTTGTGACACTCGTTACCCCTGATCGCATCCGGCTTCCTAGCCATCCACGATTCCCCGTCATAGAGCCGCACCCTGTCCCCCACAGACCGAGCGCCGCAGTTGTCTTTCCCAACCAACGACGCAAGCCCCCCAAAACCGGCGCGTCGTCGATCTGTCCAACCTTGGTCGGGAAAGTTTACCTATCTGTCAAGTCGGATCGCTCCGGACGGCGTCAGTGAGGGTGCAAGCGCTCTTCGCGCACCCCGATGAACCACACGACGGCGAGCCCGAGGAGGGTGCCGGGGACCGCTTCCAGCGCGGTCAGCAGGTTCGTGTCGTCGCGGCCCGGGAAGCTGAGGCCGTGGATGAGCCAGCCGAAGGCGACGGCGCCGACGGTGGCACCCAGGAACGCGCCGACGATGCCCGACCAGAAGCGGTCGGGCAGGAAGATCGTGAAATGCCAGATGGCCAGGCCGACCATGACCCAGATGATCGCGGCCATCAGCGGTTCCCCTTCTCGACGGTGGTCATGACTATCGCCCGTGTTTCTTGTTGCGCGGACGCCGGGGCTTCGGGCCGCTCTCGCCACCCGGTGGGGTCGCACCCGGAGCTTCGGGCGACGTGCTGGGCGGTTCTGGCGGGACGGCGCCGCCGTTCTCGCGCCCGCGGGCGCGCCGGCCGCCGGCTGGGCGCGACTGGCGCGGAGGGGCGACGACGGGCTTGGTCTCCACGCCGAGGTTGGCGACGAGGTCGTCGAACTCCTCGCGCGAGACGCCCTGCGAGGGATCGGCGGTCAGCTTGACCTCGCGCTTGCGCTGGACGGGCTCGACGTCGTGGCCGCCGATGCGGGCCATCGCCGTCGCGTAGGCGGGGACGGTGCCGTACTCGGCCAGGATGCGCTTCTCGCGGGCACGGTAGATCGGCTCGCGCTGCTTCCAGAGCGTGAGCACCGGACCGGCGATGAAGACCGACGAGTAGGTGCCCGACCCGATGCCGACGAGCAGCGCGAACGCGAAATCCTTGAGCGTGTCGCCGCCGAAGAGCATCAGCGCGAGCACCGGCAGCAGCGTGCAGAAGCTGGTGGCCAGCGAGCGGGTCAGCACCTCGGACATCGAACGGTTGACGATCTGCGAGAACGCCGCGTTCGGCATGCGCGGGACGTTCTCCCGGATGCGGTCGAACACGATGATCGTGTCGTAGAGCGAGAAGCCCAGGATGGTGAGCAGCGCCGCGACCGTCGACGTCGTCACCTCCCGGTCGACGAGGGCGTAGACGCCCGCCGTGATGAGGATGTCGTGCATCAGGGCGATCAGGACCGGGACGGCGTACTTCCACTGGAAGCGCAGCGTCATGTAGACCGAGATCACCAGCAGCGAGGCGATGATGGCGACGACCGCCGCGCCGGCGACGCTCGCGCCGAACGTCGGGCCGATCGACTCGACGCTGGAGTCCAGCACGCTCCCGAAGTCCTCGCCGAGCTTGTCCGTCGTGGCGGTGACCTGGTCGGGCTGCAACGTCTCCGTCGAGACCTGCACGACGTTCTTGCCGAACTCGGGGTCCTGGACGGTCTGGATCTTCGCGCCGGCGCCGACGAACTCGTCGATCGAGTTGCGGACCTTCTCGACGGTCACCGCCTCCTGCACGGACGCCTTGATGCGGGTGCCCGACTCGAAGTCGATGCCGAAGCTGATGCCGTTTCCGGCGATCGCCAGGGCGCAGAACAGAATGATCACGCCGGAGGCCGAGAAGAAGTAGCGCGAGGCGCCGATGAAGTCGATGGTCCAGCGGCGCTTCTGCTCGCCCGCGCCGAGTGCGTTGCGGGACTTCAGGATGCGCGTGCCGCGCAGCGAGAGCAGGATCGCCTGCGTGGCCAGCACGGCGGTCAGCAGCGACACGAGCGTGCCGATGAACAGCATCAGTGCGAAGCCCTTGACCCCGGCGGTGGCCAGGATGAACAGGATGAACGCGACCAGCAGCGTCACCACGTTGGCGTCCACGATCGTCGAGAAGCCCTTCTTGTAGCCCTCGGCGATGCCCGCCGCCACGGATCTCCCGCGCCGGATCTCCTCCTTTACGCGTTCGAAGATGACGATGTTCGCGTCCGCCGCGACGCCCAGCGTCAGGATCAGCCCCGCGATGCCCGGCAGCGTCATCGTGACCGGGATGAGCTTGATCAGCGCGTAGAAGTAGAGCGCGTAGACGCCCAGGGCGACGACCGCGATGATGCCCATGACGCGGTAGAAGGTCAGCAGGAACGCCGCGACGATCAGGAAGCCGGCGATCGCCGCGATCAGGCCCTGCTCGAGCGCCTGCTTGCCCAGCGTGGCCGAGACCTGCGTGCGGCTGATGAGCTCGAGCTCGACCGGCAGCGCGCCGATCTTCAGGAACTTCGCGAGCTCCTGGGCGGATTGGATCGAGAAGCCGCCGGAGATCTGGGCGCCGGTCTCGCCGTCGATGCCGTCCGGGTTCTCCTGGAAGTCGATGAACGGCGTCGAGACCAGCTCGTTGTCGAGCACGATCGCGAACTTGTGCGAGGCCTCCTGCGAGGGGACGTTCGGCAGCGCGTTGTCGGCGCCGCGCTGGGCGATCGCGCGCGTGGTCTCCTGGAACTGCTTCTTGCCCTTGTCGGTGAACTCCATCGTCACGATGGGCTGGTTGTCGCGCTGGTCGGTCTGCTGCTCGGGGTTCTCGATCTCCGTGCCGAGCAGCGCCGGGTCGTCGTTGAGGATCCACCAGGCGTCAGGGTCAGGGGCGTCGGGCGCGTTCTTCTCGGCGCGCACGATCAGGATCCCCTCCTTGATCTCGAAGACCTGGTCGTCGGTGGCCTCGCCGTCGGGCTTCTTGTCGGGGCGGTTGTCGAAGAGCTTGGAGCGCTCGGTCTCCGCCAGCCCCTTGTTGAGCGGCGCGCCGCCCTTGGTGAAGCCGTAGAAGCGCTTCTGACTGGCGTTGGTGTTGTCGCCGTCGGCGCCGCCCGGGCACTTCGATGCGCGCTCGACGGCGGCGCGGAAGCCGGCGATCGGCGTCTCTCCGCCGTCGGGCTCGGTCGGGTTGGGCTTGCACGACTCCGTGAGGATGTTCGGCTCCCAGTCGTAGAAGACCATCTGGGCCGTCGAGCCGACCTGCTGGGCCGCCGTGTCGGGGTCGTCGACGGCGGGAAGCTGGACGTCGATCTGATTGCCGCCGGTCAGCGAGACCTCGGGCTCGGAGACGCCGAGCGCGTTGATGCGGTCGCGGATGATGTCGACGGCGCGCTGCAGGCCCTCCTGGTCGAGCGGCTGGCCGGGCTTGGCCGACTTGCCCTCGTAGACCAGCTGGACGCCACCCTGGAGGTCCAGGCCGAGCTTGGTCTCCTTGGTCGCCAGCACGGCGAACGACCCGGCGATCAGGCCGAGCACGAGGAGCAGGACGAAGATGTTGCGGCGGCGCTCGTTCATCGCGAAGTCGGACAGCCTACTTCGACGGGGTCAGGACGAGCAGCAGACCGCCGTCGTCGTCGTACGCCGGGAAGAGGTCGGCCACGGCCGTGGTGGGCAGGTCGTCTTCGGCGTGCACGACAACCCTCTTGCCCAACTGACGCACGCCCCACTCCAGCGCCGTGGCCACCGGGTCGCCGCCTTCCTCGAACTCGAGGCCCAGGACTTCGGTCGCGTCACGGCCGATCACCTTCTCGTCCGACAGGCCCGTCAGCTCCTTCGAGCCGCGCCCACACGCGATGATCCGCCCTTCGGCGTCGCAGGCGAAGAACGCCGCGGTGGGCGCCGGGTAGTAGTCGTCGAGCAGCTCGAACAGGAAGCCGAACCCGCACTGCGAGCAGCCCTTCGGGATGTTGCGAAAGCCGGCGGTCCGCTCGGTGGCGGCGGTCCGCTTGCCGCAGTTGGGGCAGATGAAGAGGTGGGCCATCGTGTGAAGGACCCGACCGTAGCCGGGGCGGATCAACAGAACCTTAGTTCTCCGATGCATCCGTAACGCCTTGGTCGGCGAATGGACTCTCCGACATGGACGTGATCCTCGCGACCCTGTTCGCCGTCGTCGCCGGAGCCGGCACCGCGCTCTCGCCGTGCGTGCTGCCGGTGCTGCCGCTGGTCGTCTCCGGGGGCGTGACCGGCGGCCGGCGCCGGCCCGCCGGGATCGCGATCGGCCTGGCCGCGACCTTCACGGTGGCGACGCTGGCCCTCGCCT
>Ga0136633_1000705_pt1 | contig 25256 bp, 22 predicted proteins | sample AntDrymeUQ832206_2_FD_105494 | JGI IMG/M metagenome (GOLD analysis project Ga0136633, IMG submission 105494) | Polar desert sand microbial communities from Dry Valleys, Antarctica - metaG UQ83 (22.06) | ecosystem: Environmental > Terrestrial > Soil > Desert | place: Antarctica: Dry Valley... | reverse complement strand
GTGCCTGGTCGAGATCGGCTGCTGGGGACCCGTCGTGCAGTGCAACATCGTCGAGCGCGGCGCGATCAACCACATGGGCGGCTGCATGGTCGCCGGTGGCGCGTGCATCGGCTGCACGATGCCTGGCTTCCCTGACAAGTTCAGCCCGTTCTACAAGGCGCCTCCGGGGTCTGCGGTCTCCGGCACGACGTCGCGCATCACCGGCGGCGCGATCCGCCGACTGCGGCGCATGTCGATGGCCAACGGCAACACCGAGCCGTTGTGGGACAACACCCACGAGGTCCCGAACGCCTGGGGCGCGACGGGCAAGAAGAACCCGCTGCTCAAGGTCAACGCGTTCTTCTACAAGAAGCTGCAGTACAGCGGCTCGGTCAACCACGCCAAGCGCAACAAGCAGCAGCCGCTGCCCCAGAGCCGCGACATCCTGCGTCAGAAGGGCATTGACATGAACGCCAGTGTCCCTGTCCTGCAAGAGCACTTGATCACCCGTGAGGAGCTGTAGATGTGCTTTAAGAATCTGCCGATCGAATTTGACGCGGCGGGCAACGCAACGCTGAAGCCTGGCTCCGCGAACCCCTACTCGTACATCGAGACCCCCGCGCCGACGCCGATCGAAGACGATCCGGCCCGGATGCGCGAGATGTTCGCGCGCAACGGCGCCGTCAGGCGGGTCGACTTCGACCCCGTGACCCGCGTCGCCGGGGCGCTGGCGTTCCACACCGTCGTCGACCTCGAGAACCGGCAGGTCATGGAGACCGCGTCGATGGCGACGCTGTTCCGCGGCTACGAGATCATCCTCAAGGGCCGCGACCCGCGTGACGCGATCTTCATCTCCAGCCGCGCCTGCGGCGTGTGCGGCGGCGTGCACGCGACCGCGTCGGCACTCGCCTGCGAGATGGCGTTCGGGATCAGTCCGCCCCCGATGGGCGTCGTGGCGCGCAACCTGCTGCTGAGCGTCGAGTACCTCTACGACCACCCGATCCACCTGTCGCTGCTCGCCGGTCCGGACTTCTCCGAGCCCGCCGTGCGCGAGACGAACCCGGAGATCTGGGAGCGCGCGCAGAACACGCGCACGACCGGCCGCAAGATGCACGGCTACGAGTTCATGTCCGAGCTGATGACCGACCTGACGCCGCTGACGGGCAAGCTCTACCTCGAGGGCCTGTACTACACGCGTCTCGCGCGTGAGGCGTACGTGCTGATCGGCGGCAAGTACCCGCACCCGCAGACGGTTGTGCCCGGCGGTGTCAGCACGACGATCGACCCGTCGGACCTCAACGAGATCATGCTGCGCGTCATCAAGTACTTCGACTACGGTCGCAAGACTGCGGCGATCTGGGACGACATCGCGGGCTTCTTCTACGAGGTCAACCCGAAGTACCGCGACATCGGCACCCGGCCCAAGAGCATGATCGAGCCCGGCCAGTGGGACGACCCGTACGCATACGACGGCACGTTCGCCAACTGCGACGACTGGGGCCGCAGGCGCTGGGCGCCTCCCGGCGTCATCGTTGACGGCGAGATGGTGACCACGAGCCTGCAGATGCTCAACGCCGGCGTCGAGGAGTTCGTCGAGCACGCCTTCTACGAGGAGTGGACGGGCGACGGCCAGAGCCAGCGCTTTGCGACGGACCCGTCGGGCAACCCGCTGTCGCCGTACCACCCGTGGAACAAGGAGACGATTCCGAAGCCCACGGCGACCTCCTGGAAGGAGAAGTACTCCTGGTCGACGGCGCCTCGCTGGGATCGTCAGGCGATGGAGACGGGCGCCTACTCGCGCATCTACGCCGCGGCGCTGACCGGCGGCGCGGACTTCCGCGACTCGCCGTACCTCAACTCCACCGGGCACAGCATGCAGATCAACCTGCCCAAGGCGACCCTGCCCAACGATCCGATCGAGTGGCACGTGCCGGAGTGCTGGGGCGCCTTCGAGCGCAACCGGGCGCGGGCGTACTGCATCCTCTACACTGCGGCGATCTGCTACGACAACCTGCTGCTCGCGTACGACCTGCTGCGCAAGGGCGGGCCGGACGCGAAGATGTCCACGCCGTACAAGATCCCCAAGGATCACCAGATCGGCGTCGGGCTGTGGGGCGCGGGCCGCGGCTACCTCACGCACCACATGGAGATCGACAACGGGGTCATCGAGAACTACCAGATCCTCACGCCCTCGACGTGGATGGCCTCGCCGAAGGATCCCTTCGGCAACCCGGGCCCCTACGAGGAGGCCGTGCTGGCCACACCACTGCTGGAGAACTACGAGAAGCCCGAGGACTTCAAGGGCATCGATGTGCTCCGCGCGATCCGCAGCTTCGACCCGTGCATGCCGTGCACCACGCACCTGCACATGGACGACCGCACGATCACGCGTGAGATCATCAGTTGCGCCTGCGGATCCGACGGCCCCCATGAGCACTAGAGAGAGCTAGAACAGGTGCGGGTGCTCGTCTGCGGCGTTGGCTATCGCTTTCTTCGCGACCACGCCGTCGGGGTCCACATCACAGACACCCTGGCGACGCAGGCCAGCAACGGCATCGAGTTTGAGGATCTCGGCTACCACCCCGTCGGATTCACGCAGAACCTGCAGGACCGACCCCCCTACGACCGCATCGTGTTCGTGGGGGCGGTCGAGCGGGGGCGCGACCCGGCGACCGTCACGACGATCAAGTACGACCACGTGCTGCCTCCCGACGAGGAGATCCAGGAGCGCGTGGGAGATTCGGTCACGGGATCCATCTCCCTGGACAACCTCGTTATCGTGGCGGAGGCGTTCAAGGCTCTGCCCGAAGACGTGTGGATCGTCGAGATTGAGCCCGCGGACGAGACATGGGGCGACGGCTTCAGTCCCGAGATCGAGGCTAAGCTGCCAGAGATCATGGAGACGGTATGGAGTTTGACCAAGCTGTAACGCAGCTCGCGACGCTCGTCGAGACGCTCGAGCGCGATGGTGACGAGCGCGCGCTGCTGCTCCTCGACCTCATGGACGACATCCATCGCCCGGCGCTCGAGCTGATCGTCGGCGGGCAGGAGGATCACCCCGTCGCGCTCGCGCTGCTGTCGATGTACGGCCTCGCGCCGGTCGACCAGATGATCGAGGCCGAGGAGGCGCTCGACGAGATCCGCCCGTACATCGAGGGCCATGGCGGCGCGCTGGAGCTCGTCGACGTGCAGGACGGGGTCATCAGCGTTCGCATGAGCGGCGCCTGCAACGGCTGCGCCGCCTCCGCGATGACGCTCAAGCGCGGCATCGAGGGCAAGCTGCGCGAGCGCCTGGACTGGTTTGAGGCGGTTGTGGCGATCGAGGACGAGACGGACGACGAGCCCGCGACCGGTATCCAGCTGCCGGTGCTGCAGGTCGAGCAGGTGCCGAAGAACGGCGCGAGCGAGGCACCGGCCGGCGAGCTGCTGCAGATCCAGGGTCTCAGAAAGCCGGTCTTCGTCGATGTTGGCGCGTTGGAGGATCTGCCGCCCGGCAAGATGAAAGCAGTGGAAGTCGAAGGCAACTCCGTCGCGATCCTCAGCCTCGACGGCGAGCCGTATGCCTTCATGAACGTCTGCCCGTCGGCCGGTGGCCGGCTGCCGATCGCCGGCGGACGCGTGACGCAGGGCGTCATCGTCTGCCCGTGGCACAACTGCGCCTACGACGCGCGCTCGGGCAAGCGCGTCGACGATGCTCCGGACGAGCCGTCGCTGGCCGTCCTGCCGATCGCGGTCCGAGACGGCGTTCTCAAGATCGCAGCGAACGTGGCGTGAGCGCCGCACTGCCCTCCGAGCCGGTCGAGGTCCGGTCCACGCGCGTGCTCGTCGCGGGCGTCGGCAACGTGCTGCGCGGCGACGACGGCTTCGGCCCCGCGGTCGCGGAGCTGCTGATCGATGTTCTGCCGGAGGGCGCGGAGGTCATCGAGACCGGCACCGGCGGGATCGCGCTGCTGCAGGAGCTGATGGTCGGCTGCTCGGGGCTGATCGTCGTCGACGCCGTCGAACGCGGCGCCCCCCCGGGCACGGTCTTTCTGATCGAGCCGGAGGTTGAGCCGGGCGTGCACGTCCCCGACGTCCACCTTGCCAACCCGGCGCGCGTGCTGTCGATGGCCAAGACGATGGGGGTCCTGCCCGAGCGCGTGGTGATCATCGGCTGTCAGCCGGAGGACACCGAAGAGCTCGTCCAGGGTCTCTCGGCCCCCGTGCAGCGCGCACTCGCCATTGCCGTATCCAAGATCGAGGAGACCGTACATGCCTGGCTATGACTCGATTCATCAGCTCGCGGATGCGCTCACCAACGAGCGCTATCTCGTGGACGAGGGGCTTGCCACGGTCGTCTTTCTCGCGCTGAAGCTTCGCAAGCCGCTGCTGCTCGAGGGCGAGCCCGGCGTCGGCAAGACCGAGCTCGCCAAGGCGCTTGCGTCGGCGACGGGGGCCCCGTTGATCCGGTTGCAGTGCTACGAGGGCATCGACGTCCACCACGCGCTGTACGACTGGGACTACCCGCGCCAGCTGCTGCAGCTGCGCGCCGGCGGCTCCGCGGCGCTGTACTCCGAGGAGTTTCTGCTGCGCCGGCCGCTGCTCGAGGCGCTCGCCCAGCCCAACGCCGTGCTGCTGATCGACGAGCTCGACCGCGCCGACGACGAGTTCGAGGCGTTCTTGCTCGAGTTTCTCTCGGACTTTCAGGTGACGATCCCGGAGATCGGCGTGATCAAGGCGCAGGAGCCGCCGATCGTGATCATCACGTCCAACCGCACGCGCGACCTGCACGACGCGCTCAAGCGCCGCTGCCTGTACCACTGGATCGACCACCCGGACCTCCAGCGCGAGGTCGCGATCGCCCGCGCGCGGCTGCCGCACGTCGGCCAGCAGCTCGCCGACCACGTCTGCGCGTTCGTCCACGACCTGCGCTGGCTGGACCTCTATCGCTCGCCGGGCGTCGGCGAGACCCTCGACTGGGTTCAGGCGTTCCACGCGCTCGGGCACTACGAGATCGACGCCAAGACCGCCAGCAGCACGCTCGGCACGCTGCTGAAGGAGCGCGACGACCTCGAGCGCATCCGCGGCGGCAACCTCGACGCGCTGATCGCGCAGTCGGCGACGCGCGCGCAGGAGCTGCGCCAGGGAGGCAACTACCGGTGAGGTTCGGCGAGCAGACGGCCACGCCCGAACAGGCGATCATGTCGGCCGCCGTCGGTCTGGCGCGCGCGCTGCGCGAGTTCGGCCTGCAGGCGAGCGTCGACGCCGAGCACACGTACCTGCGCGCGCTCGCCGAGATCGACACGCGCAACGAGACGCAGATGTTCTGGGCGGGCCATGCCGCCTTCGTGCACTCGCCCGACGAGCTGGAGGTCTACAAGACGATCTTCGAGCGCTTTTGGGAGGGGCGCCCGCTGATCCACGTGGAGGGCGGCTCGGAGCACGGCGAGAGCGACGCGCGCATGCAGGGCTCCCACCACGGCGGCGAGGCCCTGCCGCAGTACGGCGGCGAGGCGAACGCCGCGGCGCCGCTGGATGGCGAGCGCCAGCGCGCGGCCGAGGACATCCCCACCGCCGAGGGCGAGCAGGGCACGAGCAATCAGGAGCAGGGGGTGCTCGCCGCGTGGAGCTCGGAGGAGCAGCTCAGACAGCGCGAGGACATGGAGTACAAGCAGGACGAGCTGCTCGCGCTGCGAATGCTCGCCGAGGAGATCAAGCGCCAGTCGCCCGCGCGCCGCTCGCGCCGCGCGAAGCCGTCGCCCTCGGGCAGGCGCTTTGAGGTGCGCGAAACCGTCCGCGCGTCGATGGCGACCGACGGCGAGGCGTTTCGCCTCGGCTTCAGCGGGCCGACGCTGCGCCCGCGCCGGCTGCTGTTTCTGTGCGACGTGTCGGGCTCGATGGAGCGCTACTCGCGGGTGCTGCTCGCGTCGCTGAAGGCCGCCGTCGGCGCCGCGCGGCGGGCGGAGGCCTTCGTCTTCGCCACCGACCTCACGCGCCTGACGAAGACCCTCGACGGCCGCGACCTCGAGATGGCGCTCGATAAGGCGCGCGCCGCCGTCCCCGACTGGTCGGGCGGCACGCGGATCGGCCATGCGCTGTCGGAGTTCAATACGACCTACGGCCGGCGCGGGTTCGCGCGCGGAGCGATCGTGCTGGTCGTCAGCGACGGCTGGGACCGCGGCGACCCCAAGATCCTCGAGACCGAGGTCCGCCGCCTGCAGCTGCAGTCGCGCCGTCTGGTGTGGATCAACCCGCGGCCGATGAGCGTCGACCAGCAGCCGCTCGCGATCGGGATGCGCGCGGCGTTGCCGTACATCGACGACTTCGTTCCCGGGCACGATCCGCGCGCCGTCGCGGGTCTCGCCCAGCTGATCGGCGGTCTCGCCGCCGATCGGCCGATGCGCAAGGCCGTGCCCGACCCGCCGCCGCTGTACTGAGAGCACCCCCGGCCGCCACCTGGCGGCACGCAAGAACCGCCTCTTTGCAGGGAGATCGTCGTGCGGCTCGGCGCCGATCCCTGTTGTCAAGACCTGGCGCGCGATAGGTGTGCGGTACACACAGTGTTGTGTTACGCTCCGGCCATGAGCAACCTATTGCTGACGGATCCCGTGCTCGCTTCCACAACAGGTTGGTGGACCGGGATCATCATCGGCGTCACCATCGTGACCATCATCGTCATCCTCGCGATGACGATCATCACGCTCGCCACCAAGATCGGCCGTCAGGCAAGTGATGGATCTGTGGGGATGCTTGCCGCGTACGCGAACACGAACTGCGTGTGGTACCTGCGGGACGCCAACAGGTCCGCCACGGGCATCTGGCGGTCTGCCGAGACCGCGCGAAAGATTCTGGAGGGGAAATGATCTCACCTGAGGAAATTACGCTTTGGAGCGCGACCCTGATGGCCGGATTCATCGTGGTCATGGCGGTCGTCGCCCTCCTCAGCCTGCTGCTGTGGGCCGTGCGGACGATCGACAAGAACGTCGTCCAGCTGTGGACGGACACCAAGCTACTGGCGACGAACACGACCGGGCTCTACCAGCTCGCCGGCACGGCCTCCGTGGTGCGCGCGCTGCGCGAGGAGCTTCTGCGTCACGAGAAGCTCCTGGGGGCCCGGCACTGATGAGCAAAACAGCGCTGTCGGTACTCAGCGTCATCGAGGTCGTCGCCCTCGTGGCCGTTCTCGGCGGCTTTCTGCTCGCGGTCGCGGGGGGTCTGCGCAGGATCGTCTCGACGCTCGCCGAGGTGACGTGGGGCGCGCGTGCGGTCGAGCGCCAGCTGCGCGCCGTGCCGATCAACATCCGCATGCTCAACGCGGGCCTGACCGACGCCGCCACGGTCCTGCCGAGCCTCTCCAATGCCGTCGACAGCAAGACCGGGAGGTCCACCCGATGAGCTTCTGGTGGATCGCCAACATCCTGCTGGTCGCCGTCGTCATCCCGGTCGTCATCGCGATCCTCATCCAGGTGCTGACCCCGATCTTCCAGATCCGGCAGTACGTCGACGACATCATCGAAGCCGCCCAGCACTTCGGCCCGCACTTGGACGAGATCACCGGTGAGCTCGTCCAGACGAGGGATCTCGTCAAGACAGCCGGCCCCGAGCTCGGGCGTTATGCCCGAGCGGTCGACAACCTTTAGTAGAAGGAGGACGAGATGTCTACAGGCGCTCTAGTCACGCTCATCATCATTTCCGTCGCGGTCGCCGTCGTTGCGGCCTTCCTGATCACCGTCGTCTATCAGCTCGGCCGCATCATGGGGAACCTGAAGATCGTTCTCGGCGTGGTCGGCGGCGTGGTCGAGAAGACCGAAGCGCTGGAGCCGGTCATCAGCGACATCAGGGCCGACCTCGCCGGTGGCGAGGCCGCCATCGGTTCCGCCGTCGACCGGCTCAAGGCGCGCACGGGCTACGAGGAGGGCGCGGCGAAGGACGACCACGACCGCGACCGCGAGCCGGCCGGCATCGGCACGAGCTCGGACATCAAGCCGCCGTCAGCCGGCTTCAGGAACTACTGACCGGCGTCCTGCCGGGCTGCCGCATGTGCCCGTCTGACGTGTGGTCCACGAGAAGGGTCATGTCATGTGTCTAGCAATCCCCGGCCAGATCGTCGAATGGGTCGACAAGGATCTGAACATCGCCACAGCGCAGGTCGCCAACGTGCGCCGCAACGTCAACGTCGGGCTGCTCGCCGAGACGGAGGACGCGGTCGCCATCGGTGACTGGGTGCTGATCCACGTCGGCTTCGCGATGTCGAAGATCGACGAGGAGGAGGCGGCATCCACGCGCGCGTTCCTGGAGGAGCTCGGCGATCCGTATCGCGACGAGCTCGAGGAGCTGGGGGCCAGCCGCATCGAGTAGGTCACGGGGATAGTGCCCGCCTCGCGCCTGCCGGCGCGAGGCGGTGAGCGCCCCTCAAATCGCTGGACCGCCGTCTCCGCGCCATGTGCGGCGGCGACGTCGAGCTACATGTCTCATGCAGCTAGGCTCGAGGGCATGAAGGTCCTCGCCATCGGCGCCGTGCTGGCGCTGTCGATCATCGCCGGCGCCTGCGGGGACGAACCTGCCACGTCCACGTCCTCGGCCACGCTCTCCGCCGCCGAGCCTTCGGCGCCGAACTGGAAGACGTGGGTGCTGAGCTCGCCCTCGGAGGTCGCCGTGCCGCCCCCGCCGCGAGCGGGCTCGGCCGCCGCGACGCTCGACGAACGCGACCTGCGCAGCGCGACCGAGGCCCGCACCACCGCGCAGGCGGATCTTGCCCGCAAGCAGGATGCGCAGTCGGTGGTCGAGCCCTGGCTCTCGCGGGCGATGGCGCTGGTCTCCCAGCGCGAGAAGAACCCACCTGCCGCATCGCGCGCCTACGGGCTCGTGAGCGTCGCGATGTACGACGCGGCCGTCGCGGCGTACCACTGGATGTACCGCTACGACCGCAAGCCGCCGAAGGGCTCGATCCTCGCGGAGCACAAGGACCCGTCCTATCCGTCTGACAGCTCTGCGATCGCGGGCGCCGGCTCGCGCGTGCTCGCGTATCTCTACCCCGAGGTGCCGCGTGCCACCTTCGACCTGGCGGCAGACGACGCGGCGCAGCTGCGCATCGCCGCGGGCGCCAACTACCCCAGCGACGTGTCGGCGGGCCTGGCGCTCGGCCGCGCGGTCGGCGAGCGCGTCGTCGCGCACGCCAAGCGCGACGGCTCCGACCGCAAGTGGGATGGCCGCCGGCCGCGCGGCCGCGGCTTCTGGGAGCCGCCGCCGGGATCGCTCGCGCGGCCCACAGAGCCCCTGGCCGGGACCTGGCGCACCTGGATCCTGCGTGACGGACGCCAGGTGCGGCCCGGCCCGCCGCCGGACTTCGACTCGGCGAAGATGCGAGCGGAGGCGCTGGAGATCGTGCGGCTCAAAGCCAACCCGACAGCGGAGCAGGCACGGATCGCGAAGTTCTGGTCCGGCGGTCAGGGCACCCCGCTGCCTCCGGGCGTCTGGAACCAGGTGATGTTCGACTACGTGCGCCGCCACAAGCTGACCGTGCCGCGGCAGACGCGGGTCTTCGCGCTGATGAACGTCGCGATGGCCGATGCGGGCGTTGCCGCGTGGGACGCGAAGTTCAAGTACTGGAACCTGCGCCCGGAGAACGTGGTTCGCGATCTTGGGCTGGCACAGAACTGGAAGCCGTTGCTGGACACCCCGTTCTTCCCCGCGTACGTGTCGGGGCACTCGACCTATTCGTCCGCGGCAGGCGAGGTGATGGCGCACCTGTTTCCCGACGACGCGAAGCTGTGGCGCGCGAAGGGGGCGGAGGCGGGGATCTCGCGGCTCTACGGGGGGATCCACTTCCGCAGCGACAATGTTGCCGGGTCGCGCATGGGGCGCGAAATCGGCCGGCTGACGGTTCGCCGGGCCGAGCAGGACGGCGCGGAGCAGTGAAGCGCCTGATCGCGTGGCCGATCGTCCTGGCGCTCGGGCTCGCGGGCTGCGGGGACGGCGAGTCCGGCGGCGAGGGCGCCGCCAAGGATCCGTTCAGGGCGGTGCCGCAGAAGACGATCATCGCGCCGGTCGACAAGGCGGGCCCGCGCTGGGAGGTCGTCGCGAGCTTCAGCGGCACGCAACCGGCGACAAAGACGGTCTCGATCGCCAAGGGCGCGATCCAGTGGCGCGCGCGCTGGCGCTGTGAGTCCGGGCGCCTCGCCGTCAGCATCAGCCCCGCGCCGCGCACCGGACCGGCGCGCGGCGACAGCAGCTGCCCGAAGGGCGGGCAGCAGTCGTGGGTCGTGACCGGCCGCCACGACGTCCGCGTCAACGCCTCGGGGCGCTGGAGCATGGTCGTCGAGCAGGAGGTCGACACGGCGCTGAAGGAGGCGCCGCTGGCATCGATGCTGTCGGAGCGCGCGAAGGTGCTGGCGCGCGGGCGCTTCTACCGCATCGAGCGCAAGGGCCGCGGCAGCGCCGTCCTCTACCGGCTTGCGAGCGGGCGACTGGCGCTGCGGCTGGAGAACTTCGCGACGGACGCCAACACCGACCTCTTCGTCTGGCTCAGCGAGTCCAGGCGGCCGAAGAACACCGAGCAGTCGTTCCGGTCACGCCACATCCAGACGGCGCGCCTGAAGTCGACACTCGGCGACCAGAACTACCTGCTCCCGCGCCGCCTGAACCCGAACCGCATCCGCTCGATCGTCATCTGGTGCGAGCCGGTGCGGATCGCGTACACCGCCGCGGCGCTCGTTCGCTGACCGCCGCCAGCGGGGTCGATGCCGGGCGCGGCTAGGTGTCGGCACGACTATTGCATTCTGAACCGAGAGGCGGTTAGTGTCGGGCAGAGCCACTCGGCTCAGTCCACTCACGGAGGAGAGCGCTGTGTCGTCACGGCTGCGGGTCGTCGGAACGCTTTGCACCTTGCTGGTCTTCGGTCTGACCGGCGTCGCCAACGCCGCGGTGGAGGGGGTCGATCTGACCCTCCGCGGGCAGACAAGCCTGCCGTCGCTGGGCCAGGACGGCACCACGAAGGCCCGCGGCCAGAACGGCGACGTCTCGGTCCTCGGCGACACGGCGTTCGTCTCCGGGGGCTCGAAGAACCACGGCGCGCTCTCGACCCCCGGGCGGATCTGCACGGACTACGGCGGCGTCAAGGTCGTCAACATCGCCAACCCGGCCTCGCCGACGGTCATCGACCAGATCGACGTCGCCGACACGAAGACGATCCTGACCGGCCCCAAGGGCAACCCGCGCCGCGGCGCGAACGTCAAGAACGTCTCCTCGACGGCCAGCAGCGTCGACGTCTTCCACAACCCCGTCGTCAACAAGGACATCCTCGCGATCACCACCGAGCGCTGCGAGCAGTCCTTCTTCGACGGCGCGCGGATCGAGTTCTGGGACGTCACCGATCCCAACAACATCCCCAACTCGCCGATCGGCGTGATGGATCCGCAGAACATCATCAACCCCGCCTGCATCCCGGGGCCGTGCCCGCCGAACACGCCCGCCCAGGACGGGCGCTGGGGCATCTTCGAGGACATCCGCATGTTCACGCGCAACAATGGTCCGGGCGGGTCGACCAAGGTCTACGCGGTTGCGACGAGCCCGTTCAGCATCGGCAACACCGGCGGCGTCTCGTTCGTCGGCGACATGCGGCTGATCGATGTCACGAACCCGGCGAGCCCGCAGCAGCTCACGAGCTTCCCCAACTCGCCGATCGGCCAGAGCTCCAACAACGGCTGTCGCACCTTCCAGGCCGCGCGCTCGGCTTCGCCGACGCCCGACGGATCGCACGCGATCGTCTCGTACTACGACGGCGTGCAGCCTCCCGGCGCGCTGGCATCCAACCCGATCGAGCCGTTGCGCGCGGACTTCGGCAGCCCCAACTCGGCGGCGCTGTTCAACATCGATCTCGACCAGATCCCGCAGTACGCCGGCGGCGTCGGCACGAACGCCGACCCGAAGCGCTTCAGCCCCAACCCGGCGGTCTTCGGCTATCCGGCGGCGCCGGACGGCGGCGAGACGGCGGCGGGTCAGATCGAGGGCAACGCGGCCGACGTGCAGACCTTTGTCGGTCCCGACGGCCACATCCTGGCGATCGTGTCCGAGGAGGACATCGACCCGGCGCTGAGCACGCTGACGATCGACGCCCCGGGGACCGCGGCCTACACCGGCCGCGGCTGCGCGATGCTCGGTGACTTCAGCAAGACCTACCTGAAGCCCAACCAGGAGCTGACCGACGACATCGCCTACGTCGGCCGCGGCTGCCCCTCGTCGCCGCTCGCGAACTCGGCGCTGCTGGCGGCCGATCCGTACGTCCAGGATCCGGCCGGCAAGATTGCGCTGCTCGAGAGCGGGGGCGACGGCTTCAACGGCTGCAGCCTCGCACGCAAGATGCAGCGCGCGTTCGATGCCGGGGCCGTGGGCGTGATGACGAACCTCGGAATCGATGGCCTCTCGCTCAGCAACGCCGGCCCCGACGGCGGCATTCCCGACATCCCGAGCATCGGCGTCAAGCTCGCGGCGTTCAACAAGATGGTCGGGGGCTACGTGCCCAACCGGGTGTTCACCGGCGCGGCATTCACCGGCCCGGGGACGCCGACGGGCTGGGAGATCGCGCCCGGGAGCGTGGCCTCGAACGTGGCCGTCAAGCCGCTCGCCGTCGCGCTCGGCTGCGCGACGCCCGTCGGAGGCAGCGCGATCACGCCCGAGAACTGCGTCGCCGCGACCAACGAGACACCGATCAAGATCCGCACCGCGACCCCGCATGGGCTCGCCACCGGCGACCGCGTGACGATCGCGGGCGTCGCCGGCAACACGGCGGCGAACGGGAGCTTCACAGTCACCGTTCCGGGGTCGACGACCCCACCGGAGTCACCGGCGAACACGGTGTTCACGCTCGACGGGTCGGTCGGCAGCGGGGCGTACACCGGCGGCGGCTACGTCGTCCAGTGCCTGCCGGGCGAGCCCAACTGCGCGGCCCCCGGGTCGCGCACGGACATCTCGCGCTTCCGCAGCATCGCAACCGCGGCCGACCGCGTGGCCGGCGTTCGCGTGAAGCCGGCCAACCGCTTTGCGGTCGTCGCCGGCCAGCAGTACCGCGCCGGCGCGGTGCTCGAGGTGGCCCAGTACGTCGCCGGCGCCTACGAGGCGCAGGTTGAATGGTTCGACGCCGGCGACGTGTCGCTGGGCACGAGCACGATCGAAAGCCGCAGCGCCGTCACGGCACGGGCGAACTTCGCCGCCACCGTCACGGCTCCCGCGAACGCCACAAAGGCCGCGATGCGGCTGCAGTGGAGCGGGGCGACGGCCGAGGGCGCGGCGTACGCCGATTCGTTCTCGTTCGTCCCCGCGGGCCTACACGGGACGCTCAAGGACAACCAGGGCGCGTGGGGCGAACAGAAGATCGTCGACTTCTCGGTCAGCCCTCCGGCCGTCGTCGGCACGTACAAGAGCCCGACGGCGAAGCAGTGGCCGCCGCCGAACAACGGCGTGTTCATGCCGCGCGAGGCGCGGATGTTCGACAACGAGCTGGCGTTCACGACGTGGATGACCGACGGGTTGCGCGTGCTCGACGTGAGCGCGCCGAGCGCGCCGAAGGAGCTCGCGTCGTTCCTGCCGCCGGGAGTCGCCGATCCGTCGCCGGCCGCCGGTTCGGGCCCAAGCAACGCACCCGGCGGCGGCAACATGTCGCGTGGCGCGTCGTGGCCGACGCAGCGCCTGATCACCGGCGTCGCAGTGCGCAAGCTCGGTGCCAACAGCGCGCGCATCGTGGTCAGCGACATCAACGGCGGCCTGTCCGTCGTCGATGCCTCGATCCGGCGCACGCCGGTCGTGACCCCGCCGCCCCCGCCGCCCCCGCCGCCGCCGCCGCCGCCGGGGACCGTGCCGCCCCCGCCGGCGGCGCCGCCCGCACCGCCGCCCGCCGCCGCCGACCGGACCGCGGCGAGGCTGTCGGCGTTCTCGATCAGGCCCGCGGTGTTCCGTGCCAAGCCATCCGGAGCGAGCATCGCGAGAACGGGTGGCGCGACCGTGCGCTACCGCCTGTCCGAGAAGGCGACGACGACGTTCCGCGTCGAGCGCGTCGAGACCGGGCGCAGGAGCGGCACGAGGTGCGTGCGGCGCACGGCGGTCAACCGGCGGCGCGCGGCGTGCACCCGCTACGTGAAGCTCTCGGGGAGCTTCCGGCACAACGGGCTCGCCGGGCGCGTGAACTCGCTGCGCTTCAGCGGCCGGGTCGGCGGGCGCAGGCTGTCCGCCGCTCGCTACCGGCTGACCGCGGTCACGCGGGACTCCGCCGGCAACGTCGGCGTCGTCCGCCGCGTGAGCTTCCGGATCCGCCGGTAGGCCGCGGTGGCGTCACTCAGACGGGAGGGCGGCGGGCATGGATGCCCGCCGCACGCCCTCCGGCGCGGGTGACGGCCGCTACGCCCATGGGCCGCGGCCGGCGTGCGCCTGCGGGCGGCTCAGGCCGCGGTGGCGGGCGTCAGCGCGCCCAGGGCGTCGACGAGCCCCTGCACCGCGGCGATCGCCGGCGCGTCGGGCGCGTGGTCGATCGGCGCGACGCCGATCCGCTCGGCGGCGGCCACGTCCGCGTCGGCGGGCACCGACGCGAAGACCGGTTCGCCGACGAGCTTCTCGACGTGGCGCACGTCGCGATCGCCGCGCACGCGGTTGGCGACGAAGACGACCGCCGCCTGCGGCGACTGCAGGCGGGCGAGCCGCGCCACCCGGCGCGCGGTCAGCGCCGACTGCACGCTCGGCAGCACGACGACGACGTAGGCGTGGGCGAAGGGCGCCCAATCCTCCGCGACGGGGTGCGGGCCGGCGGGGCAATCGCAGATCAACGTCCAGTCGGCGAACTGCGGCGCGTCGACGAGGCCGTGGACGACCTCCCACAGCGCCTTGCTCGCGCCGGTGATCGGCCGCGAGCCCTCCTTGCCGACCTTGCCGCGCTGCAGCAGCCGCACGCCGTCGGGCGCGTCGGTTGCGAAGCGCTGCGCGGCGATCGCGGCGTCGACGCCCTCGACCCACCCCCACTGGCCCTTTTCGCCCTGCTCGGCCGCCTGCAGCAACGGCGGCACGGCGATCTCGGGGCCGCTGCCGAGGCTCAGCGACAGCCCGGGCAGCAGATCGGCGTCGATCGCGAGCACGGGCGTGCCGGTGCGTCCGACGAGCCGGGCCATCGTGCCGGCGATCGTCGACTTTCCCGCGCCTCCCTTGCCCACGACGGCGACCCTCATCGGCGCGAGACTAACGCTTTGCGGTGCTTTGGCGGCGCGTGGCGCTCCAAGCCGGGCCGCGGCCGGCGACACGTTCCTTGCGCCGGCCTGCGCGCGGTCGCGTAGTCTGCGCTCGTTCCCATGGAAATCGTTGACCTGATCGCCGGAGCGCTGATCCTCGCCGCGGCCGTGTGGGGATTTCGCCTGGGGCTCAAACGGATGCTGACGCCCGCGGCCTTCGTGATCGGGGCGGTGGTCGGCGCGGCGGTGGTGCCGCGGGTCCTCAGCGACGGCCCGACGTCGAATTTCGCGCTCACCCTGGCGCTTCCCGCCGCCCTGATCTTCGGCGGGCTGCTCGCCGCCTTCGTCGAGCGGTTCGCGACCCGGCGCCGCCGGACCCGGACGCATGGGCCGTGGGTTCTCGGCGCCATCGCCGGCGGCCTGCTGGCCGCCTGCTGCGCGACGGCCCTGCTGTGGCTGCTGGGCGCGGTCGTCGCGCAGGAGGACTCCGTGCGCAATCGCCTCGACGATTCCACGATCATCGGCACGCTCAACGACGTGGCGACGCCGCCGGGGCCCGCGGGAGCGCCGGAGCAGCGGGCCTTTGACCCGTTTCCGGTGATCGAGGGACCGAGGTTCCCGATCGCTCCCGTCGACAAGAAGGTCGTGGGCGATCCGGACGTTCTGAAGGCCGACCGCAAGGTCGTCAGGATCAACGTGCGCTCCTGCGGGCGCCGGGGGATCGGCAGCGGCTGGGTCGCGGCCCGCGGCATCGTGGCCACGAACGCGCACGTGACGCACGCGGCCGAGTCGCTGCGCGTGAGGATCCAGGGGAAGGGTCTGGCGTATACCGCGACCCCGATCTGGTGGGACCCCAAGAACGACATCTCGCTGCTGCGCGTGCCGGGACTGGACGGCGTGCGTCCGCTGCAGCTCCTGCGGCGGGTGAAGGAAGGATCGCCCGCGGTAGCGCTCGGCTTTCCCGGCGGCAAGCGCAAGGTCCTGCCGGCGCGGATCGGCGAGACTACGGACAAGTATCCGGGCAAGATGGGCGAGCAAGGCCTGCCGAAGTCGTTTCCGCGCGACCTGCTCGGGCGGCTCATCACGACGATGCGCGCGGACAGGCGCGTGCAGCCGGGCAGCTCCGGCGGCCCCGTCGTGGATCTGAAGGGCCGCGTGCTGACCACGGTCTTCGGTGGCCAGACCGGACAGGCGCTGGGGGTGCCCAACCGTTTCGTGCGCCGCGCGCTGCGGCGCGCCGGCCCCGCCGTCAGCACCGGCGAATGCGTATCGAGTCGATGAACGCTCGTGGACAGTAACCTCTGATTGCAGTGAGCACGCAGGCAGAACAACCACGCAACAGGCGCCCGCGGCGCGATCCGCCGACGACGCAGCGCAAGCTGTTCAACACGCCCGGTTTCTGGGCGATATTGGCGGTCGTGATCCTGCTGGTCGCCTTCGCGCAGGTGGTCGTCGCCAGCCAGCCCGACCCGACCGGGCAGAGGATCAACTTCTCGAGCTTCGTCAACCTCGCCGAGAACGGCAAGATCAAGAGTGCCCGGATCCTCGACGAGGACGCGTACGTCGAGGGCCAGTACGAGCCGAAGACGGGCTCCGTCAAGACGTTCAACACGCCCTACCTCAAGAGCAGCGCGCGCTCGCCGGTCGTCGAGGTCCTGATCTCCAACCAGATCCCCTTCGAGATCGACCAGCAGCTTGGCAAGCGCCTGCTGCCCTACCTCGCGATCCTGCTGCCGACGCTGATCCTGATCGTCGTCTTCGTGTACTTCATCATGTCCTACCGCCGTGGCTCGGGCCTCTTCTCGAGAAGCAGCGGCGCCCGCAAGGCCGACGTCGACGACCCGCAGCAGAGCTTCGACGACGTCGCTGCGCAGCCGCAGGCGATCCTCGAGCTGCGCGAGCTCGCGGACTTCCTCCAGAACCCCGACGAGTTTCGCAAGCTCGGCGCGCGCATCCCCAAGGGCGTGCTGCTCTACGGCCCGCCCGGCTGCGGCAAGACGCTGCTCGCTCGCGCGGTCGCCGGTGAGTCGGGTGCCTCGTTCTACTCCATCTCCGGCTCGGACTTCGTCGAGATGTTCGTCGGCGTCGGCGCCGCGCGCGTGCGCGAGCTCTTCAAGGAGGCGCGCGAGAACGCGCCCTCGATCGTGTTCATCGACGAGATCGACTCCGTCGCGCGCAAGCGGCGCGGCTCGGCGATCACGACCGGCGGCTCCAGCGAGGAGCAGGGCCAGGCGCTCAACCAGCTGCTCGCGGAGATGGACGGCTTCGCGCCGGTCGAGGGCACGATCGTGATGGCGGCGACCAACCGCCCCGACGACCTCGACCCGGCGCTGCTGCGGCCGGGCCGCTTCGATCGCGCGATCTCCGTCGACCTCCCCGACGAGGCCGGCCGCGCGGAGATCCTCGCGCTGCATGCCCGCTCCAAGCCGCTCGCGCCGGACGCCGACCTCCCCGCCATCGCCGGCCGGGCCTACGGCCTCACCGGCGCCGACCTCGAGAGCGTCATGAACGAGTCCGCGTTGCTCGCGGCTCGTGCCAAGCGCGACGACATCTCCCAGCAGCAGCTCGACGAGGCGCTGCTGCGCATCCTCGAGGCGCCGGAGCGCCAGCGCCGGCTGACGATGCGCGACCGCACGATCGGCCAGCAGTCGCTCGACGGCGAGCGCACGACCTTCGCCGACGTGGCCGGCATCGGCGAGGCGCTCAGCGAGCTTACCGAGATCCGTGACTTCCTCGTCGACCCCAGCCGCTACGCCGCGGTCGGGGCGCGCTTTCCGCACGGCTTCATGCTCGTCGGACCGCCCGGCTGCGGCAAGACGCTGCTCGCGCGAGCGGTCGCCGGTGAGGCCAACGCCGCGTTCCTGTCGGTCGCCGCGACCGAGTTCGTGGAGATCTTCGTCGGCGAGGGCTCGGGCCGCGTGCGCGATCTCTTCAGTCGCGCGCGCGCGCTCGCGCCCGCGATCGTCTTCATCGACGAGATCGATGCCGTCGGCTCGCGCCGCGGCAACTCTTCCGATGGCGGCAGCCGCGAGCGCGAGCAGACGCTCAACCAGATCCTGATCGAGCTCGACGGCTTCCGGCCGCGCGACGGCGTCATCGTCATGGCCGCGACCAACCGCCCCGAGATCCTCGATCCCGCGCTCGTGCGCGCCGGCCGCTTCGATCGCCAGATCACGATCTCACTGCCCGACCGCCAGGGCCGGCAGGACATCCTCAAGGTGCACGTCGGCAGCAAGGAGCTCGCACCGGACGTCGACCTCGACGCGATCGCCGCCATCACGCGCGGGCTGTCGGGCGCCGACCTCGCGAACGTCATGAACGAGGCGGCCCTGCTGAGCGCCAGGCGCGCTCAGACCGTGATCACGATGGCGACGATGGAGGAGGCCGTCGAGCGCTCGACGCTCGGCATCTCGCGCACTTCTGCGATGACCGAGGACGAGCGGCAGGTGGTCGCCGTCCACGAGGCCGGCCACGCCGTCGTCGCGTGGATGGTGCCCGAGGGCCAGCTGCCGCACATGATCAGCATCATTCCCCAGGGCGGCGCGCTCGGCTTGGCCTGGATGGTCGACACCCACGACCGGGTCGTCGACTCGCAGTCGCAGCTGATCGACGAGATGGCGGTCCTGCTCGCCGGGCGCGCCGCCGAGCGGCTCGTGTTCGGTCAGGCCGGCTCGGGCGTCAGAAGCGATCTCGCCAGGGTCGGCAGCATCGCGCGGCACATGGTTCGCGAATACGGCATGAGCGACCTCATCGGCCCGATGGGCTACCCGGACACCGTCGGCTTCGCCGAGGAGGCGATCCCGCCGTCCGAGGAGACCGCGCGCATCATGGACGTCGAGGCGCGCAAGCTCGTCCATGAGGCGGAGACGCGTGCCGACGAGGTGCTGCGCTTCTCGCGCGACGCGCTGGAGCGCGTCGTCGCCGGGCTGCTGGAGAACGAGACGCTCAGCGCCAAGGCGATCGAGGAGCTCATCGGCTCCCCGGCACGCGAGCCGGCGCCCGTTCGCGCGATCCGCTAGCGCCGGCACTCGAAAGGGACGCGGCGGGCGCTTCCGGCGCCGGCGCCGGACGATCTAGCGCTCGCGCTTGCGGCGCCGCTCGCGGCCGCGCAGCACGACCGCTGCGACGGCGAGCAGCACGACGATCATCAGCGCCGTGAGCGACAGGAGGTTCACCAGGCTGAACCCGGAACTGGTGCCGTCGCCGGAGGCCGAGTCCGTGGGCGCCTCGGCGGCGGAGGGCTGACGATCGGCGGAAGGCGAGTCGGCAAGCGCCAGGAACGAGCGCTTGTCGAGGATGCCCGTGCCCTTGACGAAGTCCCAGCCGTCGAAGATCGCCGCCCGGTAGGCGTAGACGCCCTGGGAGAAGAACAGCGGGATCGCGGGAACGTCGCGTGCCAGCAGCCGCAGCTCGGCGAGCGTCTCGCGGCGGCGCGTCGGGACGTCGGCCGCCGACGCGACGCGGCGTGCGGCCGCTTCAAACGCCTCGCTGCGATACCCCGAGGCGTTCAGCGGCGCGTTGCGCGGATCGGAGGAGAACATGCGCCGCAGGTCGTTGGGATCCTGCGAGACGAGCGCGGGGATGGTCTCGATCGCCGCGTCGAAGTCCGGCCGCGAGCCGTCGGCGCCGAGCGCGCGGTCTAGTTGCGGGCGCGTGCGCGTGACGACGGTCGCGCGCGCGCCGGACTGGCGCAGGGCGCGCACGACCTCGCGGCCGGCCTCGAGGCGCACCGGGTCGTTGACGGGTGCGAGCACGCGGATCGGGGCATCGCCGAGTGCCGCCCGGCCCTCGCGTGCCGCCGCCGCGTCGAAGCGCCCGACGGTCGTGCCGGCCGCCCAGCGCGAGGACGGATGGATGAAGCCCTCGTCGGCGGCGACCGCGGGTGCGACCTGACGTGCGACGCGCCCCGGGTCCACCGCGGCGGCGACGACGCGACGCGCGGCCAGCCGCTGAAACGGCGCCCGGCGAAGATTGAGCACGAGCATCGTGCCGTTGTACGAGACGCCGCGGCGGACTGCGATGCCGATCGTCTGGCCGAGCTGCTCCGCCGCATCCCTGGGCAGGCTCAGGGGCACCATGTCCACGCGCCGCGCGCGTAGGGCGTCGTACGTCTCGTCCGCGTCGCCGAGTATCGGCACGCGGATCTCGCCCACGCGCGGGGCGCCGAGAAAGTAGCGCGGGTTGGCGCGCAGGACGTAGCCGCGCCGGCGTTGCGCGCTGACGAGCCGATACGGCCCGCTGCCGATCGCGCGGCCGGACGGCGCGGTCCGGCCCGCCGGCAGCCCGCGCCAGAGGTGGCGCGGCAGGATCGGCATGTCCGCGAGCGGCTGGTCGTCGAAGCCCAGCGAGCGCCGGCGCAAGTCGATCCTGACCGTCAGGGGGCCGGTGGCGCGGACGCGCCTGACGTCTGCGACCTGCGGCGTGAAGCGCGGCTGGTAGTGCGTCGCGACGAAGCGAAACGTGAACGCCACGTCGGCGGCCGTCAGGGGGCGCCCGTCGTGCCAGCGCACGCCGTTGCGCAGGCGGACGGTCAGCCGCCGCCCGCCGTTGCTGCTCGTGACCGAGCGCGCCAGCCAGGGTCGCGGCACGCCCGCGGGGTCGCGCCACAGCAGCGTGTCGTAGACGAGCGTGACGAGCGGATACCCGATCGCGAAGGAGTATGGCGTCAGCGAGCCGTCGAAGGCCGGAAAGGGCAGGCGCACGACGTCGGTGGTGCCCGGCGCGGACGCGGGGGTGGTCGCGGTCTGCCCCGCGGGAGTGGTGGCCGTCGCGGCGGCGGCGGCGATCGAGGGCGCGAACACGACCGCAGCGCCGGCCGCGAGTGGTCCCAGGGCGAGCGCGACAAGCACGCGGTGCCTCACGCTCGAGAGCTGCACCGGATCAGCGTATAGCCTGGACGCCGGAGCGGGTACCCGGGGTCTGCAGGGGGGTGCGGGAAGCTGCACGAAGTAGCAATTTCGTGTTGCTAGGCTTGACAACGCGCGCCGGTTTCAGGTAGACAAGGTGTCAGCGTCATATAGATGTGTCCCCAGTCTAAGGAGGGTCCAGTGCAGCGACGAGCCAGAATGATGTTCCTCGCGATGTTGTCCGTGCTCGGCGTTGCGGTGGTCGGGGCCGGTTTGGCCTGGGCCTGCACACCGCCCGGGTTCGGTACGCCGGCTTCACCGGCAGCACCGCCCACGCCGGCAACATCGCCCTCGCAGGGCGTTCCGGCAACGCCGCCCGCGGCAGCCAACCCGCCGGCAGCCGCTCCCGCACCCGCGGCCGCGGCACCGTCGCAGGCGCCGGCCAACTCGGCTCCGGCTCCCGCGCAGTCCACGGGCAAGGCGCCGTCCAGCGCCTCGTCGTCCACGAGTGGCGCAACGCGCACGCGTCCGGCTCCGGCAGCGCGTCCGGCTCCGGCAGCACGCCCGACCCCGGCCGCACGTCCGACTCCGGCCCCGAGCACGCCGAGCACCACGTCGTCGGCCGCTCCTCGCCAGAGCAGTGGTCCGGCCGTGAGCGCCGCACCGAGCGGCAACGCCACGGTGGCCTCGCGTCCGTCCCCGGCATCCAAGGCTCGCGCCGCGGTCAAGGGTTCGAAGACGGCCGCAGCTCCGGCCACGAAGACGCCCACGGTGCGCAGCAGCGCCAACGGCGATCTGTGGACCGGCGTCACGTCGGCCTCCACGTCGCCGATCGCAGCCGCTGAGGCGACCTCAGGGTCGCAGGGTGGCGGTCTCGGGTCCGGCGTCATCGCCGGTGCCGCGATTCTGGCACTCGGCCTCGTCGGCCTCGCCGGCGGCGTCATGGCCACGGTGGCTCGCCGCCGTCGCTCGGCAGCCAGCCGCAACGACAGCTAGTAGGTGGGGGCCAGGACACGGCCCCCGGAGATGAGCGACAGCTCATCTCGCAGTCCGAAATCCACGAGCCCCGGTCGCCTCAGGCGCCGGGGCTCGCTGGTTTCGGGCTTGCTCGGCGCATCTCTGCTCCTGGCGGGGCTCGGGGCGCTGCTGCTGTCGACGTCGTTTGACCGCAAGGCGACGGTGCGCCCGGTCGGCACCGATCAGCCCGTCAACACGTCGGCGCGCGCCCCGGGCGACATCAGCGCCCACAACTCGCCGACGCTCGTGCGCAATCCCAAGCGTCCGTCGAACCTCGTCGTGACGAGCCGGATCGACACTCCAGTCTTCGCGTGCGCCCTGCACGTCTCCTACGATGGTGGCGCCAAGTGGATCAAGACGAGGATCCCGACGCCTCAGCCCGAGGGCGGCAAGTGCTTCAGCCCCGACGTCGCCTTCTCGGCCGACGGCACGCTCTACGTTTCGCGCGTCCAGCTCAAGGGTCGCGGCAACGTGCCGAACTCGCTCTGGGTCTCGACGTCCAAGGACGGCGGGCGGACGCTCTCAGAGCCCGTCCGCGTCGCCGGGGAGCTCACGTTCCAAACCAGGCTTGCCGCCGATCCGGTCAAGCCGGGGCGCGTCTACATGACGTACCTGCAGGCCGACGCGGTCGGGGTGCTGAGGTTTGCCAACGTCGGCAACCCGATCGTGGCGACGCGCTCCGACGATGCCGGCGTCACGTGGCAGCCGCCCGTACGCGTCAGCAGCTCGCTGCGCCCGCGCGTCGTCGCCCCGGCGCCGGTCGTGGGGCGTGACGGCAGCCTCTACGTCCTCTACCACGACCTTGGCCTCGACCGCCTGGACTACGAGGGCGCGCACGAGGGACTCGGCGGCACGCCGTTCAACGGCCCGGCCTCGCTCGTGCTCGCGCGCTCGCGCGACAACGGCGCCTCGTGGCTCGAGTCGACGGCCGGCCGCGGCCTGATCCCGATCCAGCGCTTTATCGTGTTTCTCGCGCCGTACCCGTCGGTCGCCGTCGACCGCGAGGGTCGCGTGTACGCCGCCTTCCACAGCAACTCGCTCGGCGACCCCGACGTGCTGCTGTGGTCCCTGGAGCCCGGCGCCTCGTCCTGGCGCGGCCCCGTGCGCGTCAACGACACGCCTCGCAAGGACCGCACGGCGCAGTACCTGCCCAAACTCGCCGTCGCGCCCGACGGGCGTCTGGACGTCATGTACTACGACCGCCGCGGCGATCGCCAGAACGTGCGCAACAACGTCTCGCTGCAGTCCTCCTTCGATCACGGCAAGACCTTCACGAAGTCCGTGCAGCTCGCCAGCAAGCCGTCGGACTCGCGCATCGGGTTCGGCGCCAAGGAGGGCCTGCCGGACCTCGGCAGCCGCCTGGCGCTGATCTCGACCGATCGCGCTGCGCTCGGGCTGTGGACCGACACCCGGGCCGGCGTCCCGGAGACCCAGAAGCAGGATCTCGCCGCCGCCGCGGTTGCCGTCAGCGACCCGCCGCGCCTATCCGATACCACGAGGGACGCGCTGCGCTACGGCGGAGTGCTGCTGGCCCTGCTCGGGCTCGTGCTGCTGGGGCTCGCCGTGCGGAGGTCCGGCGACTCGGGCTCAGACAAGCCGAAGCCGAAGCCGAAGCCCAAGTCCCGGGCGAAGCCGAAGCCCAAGCCGGAGCCCAAAGCCACCGTCTAGTAGGGGAGTTGCCCGGGCGCGAGCGCCCGGAACGCCGGCGAACGCCCGGGTCACGCTGTCCGGTCCTCCGAGCAGGCGGGAACATGGGCAGGCAAACGCCCAGAAACGCGACCGGCCCCCTGAGGGGGCCGGAAGGACCAGCGTTCGGCGTCGCCCGGCGCGTCAGGCAAGCACGGGCGCGCCGGCGAGGCGCTCGGCGAGCCGCACGATCGCGGCGACGCCCGGTGCGTCGGGATCCAGATCGATCGGCGCGTTGCCGTCGCGATCGGCGTCGGCGATGACGTCGTCCTCGGGAATCACGACGACCTCGAGGTCGCCGGCGATCTCGCGGATGAGCTCGAGGTCCGAGTGGTCGCGCACGCGGTTGGCGATGACGATGACCTCGGCGAGGCCGGACACCAGCGCGACGGCGCGCCGCGCGACGTCCATCGACTTCGCCGTCGGGTTCGCGACGACGAGCACCACGTCGGCGTCTCCGGCCTTCAGGCCCTCGAGCGTGGCGAGCCCGGCTTCGAGGTCGCAGATGACCGTGCGGTCACCGTGCTCGAGCTCGCGAACGAGCTTGGACGGGTTCACGCCGCAGCACATGCAGCCCGGGTTGATGACCTCCAGACGCGAGGCCACGATCAGCCGCACGCCGTCCGGGGCGTCGGCGCCGAACTCCGCCACGATCCCCTCGACGGTCGGCTGGTGCTCCTTGTCGCCCGCCGCGACGGCCTGCCGCGCGCCGGCCAGAAGCTCGGTCTGTTCGGCGCCGACGCCCAGCGAGACGCCGAGCATCGGATTGAGGTCCGCGTCGAGGGCCAGCACCGTGTGGCCGTTGCGCGCGATCGCACGGGCCAACGTGCCTGAAACTGTGGTTTTGCCGACGCCACCCTTACCAGCGATTGCAATCTTCATACCTACGACCTTAGCGACGCGCGCGCGCGAGCGCCAGTGTTCACCACGCGCAGCGGTCGCTGGGACCGATCAGGCCGCGGCCGGACGGTTCAGCGGGTCTTGATCGAGATGGTCTTGGACCGCCTGCCCCTGCGTCCGGACACGTTGTCGCGAGCGGCGATGGCGTAGTAGTAGGTCGTCTTGCGGCGCAGTCCGGTGACCTTCAGGGTGAGATCGGAGCCCGGCTCGGTGATGTCGTCAAAGCGGCAGGTGCCCTTGCACAGCGCCGTCGCACGCTCGAACTGGCCCGTCGTGCGGATCGGGCGCGTCGACTGCTTGACGAGGTAGCCGCGCGCGGCAGGCGGCTTGGAAGCGTCGCTGCCGGCCGCCTCGAAGCTCAGCATGACGGTCGCGCGCAGGGACAGGCGCGCGGAGAGGGTCGTCACGCGCCCCGGCGTGCGTCCGAAGGTCTTGATGCACTTCGCGCGCCGCCGGTTGGCCGTCCTGGCGATCTGACGCAGGGCATCTGCGAGCGCGCGCGACCGGCGGCGGTAGCGCCGTTGCGCGCGTGAGCGCGCGTCGCGGGCCTTGCGCGTCGCCGACGTGCGGCAGGCGCGCAGGTCGTCCATCCGCGCGGCCTGCAGGCGCAGAGCCGCCCGCATCGGGTCATCGGTCGCGGCGG
>Ga0136633_1000704_pt1 | contig 25276 bp, 18 predicted proteins | sample AntDrymeUQ832206_2_FD_105494 | JGI IMG/M metagenome (GOLD analysis project Ga0136633, IMG submission 105494) | Polar desert sand microbial communities from Dry Valleys, Antarctica - metaG UQ83 (22.06) | ecosystem: Environmental > Terrestrial > Soil > Desert | place: Antarctica: Dry Valley... | reverse complement strand
CCCGGCCGTCACCTGCTGCCGGCGCCGCAGTGGCGCCTCGTCGCGGCCGACATCGACGGCGACCGGCCGCGCTTCGCCGTGCAGCAGGGCACCGCCGACGAGGGCGTGGCCGGCGCGGCCGGGGCGCTTGACATGCTGGCCGACGCGTCCTTCGACGTCGTTTTGCACCGGCTCGTCCTGCACCACGTCGCCTACCACGGCACGCTGGATCCGTGCATGGGCGAGGCGTACCGGCTGCTGCGACCGGGCGGGGCGCTCGTCGCGATCGAGCCGAACCTTCTGCACCCGGTGGGGGCCGCGCTCGCGCTCGCCAACCGTGCGGGGCTCGGCGTACGCGTGCACGGCACGCCCGACGACATCCCGCTCTCGCCCCGGCGCCTGATGGCCGCGGCGCGCGCGGCCGGCCTGCAACCGCGACTGCACGCCGTCAGCTACTCGTGGCGGCGGCTGCCGGTGCGCGCCCAGCGCGCGGTCGGCGCGCTGGACCGCTTCGGCTCCGCGCGGGGCATGCGCTGGGCCGGGCACACCTTCATGCTGATCGCGCGCCGTCCGCGCTGAGCGCCGGTTCAGCGCTTGTAGGACGTGACCGGCGAGCCGGTCTGGCCCTGCCAGGACAGGTTGTAGCGCCGGCCGGAGCGGTAGGAGCCCGTGAGCGCGAAGTAGCCGCGCGAGTTCGTCTGCACGGTCTTCAGCGCTCGAAACGTCGAGGAGCCCTTGTTGGCGTAGGTCACGACCGCCGATGTCACGCCCGTCGCCGGCCGCACGAGGCCCCAGATCGTCACCCGAGAGCCCTTGCGCCGAACGGCCAGCGGGAGGCGGAACGCGGGCAGCGAGGGCTTCGGCCGGCCGTTGGCGAAGCGCAGCCCCGACTCGAAGCCGCCGTACTCCTTGGGTCCGGTCGGATCGCTGTCGGTCAGCAGATACTGCGAGAACGATACGACGCGCGGGTTGTCGTAGGCGATCTTCTCGGCGATCGCGCGGTACTGGACCTGCTTGGTGAGCGACACTCCGGCGATCGTGTCGGGCGACGACTGGATCCCGAACTCCGTCAGGTGGATCGGCAGCCGCGCCCGCAGCGCACCCGTGCGCTGCGCGCGATCGAGCGCCGTCGTCAGCCGCGACAGCACGCCGATCGTGACGTCGTGGCGGCTCGACGGCACGGGCGGCACGAAGAACGGGCCTTGGCGCGTCGTGTAGGCGTGGTGGGCGTAGCCGGAGGCGGTGAGCGCGCCGCACTTGCGGTCGCGCTTGTACTTCAGGGTGAGGCACAGCATGCCGCGCAGGAAGTTCAGCGGCGCGACGACGCGCCCGGTCCCGCGCGGCGAGGTCTCGCCGATCAGCACCGCGTCGGTGCCCTGGCCGGCGGCGCGCAGGCCGCGCTGGCCGGCGAGGTACAGCGCGCGGTAGATCTTGGGCGACGCCGCCCGGCCACCGGACGCGAACTGCGGGCGCAGAAACTGCGGCTGGTTGGGCTCGTTCCAGATCGCCCAGGAGTTCACCTGGGCGCCGTACCTGCGCCCGACGGCCGTCACAAAGGCGCCGAACGCCGCCGGATCCGGGCGCGTGAGGTTGTCGAGCTTGTCCTTCGTCGCCCACTTCGGCACGGGGCCGGAGATCGTCATCAGGACGGGCCAGTTGCGCACCCTGGCGGCCGCCATGACCGCGTCGTACTCGCCCCAGTTGTAGGCCCCGGGATCGGTCGGCTCGAACGCCGGCTTCTGCGCCTGGGTGGCGCCCGGAGCGACGGCCGCCCACGTGAGGATCACGCGCAGCGAGCGGACGCCGAGCGACTGCATCTCGGCCAGCGCGGCGGGGCGCGTCGTGGGGTTCATGAGGTCGCGGGGCGCCTCGAAGGTCAGGGCCTGCGCACGCCCGGCGCTCGCGGGGGCGCTCAGCAGCAGGCACAGCAGGATGGTCAGGGGAAGAAGTCTGCGCACGGGCATTGCAACCAACCTAGCGAGACAAGGTTGCGGCGCGGCTCGCGGGCTGCGCGGTCTCTAATCTGCGCCTCACAATGCCCGAGGCCGCGCCGGACGACGTCGTCGCCACGCACGCGGCGGCTGCCGCCGACGCCCGGCCGCCGCTGCTCGTCCTCGAACCGCTGCGCGCGTTCCTCGATGCCCAGGGCCTCGGAGCGGGCGAACTGCGGGCGCATCCGATCGGCGAGGGCCACTCGAACGTCACGTACCTGCTCGAGCGCGACGGCTGCGAGCTCGTGCTGCGCCGCCCGCCGCGCGGCCCGCTGGCGCCGAGCACCCACGACGTGCTGCGCGAGGCGCGCCTGCTGCGCGCGCTCGAGGCCACGGCGGCGCGGACCCCGCGCGTGCTGGCGGTGTGCGCGGACGAGGGCATCATCGGCGCGCCGTTCTACCTCATGGAGCGCGTCGCCGGCGAGGTCCCGACGACGAGCCTGCCGCCGGCGCTCGACACGCCGGCCGAGCGCCGGCGCTGCGGCGAGGAGCTCGTCGACGCGCTCGCGGAGGTCCACGCCGTCGACTGGCGCGCGTGCGGCCTGGAGGGCTTCTCACGTGAGCCGAGCGGCTATCTCGAGCGCCAGCTGCGCCGCTTCGCGGGGCTGTGGGAGCACCATCGCACCCGCGACGTGCCGGCGATCGAGCACGTCACGGGGTGGCTACGCGAGCACCTGCCGCGATCGGGGCCGCCGACGATCGTGCACGGCGACTACCGCCTCGGCAACGCGATGATCTGCGGGCACGCGCCCGCGCGTGTGGTCGCGATCCTCGACTGGGAGCTCGCGGCGCTCGGCGACCCGCTCGCGGACGTCGGCTACCTGTGCGCGATGTGGATCGAGCGCGACGACCCGCCGCTGGGCATGTTTGAGCTGTCCGGGGTGACGCGACTGCCGGGCTTTGCGACGCGCGGCGAGCTCGTCGCGCGCTACGAGGCCGCCGGCGGCCGCGCGATGACCGACATCGACTGGTACCGCGCCCTCGCCCTGTGGAAGGCGGCGATCTTCATGGAGGGCAACCTGCGGCGCGCACTCGCCGGCAGCACCGACGACCCGTGGGTGCGCGGCTTCGGCGAGGGCGTCGTGGAGCTCGCCGAGCGCGCGCGCGAGCTCACACGACGCGGGTGAGCGAGGGTCAGGCGGCCCTGTGGGGTCCGTCGGTCGGGTCGCCGGCGGCGCCGGGGGCATCGCCTGCCGGGTTCGTGCTCGCGGGCGTGCCGTCGCCGGTCACGCCGCCGGGGGAGCCGGCGCTCGTCGAGGTGCCGGGCGTGCCGCCCGTGTTTCCGCCGGCGCGCATCTCGGCGAGCTTGAGCTTGGCCTTCTCGACCTTCTCCTTGGTCTTGGGGTCGTCGGCGAACTGCTGCGCCTTGTCGACGAGCTTCTTGCCCTGGGGGGAGTTGGCGAGGTTCGTGAGCTTCTTCATGAGAGGTGATGACATGGTCATCACGTTACCCACTGGCCCCGCTCGGCCCCTCATCCTCCAGACGTTGGCGCAGCTCCGCACCCCGCCCCGCCGCGACAGCGCGCGCCGCGCGCCGCTCGTCGAGCGCGACGCCACTCGCCGCGGCGAGCTCGAGCAACTCCTGGCGCTCCTGCCCCTCGCGCGCGCTGCGCAGAAACAGCCAGCAGAACAGGCACAGCGTCAGGATCGAGCCCTCGACCATCATGATCGAGCCGGCGACGACCTGGTCGGATTGGGGTGAGATCCCGTGCGCGCGCTCGCCGCTCGCGTAGACGCCGAAGAACGCCTTGTCGGTCCACACGAAGATGTTCGCCAGCACCGTCGTCGTCAGCCGCACGGCGACGATGTAGCCGAGCTTGGCGGCGTTGCCGAACCAGCGCGGCTTGGGCAGCGGGCCGAGCAGCGCCATCCACACGTTGATCCCCAGGCCGACGAACAGCATGTGTTGGATCGCGTGCACGGCGTCGCTGCGCACCGCCGCCTCGTGGGGCCCCGCGAGATGCCAGAAGAGCAGGTCGACGACCCACAGCGAGAACGCCGGCACGGGGTGCGCGAGCGCCCGCAACCAGCCCAGCCCCGGCGCGCGCAGCAGCGGCGCCAGCAGCGGTCCCGTGAGCCCGAGGACGAGCAGCAGCGCGCCGATGTCGGCGATCAGCAGGTGCTCGGCCATGTGCGCCCAGAAGAGCTCATCCGCCAGCGAGCCGAGCGGCGAGGTCAGCGCGACGACGATCAGCGCCAGTCCGCCGTACCAGCACCACAGCCGCCAGCCCGGCACGGGCCGGCCCTGCGCCGCGAGCCTGCGCGCGCGGATGAAGTACAGGACGCCGAAGCCGATCGCGGGCGCGATCTGCAGCGGGTCGACCTGCGCGGCGGCGGCGATCGGAAGCATCTGTGGGGGAGGCTGACAGGTCGTGCGAAGTGCGCTGCAGACGCGCGCGCCCGATGCCTCGATGCGCCTCGGCAGACCTCCTACCTCGACATGCCGCGGCGGATCCTCAGGCCACCGCCGGAGCGCGCCGCCACGCCGTCACGCCCCCGCGGAGATCAGCACGACGCCGCACAGGGCGATCACGACCCCCACGCGCTGCACGCCGCGCACACGCTCGCCGAGCAGCGCCGCCGCCAGCAGCACGGTCGTGACCGGGTACAGCGAGCTTGCGACCGCAACCGTCGACAGCTCGCCGATCGTCGTCGCGTGGTTGTAGAAGAAGTTCGCGCCGAGGTCGAGCAGGCCGATGCCGGCGAACGCGAGCAGATCGCGGCCGCGCGGGCGCGTGGCGCCGCGGCGCAGCGCGAGCACCGCGAACGCCACGACGAACGGGGTCGCCGCGATCCGCGACAGCAGCAGCGCCCAGCCGACGTCGCCGCTGGATGAGATCTCCGCGAGCACGAAGTACGTGCCGAACCCCAGCCCCGCGCCGATCGCGAGCACGATGCTCTGGCGCTGGAGCCTCGGGTCTGTCGAGCCCGCGTCCGATTCGCGCGAGGCGAGCACGACGCCGACGATCGCGGCGCCGAGGCCGATCGAGCGCAGCAGCCCCGGGTTGTCGCCGGTCGCCAGGCCGACGAGCACCGGCAGCGCGACGCCGGTCGACGCGACGGGCGCGACGATGCTCATCGTCCCGATCGCCAGCGCGCGGTAGAAGCACGTCAGCGCGGCGATCCCGAACAGGCCCGCGCAGAGGCCCGCGAGCACCGCCTCGCTGTCGGGCGGGCCCGACCCGCGCGCGCCGACGAACAGCGCCATCACCGTCAGCGACGACAGGTACATCATCGCCAGCACGACCGGCACCGGGAACGAGCGGCTCTTGAGCCCGCCGAGGAAGTCCGACAGGCCCCACAGCAGCGAGGATCCCAGCCCAAACGCGATCGCGAGCATCGGGCTCGGCCTCTACGGGTGCTTGCGCGAAGCCGGCCGCGGAGCGCTCAGCGCGAGCCGCGCCCGCCGCGGCCGTAGATCAGCCGCAGGCCGCAGAACAGCAGCTTGGAGGTGCTCGTCCGGTAGGGGAACATGAAGACGTCGCGCTTGAGGTGCAGCCGGCTGATCAGCAGCGACTGCTGCTTGGTGTACTTGCGGATGCCGCCCGCGCCGTGGCGCGTGCCGAGCCCGGAGGCCTTCCAGCCGCCCATCGGCAGCTCGACCGCGAGGTAGTTCAGCAGGGCGTCGTTGACGCACACCGCGCCGGCCTCGATGCGCCGCGCGAGCGCCTGCCCGCGCTTGGCGTCGCGCGTGTAGATCGACGCGGCGAGCCCGTACGGGGAGTCGTTGGCCAGCCGCACGGCCTCGTCGGCGTCGCCCACGCGCATGATCGGCAGCGTCGGCCCGAAGGTCTCCTCGGTCATCGCCTGCATCGTGTGGTCGACGTCGACGAGCACGGTCGGCTCGTAGAACAGGCCCTCCCCGTCGCCGCGCCGGCCGCCCGTCAGCGCGCGCGCGCCCTTGGCGACCGCGTCGGCGACGTGCTGCTCGACGATCGAAAGCTGCGCCGGCGTCGTCATCGAGCCGACCTCCGCCGTGCCGGCCCCCGTCGACGGGCCCTGGCGGATCGCCCGGACCTTCTCGACGACGCGCCCGACGAAGTCCTCGTAGACGGGCTCCTCGACGTACACGCGCTCGACCGAGATGCAGGTCTGGCCGCCGTTGAGCATCGAGTAGTAGACGGCCGCGTTGGCGGCGCGCTCGAGATCGGCGTCGGCGAGCACGATCATCGGGTCCTTGCCGCCGAGCTCCAGCGAGGTCGGCGTCAGCGTCTGTGCGGCCTGCGCCATGACCTTCTTGCCGGTCGCCGTCGAGCCGGTGAACATCACCATGTCGACCGCGTCGACGAGCGCGGAGCCGGTTGCGCCGCGGCCCGTGGCGACCTGGAAGACGTGCGCCGCAAGCCCGCACTCCGCGAGACCCTCCTCGAGCAGCAGCGACGTCAGCGGCGTGACCTCCGACGGCTTGAGGATCACGCTGTTGCCCGCCAGCAGCGCCGGGATCGCGTCGCCGAAGGAGTTGACCAGCGGGTAGTTCCAGGGCCCGATGATGCCGACGAGGCCGATCGGCTCGTAGCGCGTGATGAGCTTCTTGCCGGTGACCGCGAGCGTGCTGCGGTGCACCGCCTCGTCGCCCAGGAACTTCTCGGCGTTGCGCGCCCAGAAGCTCAGCGCGCCGGCGGTGTACGTGACCTCGATCATCCACGCGTCCTCGTGCGTCTTGCCGGTCTCCGAGACGAGCGTGGCGACGACGCGGTCGGCGTTGTCCATCAGCCACCGGCGCAGCTCTCGCATCACGCGCACGCGACCGCCGAAGCCCAGCGCCTCCCAGTTCGGCTGCGCCGCGCGCCCGCGGCGGGCGAGCTCGGCGACCCGCTCCGGCGCGAGGTCCGCGACGTGCGCGATGAGCTCGCCGGTGGCGGGGTTGTGCACGGGGATGTCGGCTCCCGCTGCATGCCCGTTCGTGCTGTGCGCGGCGGTCGTATCGACGCTGGCCATGATCGGACTCCTCAAATCGACGTCCCGGACACCTTAGCCTGGGCTCCGCCGCGACACTTCCGGCCCATGCCGGCTGCGCCGCGTGTCACGATGGCTCCCCTTGACGAAGTTCCTGCTGCGCCGGCTGCTGAACTCGCTGATCCTCGTGGCGCTCGCCACGAGCCTGGCGTACATCCTCGCTGGGTTGAGCCTGGACCCGCGTGCGCGCTACGAGGGGCGCAACCCGCCGCCGCCGCCGGCCGTCGTCGACCAGCGCCTGACGGAGCTGAACATCAACGACAAGACGCCGATCCTCGAGCGCTACGCGACGTGGGTCGGGGGGGTGGCCCGGGGCGACTTCGGACGGACGTTCGACGGGCAGTCCGTCAACGAGGAGATGGGCCGGCGGATCGCCGTCAGCCTGCGGCTGCTGCTGATCGGCACGATCGTCGGCGGCGTGCTGGGGGTGCTCGCCGGGGCATGGGGCGCGATCCGCCAGTACCGCGTCTCCGACCAGGCGATGACGCTGCTGTCGTTCGCGATTCTCTCGACGCCGGTGTTCGTGCTCGCCGTGCTGCTGGAGATCGTGGCGGTCGGCTTCAACGACGCCGTCGGCGCGAAGGTCTTCGAGTACACCGGCGAGTTCACGCCCGGCCAGCAGGGCGGCTTCTTCGCGAACTTCGGCGACCGCATGCAGCACCTCGTCCTGCCGACGCTGACGCTCGTCCTGCTGCAGATCGCGATCTTCAGCCGCTACCAGCGCAGCGCGATGCTCGACGTGCTCGGCAGCGACTACGTCCGCACCGCCCAGGCCAAGGGCCTGCGGCGCCGGCGAGCGCTGCTCAAGCACGCCCTGCGCACCGCGCTGATCCCGTCGGCGACATTCTTCGCCTACAGCTTCGGCCTGCTGATGGTCGGCGCGACGTTCACCGAGAAGATCTTCGGCTGGCACGGCATGGGCGAGTGGGTCGTCGACTCGATCACGTCGGCCGACATCAACGCCGTCGCCGCCGTCACGTGCTTCACCGGCGTGCTCGTGCTGATCTCGGGCCTCGTGGCCGACATCTTCTACGCCCTGCTCGACCCGCGCGTGAGGATGTAGTGGTCTAGGTGTCCGTTCCCAGCGACGCGATGAACCGCCTCGTCCTCAACCAGGAGGGCGGGGCCGGCGACCGGGCGCCGCTCGACGAGACGCGCGCGGCGTCGCGATTCGGGCTGATCGTGCGGCGCTTCGGCCAGCGCCGGCTCGCGGTCGCCGGGCTCGCGGTGCTCGTCGGCCTGTTTGCGCTGGCCTTCGTCGGCCCGCTGTTGTCGCGCTGGAGCTACACGTCCCACGACTTCGACGCGTTCCTTCAGGGCCCCTCGGCGACGCACTGGTTCGGCACGACCCAGGGCGGGGCCGACGTCTTCGCGCAGACGATGCGCGGGATGCAGAAGTCGCTGATCATCGGCCTGCTCGTCGCGCTGCTGTCGACGACCCTGGCGGCCGTCGTCGGCGCCTTCGCCGGCTATCTCGGCGGCTGGGTCGACCGCGTGCTGATGTGGTTCGTCGACCTGCTGCTCGTGATTCCGTCGTTTTTGATCCTCGCGATCATGTCACCGGCCTTTCGCGGCAAGACGTGGCTGCTGTTCGTGATCCTGCTGGCGGCGTTCATCTGGATGGTCACGGCGCGCATCGTGCGCGGCATGACGATCTCGCTGCGCGAGCGCGAGTACGTGCTCGCCGCGCGCTACATGGGCGTCTCGACGCCGCGGATCATCTTCCGCCACATCCTGCCGAACATCTCCTCGCTGCTGATCATCGACGCGACGATCAACGTCAGCATCGCGATCATCTCCGAGACGGGCCTGTCGTACTTCGGCTTCGGCGTGCAGTCGCCCGAGGTCTCGCTCGGCACGCTGATCGCCGCAGGCACCAACGACGCGGTCACGTACCCGTGGCTGTTCATGTTCGCCGCCGGGCTGCTCGTGCTGATCGTGTTGTCGGTGAACGTCGTCGGCGACGGCCTGCGCGACGCCATCGACCCGACCTCGAAGCACTCATGACGAGCACCGCCGTCGGCAGCGCGGCGCTCGAGGTCGGCGACCTGCGCGTGACGTTCGCGGCCGGCGACGCCGAGGTGCAGGCCGTGCGCGGCGTGAGCTACCGGCTGGCGCGCGGGCAGGTGCTCGGCATCGTCGGCGAGTCGGGATCGGGCAAGTCGGCCTCGGCGCTCGCCGCCATGGGGCTGCTGCCCCCGAGCGCGACCGTCGAGGGCTCGATCAAGCTCGACGGCACCGAGCTCGTCGGCCTCGACGACCGCGAGCTGTCGAGCCTGCGCGGCAGCGCCATCGCGATGGTCTTCCAGGATCCGCTGTCGGCGCTGACGCCGGTCTACACGATCGGCGATCAGGTCTCGGAGGCGCTGCTCGTCCACAACGACATGTCGAAGGACCAGGCCGCCGCCCGAACCGTCGAGCTGCTGGAGGCGGTCGGCATCCCCGAGGCGGCGAAGCGCGCGAAGGCCTTTCCGCACGAGTTCTCCGGCGGCATGCGCCAGCGGGTGATGATCGCGATGGCGATGGCCAACGACCCCGACGTGATCGTCGCCGACGAGCCGACGACGGCGCTCGACGTCACGATCCAGGCGCAGGTGCTCGAGGCGCTGCGCAACGCGCGCGAGGCGACGGGCGCGGCGATCGTGCTCGTCACGCACGACCTCAGCGTCGTGGCCGGCTTCGCCGACGTCATCGCGGTCATGTACGCGGGGCGGATCGTCGAGACGGGGACGGTAGACGAGGTCTTCTACGCGCCGCGAATGCCGTACACGATCGGGCTGCTGGGGGCGATCCCGCGTATCGACGCGGGCGCCAGGCGCCCGCTCGTGCCGATCGATGGGTCGCCGCCGTCGCTCGTCGACATGCCGCCGGGCTGCCCGTTCGCGCCGCGCTGCCCGCTGGCGCTGGAGATCTGCCGCCAGGTCGAGCCCGAGCTGCTGGCGGTGACGGGCTCAAGCCATCGCGCCGCGTGCCATCGCAGTGACGACGTCGCCGAGCAGCACCTGACCCCGGAGCGCATCTTCGAGGTCGCGTCGATCCCCCCGGCGGCGGCGGCCGCCGTGCCGCGTTCGGAGCGCCCCGTGGTGCTCGAGCTCGACGACATGGTCCGCCACTATCCGCTCTACAAGGGGGCGGTGTTCAAGCGCCGCGTCGGCACGGTCCACGCCGTCGACGGCATCGGCTTGGACATCCGCGAGGGCGAGACCCTCGGCCTCGTCGGCGAGTCGGGTTGCGGCAAGACGACGACGCTGCTGCAGATCCTCGAGCTCGCGGCCGCCGATCGCGGGCGCGTCGTCGTGCTCGGGCGCGACACCGCCGAGCTCGATTCCGACGCCCGGCGGGCGCTGCGCCGCGACATCAGCGTCGTCTTTCAGGACCCGCTCGCCTCGCTGGACCCGCGGATGCCCGTCAGCGACATCATCGCCGAGCCGCTTCGCACCCACGGCCGATCAAAGGAGCAGATCGCCCGGCGCGTGCGCGAGCTGCTGCCGCTCGTCGGCCTGGACCCGGAGCACGCGTCGCGCTACCCGCAGCAGTTCTCCGGCGGCCAGCGCCAGCGCATCGCGATCGCCCGCGCGCTCGCGCTCCAGCCGCGACTGCTGCTGCTCGACGAGCCCGTGTCGGCGCTCGACGTCTCGATCCAGGCCGGCATCGTCAACCTGCTCGACGAGCTGCGCGCGCGGCTCGGGCTGTCGTACCTGTTCGTCGCGCACGACCTGTCGGTCGTGCGCCAGATCGCCGACCGCATCGCCGTCATGTACCTCGGGCGGATCGCCGAGATCGGCGAGGTGCAGGACGTCTACGCGGCGCCGGCGCACCCCTACACGCAGGCGCTGCTGTCGGCGATCCCGGTTCCCGACCCGCGCAAGGAGCGCAGGCGCAGGCGGATCGTCTTGCAGGGCGACATGCCGAGCCCGGCGAATCCTCCCTCGGGGTGTCGTTTTCGGACGCGCTGTCAGAAGTTCGCCGTGCTCGACGACGAGCGCCGGCGGGCGTGTCTGGACAGCGATCCTGCGCTCGTCGAGGTGTCCGAGGATCACGCCGCCGCCTGCCACTACGCCGAGAAGGTCCCTGTAGTGTGACTTTTGTCACGACTCGACCCCCAGTTGGGAGAACCATGGTCAACGCACACCGTCGCGGCCTCGCCTCCGTCGTCCTCGTCGTCCTCGCCCTGTGGTCGGGAGCCTGTGGTGACAACTCCGACGATGGCGGCGGCTCCGGCGACTCGTCGGCGTCCGCCGAGCGCGTGCTCGACGTCAACGCCGCGCCGCGCGACCAGATTCGCGACGGCGGCACGCTGCGCTGGCCGCTGGATCAGTTCTCCACGCAGTGGAACTTCAGCCAGCTCGACGGCACGACCTCGGCGACCTACGACGTGATCTACGCGCTCGTGCCGGTGCCGTTCATCGCCGACGAGCAGGCGAACGTCAAGGAGAACCCGGACTACGTGGCGTCGTCGAAGGTCACCGCGTCCCCCAAGCAGGTCGTGACGCTGAAGCTCAACCCGAAGGCCAAGTGGTCTGACGGCCGGGCGATCACCTGGCAGGACTACGAGGCCCAGTGGCAGGCCCTGCGCGGTGAGGACGACGCCTACATCATCTCGTCCTCGACGGGCTATGAGCGCATCGAGAGCGTGAAGATGGGCGCGGACGAGTTTGAGGTCGTCATCACCTTCAAACAGCCGTTCGGCGAGTGGCGGTCGCTCTTCATCCCGCTGTATCCCAAGCAGGCCCAGGACAGCCCGAAGAACTTCAACACCGCCTATGAGAACGACATTCCGTTCACGGCCGGCCCGTTCAAGCTCGACAAGATCGACAAGTCGGCCAAGACCGTCAGGCTCGTCCGCGACCCGAAGTGGTGGGGCGAGCCGGCGAAGCTCGAGTCGATCGTCTACAGCGCGCCCACGCTCGAGGCGCAGGTCAACGCCTTCGCCAACGGCGAGGTCGACCGCGTCAACATCGGCGCCGACCCGAGCTCGGTCAAGCGCGCGCGCAACGCGGCCGGCGGCGTCGTGCGCGTTGCGGGCGGGCCGGATTTCCGCCACTTCACGATCAACGGCACGACCCCGATCCTCAAGGACCTCAACGTTCGCCAGGCGCTGGCGCTGTCGATCAACCGCGAGGCGATCACCCGTTCGGACCTGGCGGGCCTCGACTGGCCGGCGGAGACGATGAACAACCACTTCTTCGTCAACACGCAGGACGGCTACGTCGACAACGCCGGCGACTTCGGCAAGTTCGATCCCGCGAGGGCCAAGACGATGCTCGACACCGCCGGCTGGAAGCTCGACGGCCAGTACCGCAAAAAGGACGGGGAGACGCTGAAGCTGCGGTTCGTCATTCCCAGCGGCGTCCCGGCCAGCCGTCAGGAGGGCGAGCTGACGCAGGCGATGCTGCGCGACGTCGGCATCCAGCTCGAGGTCCAGACGGTGCCCACCGACGACTTCTTCGACAAGTACGTCACCCCCGGCAACTTCGACATCACGCCGTTCTCGTTCCTCGGCACGCCGTACCCGATCTCGTCGGGGAAGTCGATCTACATCGAGCCGACGAAGGACAAGGCGGGCGAGCTGGTGATCCAGCAGAACTTCGCCCGCGTCGGCTCACCGGAGATCGACCGGCTGATGGCGAGCGCCGAGGAGCAGGTCGACATCGGCAAGGCGCGCGATCTCATCAACCAGGCCGACAAGCTGGTCTGGGACCTCGTGCACTCGATCGTCATGTTCCAGCGCCCGCAGTACATCGCCGTCAACGAGAAGCTCGTCAACGTCGGCGCGTTCGGCTTCAAGACGCCGGTCTACCAGGACATGGGCTTCAAGAAGTAGGCGCGGCGGGCATCGCGGACTCCGCCTGGGCGGGCGACCCGCCTTTGCGCGTCGCGTGTCGACTAGGAGATCGTGTGCGAGCCCGCGAGGATCAGCACGGCGACGCCGAGCACGACGCGGTAGGCGACGAAGACGCCCGTCGTGTGCGTCGTCAGAAAGCGCAGCAGAAACGCGATCGAGGCGTAGCCCGAGACGAACGCCAGCAGCGTCGCGACGGCGGTCGGGACCGCGCCGACCGCGCCATCGACGCTGCCGTCGAGCACGCCCTTGAGCTCGAAGAGCCCGCTCAGAACGACCGCCGGGATGGACAGCAGGAACGAGAAGCGCGCGGCCGCGACGCGGTCGAAGCCGAGAAACAGGCCGGCCGTGATCGTCGCGCCGGAGCGCGAGACACCGGGAATCAGCGCGAGCGCCTGGGCGAAGCCGATGACGATCGCGTCGCGCCGCGTGAGCGTCGACAGGTCGCGCTCGCGGCGCGAGACCTTCTCGGCGACGAGCAGCACCAGCCCGAGCACGATCAGCGTCGTGCCGATGATGTAGAGGTCGCGCGCGCCGTTCTCGATCTGGTCTGAGAAGGCCAGGCCGAAGATCGAGATCGGGATCGTGCCGATGATGAGATACCAGCCCACGCGCGCGTCGAGGTCGCGGCGGCGCTGCGGGTCGCGCAGCGACGCAAGCCAGGCGCGCGCGATGCGCAGCAGGTCCTCGCGGAAGTACAGGACGACCGCCGTCATCGTGCCGAGCTGGATGATCGCGGTGAAGGCGGCGCCGGGATCCTCCCAGCCCGCAAAGGCCGGAACGATGCGCAGGTGGCCGCTGCTGGAGATCGGGAGAAACTCGGTCAGCCCCTGAACGATGCCCAGGACGATGGCCTGGAGGAGATCCACCCGCGGTCGGGTGTTGCGTGCGGCGGCGGCGTAGCGGCCGAGCCGCTAGTCGCCGAGCTCGATCGAGGAGATGAGGACCGGCGTCTTCGGCCGGTCGGCGCCGCCGGTCGGCACGTTGTTGAGGCGCTCGACGACGTCCTCGCCCTCGACGACCTTGCCGAACACGGTGTGCTTGCCATCCAGCCACGGCGCCTCGTCGGCCGTGACGACGAAGAACTGCGACCCGTTCGTGTTCGGTCCGGCGTTGGCCATCGCCAGCGCGCCGCGCACGATCTTGTGGTCGTTGAATTCGTCTTCGAACTGGTACCCCGGGCCACCCGTGCCGGTGCCCTGCGGGCAGCCGCCCTGGGCCATGAAGTCCTTGATGATGCGGTGAAACGAGAGCCCGTCGTAGAAGCCGTCGCCCGCGAGCTTCTTGAAGTTGGCGACCGTCTTCGGCGCATCGTCGTCGTACAGCTCGAAGACGATGACGCCCTCGGTGGTCCTCATGGCGGCTACAGACATGGCGCCGAGTGTACGGGTGGCGCAGGGGCTACGGCGTGCCGGCCACGTCGACGTCGCCGATCGCCGCTCGCGGATCGGTCTGATCGGCGACCGTGGTGACGTAGATCAGCAGCAGCTGGAACTTGTTCTTGGACTTGCCGGCCAGAGAGACGAGCTTGCCGTCCTCGACGCTGCGGATGTCGGTCAGGTGCTCCCAGCGCTTGTCGAGGATGTCCTCGGGCGTCTGCTTGCCCTGCGCGCCGTAGAGCTCCACGCGAAAGCCCTTTGTCGGCGTCGCGAGCTTCAGCGCGCGCAGCGAGTAGGGCTTGCCGAGGTTGATCATCAGGCCCGCCCCGATCGGCTTGCCGTCAGCCGGCACGGTGACGTCCCAGACGGTCTTCGGGGTCTTGTCGATCGCAAAGCTGGCCGGGCCGAACTCGGCGCCGGCGCGGTTGGCCGGGTCGTAGGTCTTGGCGGCGTCGGGACGCAGCGCGATGATCCGCGGCTTCGGCGCGGCGGGCTTGGTGCTTGCCGGGGGCGGCGGAGGCGGCGGCGGCGGCGGGTTGACCGGCGGCGTGGCCGCGGGCGGCTTGACCGGGGTGTTCGTCGCCGGCGGCGTCGGGTTCGTCGGGATCAGCGGCGGGGCTTTGCCCGGCGTCGTGCCGGGGATCGCGCCGGGCGTCGCCGCGCCCGGCGTCGGGACCGCGCCCGGGGCCGTGCCGGCGGCGGGAGGCACCGTGCCCGGACCGGTGGCGCCCGGTGCGATCGGGGCGACGGGCGGGGCGGCGGCCGGACCCGGAGCGGGAATCGGCGTGCCGTCGCCCTGTGACGGGGCCGCGGCCTGGCGTTGGGAGTCGCTGGTCAACGCGGCGTAGCTCGCGACGACGGCGCCGACGACGAGCAGCGTCACCAGGGCCACGACGGTGAAGGCCGAGCGCCAGCCGGCCTTGGCGCCGAGGCGCCCGGGCGCGGCGGTGCCGCACTCCAGGCACCAGTCCTGGCCGGCCTGCATGGCGCCGCCGCAGGCTCGGCAGGCGAAGTCGGGGACGATGACGCCCGCGGCCGGGTCGGAGGCGCCCGCGGAGGGCGCGTCACGGTCTTTGAGCAGCGAAGGCACGGTCTCAAGGGTAACGCGGACCGCTCGCGCGAGTTGCGCTCGAGCCTGGTCGAGCCTGAATCCAGCCTCAGACCTTCGCGGGCTCGACGCGGATGCGCCGACCGCGCACGCGCTCGCCGTCGACGGCGGCGGCGATCCGCTCGGCGTCGGAGGCGGGAACCGACAGAAAGGCGAAGTGCTCGAGCACCTTGACGTTGCGCACGGCCTCGCCGTCGACGGCGGCGGCCTTGGTGACGGCGCCGACGAGGTCGGCGACCTCGATGCCCGCCGAGCGCCCGCCGCTGATGATGAGCTTCGCGTAGGGCTCGTCGCCGTTGCGCTTGAGCTGCGGCTTGTCGTGGCGGCGCGGCTTCTCGACGATCTTCGCCGGCTCAACCTGGGCGCCCGGCGCCCACTGCGAGATCGCGATGCCGACGTGGCGCTCGATCGCCTCGAGCTCCTTCTCCTGCTTGGGCTCGACGAACGTGATCGCGCGGCCCGAGCGCCCGACGCGGCCCGTGCGCCCGATGCGGTGCACGTAGACGTCGGGCGAGCGCGGCACGTCGAAGTTCACGACGTGCGTCACAGTCGAGATGTCAAGGCCGCGGGCGGCGACGTCGGTGGCGACAAGGATCGGCACGCGGCCGCCCTTGAAGCCGAGCATGACGCCGTCGCGCGAGCCCTGCGTCATGTCGCCGTGCAGCGCCTTGACGTTGAATCCGCGGTCGCGCATCTTCTTGTAGAGCTGGTCGGTGCGGATCTTCGTGCGAACGAAGACGATCGCCTGGTCGGGCTTCTCGGCCTCGAGCACCTCGACGAGCTTGTCGGCCTTGTCGGCCGTCTTGACGTCGACCTGAAACTGCTCCACCGAGTCGACGGTCAGCGTCGCCGACTGGACCTTCACGAGCACCGGGTCGTAGAGGTAGTTGTCGGCGAGCTTGCGGATCGGCGGCGGCATCGTCGCTGAGAAGAGCGCGGTCTGCCGGCTGTTGGGCGTCAGGCGCAGGATCTTCTCGACGTCCTCGAGAAAGCCGAGGTCGAGCATCTCGTCGGCCTCGTCGAGCACGACGAAGCGGCACGCGTCGAGCACGAGCGAGCGGCGGTTGATGAGATCGAGCACGCGGCCGACGGTGCCGACGACGATGTGCCCGCCGGCCTTCAGCTGCGCCTGCTGCGTACGGATCGGCGCGCCGCCGAAGACGGCGACGACATCGGCGCCCCTGCGCTGGGCGTAGGCGCGGATCGCCTGGGTGACCTGGATGCACAGCTCGCGCGTCGGCGTCAGGACGAGCGCCTGCACCTCGGGCTCGGTGGGATCGATGTACTCGATGATCGGCAGGCCGAAGGCGGCCGTCTTGCCCGATCCCGTCTGCGCCTGGCCGATGACGTCCCGGCCCTCGAGCATCGGGGGGATCGCCTGTTCCTGGATCGGGCTTGGCTGTTCGTAGCCGACGTCTTGCAGTGCTTGCAGGGTGCTGTCTGAGAGGCCGAGGTCGGCAAATGCTGTCATGGCCCTCCAGCTTAGGACACCCGCGCCGTCCGGTGATGCGCGTACGCGCGCGCACGCGCGCGCGGGGAAGCGGCCCCGCCGCGCGCCGTGCGACCCGGCGATCAACCGCGAATCGACCGCCGCTGCACCGTCCCCTTACCGGCCCCCGCGAGGTTGGCGACCGTTCCCGACGGTCACGCCACAGGAGGCCACATCTCATGCACCGCACCGCTTCGCCGCAGCACACCGATCACGAGCTTCCCCGGCTCGTCGGCGCCGCCCGGGCAGGCGACGACGCCGCCTGGACGCGGCTCGTCGAGCGCTATGACCCGATGCTGCGCCGCGTCGCGGGCTCCTACCGCCTGTCGCCGGCCGACGTCGACGACGTCGCGCAGCTGACGTGGGTGCGCCTCTACGAGCACATCGACTCGATCTCCGAGCCCAAGGCCGTCGCGGGCTGGCTGGCCACGACCGCGCGGCGCGAGGCGATGCGCCTGCTGCAGTCGCATGTCCGCGAGCAGCTCACCGCCGACTGCGAGCTGACCGCCGCGGACGCCCGCGCGCGGCCCGAGGCCGAGCTCATCGCCGCCGAGGAGCGGGTCGTGCTCGGCCGCGCCCTGGCCACGCTCAGCGGCCAGCAGCGCCGGCTGCTGACGCTGCTCGTGACCGAGCCCGACGCGAGCTATGACCACATCAGCGCGAAGCTGGCGATGCCCGTCGGCAGCATCGGCCCGACGCGCGCGCGCGGCATGGCCCGCCTGGAGCGTCACCCGGAGCTGCGCAGCCATCACGCGATCGCCGGGTGATGCGCGGTGGCGGCGTGCTCACGTCGGGGCTTCGTCCTCCAGCTTCTCTGCCTCGATCTCGATGAGCTGGGTCCACGAGAACGTCTCGAAGGCCGCGTTGACCTCGTCGAACTCGATCTGCGTGCCGAAGGCTGTGGCGTGGCCGACCTCGAACGTGCCGTTGATCCTGACCTCCCAGGACGGGTCGGGCTCTCCGTCGATGATGTCCGGGTGCGTGAAGCGCGACGCCAGGACGCCCGGGACCGGATTCTGCCCGGCCTTCGCATGTGCGCCGCAGCCGGTGGCCAGGATCTCCGTGCCGGCTGCGTTGCGCTGCACGACGCCCACCTGGATCGTCAGCGGCGGGTTCGTGCCCGCCACGATCTCGGTGCTGCCCGTCACCTCGAGCACGCATCTGTCGGCGTCGTAGTGCGCTTCGCGGTTGAAGATGGATGCGTGTCTTGCCATCACTGGTCTCCTTGGGTCGTTGTCGCAAATCGCGACCGTACCCGGCCGCAGGCGGTCGCGTTGCCTTTCTGGGCGTAGAGGGAGAGCGCATCCTGCGCTGCGTGATACGCGTCCTGCGGCCTGCCGGCGAGCCGCAGCACCTCGGCGAGGTCCAGCAGCGCGTCGCCGTGGTGCGTGAGCCAGTCCGTTCGCGCGATCGACGCCACCGTCGCCCGCGCCAGGCGCTCGGCTTCGCCCGCGCTGCCGCGCGCGGCCAGGATCTGCGCCTGCACGCCCTGCCAGATCACCTGGGTGAGGATGTCGTCGGCCGGCGCGCCGCGCCGGCTGACGTCGCACAGCTCCTGCGCCTCGTCGGCGCGCCCCTGGGCGTAGACCGCCTGCGCGAGCATCGCCGCGGTCGTCGCCAGCAGCGTGCCGTCGCCCATCGCCGAGAGCCGCACGTAGCCATCGCGCAGCAGCTCCTCGGCGCGGGCAGGTCTGCCGCCGAGCATCTCGATCACCGCCTCGTGGTGCGAGACGGCCGCGTGCACGCCGCCGAGCTCGCGCAGCGTCGCGTTCGCTTCGCGCGCCAGCGCGCGCGCATGAGCCAGATCGCCCGACATCGCGTGCAGCAGGGCGAGCGGATGCAGCGTCAGCGCGGCGGCGAACGGGCTCGATCGCACCATCTCGCGAATCTCCTCGCAGCGCCCGATCGCCTCCGGCACCGGACTCGGGCCGAACGCGGCCGCCGAGGTGCGCCAGCAGAGGACCTCGAACAGCTCGCGCTCCTCGTGCGCCAGGCGCGCGAGCTCCGCCGCTTGGCGCCACGCATCGTCGGCGCGGGCGGCTCGGCATTCGAACCATGCCACCATCGCCCGCAGCGACCAGGCACGCGACTGTCCGAACTCGTCGCCATGGCGCTCGAGCACGGGCAGGGCGCGGTCCGCGGCCGCTCGCGCGTGAGCGGTGCCGGCGCTGTCGCCGCCCTGCAGCAGCACGAAATGGTGCTCCACCTGCGCCCGCGCGGCCAGCCGCGGATCGCGCGTGCGCTGCACCGCCTCGGTCAGCACGCGGGTTGCGTCGCCCTGGCGGCCGGCGTCGAACAGCGCGGCGCCGAGAGCCGGCAGCAGCGCGGCGCGACCGGGATCGTCGCGCCCAAGCAGCGCCGCCGCGCGCTCGAGCAGACGCGCCGCCGCGCTCGTATCGCCACGGCCGCGCGCTCCGCGCGCAGCGAGCCGCAGGTGCTCCGCGGCCCTCGCAGCGAGCACGTGCTCGCGCTCGCCCGTCGTGCCGAGCTCCGCCGGCAGCAGGCATGCGAGCTCGAGGTGGCGGCCGACGATCTCGTCCGAGCTGCCGGGCGCGCGCTCTTCGATCCAGTCGGCGATGCGCGCATGCAGGTCCGCACGGGCGCGCTTGGGGATCGACTCGTAGGCCGCGTCGCGGATCAGCGCGTGGTCGAACCTGAACGCCGCCTGCTGTGCGAACTCGGCCCGATCGGGGCGGATCAGGCCCTTGCGTGCGAGCGCCACGAGCCGCGAGTCGACCGCGGGGCGCTCGTCGGCGGGCAGCAGCGCGGCCACCGCGCCCGCATGAAACGTGGGCCCCTCGACGGCGGCGTGGCGCAGCACGCCGGCCTCGTGCGGCTCGAGGCGGTCGATACGCGCTGCGAGCAGGGCCTGGATGCTCGCCGGCAGCGTGTCCGCTCCCTCCGCGCCGACGGCGACCAGCTGCTCGAGAAACAGCGGGTTGCCCTCGGCGCGGCGGACGATCGGCGCGATCCGTGCGGTCGCGCCGAGCCGCTGCACGAGCGCGGTCGCCTCGCGCTCGCCGAGCGGGTCGAGCACGATGACCGAGCGATCGGGCTGCGGCGCCGTCCACGACGGCCGCACCTCCAGCAGGTCGGGGCGCGCCATGCACAGCAGCAGGATCGGCGAGTCGCGCGCGAACGCCAGCACGTGGTCGAGCAGGTCCAGCAGCAGCGGCTCGGCCCAGTGGATGTCCTCGATCGCGACGATCAGCGGACGCTCGCGCGCGAGACGCTCGAGCAGCGTGCGCATCGCCCAGAAGGCCTCCTGCGCCTGGGCCGGCTCGTCGGACTCGCCGATCGCGCCGAGCACGCGCCGGGCCGCCGGCTCGTCGTCGGCCAGCAGTTCCTCGACGCGCTCGCGCACGTCGATCCCGGGCTGCGCCACGAGCTCGGCAAGCACGCGGAACGTGGCGCCGTCGGCATCCGCGCGGCAGCGGCCGACGAGCACGCTCGCGTCGTCGCCGGCCGTCGCGAGCAGCTCGGCGGCCAGGCGCGACTTCCCGAGCCCGGCCGCGCCGAGCACGGTCACCATGTGGCAGGCGGGCGTGGCCGAGGCCTGCGCGAGCGCCGTTCGCAGCGTCTTGAGCTCGCGCTCGCGGCCGACGAGCGGCGTGCGAGACACGCGCGTGAGCCCCGGGCGCTGGGTGCGCAGCTCGAGCAGGCGCCCCGTGCCGGCCTCGCAGCGCACGTCCGCCGTCAGGCTCAGCCGGACCCGCTCGCCGAGCAGCACCTCGCCGAGCGGCGCGGCCTCCGCGAGCCGTCCCGCGGTCGTGATCGCCGCGCCGGTGGCGAACGTCGCGCCGCCCGTGCGCGGGCCGACGAACGTCTCGCCGGACTCGATCCCGACGCGCAGCGGACCGATGCCCGGCCCCTGCAGCTCCAGCCCGGCGCGCACGGCGCGAAGGCTGTCGTCCTCGCGCGAGCGCGTGAGCCCGAACAGCCCGAGGACCGCGTCGCCGAGATAGCGCTCGACGGTGCCGCCGAGGCGCTCGACGACCTCGCCGGCCCGCTCGAGCGCGGCGTGCAGCGCCTCCGCGTCGCCGGGCTCGGCGCGCGCGGCGAGCACCGTCACGAGCCGCCGGGCGTGCTGGGCCGGGCCGGGCGGGGCGTCGGCGGGCGCCGTGGGAGCGCCATCGGCGGGCTCAAGCGCGCGATCCTGCGCGAGCACCTGGCGCTCCAGCCGGCGCAGCGCCTCGCTCGGCTCCAGTCCCAGCTCGGAGGTCAGCAGGACGCGCGTCCGGCGATAGGCCGCGAGCGCCTCGACCTGGCGCCCCGCGCGGTACAGCGCGAGCATCAGGTGCGCCGCCAGGCCCTCGCGATAGGGGTGCACGACGACGAGCTCGTGCAGCTCGCCGACGAGCTCGGCGTGGCGGCCGAGCGCGAGGTCGGCTTCGATGCGCAGCTCGAGCGCGACCAGCCGCCGCTCCTCCAGGCGCTGCAGCTCGACGCGCGCGTGCGCCTCGAAGCGCAGGCCCTCGAGCGGCTCGCCGCGCCACAGCGCGAGCGCTGCGCGCAACACCTGCGCCGCCTCGAGCGGGTCGCCTGCGAGACGTTCGCGGCCCGTCGCCACGAGCGCGTCGAAGCGCTCGACGTCGAGTGCGCCGGGCGCCGGCGCGACGAGGTAGCCGCCGGCCCGCGTGACGATCGCGGTGGCTCCCAGCGCCTTGCGCAGGCCCGAGACGTACCCCTGCACGGCCTTCGGCGCGCTTGCAGGCGGCGTCTCGCCCCACAGCTCCTCGATCAGCCGCCCGCTCGAGACGACCTCGCGCGCGTGCAGCGCGAGCACGCCGAGCAGCGCCTGCTGCTTGTGCGCGCCGAGGTCGAGCGCACGGCCTTCGCGCACGACCTCGAGCGGGCCCAGCAGCCGCAGGTCCAGGCCGGGAGGCCCGGCGGCGGCCGTGAGCTGGGGCGCAAGGCGGGCCATGCGCCGATCGTGCCACGCTCGGGCGCCCTTGCGCAGGATCTGCGCAGCGATCCTCCCCGAAAACCACCCGGTCGCGGACGCGCCGGGCTCTCGTGCGGGCTCAAGTCCACGGGCTCGCGCGCCGACATCTATCGATGGGCCATGGATCTCGTGATCACTCCGCCGGCGGCGCAGGTCGACGCGGCCGTGCTGCGCGCCTCGCTGGACGCGATCGTCTCGATCGACGTCCACGGGACCGTGCTCGACTTCAACCCCGCCGCGGAGCGGATGTTCGGATACACCCGCGACGAGGCGCTCGGCGCGGAGATGGCGGGGCTGATCATCCCGCCCGAGATGCGCGACGCGCACCGTCACGGGCTGCGGCGCCTGCTCGACGGCGGCGCCGCGCACATGCTCGACCGGCGCGTGGAGCTCGAGGCGGTGCGCGCGGACGGCTCGGTCTTTGCGGTCGAGCTCGCGATCACGCGGATGGGCGGCTCGCCCGCGACCTACGCGGGGTTCATGCGCGACCTCACCGACCACAAGCTCATCGAGCACGAGCGCGCGGAGCGGGTCGCCCGCCAAGGGCTGGTCGTCGCGCTGGGCCAGAGCGCCCTCGCCGGGCTCGACCCCGCCGACCTCTGTGCAAGCGGGCTGGCGACGCTGCTGGACGGTCTCGACGCCGAGCTCGGCGTCGCGCTGACGATCGCGCCGGACTCCAGCCTGCACCGCGAGTCGGCAGTCGGCCTCGGCCCGCTGGCGGGCCACGGCGAGCCCGTCGGCGAGGCGCCGTCGCCCATGCTGCAGCGCGCGATCGATGCCGGCGGCTCGTTGCTGCTGGCGGGTCCCGCGCTCGCCGGCGCCGCGGGCTGCGGCCTGCCGCTCGAGCGCATGCAGTGCCTGCTGTGCGTGGCCCTGCAGGGCGACCGCGGCGCGAAGATCGGCATGCTCGCGGTCGCGTCGGCCGATCGCGGCGCGATCAGGCCGCAGGACGAGGTCTTCGCGCAGGCGGTCGCGAGCGTCGTCGGGACCGCGATCGCGCGCTGGCGCGCGGACGCGGAGATCGCCCGACTCAGCCTGCAGGATCCGCTGACGGGCCTCGCCAACCGCCCGCTGTTTGAAAACCGCGTCGAGCAGGCGCTCGAACGCGCCCGGCGCGAGCAGGGCGACGCGGCCGTGCTGTTCGTGGACCTCGACGGCTTCGGCAAGCTCAACGACGGCTTCGGCTACCGCACGGGCGACGAGGTGCTCGTCGGCGTCGGCGCGCGCCTGCTGGGCGTGCTGCCGGCCGGCGCGACCGCGGGCCGCCTGGCCGGCGACGACTTCGGCGTGCTGTTGCCCGGCGTCGGCTCGGAGGCCGAGGCCCTGGCGATCGCCGAGCGCATCGGCGCCGCGCTGAGCGAGCCGATGCTCGCGGGCGGCCGCGAGCTGTCGCTGACGGCGAGCATCGGCGTCGTCCTGACCGAGCGCGGCGCCGGCACGGTCTCCGAGCTGCTGCGCACCGCGACGGTCGCCGTGGTGCGCGCCCGCGAGCGCGGCGGCGCGCGCACCGAGCTCGCGACACAGGGCATGCGCCGCCGCCTGCTGCATGCCGCCGAGATCGAGCAGGGACTGCGCCGCGCGCTGACCGACGGCGAGCTGCGCCTGCACTACCAGCCGATCGTCGACCTCGACAGCGGCACGATCGTCGCCGTCGAGGCGCTCGTGCGCTGGCAGCACCCCGAGCACGGCCTGCTCGCGCCGGCCCAGTTCCTCGCCGCCGCCGAGGCGGCCGGGCTCGCGGTCCCGCTCGGCGCCGAGATCCTGTCGCTCGCCTGTTGCGAGCTTGCCCGCTGGGGGAGTTCGCTGGCGGCCGAACCTGGCACCGTGCTGCCAGGCGTGCACGTCAACGTCTCCGCGCGGCACTTCGCGGCGCCCGATCTCACCGGCACGGTCTCGCGTGCGCTGCGACGCAGCGGCCTGCCGCCGGATCGCCTCGTGCTGGAGATCGCCGAGACGGTGTTCACGGGCGAGGGCCAGGTTGCCACAGAGCAGTTCGACGGCCTGCGCGGCATGGGCGTCGGGGTCTCGCTGGACCGCTTCGGCACCGGATACTCGTCGCTGTCGGCGATCCGCCGGCTGCCGTTCGACGCTCTGAAAATCGATTCGTCGCTGTTCGAGGAGATCGGCGAAGGCGTGTTCGAGGGCCTGGACGGCTCGCCCCTTTCGGCGTCGCCGCGGACCCCCGACGCGCGGCTGATCGAGGCGATGATCGGCATCGGGCGCTCGCTGGGGCTGCCGATGACGGCGGCGAAGGTCGAGACCGAGCACGGGCTGCGGCTGCTGCGCTCGCTGGGCCTCGAGCGCGCTCAGGGCACGCTCTTCTCCCCGCCCTTGTCGGGCGAGGCGGCGCTGGAGCTCGTGCTCGCCGGGCCGGTCTGCACGGGGCTGCTCGAGGCCACGCGGCCCGTTGCTGGCGATGTTGAGGAGCGGGTCGGCGCGCCTGCGCCTGCCGGCGGGGCGCGCGGCGCCGGCGCGGCCGCGGCGGGGGCGACGCTGAGCCTCGGCCAAGCCGCGCAGGCGCTGGGGATCTCGACGACGACCGTCCGCCGCTGGGCCGACGACGGGCGCCTCGGCACGACCCGCACGGCCGGCGGCCATCGTCGCTTCGCCGCTGCCGAGGTGCGTCGCCTGCTCGCGGAGCGCGGCCGGCCGGTCGTCGCACCGGCCGACCCGCCGCCGCGCTCGCTGCCCGGCCTCGCCGGCCTGCTCGAAGAGCACGCGAGCGCGGTCGCCGAGCTCAGCTGGCGCGGGCTCTACGGAGATCTCGGGTCGGGCTTCTTCGCCGACGCCGATGGACGGGCGGCCGCCGAGCGCTGGACCGGAGCCCTGGCGTCGGCCGCCGCGACGGCGAACTACGAGATGGCGCACCAGGCGACGAGCGCCCTGATGCGCCTCGCCGGATGCGCGGGGGCCTCGCTGCTGGAGCGCCATCTCGCCCTCGAGCGCTTCTGCGAGACCGTCTCGCGCGCGCTCTCGCGCCGGGCATGCCCGCGTGAGGAGATCGCCGCGGTGCGGCGGCTGTTCGCCTTCCTCCTGCAGCGCCAGCTCGCCGACGCCGGATAGTGTCGTGAGGCGGAAGTTCGTGCGTGCGAACTTGTGACTCACGACACTAAAGCGGCAAGATCCGTCGGCTGGAACGTCGCGTCCACCGTCCGCCTGAGCAGGGATTCTTCGGGGTGTCGAAGCTCGAAGGGCCGACTCGGGAGGATCACCTTGAAGGTGACGCACGATGGCGCCGGATGAAGATAGAAGTCACGTCGGACGGAGTGGGCCTGGTTTCGTACGCGGACAGCGCGCTGCTGGCTCAGGTTGCTGACAAAAGCGGCCTGACACGGGCGCTGTCGCGCGAGCTGGGGCCGTTGCAGCTGCGCGAGGGCAGCCACGATCGCGGCCGCTCGTGGGGTCGTCTGAGTAACGGCGTCAAAAACGGCCAACAATGCATCCTGTTGACGACGAGGGTGTGGCAGCGGAGCCTGTCAAGCCCGGTGAGACGCTTCGTGTTCGAATTTAGTGAGCGGCGGCCTGCTTCGTGTCGGCTGGTTTGTTGATCCAGACGGCGGTCGGCAGTTTGGGCGGGGCGGGCGGCT